>Ga0207976_100621_pt1 | contig 12130 bp, 9 predicted proteins | sample LakWasMe94_HOW11_2_FD_183916 | JGI IMG/M metagenome (GOLD analysis project Ga0207976, IMG submission 183916) | Freshwater sediment methanotrophic microbial communities from Lake Washington under simulated oxygen tension - Sediment Metagenome... | ecosystem: Environmental > Aquatic > Freshwater >... | reverse complement strand
GCCATGTGCTGGTAGTTCACCCGGTCAGCCACGGCGGGGCGAATCTTGATCACGACGTCCTGCACCACGGCCGTTTCTGCGTCGACCCTCAGCGAGCGAATATCCAGTGACCGCAGGCAAGCGAGCTCGCTGGCCATTTCCGAAACCCGCAGCAAGATATCGCGCACCGGCCCAGGCGCCATGCCCCCAATCACCAGCAGGCGCACCATGTGCGTCTCGTCGAGCATCTCCTGAACCAGGCGCGGGTTCAACGGGGGAAGTGCGATCGAGTGGATGCCGTAGACCGCGTCGGCGCCCCCTCCTTCCGATAACGCGATCACCGGGCCAAACACCGCGTCGGGGCGGATGGCCACGCGCAACGTGCGCGCCGATGGCGCCAGGGTCGGCACCAGGGGAATGTGGAAGGCGGCCAGTACCGCGCCCGCTTGCGCAGCCGTCAGCGTGTCGCGGCCGTCGGCCAGGGCCTGTGCGATGACGCTGCGCGCCAACGCGGAGTCGGGCTCCTGGTAGGACCACAGGGCCGGTGGGGTCTCCTGCAACAAGGCTTGGTTGCGCACCCAGTTGACTACGAAGGAAAAGCCCGCCACCGCGCTGTCCGCTCCACGAAAGGTGGGTATGCGCGCCTGTGCAAAGGCCGCGCGCGCCGGGCTTGCATCGATCTCGCCAAGCCAGCACGTCAGCAGCGGCTTGTCGGCCTGGCGGGCAACGTCGATGGTGGCGTGCGCCAGTGCGCCAGGGTCGACAAAGGTATTGGGGGACAAGACCGCCAGCACGGCGTCGACCTCGGGGTCGTCTAAGCAGGCGGACAAGGCGCCGACGAAGCGCTCGGGTCCGGTGTCGAACTGCACGTCCACCGGGTTGCCGTTGGCCGAAGAGGCCGGCAGCACGCCGTTCAGGCGCTCAATGGTGGCCGGGCTCAATGCGCACAGGTCAATGCCCAGCGTGGCCGCGCAGTCGGCGGCAATGACCAGGGAGCCGCCGCCGTTGGACACCACGGCCAGGCGGTTGCCGCGCGGCTTGCAGGGGTTGGCCAGCGCGCGTGCGGCGGAAAACATGTCACCGATGGACTTGACGCGCAGCACACCGGCGCGGCGCAGGGCCGCGTCGAAGGCACCGTCGTCGCCACTACCGCCCCCGCTGTGCGCACCGGCCAAACGGGCGGAGTAGGCTTGGTTGCCCGCCTTCACCGCGATCACCGGCTTGACGCTGGCCGCGGCGCGCACGGCGCTCATGAAGCGCCGTGCGTCGCGGATGCCTTCCAGGTAGAGCAGGATCGTCTCGGTGCGGACATCCGTGGCCAGGTAGTCGAGGATTTCGGGCAACTCCAGGTCCAGGCTTTCACCCGGGCAAAAGACGGCCGAGAAGCCGAACTCGTTGTTGTGGCTCCAATCGAAGATGCTGGCGCACAGCGAATTGGAATGCGATACAAACCCGAGGTTTCCCCGCGGAACGGCCTTGGGGATGGGCGTGACGTTGAGGCCCGCATGGGGCAGCACAAAGCCCATGGCGCGCGGACCGAGCAGGCGCACCCCGGCGCGCGCGCCGGCCGCATGCACCAGGCGCAGGTTCTCGGCATCGTGCGCGCTGGACTCGCGCGGGCCCGAGGCATACACCACGGCGGCGCCTACGCCACGCAGGCCACAGGCCTCGATGATGTCCGGCGCAGCCGCCAGCGGCGTTGCGATCAGTGCCAGTGAAATGGGTGCCTGCACCTGCGCCAGCGCGGCGAAGCAGGGCTGCTCACCGATGTGCGTGTACTTGGGATTGATGAAATGGACGCGTCGGTGGAAGTCGCCACCGGCCAGGCTTTGCGCCACGCCATGCCCCAGCGTGCCGCGCACCGGACTGGCGCCAAACACGGCAATGCCGCTGGGATTGAGAAATGAACGAAGCGGTGTTCGGTCGAAAGTCATGGGTCTTCAGTCCCAACGTGCACGGTGTCCCCGGTACAAGGCGTCCCTTGGTAACACCCGGCCCTTCGGTCGACTATACACAACAATGCCCCATTGCCACAGGCCAAGTTCCGCATTCGGAGCTGATCAATGGCGGTCGCGGGTCGCGCATTTTTGCAAGCCACATTTACTCCAGTTTTTATAGCACAATCGACTTATTCCACGAGGGCTACAGGCGATTTTTATCAAAACAAAATCACCAACGGGGTGCCAACGCGGCATGGATCAGTCGGACCGATGCGGGGGCTGGCGCTGTGCCCGAAAGGCCATGGGCGGCACGCCATAGTGGGCCTTGAATGCGCGGCTGAACGACGCACGGTCCACATACCCCACGGCCGCCACCGCCTGGTCAATGGTGGCGTGCCCCTCCAACAGGGTTTTGGCCGCTTCCAGACGCAGGCGCATGGCATAGGCCTGCAGCGTCAAACCAGTCTCGGCCTTGAAGCGGCGCAACAGGTTGCGCGGGCTGGTGTGCAGCGCGGCGGCCAGCGTGGGCACATCGGGCGGCTCGGTGAAGGCGGCGCGCAGGCGCTGCTGGGCAGCGGCCACCAGCGTGTCGTGGGTGCTGGGGCTTGGTAAGAGCGGAAAGTAATTGCTTTGCGGTCCCCGCCGGTGGTCAAACAACATAGCGGCCGCCACGCGTTGCGCCAGCTCCAGACCCGCCACCTGCTCCACCACGGCCAACGCCAGGTCAATGCCGGCGCTGCCGCCGCCACTGGTCATGATGGCGCCATCGCGCTCCACCATGTGCTCAAACCGCCACTGCACCGCCGGAAAGGCCTCGCGCACCTCGCGCGCGTCGCCCCAGAACGTGGTCGCGCGTTTGCCATCCAGCAAGCCCGTGCCCGCCAGCACCTGGGCGCCGGCACAGACGCTGGCGAGTTGACGGCCCGGGCGCAACCAGTCGGGCAACAACTGGCGCAGCGGTGCACTGCCGGCCAGCACCACGGCCACCGGCCCACGCGCGGCGGGCACCAGCACCAGGTCACAGTCCTCCAATGCCTCGAACCCCGCCTGCGGTTTCAGTGCCACACCGTGTGCGCCCACCGGCTTCTTGGACGCGGCCAACACACAGGTTGCAAACACGGCGCGGCCCGCGTAGCGGTTGGCACTGTGCAGCACGTCCAGCACATTGGCCACGCTGGACGCCACGGTTTCTGCCTGGATGGGAATGGCGATTTTCATGATGTCTGATTGAACCACAAGGTTGTCTATTTGGCCACTCGTCAAACACCATTGCCCTACCTAGAATTTTCAACCAGAGCCCAATCCCCCACTTGCATAAAGGAACTCCGTAGCCATGACACCCACCCCAGACCACGCCCTTGTATTGGTCGATTACCAGCAAGGTTTTGACCACCCCAGTTGGGGCCGTCGCAACAACCCCGGCGCTGAGCAACAGGCCCAGCGCCTGCTGGCACACTGGCGCGCGCATGGCGCCCCGGTGGTCATCGTGCGCCATGATTCAACAGAAGAGAATTCCACACTGCGCCCCGACCAGCCCGGCAACGCGCTCAAGCCCGGCTTCGAGCCGCGCGCCGGCGAGTTGCTGTGCGCCAAGCAAGTGCACAGCGCCTTCATTGGCACGCCGCTACAAGCCTGGCTGGATGCACGTGGTGTGAAGGACATCACCATCTCCGGCATCAGCACCGATATGTGCACATCCACCACCACCCGCATGGGCTGCGACCTGGGTTACCGCATGCACTTTGTAGAGGACGCCTGTGTGTGTTTTGAGCAGCGCGACCCGCACGGCGAAGCCCTGGCGCCGGAGCTGTTGCACCGGGCGCACATCACCACGCTAGGCAGCGACTTCGCCCGTGTCGTGCGCACGGACCAGGTCGTCGCGTGACCAACGGGCACACCGTGCGCAGCGTGGCCGCGCTGCGCGAGTTACTGCCGGAGCCCAGTACGGAGTCTGTGAGCCAGAGCACTCTGGCTCACAGACTCCTCTAACCCCGCAGTGGCGAAACGCCCGATTCAATGGCCTGCATAACGGCCAGTGCCACTTCGTCATGCCCGGTGCGCGACGCCACCTGCACGCCCACCGGCAACCCCGCGCTCCCCTCGTCCACGGCGGCGGCCAACTTGAACACGGCGTCGCGCGTGGCGGGGCGACCCCGGGTTTCGTCCGCGCGCACGCGGGTCACAGGCACCACCCCGGCCGGCAAGCCCAGCGCGTTGTACAGGCAGGCATAGGCGCCAGCGGTGATGAGTTTCACGCTGTCCCCATGGCGGAAGGCGGGCAACGCGCAGGGAGGAGCCAGGATTGCATCGATCCCGCCACCGGGCGCGGCATCATCCATGGCACGGTGAAACATGCCGCGGTAATCCTCCAGCGCCTCCACCAGGCCCCAGTAATGCGCGGTGTCCCGGTAACCGAAGGCACGCATGCCGTCGGCCATGCCGTGCTGCCCCATGGTGTGCAACAGGGCCATCAAGGCCCTGACCGCCCAGCGCGGCAAGGCGCCGCCGGCAGCCAGTTGCGCGATCTGCGGCGCCTTCTTTTCGCCCTTGAGCATCTTGCCCATGGTCGCAATGCCGTCACCACCAAAGATGCCGTACACCAGGTCCAGCGCATGGTCGGCACGCGGCGGTGTCAACGGCACCAACACTGCGCCAGCGTGGCGCAGAATGTCGGCGGCCTCGCGCACCGCGCGCTGGATGGCGGGCGAGACCGCAAAGGTGCCGTCGTCGTCATACCAGCCGATGCGCAGCCCCTTGATATCCACTGCGCGATGGTCGCCCAATGGCCGCACGGCATAGGGGTCCACCGTGCGGTCCAACACCGACAGGCTCAGCGCTGCGTCACCCACACTGCGCGCCAGCACGCCGATCTGGCTGCGGATGGCCTGCTGCCCGAACGGCACGCTGAAGCGCCCCGGGTCCGGGCAGCGCCCCGCGCTAGGCTTGAAGCCCACGATGCCGCAGAAATGCGCCGGTATGCGCACGCTGCCACCGATGTCGGTGCCTATGCCCAGCGCGGACGCACCCGTGGCCACCAGCGCCGCTTCGCCACCGCTGCTGCCCCCGGGGCTGCGGGTCGCGTCCATGGGGTGGTTGGTGCGGCCATACAGCGGGTTCTCGCTCTCGTAGTAAAACAGCATTTGCGCGACATTGGTCTTGCCCAGCACAATGGCGCCCTCCGCGCGCAGCCGGGCGATATGCGCCTCGTCGGCCTGCGCGCGGTGGCCAGCACGCGAAGACAGGCCAAAGGTGGAGGCCATGCCGTGCACATCAATGGCCTCTTTCACCGTGATGGGCAGCCCGTGCAGTCGGCCCAGCGGTTCACCGGCTCGGCGCTTGCGGTCGGCCTCGCGCGCCTCGCCGCGGGCCAGGGCAAAGCGGTCTTGCGTCAACGCGTTCAGTGCCGGGTGACTGCGCTGAATGCGTTCGATGTGCTGCTCCACGACGGTGACGGCGTCCACCGCGCCGCTGTGCATCTGTTCCAGCAGCGCGCTGGCGGTCGGGAAGTTCGCTTCGGGCATGCTGGCGGTCTGGCGCGGGTTTGCGGTGCGGGGCATTGCGGCGTCTTCGGGCAGAGATCTGGCAGACAGTACGGCGGTTTTCATGGCGGCTCCTTTGACAACGTGGAAGGAAGGCAACGCGGGAGATTGCCCATGCCCCAACTATCGATCGCCACCGGTCTTGCCGCATCGGGTGAACACCCCATGGGTAATTGTGGCACTTGACCCCCCAAGGCCCGGCGCTGAAACATCGCCCTCAACGCTTGTCGCTTTGTGTACTGCTACAGCAGCAAGCGGTGCTCCATCGCAAAGATGGTTGCGCCGGCCCGCGTGGAGACGCCGATCTTGCCGTAGATGTTCTGCACGTGGCGATCGGCCGTCTTGGGCGCGATGTCCAACTGCCGCGCCACCTGCTTGAGCGTCAGCCCGCGCGCGACGCAGCGCAGCACCTCGATTTCACGGTCGGTGAGTCCGGCTGGTGCCGTGCGTTTGACGGCGGCGGGCTGCCCGGCGCCATGGCCGGCCGCATGCAGCACGGCGCGCACAACGTCCGCATCAAACCGGCCGGCCGCACCATCGCGCAGCAACGCCACGGCGGCCGTCTGCTCGCGCGACGGGGCGTTGGTGTTCGCAGCCGAATCCACGGTGCCACGGTCTTCAACCATTTCGCAGTAGGCATTGGCCGCGGCCAGCACGCGCGCGGTGATGGGAATCGCATCCCCCCGCAGCCCCATGGGATAGCCCGAGCCGTCCATGCGTTCATGGTGCAGCGCCGCCAGATCACCAATCGCGCGCAAGGCATCGGGCGCGGACAGCACGGTGCGCGTGTGGATGGTGTGCAAGTGCTCGGCGGCCAGCGCGCGCTGGCTCGTGGGCGATTCGCGGTGCCACAGCGCGGCGCTTTGGCCCACCTTGCCCACGTCGTGCAACCAACCGGCGCGGCGCAGGCGCTGCACTTCTTCCGCTGGCAGGCCCAAGTGCTCGCCCGCGCGTGCGGCCAATGCCGCAACACGCCTGGAATGTTCCAGCAGGTGGGGTGACTTGATGTCGGCATAGTCAGCGATCACCTCGCAGGCGTCATCGAGCGCATGGGCGTTGAGCGCGGTCCTGGGCAGGGGGTCGCAGGCCAACACCGACGTCCAATCCTGCGCCTGGTCAAGCCCGGATAGCAGCGCGGCACCGCCCTGCAACAAGGCGTCTGCGGCCCGCGGCCAATGGGCCTTGCCGCTGCGCGCACGCACCATCTCCCAGACCGCGGCGGCGCCATGGATGCGCAGAAATGTGATGGCATCGTGCGCCAGTGACGCCACCAGCGCTGCCACCGGTATGGACGCTCCCCGCGTGCGGGGCACGCCTTTGCCATCCCACCGCGCATAGAGTTCGCCCACGGCCGCCACCACACCACCGCCAAAGCCCAGCCGTCGGGCCAGGTTTTGCGCCACCTCGCAATGGCCGGGGAAGAAGCTGGATTCGATCTGCCCCATCTGCGACAGGCCCAGCACGTATTCCCGTGTCAGAGCCAGCGCTCCGGCGCCGGGGTGCGCACGCTGGATGTGCCGCAGCACGACCCGGACCATGGCCAGCGCATCGGCCGAGTCCAGCGTCGCGATATCCGTGCGAAACGCGATCTCGTCGCCCACGATGGAGGCCAGCCACTGGGTATCCGCATTGCAGCCGACATAGCGCAGCAGTGCCACGTAATACGCGTCACCCAACTCCGCCTGCGCCAAACCCATCTGCCGGCCCAGGCGCACCGCGAGCACCGCGCTGGCCATCGCATGGTCCACGGGTTGCCCCATCGCCAGATCGGTGGCCCTGGACAGGGCCATCATCAATTCGGCGCGGTAAATTGGTGCTTCGGTAGTGCCCATCCGGATGTCTTCTCTCCTTGCGCGGATTGTGCGCTGGAATTTTTCGGCTGGGTGCTGGGTACATGCGCAAGCCAAGGGGCTCGACTGCGGGCGCCTGTGGGCAACTATGATCTTGGTGAACACGCCATGCTTAACCCAGCAAACGAACCATCCCAGCACAGGTTTCAAGCCCCATGATCGCCGCATCACTCTGCGTCACCCGCCATGGCGAAACCGACTGGAACAAGCGGGGGGTCTTGCAGGGCTGGATGGATGTGCCCCTCAATGCGCTGGGCCGGCGCCAGGCGGCTGACATGGCTGCGGCTTTCCAGGGGGAAGGATTTTCAGCCGTATGGTCCAGTCCGCTGGGGCGGGCACGGGAGACCGCCGACATCATCGCGGCAGCGCTCAAGCTGCCGCCACCGTCGTGCCACGCGGGGCTCAAGGAGCGGCATTTTGGCGCCATCCAGGGCATTCCCAAAAGCGAAATTGCCGAACGGAATCCCGCGCTGATGGAGCAGATTCTGCGGCGCAACCCGGCGGCCCATTTTGTCGGCGGCGAGTCGATGGACGAGTTTGCCGACCGCACGCTCGGCGCCTGCACCGAGATTGGCGCGCGCCACCACGGTGAGCGCGTGTTGGTCATTACCCATGGCTGGGTGCTGGACGTACTGTCGCGCCACGCGAATGGCCTGCCGCGCAGCACGGTGCTGCATGTGAAGCCGAAGAATGGGGAAAGTGTCTGGGTCGAGGTGGCGCAGGGCACGCTGTTGGTCGGCGGCACCCGTGGGGTGGAACAACACCACACGGGCTTTCACCCGTCAAAACCTACCAAGTGACGGCCATTGCCTAGGGCCAAGAAGCCCATGCTCCAGGACGACCATGCGCCCCATCGCGTCAGGGTCTGAAGATTTGGGCGGAGCCAGGGGAGCGTGAGCCACAGGCCGACAAAAATGGTGGCGGGATACAGCAGCATGAACAGGTAGTCGACACCCAGGCTCAGCATCGCCAACTGGGTGGCCTGTGCGTCCCAAGCGCGCAGGATGTCCGCGCATGCGTGGGCATAGGCGCACAGCTCAAACGACACGATGCCCAGCGGGGCGGCTGGCGTTCGGAGACCTTCGTCAATGGTGGCAATGACCGCGCCGACCACCGCCGTGAACGCCAGTAGCGCCCACCAGGTGTATTTCAGGATGTGGCGTGGCGTGGTGGGCGGCGTTTCGTCTCGGGGCATAGGGTCGGTCTCGCATTACTGTAGGTGATGCCAATTTTTCGGAAAGGATAAAACTCCTACTTTAATAGCAACAAGCGGACAATCTACGAGGGCTAGCGGCATATTTCATGGCTGCCCAATAGTCTTATCCAATGAGTGTCGGCGCCAACAGATAAGAAATTAAAACGCATAAAGGGAAGCGCATGAAGCACAAACCTGCGCCTACTGAGAAACCGCTGTGCTCACAGCCCAGCATCTGTTTGGCCTCAAAGCTCTCCGGCAGCCCCCGGCCTACGAAGGCGCGCAGGATGCGCCTGGGTCGAAGCCCCGCGACTGCCACTGAAGGCCTTGTTGCCGCAGGCGTATCTGGTCAGGTAACAGGCGCGCCTATTTGCTGAGGTTGTATTTTTTCAGGATACCAGCCAGGGTTCCGTTGGACTTGATGGTGTCGTAGCCCGTGTTGAAGGCGTCAATGATGGCCTTGTGGTTGGGGTTTTTGAGGCCGGCCGTGACGAACAGCGAGTTGCTGGACAAGGCCTCTTTGGAGAACTCAATCTGGTCCAGCAGTTTGATGTCCTCCTTGGCCACCATGGACGTGGCCACAATTTCATCCTCCAGGGTGAGGTCGATGCGCTCGCTCACCAGTTTTTTGACATTCGTGATGACGTCCGCAACCTCATCGCGGCTGAAGGCGGTACTTTGGAGAAAGGCATCACCATAGCCATAACCACGGACGGTTCCCACGCGTTTGCCTTTGAGGCTGTCCAGGCCCTTGTACTCAAACGTATCGCCTTTGCGTTTGATGAACTTGACGGCGTTGACCGCATAGGCCTTGCTGTACAACAGTTCTTTGGCGCGTGCGTCGGTGTGCCAAGTGTTCGGCAGGATGTCATACGTGCCATCCTTCACCCCGGCTTCCGCGCGAGCCCAGGGCACGTACACCATTTTTACGTCATAGCCCTGCGTTTTGTAAGCCGCACGAACGATTTCCAGTGACAGCCCGTCGGTGGGGTTGGCGGGGTCCACAAACGGGGGCCACGGGTCTGCCGCGGCAACAATTGTTTTGGCGAAGGCAGGGGAGCAAAGGGCGATGACCAAGCCTACGATCCATAGAATTTTTTTCATGCAATTCTCCAGAATGTGTACCAACTGAATCAACAATGCATGCGCCGTGCAGACCGTTGCCGCGAACAGATCGCACAGCGCAAATGGTGTCACCAGTGCGTGGCAGCGTCAACAGTTTTTATTTCAGGTTCTCCGCTCTTGGGCAGTAAGCATTTAGATGCGATTGCCCTGACCATCCCCCATCTCCACACCAAGGGAGAATTCATCGGCGGCTCTGACAGCATGATGGATATCCATGAGAGCGGAGGGCTGCTGCAGGTGATTGCGGCGAAATAAAACCGCGTTCCCCAAACGACAAAGGGACCGAAAGGCCCCTTTGTGTTTTTGTCAGCAGTTCAGTTTACTTTTGCAGTGCACGACGACGACGAGCGACAGCACCCATCAAGCCCAGACCCGCCAGCAACATGGCATAGGTTTCGGGTTCAGGGACCGCCGAAGCGAAAGATGTGAACGTCATGCTTTGGAAGATCGGCGACGGATTGCCAGAGGAAGTCAGTTCAAAGCTGGCAATGTTGGCAGAGCCCGACTGAATGCCACGGAACTGGAATGCGTTGGTTGTGATCGGTGCACTCGCATTCAACTCGTACTGCTCCAAAATATTGTGACCGGAGTCATAAGCGATCAAAGACACAGGGCCGAATGAGATGGGGGCATAGTTCATCAAGAAACCCACACCAGCCACAGAGCCACCCAAGAAGTCGAAACGCAGGGTGCCTTCCTGGTTGATGCCTACCGAGGGACCCGAAGCAGTACCATTGGATCCCAGGCCCCAGCCGTTGTAGTCAAAATACAAACCGCTGTTACCGGTGTAGCTCATATTGATGTCGTAGCTGCCGGGAACGAGGGCATTGAAGGAGTACACACTGGTATTGTGCAAACCGAAGTCCGTGACAGTGACTTGGGGTGAGGACAGTCCGCTGACATCCGTTACTAAGCTGGCGTTGGCAGTGGATGCCAACAAGGCTGCGGATGCGAAAGCAATCGCAATGCCGAAATTTTTCATAGACAAAGTCCTTTAGACGTGGATAGACATATTTAACCCCGCGCATTATTGGCGAGGGGTCTTTCAACTGCAATAGTCCATTTGGACTAGCTGTAGGCATACCGGCCATTGCAGCCTTCAGCCGATCCGAGGTATCACATTGGACCGTCACGGTCGGCATTCCAGAATCCGTACTGACCGACGCGTTGAGACGGTCGCTGTGTTTACGAATTGCAAGCACCACCGCATTCCTGCCGGGCGGACTGTGGATGGCGTAGTGCTACGGCGAGCGCTTTGCCAACGCGTTTCGCGGACTCGTTGTGCTGGCGACGAGTTCGTGGTCGTGCTGACCGATCTCGACTGCAATGCGCAGGTTGCAACGGCTGTCGCCTCTTATCGAGCTGAAGTCGCAGGCCCATGCCATGGGCGCGTCCATTGGCGTCGCCATTGGTGCGGGCACGCGTCGTCACGAGCCTGTTGCTGGCGGCTGACAGCGCGATGTACCAGGCCAAACAGGCCGGTGGCCAGCAATTTGTGGTGGGTGAAATTTAGGAGCGGTGGCGAAACGCCTCGCGGGCGTGTACGTTGCTGATGTGCAGCTCGCATAACGTGCATTGCACGGGGGCTGGACGCCAATTTCGCTAATCACTATTGCCGGACGCGGCATCAAACCCCCCGTAGTGGTATCAACAGGGCAGCTGGCAAGCCAACTGCCCTGACCGCAGAAACCACCGCTAAATATGCAGCGCGTGCCCCAGCGCCCGCAGCACGGCCTCTTGCACCGCCTCGCCCAGCGTGGGATGGGCGTGGATGGTGCCGGCCACGTCTTCCAGCGTCGCACCCATCTCCAGCGAATGCGAAAAGGCCGTGCTCAACTCCGAGACGCCCGCTCCCACCGCCTGCCAGCCGACGATGCGGTGGTTGTCGCGCCGGGCCACGACGCGCACAAAGCCGTCGGTCGATTCCAGCGTCATGGCGCGGCCATTCGCCGCGAACGGGAACTGCGCCGTGATGCAGTCCAGCCCGGCCTTGGCCGCGTCCGTTGGTGTCTGCCCGGCCACGACCACCTCGGGGTCGGTGAAGCAGACGGCAGCGATGGCCGCAGGGGCGAAGTGGCGGCGTTTGCCCGAGATGATCTCGGCCACCATCTCGCCTTGCGCCATGGCACGGTGGGCCAGCATGGGTTCGCCCGTCAAGTCGCCAATCGCCCAGACGTTGCGCATCGATGTGCGGCACTGGTCGTCGATCTTGACGGCGCGGCCATTCATGGCCAGCATCAGCTTCTCCAGCCCCCAGCCGTGGGTGTGGGGCACGCGGCCGATGGCCACCAGCACCTGGTCGGCGGCGAGTTCGCTTTCACGACCCGCAGCGTCTTGCACACGTACGGCGTCACCGGCAGAGTTCAGGCCCTGCACCTTGCTGCCCAATTGCACTTGCACGCCCAGCTTGCGCAATGACGCAGCCACCGGTTTCGTCAGTTCCTCGTCGTACAGCGGCAAGACGCGGTCTTGCGCCTCGACAACGGTCACGTCGCTGCCCAG
>Ga0207976_100619_pt1 | contig 12170 bp, 7 predicted proteins | sample LakWasMe94_HOW11_2_FD_183916 | JGI IMG/M metagenome (GOLD analysis project Ga0207976, IMG submission 183916) | Freshwater sediment methanotrophic microbial communities from Lake Washington under simulated oxygen tension - Sediment Metagenome... | ecosystem: Environmental > Aquatic > Freshwater >... | reverse complement strand
AGCGCATTGGCATCGTCGATGAAAAGGGCGGCAAGGAGGCCGGCGTGCGCTACCGGGCCGCCTTGCAGGGCGTGACGGTGGGCACCGTCACGGCGCCGGGCACGCGCCCGGGTGCGAAGGCGCCGGTGGACAAGCTCTACGCCATCATCAAGTTCGAGCCCTGGGACTGGATCATCGGTTTTGGCGACTATGTGGACGACATCGAGACGGCCTTCTGGCGCAATACGGCGATCCTGCTGTCCATCGGCGCGGCACTGATGCTCATCGTGGCGCTGATGGCCTGGCAGATGCTGCGCACCCTGGTGCACCAGCTTGGCGGCGAGCCCCAGTACGCGGCCGAGGTGGTGACGCAGATCGCCGACGGCAACCTGGCTGTGGAAGTGCACACCCTGCCCGGCGACACCACCAGCATCCTGCATGCCATCCGTGCGATGCGCGACAAGCTGTCGCACCTGGTGACACAGGTGCGCGACAGTACCGACTCCATCAACACCGCGTCTTCCGAGATTGCCGCCGGCAATGGCGACCTGTCGGCCCGCACCGAGTCGCAGGCCAGCGCGCTGCAGGAAACCGCAGCGTCGATGGAACAGCTCACCGCCACCGTGCAGCAGAACGCGGCCAATGCCAAGCGCGCCGACGAGCTGGCGCGTGCGGCCTCCGACATGGCCGTGCGGGGCGGCGACGTGGTGCAGCAGGTGGTGGGCACCATGGGCTCCATCGACCAGTCCTCGCGCAAGATCGTGGACATCATCAGCGTGATCGACGGCATTGCCTTCCAGACCAACATCCTGGCGCTGAACGCGGCTGTGGAGGCGGCCCGTGCGGGCGAGCAGGGCCGTGGTTTTGCGGTAGTGGCCAGCGAGGTGCGCAGCCTCGCCCAGCGCAGCGCAGCCGCCGCCAAGGAGATCAAGGGCCTGATCGACGACTCCGTGGCCAAGGTGGGCGTGGGGGCCCAGCTCGTGGAACAGGCCGGCGCCACCATGGGCGAGGTCGTGGCGGGCGTGAAGAGCGTGACCACCATGGTGGCCGAGATCAGCGCCGCCAGTGGCGAGCAGAGCGCTGGCATTGCCCAGGTCAACCAGGCCATCTCGCAGATGGACCAGGGCACCCAGCAGAACGCTGCGCTGGTGGAAGAGGCCCTGGCGGCCGCCCAGTCGCTGAGCCAGCAGGCCGTGGCGCTGTCGCAGACGGTGGGCCAATTCCGCGTGGCTTGATCGGGCCGGGCCGGGCCGGGCGGGGCGTGACCGTGGGCGGGCCCCGGCCCGCTGCCAAAGTGGGCTGGACAAGCCATGGGAGTGTGCGAAGATGCAATTGATAATTGCTCGTAGCGCCAACGTTCCTTGCGTTTTTCTCCCACCTCTTCATCGCCCATGTCCGCCCGGTTCTCGCAGACCCTTTTGAGCGCGCAGGCCCTGGGCTTGGCGCCGGGCTGCGGGCCGGCATGACCGTGTCGGCGCCCACCCCGGCAGCACGCCTGCCGGCGGACCGCCTGCCCCCTGCCAGCGAGCTGGCCGGGCGCGCCGCGCGCTATGCGGCGCTGGAGTGGCTGTCGCGCCCGGTCTGGGTGTTCGACATCGACGGCCACTGCGTTCACTGGGCCAACACCCCCGCGCTGGCAGTGTGGGGCGCCACCACGCTGGCCGAGCTGTGCGGGCGCGACATGGGGCATGACATGTCCGAATCGGTGGCGCGGCGGCTGGCGCAGTACCAGAGCGATTTTGTGCTGCGGGCCGATGCCAGCTTCAACGAGCAGTGGACCATCTACCCCGGCGGAGTCCCCGTCTCGCTGAACGTGCGTTTCAGCGGCCACCGGCTGCCCGACGGCCGCATGAGCATGCTCTGCGAGGCCGAGCCCGTGGGCGTGGTGCCGCCCGAGTCGCTGCGCTCGGTGGAGGCCTTGCTGCACACGGCGGTGATGATCACCCTGTACGACGCGAACGGCGAGGCGCTCTACCGCAACCCGGCCGCGCGGGCCGCGGTGCTCAGCCCGGGCGAGCGGCTGCAGGAGCGCATCGGCAACGCGGCGGCCTTTGCGGCGCTGTCGCGCAGCCTGGAGCAGCAGGGCGTGGGCACGCTCACCTTGGCGGTGCGCACCCCGCAGGGCGACCGTTGGCACGAGCTGTCGGCGCGCCGCTGCAACGACGCCATCACCGGCCAGGACGCCGTGCTGGTGAGCGAGGCCGACATCAGCGCCATCAAGCGCACCGAGGAGCGTGCCAACTTCCAGTCGCTGCACGATGTACTCACCGGCCTGCCCAACCGGGCCCACTTCACGCAGCGTTTTGCCCGGGCGATGGAAGAAGCCCGCGTCCAGTCGCTGGAGGCGGCGCTGCTGCTCATCGACCTGGACCATTTCAAGGACGTGAATGACACGCTGGGCCACGCGGCGGGCGACGAGCTGCTGGTGGCCCTGGCGCAGCGCCTGCGCCACGCGCGGCATGGCACCGAGGTGCTGGCCCGCTGGGGCGGCGACGAGTTCCTGGTGCTGCTGACCTCGCCGCGCATGCGCGAGGACCTGGATGCGCTGCACGAGCGCATCTCCGTCGCGCTGGCCGCGCCGCTGTCGGTGGCCGGCACGCCGCTGCGTGTGACCTCCAGCATTGGCGTGGCGCTGTACCCGCAGGACGGCGAGACCATCGAGATCCTGCTGCGCAATGCCGACCTGGCGATGTACGCGGCCAAGCAGCGCGGGCGCAACACCCTGGCCTACTTCGACGGGCACATGGCCGAGACGGTGCGCAGCCGCACCGAGCTGGAGAAAGAGCTGCGCCAGGCGCTGGAGCGGGAGGAGTTCGAGGTGTACTTCCAGCCCCGTGTCGATGTGGCCACCAACACCATCCGCGCGGTGGAGGCGCTGGTGCGCTGGAACCACCCGCGCCTGGGCCTGGTGTCGCCCGCGCATTTCATCCCGGCCTGCGAGAGCATGGGCCTCATCGGCGCGCTGGGGCTGTGGGTGCTGGCCCAGGCCGCGCGCCAGCAGGTGGCGTGGGCGACGCAGGGCTCTGACCTGGTGGTGTCGGTCAACCTGTCGCCCCGCCAGTTCGCCTCGCCCTGCCTGCTGCACGACATCACCAGCGTGCTGCGCGAGGCCGGGGTGAACCCTGCGCGCATGGAGCTGGAGATCACCGAATCCATGCTGCTGGGCGAAGACCAGCATGTGCTGAGCGTGCTGCGCGAGCTGTCGGCCCTGGGCCTGACCATTGCGCTGGACGATTTCGGCACCGGCTATTCCAACCTGGCCTACCTGCAGCGGTTTCCGATCCACACGCTCAAGATCGACAAGACCTTCATCCAGGACACGGACGCCAACCGCTCGTTGGCCGAGCTGATCGTTTCGCTGTCCACGCTGATGAAGCTCACCGCCGTGGCCGAGGGCGTGGAGACGCAAGAGCAGCTCGATTGGGTGGCGGGGCGCGGCATCGCGCAGTACCAGGGCTATCTGTACGCGCGGCCCATGCCGGTGCGCGCCTTCACGGACTGGCTGCGCAGCCACGCGTGATAAGCACCCCCTGAGTCGCTTCGCGCCTTCCCCCTCTCTCGACTCGCTGCGCGAGTCGGGAGGGGGACGCCCCCAGCGCGGCGGGGCGGCCCTTGCGCGGGGGCGCTGGCCTCGGCTGCGCCAGTATTCAGCATCGTGGGTGGTACGCAGTGCAATGGGTCACTGGTGCGAATTGGCCTGTCACCGCACGCGATAGCCGATTCGCCCGGCTGTGCTATCACATGCAAATCCGCATGACATGGCATCAGCTCTCGGCCGACCGCTAGGCGTCGGTGAGGTGCAGGAAATGGTCCAGCATATGGAAGTGGTCTTCAAAGAATTCCTCTTCCATGCCCGCCAATTGATCGATGCGCGTCCACTGCACCAGCATCGCGTCGTCATCGGCTTGCACCACCGGGAAGGGTGCATCGCCCAGGTCGAAGTAGTGCGCGTGGGTGATGGTGCGGCCGCGCTGGCTGCGGTCGGGGTGGTCGAACACGGCCACCGACTGCAGCGCGGCGCGCATGTGGGCTTCGGGCAAGGCGCAGTGGGTTTCTTCCACCAGCTCGCGCAGGCAGGACTGCCACACCGTCTCGCGTTGTTCGATGAAGCCGCCGGGCACGGCGAGCTGGCCCTTGCCGGGCGCGTGGGCGCGGCGGATGAGCAGCACGTGGTCCTGGCAGCGCAGCACGGCGTCCACCGTCACGAACACGGGCGGGTAGGGCGCGGCGGACCAGGCCTGGCGGTAGCCGCGCAGCATGCGCCACTCCTCCTGCAGCGCGGCGTAGTGCGGTGTGTGCGCAAAGGCCTGCAGCTGGCCGAGCGTGCTGGCCGGGATCTGCGCGGCCAGCGGCGCCAGGGCTGCGTCCACGGTGGTGGCTGTGGCGCCAAAGTAGGCGTCCCGGATGGTGGTGGCGTCCATGCTGCCCTGGCGCGGCAGGTCGATCAGCGCCCAGCCCGGGAAGGCGCGCAGGTAGCTGCTGGTTGCGTCCTTGAAGTGGCCCACCAGCGCGATGCGGGCACCGGGCTGCGTGTGCTGCGCCACACCCTGGCGCACGGCCTGCACCCACACGGCCTCGTTGTAGTAGTCGCGCACCGGCAGCACCTGCATGCGGCTGCGGTCGGCCGGGGGCAGTGCATCGCGCAGCATGGCTTCGCGCTCTTGCCAGGTGAAGGGGTTCTTGGGCGAGCGGGCCTGCCAGGCCGAGCCCACCACCACGATGACCTGGGGCGCCACGCGCAGGGCCTCGTGCAGCAGGGCCAGGTGGCCGCTGTGCACGGGTTCAAAGCGGCCGATGAGGAGGGCGATGTCGTACATGGGTCTCCGAAATTTTGAGGTTTTTTGGCCGCTTGCGCGCGTCCATCATGCCCAAGCAGCTATTGTTTTTATAGTAATTCTACCGAAGGGGTGCATGGGTCATACATACCTTGCAGCGATGGGCATCTGGCGCCCGCTGCCAAACGCGCGCGGCCGCACCCGCAGGATGGGCGGGGCCTGGCGGCGTTTGTATTCGTTGCGCGCCACCATCATGCGCACGCGCTGCACCAGGGCACGCCCGGCGTCGTTGGCCTGCAGCTGGGCCACAAAGGCCTCTGCGGCCTGGTGTTCGGCCGCCGACAGGCGCTCGCCTTCGATGAGCAGCTTGAGCACCTCGTCCAGCACGGGGTAGGGCGGCAGGCTGTCCACGTCGCGCTGGCCGGGGGCCAGCTCGGCAGACGGTTCCTTGTCGATGATGGCCTGCGGGATCAGCGCGCGCCCCGCCTGTGCATTGACATGGCGCGACAGGGCAAACACCTCGGTCTTGTACAGGTCGCCAATCAAGCCCAGCCCGCCGTTGGTGTCGCCATACAGCGTGCAGTAGCCCACCGAGATCTCGGACTTGTTGCCCGTGGTCAGCAGCAGGTGGCCGAACGCGTTGGAGTATTCCATCAGCACCGTGCCCCGGATGCGCGCCTGCAGGTTTTCGAGCGGCAGGCCCGCCAGCGGCTGGCCGAAGCTGGCTTCGTACTGCCGCGCATAGCCCGCCACCAGGTCGACGATGGGGTGGGTGTGCAGCTGCACGCCCAGGTTCCGGCACAGCGCCACCGAGTCGTCGACCGAGCCGCTGCTGGAGTAGCGCGATGGCATGGTGATGCCCACCACGTTCTCGGGCCCCAGCGCCTGGGCCGCCAGCGCCAGCGTGAGCGCGCTGTCGATGCCGCCTGAGCTGCCCACCACCACCCGCGCAAAGCCGCAGCGGCGCGCGTAGTCACGCAGGCCCAGCAGGATCTGCTGGCGGTAGAACTCCATGGTGGGCAGGCCTGCAGCAGGCACCGGCTCGGGTGCCTGGCCCTCGGCCGTGAGGAAGCGGCCGTTGTCGAACTGCAGCGTGCGCACATCCTCCACAAAACGCGGCGCCTCGAACACGAGGCCCGCCTCGGGCTCGGCCGCAAACGATGCGCCGTCGTACACCACCTGGTCGTGCCCGCCGACCTGGTTCACGTACAGGATGGGCAGGCCATGCCGGCGCGACGCGCCGCCGAAGATCTGGTGGCGCTGCTCGCGCTTGCCCACATGGCTGGGGCTGGCGTTGATGCTGATGACCAGGTCGGGTGCGGCGTCGCGCAGGCGCTCGAAGGGGTTGGTGGCGTAGTCGGTGCCGTGGTCGTTCCAGCCGTCCTCGCACACCAGCAGGCCCACCTGCGCGCCGCCAATGCGCAGCACCTTGGCCACATCAGGCCCGGGCTCAAAGTGGCGGCGTTCGTCGAAGATGTTGTAGGTGGGCAGCAGCTGCTTGGCGTACTGCAGGCGCACGGCGCCGCCCTGCAGCACCAGCAGGCTGTTGTGCAGGCGCTTGCCGGGGCCCGTGGCAGGTGTGGGGGCGCCCACCACCCAGTGCAGCGCGGGCAGCTCGGCCGACGCCTTTTGCAGCGCGGCCAGGCCGTCCTGCACGCGCTGCAGGAAGGGCAGCTCGTCCAGCATGTCGCCGGGGTAGTAGCCACACAGCGCGAGTTCGCTGAACACGATGAGGTCGGACTGAGCGCGGGCGGCCTGCTGCGCGGCGGCCACCATGCGGGCCACGTTGCCCTCGATGTCGCCGACGGTGAGGTTGAGCTGGGCGATGGTGATGCGGAGCATGGTGTCAGCCTTTCACGCCAAAAACCTGGCGCAGATACGCGAGGTAGGTTTCATCGTCGCACAGCGTCTTGCCCGGCGTGTCCGACAGCTTCGCCACCGCCTGGCCGTTGGCGCGGGTGAGCTTCATCACGATGTTCAGGGGCTTCATCTCCGGCACATCCCCCATGTCGTTGGTGAGGTGGGTGCCGATGCCAAAACCCAGCTGCGTGCGGTCGCCAAAATGCCGGTACAGCGCCAGCGCCTTGGTGAGCGTGAGGCCGTCGGAGAACACCAGCCGCTTGGTGTGCGCGTCGATGCGCAGCCGCGCATAGTGCGCCAGCGCCTTCTCGCCCCAGGCCACCGGGTCGCCCGAGTCGTGCCGCAGGCCGTCGAACAGCTTGGCGAAGTACAGGTCGAAGTCGGCCAGGAAGGCGTCCATGCCCACGGTGTCGGTCAGCGCAATGCCCAGGTCGCCCCGGTACTCCTGCACCCAGTCCTCCAGGGCCGCCTTCTGGAAGTCGCGCAGCCGCACACCCAGCGCCTGGTAGCTTTGCAGGTATTCGTGCGCCATGGTGCCGATGGGCACGAGGCCCAGGTCGCGCGCCAGCAACACGTTGCTCGTGCCCTTGAACCACTGCGGCGCCTGCGTGGCAAAGGTCTGAACCACCTCGCGCTGCCAGGCGCCGCTGTAGCGCCGGCGCAGGCCGAAGTCGAACAGCTCGAAGGGGTGGCGCAACGTGGCCTGTTGGGCCAGGTCCTGCAGCTGCTGCACCTTGACCGCCAGGCGCTCGCGGCCGCTGGCCAGCGCGGCAGTGGCATCGAAACGGCGAAAGTACAGCTCGTTGACGATGGCCAGCACGAAGATCTCGAACCCCATCACATGCACCTGGGGGCCGCGCGCCACGATGCTGAGTGTGTCGCCGTCTGCGCGCGCTTCAATGAAGCTGCGCTGGAACTGGAAGATGCGCAGGAAGTCGATGAAATCGCTCTTGATGAAGCGCAGCCCGGCCAGGTAGTCGAGTTCGCCGGCCGTGAAGCGCAGACTGCACAGCTGGTCGAGTGCGGCATTCACCTCGGGCAGCAGCTCGGCCAGCGGATAGACCGGCTGGTTGCGGCAGACGAAGCGGTATTCGCTTTGCGTCTGTGGGTGGCGGTGCAGCAGGGCCTGCCACATGGTGAACTTGTAGAGGTCGGTGTCGAGCAGGCTGGTGATGACGGGGTTCATGGTGTGATTACTCCCAATTTGATAGCTTCTTGCGCTTGATGGATAAGCGCTAGAGGCTAATTTCATGCATGCTTGCCAGTTGGGCGCCGGCGGCGCGCATCGCCTCCATGAACGCCTGGTGCTGGGCCTCGAAACCGCCCACCGGGCTCATGCCATCGGTCAGCAGCACGATGCGGCGCGCCTGCCAGCCCGGCACCAGGCGCGGCAGGTGCTGCACGATGTGCTCGGTGGTCGAGCGCACGCAGTGGCTGCTGGCCTCGCCGGCGATCAGCAGCCGATCGGCCTGGCCCAGCGACTGCAGCAAGGCGGTGTTGAGCGCGGTGCTGGCGTCGTCTGTATCGGGCACCTCGGCCTCGATGGCGCTGTAGTGCTCTGTCCAGGGGTTGGTGCCCTTGAACACGTTGTGCACCGCGCGCTGGCGCCGCAGTTGCCAGTCGCCGCAGGCGGCCAGCACGTCGGCGTGCACGCCGTGGCCCCAGCTGCCGACCTCGCAGTGCACAGGCCAGACCATGAGGGTGTAGCGGCCCTGGGCTTCGAGCGCGTCCAGGTACGCCAGCGTGCGCGGCAGGGCGGTGGCATCGCGCGGTGCAAAGTCGCCCGCGCGCACCTGGGCGGCGGTGATGGGGGTGAAGGGCTCCACCGCGCCGCCGCCTGCCTGCTGCCAGAAGCCGGGGTGGGCGATGTCGAAGCGCTGGTGTGAGTCGAGCGTGACCGTGATGGCGTCGATCTGATCGGCTTGCGCCCGGATGAAGGCCGCCAGGCGCAGCATGTCGGCGTGGGCGCCCGCCACGGGCAGGCTGGGCGCGCTGCCTGCGGGGCAGTGCGTGGCGGGCAGGTCGCAGAAATCGTTCTGGGGGTCGATCACCAGAAGCTGGGTGGTGCGTGTGGCCATGGTCTTTCTCCTTCGCTGTGGGGGCAGTGTAGTTTTGTTAAATCAATTTTGCAACTAAGTGATTTGCAAGCGGGTGTATCGGGTCGGCAAAGCGTCAAACGCCCCGAATTGCTTTGCTGCAGCCTGTCTTGGTGGTAGCCTTGTTCGTTCAACTTTGCAATGAACTACCCCGCCGCATGAAGCCCGACAGCATTCCCTCCGTGATCTGCACCGTGGACGTGGTGCTGCTCACCCTGGAGCAGGCCACGCTGCAGGTGGCCCTGGTGCGCCGCGAGCGCGAGCCTTTTGCCCAGGCCCTGGCGCTGCCCGGCGGGTACATCCATGCCCAGGACGATGTGGACGCCCAGGCCAGCGCCGTGCGGGTGCTGCGCGACAAGGCCGGGCTGGAGAGCCCTTATCTGGAGCAACTGGCCACTTTCACGGGGGCGGTGCGCGACCCCCGGGGCTGGTCGGTAGCGGTGGCCTATTGCGCGCTGGTGCCCGCCACCGTGCTGGCGCAGGCCGGTGGGCGGGTGGAGATGGTGCCGGTGGATGCGCTGCCCCCGCTGCCGTTCGACCACCGCCAGATCATCGACGCGGCCGTGTCGCGCGTGCGCAGCAAAAGCCAGTATTCATCGCTGCCCGTGCACCTGTGCGCCGAGCCCTTCACGCTGCCGCAATTGCAGGCCGTGTACGAGGCCGTGTTGGGCGAGCCGGTCAACAAGGTGAGCTTTCGCCGCAAGATGGACGAGCTGGACATGCTGGAGCCCGTGGTGGGCGCGCTGCAGACCGGCGGTGCGCACCGGCCCGCGCAGCTGTACCGGGTGCGCCCGGCCTACCGGCGGACTTTGTCGCTGAGCGCACGGGGTTTGTAGCGCGGCTCACACAACCCTTCTGGCGTCGTTGCCGCGTCTTGTCGTACTGCCCGTACTGCATGCGACGCGGCGCCTGGCCAGAACCGCTGCGCGGGGTTTTGCAATCCGCTCTTGGCCCCGGCCCCCGTGGTGCACAAAACATTGGACCGCTGCGCGCAAATCTGGCACAAACGCAAACTTTGTGTCCCACGAACAATGGTTGCGCGCAGCCGGGCTCTCCGGCGCCAGTGCCACCGAACCGCCGGCTGCCCGCCGGACCTGAGGGAGATCCATGTCTTTGCGGCTCAAATTCAATCTGGTGCTGGCGGCGGTGTTGCTGCTGGCGGTGCTGGGCGCGGGCGCCTATGTGCACCGCTTTCTGCAGCAGGCGGCCATCGAGGAGGTGCAGCACAACTCGCAGATCATGATGCACGCCGCCATGGCCATCCGCGACTACACCACCGAACTGGTCAAGCCGCACCTGGACGTGACGCTGGCCGAAAAGTTCTTGCCCCAGACCGTGCCGGCCTACGCCGCCACCGAGACGCTGCGCCGCCTGCAGAGCCGCTTTCCGGGCTACGAGTACAAGGAGGCGGTGCTCAACCCCACCAACCTGCGCGACCGGGCCAACGAGTGGGAGGAGCGCATCATCAGCGACTTCCGCGAGGGCCGGGCCGACCTCAAGAAGGAAGTGGCGGGCGAGGTGGGTGAAGGCATGCACCGCGCCATGTACGTGGCCCGGCCCATCACCATCAAGCAGGCCCAGTGCATGGCCTGCCACAGCACGCCGGCCGTGGCGCCGCCCACCATGCTCAAGGTCTATGGCGACAAGAACGGCTTTGGCTGGGGCATGAACGAAACCGTGGGCATCCAGGTGGTGAAGGTGCCCATGTACTTCCCGCTGGAGAAGGCGCGCCAGACCTTCAACACCGTGATGGCGGCGCTGGTGGCCAGCTTTGCGCTGCTGTTCGTGGTACTCAACCTCTCGCTGTCGTCGCTGGTGATCGAGCCCATGGCGCGGCTCAACGCCAAGCTGGAAGACCTGGCCACCAAGGACTTCCTCACCGATCTGGTCAACCGCCGCCGCTTCTTCGAGCGGCTGGAGGCCGGCATGGCCGAGACGCGTGTCAAGAAGAGCCAGCTGTCGGTGGTGATGTTCGACATCGACTTCTTCAAGCGCATCAACGACACCTTCGGGCACGACTCGGGCGACGTGGTGCTCAAGCACACAGCCCTGCGCGTGCGCGAGCTGCTGCGTTCGTCGGACTGCGCGGCGCGCTTTGGCGGCGAGGAATTCATCATCCTGCTCAAGGAAACCCCGGTGGATGCCGCCATGGCCATGGCCGAAGCCGTGCGGGCGCGCATCGCGGGCGTGCCGTTCGACGCCGTGGGCCATGTGAGCGCGAGCTTTGGCGTGGCCACCTGGGACCACAAGGAAGACAGCCATGCGCTCATCAAGCGCGCGGACACGGCGCTGTACAAAGCCAAGTCCAGCGGGCGCAACTGCGTGGTGCAGGCGGAAGAGGCGGTTTGATCCGGGTGCTTTTTGGAGCGGCAGGCGGTCTGGGTTTTTGCATGACCGCGACTGCACAAAAGAAAAAGCCGCAACGCGGGAGCGTTACGGCTTGGGAGACGGGGCGGCTCTGACGGTCTTTTGGTCTCCGCTCAAATTGCTGCGCAATATGAGCTTCGCCCACGTACGGAAAGCCGCGCTGTCGCGCGGAGGGCTTACAGCCCTGCTGCTGCACGCAGTGCAGCAGCCTTGTCCGTACGTTCCCAGCTGAACTCGGGCTCTTCGCGGCCAAAGTGGCCATACGCAGCCGTCTTTTCGTAGATCGGGCGCAGCAGGTCCAGCATCTGGATGATGCCCTTGGGGCGCAGGTCGAAATGTTCGCGCACCAGTGCGGCCAGACGGTCGTCCGGCACCACGCCCGTGCCTTCGGTGTAGACCGTGATGTTCATCGGCTCGGCCACGCCGATGGCGTAGGCCACCTGGATCTGGCACTGGCGGGCCAGGCCGGCGGCCACGATGTTCTTGGCCACGTAGCGCGCGGCGTAGGCGGCCGAGCGGTCCACCTTCGTTGGGTCCTTGCCGCTGAACGCGCCGCCGCCGTGGGGGCAGGCACCGCCATAGGTGTCCACGATGATCTTGCGGCCGGTGAGGCCACAGTCGCCCTGTGGGCCGCCGATGACGAAGCGGCCGGTGGGGTTGATCAGGTAGCGCGTGTTCTGCAGCCACTCCTTGGGCAGCACGGGCTTGATGATTTCTTCGATGATGGCCTCGGTGAAGCTGGCCTTCATGTGGTGCTGGTCTTGCGACTGGTCGGGGTGGTGCTGGGTGGAGAGCACCACGGTGTCGATGCTGTGGGGCTTGCCGTCCACGTAGCGCATCGTGACTTGCGACTTGGCGTCAGGGCGCAGGAAGGGCAGGCGGCCGTCCTTGCGCAACTGGGCCTGGCGCTCTACCAGGCGGTGGGCGTAGTAGATGGGCGCGGGCATCAGCTCGGGCGTTTCGTCGCAGGCGTAGCCGAACATCAGGCCCTGGTCACCGGCACCGGTGTTCAGGTGGTCGTCGGACGCGTGGTCCACGCCCTGGGCGATGTCATTGCTTTGCTTGTCATAGGCCACCAGCACGGCGCAGCCCT
>Ga0207976_100616_pt1 | contig 12238 bp, 10 predicted proteins | sample LakWasMe94_HOW11_2_FD_183916 | JGI IMG/M metagenome (GOLD analysis project Ga0207976, IMG submission 183916) | Freshwater sediment methanotrophic microbial communities from Lake Washington under simulated oxygen tension - Sediment Metagenome... | ecosystem: Environmental > Aquatic > Freshwater >... | reverse complement strand
CACTGCCGGCAAGTGGCCCTGTTGCGAGGACCTGACCGGCGATTTCGTCTACCTGCGGCTGCATGGCGACAAGGCGCTGTACGCCAGCGGCTATACGCCCCAGGCCCTGAAGCGCTGGGGCGACCGGATCGAGGCCTGGCACAGCGGTAAACAACCCGCCGATGCCCGGCTGATCGACGCCCGGCACAGCCCCAGGGCGCGCAAGATCCGGGAGGTGTTCTGCTATTTCGACAATGACCTCAAGGTCCGCGCGCCCTTCGACGCCCGTCGGTTGCTGCAACGCTTCGGGCTCGACAAGACGCTGGCGACGGCGCCCGGCGAGCCCGCCGCGCCAGGGGTGCTGCCATGAGCCATGACGAGTCGGCCAACAGCCCGCCGTCCGCGCTGGAGCTTGTCGCCGCGCGCCGCTTCACCGTGCTGACGGTCAATACCCACAAGGGGTTCACCGCCCTGAACCGGCGCTTCATCCTGCCCGAACTGCGCGAAGCCGTGCGCAGCGTGGAAGCCGATGTGGTGTTCCTGCAGGAGGTGCACGGCGCCCACGACCAGCATCCGCAGCGCTACAACAACTGGCCGAGCATGCCGCAATACGAGTTCCTCGCCGACAGCATCTGGCCGCAGTTCGCCTATGGGCGCAATGCGGTGTACCCGGCGGGCGACCACGGCAATGCGCTGCTGTCGAAATTCCAGATCATTCGCTACGACAACCTCGACATCTCCCTGTCCGGGCACGAGAGCCGTGGCCTGCTGCATTGCGTGCTGCGCCTGCCCGGCGACGCCCTGGAAGTGCATGCCATTTGCGTGCATCTGGGGTTGCGCGAAAGCCATCGCCAGCAACAACTGGACCTGCTGCTGCAACTGATCGCCGAACTGCCCGCCGACGCGCCCTTGATCGTCGCCGGCGACTTCAATGACTGGCGGCTACGCGCCGATGCGCGGCTTGCACCCAGCGGCTTGCGGGAGGCCTTTGTCAGCCAGCACGGCAAACCGGCGCGCAGCTTCCCCGCACGCCTGCCCCTGCTGCGGCTGGACCGGATCTACGTGCGTCACCTGAAAATCCACCGCCCCCAGGTACTGGCCTCCCATCCCTGGTCCCATCTCTCCGATCACGCGCCGCTGTCGGTCGAGGTCGAGCTATGAACGACATGCCCCTGGAAAAAACCACGGTGGACAGCCTGCCCGATGCGGGGCTGGCCCACGAACCGCCACGGATGGACCTCGAATACGGCTGGCACAGCAACAACCGGGTGGTGCTGCTGGAAAATGGCGAGGCGTACTTCCCCCGGGTGTTCGAAGTCCTGCGCCAGGCGCAGAACGAGATCCTGCTGGAGACCTTCATCCTCTTCGAGGACAAGGTCGGCCATGAGCTGCACCGCATCCTGATCGAAGCCGCACAGCGCGGCGTGCGAGTCACCGTCAGCCTGGACGGCTTCGGTTGCGGAGTATTGAGCACCGAGTTCCTTGCCGCCATGAGCAACGCCGGGGTGCGCTTGCAGATATTCGACCCGGTGCAGCCGATTTTCGGGGTGCGCACCAACTGGTTCCGCCGCCTGCATCGCAAGATAGTGGTGGTCGACGGCGCCATTGCCTTTGTCGGCGGGATCAACTTCTCTGCCGATCACCTGGCCGATTTCGGCCCCCAGGCCAAGCAGGATTATTCGGTAGAAATCCAGGGGCCGGCGGTGGTGGATATCCACCATTTCGCCCTGCTGCAAGGCGACCGCCCGGCTCGCGCCCGCTATTGGTGGCAACGTCGTCGGCAGCGCCGCGCGGAGCTGGCCCTGACCGACCATGACGGCCAGGTACGCCTGGTCTACCGCGACAACCGCCAGCACCGCAGCGATATCGAAGAGGTCTACCGCCTGGTGCTGCGCGGGGCCCGGCAACGAGTGGTGATCGCCAATGCCTACTTCTTCCCCGGCTACCGGCTGCTGCGCGAGATCCGCAACGCCGCGCGCCGTGGCGTCGAGGTGCGGCTGATCCTGCAGGGCGAGCCGGACATGCTGGTGGCCAGGCTGGCGGCACGCATGCTCTACGACTACCTGATCAAGGATGGCGTGACCATCTACGAATATTGCGAGCGACCGCTGCACGGCAAGGTGGCGCTGGTGGACGACGACTGGAGCACCGTGGGCTCGAGCAATCTCGACCCGCTGAGCCTGTCGCTGAACCTGGAAGCCAATGTGCTGATCCGCGACCGGGCGTTCAATCGCGACCTGTTCGAGCGCCTCGACCGGCTCAGCCGCGACCACTGCCGGGTCATGCCGGCCAAGGGCGCCAGCCGCGGCCGCTTGTGGCGCCTGACCGTAGGCTTTCTGGTGTTCCACGCACTGCGCCACTTCCCGGCCTGGGCCGGTTGGCTGCCCGCGCGCGAGCCGCAATTGAAACCCTTCGGCCAGGCCGACACCGGGCAGGATTCGCGTCATGAGCCGCACTGACGCCCATGGCTCGACGCGCGCCGTGCCGCACTCCCGGTCGCGCTGGCAACGCCTGAAGAAACCGCTGACCGTCGCCTTCTTCCTGCTGTTGATCGTGCTGTTCACCCTGCTGGCCCGGCGCATCGACTGGAGCGAGGTGCTCAGCACCCTGGCCGACTTCAAGGTGCGCACCCTGGTCATCGCCGCGGCCCTGACCCTGACCAGCTTCCTGGTCTACGCCTGCTTCGACCTGATCGGTCGCACCTACATCCGGCAGAACCTTGGCTGGCGGCAGATCCTGCCGGTGGGGTTCATCAGCTACGCCTTCAACCTCAACCTCAGCGCCTGGGTCGGCGGGATCGCCATGCGCTATCGGCTGTACTCCCGGCTCGGAGTGAGCACTGGCAACATCGCCAAGGTCCTCGGCCTGAGCCTGGCCACCAACTGGCTCGGCTACATGGCCCTGGCCGGCACGGTGTTCGCCAGCGGCCTGGTGCGGATGCCGCCTGGCTGGAAACTCAGCAGCGATGCCTTGCAGGGGGTGGGCGTCCTGCTGCTGGTGCTGGGCGTGGGTTACCTGGCGGCCTGTCGGTTTTCCCGCCGGCGCGAGTGGTCGATACGCAGTGTCGAGATCAATTTGCCCTCGCTGCGCATGGCCCTGCTGCAACTGGTACTGGGCGCGCTCAACTGGTCGCTGATGGCGGCAGTGATCTTTACCCTGCTGCCCAGCAAACTCGATTACCCACTGGTGCTCGGGGTACTGCTGATCAGCAGCATCGCCGGGGTCATCACCCACATTCCGGCGGGGCTCGGGGTGCTGGAGGCGGTATTTATCGCCCTGCTGCAACATGAGGTATCCCGCGGCAGCCTGCTGGCCGGGTTGATCGCCTACCGGGCGATCTACTTCATCCTGCCTCTGCTGATCGCGCTGCTGATGTACCTGCTGGTGGAAGCCAAGGCCAAGGCATTGCGCGTGGAGAAGAAGCCGCGCGCAGGCAGCTGAGGCTATCGCGACAAACGCGCGCGTTCCTCTCCAGAAGCGGGCTTTCGCTGCCATTCAAGCAACGCCCCCAACTGTCGCGGCTGAATGATGCTCAAGCACTCCCCCACCACCATCTCCGTGATCCAGTCCACCAGGATTGAGGTGCAGGCCTGCTGCGACACCGGATAGCTCAGGGCACCATGGAAGGGCCAATGTCCCATGGATAAGCCGCCTGTGGCACAGCTGCCGGCAATGAGCCTGTTTTACTTTGCACGGCCCACGGGGTCAGCCCTGCTCCGCCCGCGCCAGCGGTGTCGTCGGCGTTACGCCGAAACGCGCGCGATATTCGCTGGGCGCCAGCCCGGTGATCTTCTTGAAGGTGGCGCGGAACGCCCCCGGGTCCTGGTAACCGACCGTCCAGGCGATATGGTCGATGGTGCCGTTGGTGAACTCGAGCATTTCCCGTGCCTTGCCCACCCGCAAGTGCTGGCAATACTCGGTGGGCTTGAGCCCGGTGGCGGCCCGAAAGCGCCGCAGGAAGGTGCGCTCCTCCAGCCCGGCCTGTTGCGCCATGACGGCGAGGGAAACGTCCACCGCGCCATTGGCCTGCAGCCAGTGCTGCACCTTGAGGATCGCCGCGTCGCCGTGGCCGAGGATCGGCGCGAAATTACTGCCGCACTGGCTGGCGCTGTCGCTGTGTTCGATCACCAGGAAACGCGCGGTGCCGCTGGCGATGCTCGGGCCCAGCAGGCGGTCGACCATGCGCAGCCCGAGTTCGGACCAGGCCATCAGGCCGGCGGTGGTGATCAGGTCGCCATCGTCGACGATCGGCTTGTCGGCGTTCAGGCGGATGTTCGGGTAGCGCTCGGCGAACTGCTTCGCCGAGGTCCAGTGAGTGGTGGCGCTGCGGCCGTCGAGCAGGCCACTTTCGGCCAACAGGATCGAGCCAACACAGACCCCGCCCAGGGTCGCGCCCTTGGCATGTTGCTGGCGCAGCCATTGGGTCAGCGCCAGCGGTGCCTGCGCCTGGGAGAAACCGGCCACCGAAGGTGGAATCAACACCGCCAGCAACGGACCGTCAGCCCCAGGATGGCTGTCGTACACCCGCACGGGCGCCTGGTCGGCCTGTGCCTGCCAGTGGCTGATGCGCAACAGTGGCAACTGCGCACTGCATTGTTCGGCAGCAATACGGTTGGCGACCCCGAACAGGTCGGTCAAGCCATGCACCGCCGCCATCTGTGCGCCGGGATAGATCAGCACGCCCAGTTCGGCGACTGCGCTTTCCATACCCATTGTCAGTTTTCCCCCTTCTATTGTCGGTGCGGCCAATCCTCGACCGGCCCGCCGGAGCCAATACTGGACTCCACAGCCAACCACTACTTCAGAGGAAACACCCATGGCCAAGCAAGCGCTCATCGTAGTCGATATCCAGAACGACTACTTCCCCAACGGCAAGTGGCCCCTGGCCGGTGTCGAAGCCGCCGCCGACAACGCCGCGCGGCTGATCCAGGCCTTCCGTGACAGCGGCCAGCAGGTGGTGCATATCCGCCACGAATTCACCTCCGACAGCGCGCCGTTCTTCACCCCCGGCTCCAGCGGCGCACAACTGCACGCCAAGGTCACCAACCGCGCCGATGAACCGGTGGTGCTCAAGCACTTCGTCAATTCGTTTCGGGAAACCGAACTGCAGTCGATCCTCCAGCAACAGGGCATCGATGAACTGGTGATCGTCGGCAGTATGAGCCACATGTGCGTGGAGGGCACCGCCAGGGCCGCCGCCGACCTGGGCTACCCGGTGAAAGTGATCCATGACGCCTGCGCCACCCTCGACCTGGAGTTCAATGGCCAGCGAGTCGCCGCGGCACAGGTTCAGAGTGCCGTGATGTCAGCCTTGGCGTTCGCTTATGCCAGCGTCTTGTCCACCGAAGAGTTCCTTGCCGCCGAACGCGTCACTCCGGCCTGAGCCCACGGCTGCGGTGAGCGTCCCCTCACCGCAGCCGCCGTGCTGCCCCCGATATTCACGGACAACCGGTGCAGAAACAGTCAGGTCCATGGCGCATGGCATGTTTCAAACAGGACAACTTCACTGAACAAACCAATAAATGATTCTTATTATTAAAAACGCCTTAAATAAACCCACCCAATAAATTACCAACACAACCCAACTAATCGCAAACTAAAAAGCCACCTACTCAATAGCTAACTAATAGCCACCCCCAAAATAGCCATTTCAAACTCTGCGCTGCATCCCTCCTTCCGCTTCAAAGCATTCCCTTTATAAATCGCCACGCTTATTTCTTTTTATTACTTCTTCTACATATAAAAAAAGGCAATAAATTTTATAGCCAAACATCGCACCACGAAATCTGACACCAACCCCGAATTCATTGATCAAAACCCGGCTACCCAGGTCATAAAACTCAATCAAAAAGACTGTTTGCAACAGTACAAACACATTATTCCCAGGCTTTCCCAACGAGTCAGAAAAGCGTATTGCAGCCAGCTCATTCGGTTTACTTGCAAAACCCTAGGCCTTGGCTAAGTTGATAGCTAATCGCCATTTGAGTGTTCTCCAACCACCCAAAAAACCAACAAGAACCTTTCGAGGAATTCAATAACCGAACACTTCTCCTGCCTTACAAGCTGACACTGACACGGAATAAGTCATATCAATCAAGAGGGATGCTTGATGAAGCGCAGCTCGTTGCCTCGTGCCTTCTCGCTGAAGGGTACGACTGAGAATTACTGGCTCTCGTTATGCCTGTTTTCGATCCTGGTGGTCGCCAGCTTCCTGCTGTTCGAACAGCAGATCCAACAGCTGCTGAATCATCTGGGCAGCTTTCTACCCACCGACCCCGCGCAACGTTTAGGCCTGGCACTGCTGCTGGTGGCCCTGCTGACGCTGGACGTGCTGCTGCCAGTGCCTTCAAGCCTGGTGGCGCTGCTGGCCGTGGCGGCCCTGGGCGCCATCGGCGGCTACCTGGTGATCTTTATCGGCCTGTGCCTGGGAGCCTGCCTGGGTTACTGGCTGGGGGCGGGCTACTTTCGCCTGCTCTCCAACTGGCGCGGTCTCAGGAGCTGGCAACCCGGGCAACTGGCCTACCGCCTCAGTACCTTGTCGCTGGTCTGCCTGCGTGGTGTGCCAGTACTGGCCGAGACCTCGGTGCTGGCCGCCGGCATGCAGCGCTACCCACTGCGCCAGTTCCTGCTGGTCACCACCCTGGCCAACGCCGGACTGGCCCTGGCCTACAGCGCCATCGGCAGTCTGCTGGTGGAGCAGAACGCCCTGCTGGCGACCATTCTCGCCAGCATGGTCCTGCCGGGTCTGTTCCTGGGCGGCCGCAGCCTGCTCAAGTCACGCGTCGCGCAGCCGCAGAGTGATCGAGCGCGCTCCCTGGAGGGTCGCTTCGAGGTGAACTACCACTACCCGGTACTGTTCACCGACCACATCTTCCAGGCGGACAATGCCTGCCTGTACCAGCAACTCACCCGGCAGCATCCGGGGCGGACCACGGTGCTGGTGTTTGTCGACGAGCAACTGCTGCTGTGTTCCCCGCAATTACCACAGCAGATCAGCGATTACTTCAGCGCCCACCCCGCCGACCTGCAGTTGCAGGCCGCGCCGATCGCGGTGCCGGCGGGGGAACTGAGTAAAACCCCGGAAGTGCTCCAGCAGTTGTATGCGCACATGCTGCAGCACGGCCTGGACCGGCACTGCTATGTACTGGCCCTGGGCGGCGGCGCGGTACTGGACGCCGTGGGGTACGCCTGCGCCACCTTCCACCGGGGCATCCGCCTGATCCGCATCCCCACCACGGTGCTGGCCCAGAACGATGCCGGCATCGGGGTGAAAAACGGCATCAACGCCTTCGCCCAGAAGAACCTGCTGGGGGCCTTCTACCCGGCCACGGCGGTGATCAACGACTTCCAACTGCTGCTCAGCCTGTCGCACCGGGACCAGATCGCCGGCCTGGCCGAGGCGGTGAAAGTCGCGGCGATCAAGGATCATGCGTTCTTCCATTGGATGGAGCAGCAGGTCGAGGCCCTGGCCAGCTTCGAGCACAGCGCCAGCCGTTATGCCATCCGCCGCTGCGCCGAGCTGCACCTGGGCCATATCAATGGGGCCGGCGACCCCTTTGAACGGGGCAACGGCCGGCCTCTGGATTACGGCCACTGGGCCGCCCACAAGCTGGAAAACCTCAGTCGGCACCGCTTGCGCCATGGTGAGGCGGTGGCCGTGGGCATGGCCCTGGATGCGCTCTACGCCAACGCCATCGGCCTGCTGTCCGATGCGGAAACCCGGCGCCTGCTGCACTTGCTGGACAAGCTCGGCTTCAACCTGTGCCCCGCGGAGCTGCGCCTGAAAGACGCCCAGGGCGGCTCTCTGGTGCTGCAAGGGCTGGAAGAGTTCCGCCAGCACCTGGGGGGGCAGTTGTCGATCCCGATGCTCAACCGCCTGGGCCAGTCCATCGATGTGCATCACATCGAACTGCCGGTGATGGAACAGGCCCTGCTGCGCCTGGCCAGCTTCGGCAGAGCGGACTTCGCCTGGAGCGAGGGCTGCGCGCAATGACGCCTCCAGCACTGAGCACCTGGCTGACCCTGGGGCGGGTCTCCAACCTGCCGACGGTGTGGACCAACGCCCTGGCCGCCGCCCTGCTGGCCAGCAGCGCCACCGCCCTGGCGCCGCCCTCGTCGCTGGTCTGGACCCTGCTGCTGGTGGCGCTCTCGGCGCTCTACCTGGCGGGCATGCTGCTCAACGACCTGCTGGATGCCGACTGGGATCAGCGGCACCAGAACCCGCGCCCCATTGTCCTCGGCCTGGTCAGCCGCACTCAGGTGAGCCTGGCCACCACCGCCCTGCTGCTGTTGGCGTTGCTGTCGCTGCTGGGGCTCAGCCAGTTGATCGCCCAGCCTCGCTGGCTGCTGGCCGGCGCCGGGTTGTTGCTGCTGTTCATCCTGGCCTACAACCTGCTGCACAAAAAACACCCCCACAGCGTCTGGCTCATGGGCGGTTGCCGCTCGGCCCTGTACCTGACCGCCGCCGCCAGCCTGGCCATGCCGCCGCAGCCGTTGTGGCTGTGCGCCGCATTGCTGGGCGTCTACATCGCCGGCCTGACTTACCTGGCCCGGCTGGAACATAAAAACCAGCTGCTCAGCCGCCTGCCGCTGCTGCTGATGCTCAGCCCGCTGGCCCTGGCCGCCTATGCCGACAACGGCGTGTTCTGGCTGGTACTGCTGCTGTGGCTGGGCTGGTTGGGCTGGCACTACCGGCGCCACCTGGCCAATCCGCAGCAGCGGCAGATCCGTGCCTTTATCGGTGCCGGCCTGGCCGCCCTGCCACTGTTCGATGCCCTGGTGCTGGCCCTGGCCAATCAACCCCTGGGCAGCCTGCTGTGCGTGCTGGTGTTTTTCCTGCTTCCCCACCTTCAACGCTGGATCAAGCCGACATGAGCATGGACGTCATTGCCCCATCCTCGAATGCGCTCGCCCTCCGCCACGCCGCCTTCGCCGAGTGGCGCCGGCTGCTCGACGGGCAACTCGACCCTGACACCCGCCGCTGGTGGCAAGAGGCCCTGGAACAACTGGCCCGGCAGCCTTCGGCCAACACCCTGGTGCTGCTCAGCAGCCAGTGCAAACGCCGCCTCGGTGACAGCCTGGTGCCCGACAGCCAAGGCTGGACCCGGACCCAACTGGCCCGCGCGCTGCTGCTGGCGCAGCTTCTGCAACAGCAGGCCAGCGCCGATCGGTTGCCCTTGTTGCGCCAGCTGTTCCTTTGGGCCGACGACTCGGAAAAGAGCGCCCTGCTCAAGGCCCTGGACGACCTGGATACCCAAGGCCACAGCCGTGACCTGGCGCTGCAGGCGGGACGTACCAACAACCGCGAGGTGTTCGCCGCCATCGCCCTGGACAATCCCTTCCCGGCCCGCCACTACAACGACCGCGCCTTCAATCAACTGGTGCTCAAGAGCCTGGGCATGGGCCTGGACAGCCGCCGGATCAACGGCCTGGCCCAGCGGCGCAGCGTCGATCTCAACCAGCTGGCGCTGGACCTGATGGAGGAGCAATTGGCGGCGCAGCGCACCGTTTCCGACGGGCTGCCCCAGGTCATCGCCTTCGAACTGTTGAGCCCGGCCCAACGCCAGCGCCTGCGCGACCTGTGCCAGCAACGACGACTGCCGCCGCACTGGCTCGAACATTTCCCGGCCGACGCCTGAACCAGCCAGGCGCCACCACGGTTTTCTGCAACCACCTCAAGGACTCACCATGCTGAAGTACTTCGACCCGCATATTCATATGGTCAGCCGCACCACCGACGACTACCAGAACATGGCCGCCGCCGGCATCACCGGGGTGATCGAACCGGCCTTCTGGCAAGGCCAGGCGCGCACCAGCGTCGGTAGCTTCATCGACTACTTCGACACCCTGCTGGGCTGGGAACGCTTTCGCGCCAGCATGTTCGGCATCCACCACTTCTGCACCATCGGCCTCAACCCCAAGGAGGCCAATGACCTGTCGGTGGCCAACGAGGTGCTGGAGATCCTGCCGCGCTATCTGGTCAAGGACGGCGTCGTGGCGGTAGGGGAAGTCGGCTACGACGACATCACCCCGGAGGAAGACCGCTTTCTCGCCGCGCAACTGGAACTGGCCAGGCAGTTCAACCTGCCGGTGCTGGTACACACCCCACACCGCGACAAGATCGGCGGCACCAAGCGCACCCTGGCGGTGATCCGCGAAGTGGGCATCGCCGAACACCTGGTGATCATCGATCACCTCAACGAACTGACCCTGCCCCTGGTGCTCGACAGCGACTGCTGGCGCGGACACTCCATCTACCCCAACACCAAGATGTCGGAGCAGCGCATGGTGGCCCTGCTCCAGGAGTACGGCACCGAGAAGATGGTGGTCAACAGCGCCGCCGACTGGGGCATCAGCGATCCGCTCAAGGTGCCCAAGACCGGCCAGGCCATGCTCGCCGCCGGCTTCAGCGAAGCCCAGGTGGAGCAGGTGCTGTTCCACAACCCGGTGGATTTCTTCGCCCAGAGCGGGCAGTTGGACAAACAGTGGGTGAGTACCCCGCTGCCCATCGACCAGCGTCGTCAGTGGCAGGACAACTCCGCCCTGCGCGGCCAGGAACCGGTGGTCAAATGAACGCTCGTCGGGGCTGGAGCGCCGCCCGGATCGGCTATTGCAGCAACGTGCACCCGGCCCCCGACCTGGCCACGCTGAGTGCCTCGATCGAGACGCACTTCCAGGGTGTGCGCCAGCAACGCGGCCTGACCGAGCAGGACAGCGGGTTGTGGATCAGCGCCCAGGCGGCGGCCGAACTGCAACAGCCCCAGGCCCTGGCGGGATTTCTCCGGCTGTTGCGGCACTGTGGACTGCGCCTGACTTCGCTCAATGGTTTTCCCTACGGCCAGTTCCACCAGGGCGCGGTAAAAGCCGAAGTCTATCTGCCCAACTGGGCCGACCCACAGCGCCTGGAGTACAGCCTGCAACTGGCGCGGATCCTCGCCGCAGCGCTGCCGGAGGACTGCCCCAAGGGGGTGATCTCCAGCGTGCCGCTGGGGTATGCCGCCACCTGGAGCCTGGCCCACCGGCAACGGGCCGAGCAGCAGTTGCGTCAGCTGACCCTGGCCCTGGCCAGGCTGCGTCGAGAGACCGGCAAGCAGATTGTGTTCTGCCTGGAAATGGAACCCGACTGCGTGCTGGAGCACACCGCCCAGGCCATCGAGTTCTTCCGTCGCTGGCAAGCCACGGATCCCCATCATGAGCACCTGGCCCTGTGCTTCGATGTCTGCCACCAGGCCGTGGTCTTCGAGCATTGTCATGATGCCCTGGAGCGTCTGCGCCAGGCCGGTGTGCCGGTGGGCAAGATCCAGCTCTCCAATGCGCTGATCTGCCGCCTGCCGGAAGCGGACCCGCTGCGACGCCAGCAGGTGCTGGCGGCCCTGGGGGATTTTGTCGAGGCCACCTACCTGCATCAGGTGAAAGCCCGGGACCCTCAGGGGCGCCTGCTGGCCTGGCCGGACCTGCCCGCCGCGCTGCAGGCCGGCGAGCTGGCGTCCTGCTCCGAGCTGCGCATCCATTTCCATGTGCCGCTGTTCAGCGAGCAGTTGTTACTGCCCGAACTCAGCGGTAGCCAGAGCGCGCTGTTGCAGACCTTCGATTACCTGGCGGAGCACCCGGAAGTACGCCCGGTACTGGAGGTGGAAACCTACAGCTGGAACGTGCTGCCCGCGCCGCTGCGGCCACAGACCGAACAGGCGCTGCTCCAGGGCATCGCCGCCGAGTTGCGCTGGGTCGAAGAACAACTGCGCGAGCGGCAACTGCTGAGCGCCCCATCCCCCACGCAGGAGGCCTGCCCCCATGGTGTCTGAAACGAACTGCCCACCGCTGTTGCTGATCAATGTGGTCGGGCTGACGCCGAGCCTGCTGGGCGAGGCCACGCCACGGATCAATGCCCTGCTGCGCAGCGCCGCGATGACCAGCCTGCAACCGGTGTTCCCGGCCGTGACCTCGACCGTGCAGGCCTCGCTGCTGACCGGCCTGACGCCCGCGGAACACGGCATCGTCGGCAACGGCTGGTACTTTCGCGACCAGGCCGAAGTGCGCTTCTGGCTGCAATCCAACGCGCTGGTCCAGGGGGAAAAGGTCTGGCAGACCCTGAAGCGCCAGCGCCCCGACTTTCGCTGCAGCCAGTTGTTCTGGTGGTTCAATATGCACGCCGAGGTGGATGCGGCCATCACCCCACGCCCCCATTACCCGGCCGATGGGCGCAAGGTGTTCGGGCTCTATTCGACGCCCGCCAGCCTGCACCAGAGCATCGAACGGCAGA
>Ga0207976_100613_pt1 | contig 12266 bp, 11 predicted proteins | sample LakWasMe94_HOW11_2_FD_183916 | JGI IMG/M metagenome (GOLD analysis project Ga0207976, IMG submission 183916) | Freshwater sediment methanotrophic microbial communities from Lake Washington under simulated oxygen tension - Sediment Metagenome... | ecosystem: Environmental > Aquatic > Freshwater >... | reverse complement strand
GGCCAAGGCAATCACGACCGCGTTGTCGCCGCCCAGCAGGATATCGATCATGATGATCTGACCAACGGCCAACCAGAATTGGGCGGTGAGAAACTCTTCCACGGTGTGCTTCCTGTTGCGCTAATGACAAAGGCCGGATTGTCCTTCTGGAAATCCGGCCTTGTGAATCTTCATTCCCGAGCCTGTCGGGCGCCTTTTTGCCTATTACAGCAGCGCCTTGAGTAGCCTTGCCATTTCTGAGGGATTGCGGGTCACGGTGAATCCGCATTCTTCCATGACCGCCAGCTTGGCATCCGCCGTGTCGGCTCCGCCCGAGATCAGGGCTCCGGCATGGCCCATGCGTTTACCGGGGGGGGCCGTCACGCCAGCGATGAAGCCGACGATGGGCTTTTTCATATTCAGCTTGCACCAACGAGCTGCTTCGGCTTCGTCTGGCCCGCCGATTTCACCAATCATGATGACAGCATCGGTATCGGGATCGTCGTTGAAGGCGCGCATCACGTCGATGTGCTTCAGGCCATTGATGGGGTCGCCACCAATGCCGACCGCGCTGGACTGGCCCAAACCGATTTCGGTCAACTGTGCCACGGCTTCGTAGGTCAGCGTGCCGGAGCGGCTGACCACACCGATGCGGCCCTTGCGGTGGATATGGCCAGGCATGATGCCGATCTTGATCTCGTCGGGCGTGATCAAACCGGGGCAGTTGGGGCCCAGCAGCAGGGTCTTCTTGCCGCCAGCCGCTTCCTTGGCCTTCATGCGGTTACGCACTTCCAACATGTCGCGCACTGGAATGCCTTCGGTAATGCAGATCGCCAGGTCCAGATCGGCTTCGACCGCTTCCCAGATGGCAGCGGCTGCGCCAGCTGGTGGCACATAAATGACCGATACGGTAGCGCCAGTCTCCGATGCAGCTTCCTTGACGGAGGCATAAATGGGAATATTGAAAATGGATTCGCCAGCCTTCTTGGGGTTCACGCCCGCCACAAAGCAGTTCTTGCCGTTCGCGTATTCCTGGCACTTTTCGGTGTGGAACTGACCGGTCTTGCCGGTAATGCCCTGGGTGATGACCTTGGTGTCTTTATTGATGAAGATAGACATATTCGTGCTCCGCCTTACTTGACCGCTGCCACAATTTTCTGGGCCGCTTCGGCCATGCTGTCTGCGCTGATGATGGGCAGGCCGCTATCGGCCAGCATCTTCTTGCCCAGATCTTCGTTGGTGCCCTTCATGCGCACCACCAGTGGAACATTCAGGTTCACGGCCTTGCAGGCGGTGATCACGCCGGTGGCGATGGTGTCGCACTTCATGATGCCGCCGAAGATATTGACCAGAATGGCCTTGACCTTGGGGTTCTTCAGCATGATCTTGAAGGCTTCGGTCACCTTCTCGGGGGTGGCACCGCCGCCCACATCCAAGAAGTTGGCTGGCTCGGCGCCGAACAGCTTGATGGTGTCCATCGTGGCCATGGCCAGACCGGCGCCGTTGACGAGGCAGCCGATGTTGCCGTCCAGGCTGATATAGGCCAGGTCAAATTTGGAAGCTTCCACTTCGGCCGGATCTTCTTCGTCCAAATCGCGGTAGGCCACGATTTCGGGGTGACGGAACAAGGCGTTGGCGTCAAAGTTGAACTTGGCGTCCAGGGCCATCACATTGCCCTTGCTGTCGCGGTTCAGCGGGTTGATTTCGACCAGGGACGCGTCGGTGTCCATGTAGCACTTGTAGAGCTTCTGGAAGATGTCCACGGCCTGGGCGGTGGAGTCGGCAGGCATGCCGATGGCGTCGGCGATCTTCTTGGCCTGCTCGGCACCCAGACCAGTCAACGGATCGATGAACTCAGTGATGATCTTCTCGGGCGTGGAGTGCGCCACTTCTTCGATATCCATGCCACCTTCGCTGGAGGCGATGAACGCCAGCTTTTGCGAAGCACGGTCGGTCACGATGGACACGTAGTATTCTTTGTTGATGTCGGCGCCGTCTTCGATGTAGAGGCGGCGGACCTTCTGGCCTTCTGGACCCGTTTGGTGCGTCTTGAGCTGCATGCCCAGGATCTCACCGGCCAGACGCTTGACGTCGTCAATGGACTTGGCGACCTTGACGCCACCGCCCTTGCCGCGCCCACCGGCGTGGATTTGCGCCTTGACGACCCAGACCGGGCCCCCAAGCTTTTGGGCGGCTTCCACCGCCTCTTGAACTGTGAAGGCGGGGATGCCGCGGGGCACCGGCACACCGAATTGGCGCAAAATTTCTTTGCCTTGGTATTCGTGGATTTTCATGACGTCTCTTTGGGAGCTGGACAATTTTCACCAAATTGCAACAATTTGTTGCTGCAAACTGGCACTGGACACATCAACTCTGAAATGTATCATGTTGCAACGCACCAAACTTGTGTCAGCCTTACAGACACGGTTTGGCCCTGATCCGGCTCCCTCTGAAGAGCCTGTTTGACACGTAATCTGTATGAAGAGAATTTTTATTGATGGCGAGGCTGGCACGACGGGCCTGCTAATTCGGGAACGGTTGCAGACCACGCCCGGCGTGGAAGTCATCCGCATCGATCCTGCCTTGCGCAAAGACGCCGTCGCCAAGCAAGCCCTGATGGCCCAGGCCGATCTGGTCGTTTTGTGCCTGCACGACGATGCTGCTGTGGAGTCGGTTGCCATGGTGGATGCGATTGAGAGGAGAAGCGGGCGCCCAGGGCCACGTGTTCTCGATGCATCGACTGCCCACCGCACGGCACCCGGTTGGGTCTACGGGTTTCCGGAGTTGACGGGGTCCCAGCGTGCTGCGGTGGTAGAAGCCCGCCGGGTCTCCAACCCCGGCTGCTATGCCACGGGTGCGATTGCTTTGATTCGCCCCTTGGTGGATGCCGGTCTATTGTGTTTGCCGTCCATCAGTGGCTATTCGGGTGGAGGAAGAACCATGATTGAGGCCTATGAGAACGGCAATGCGCCGCCCATGGAGTTGTATAGTTTGGGACTCAAGCACAAGCATATTCCCGAGATCATGCGCTACACCGGGCTGACCCGCAGGCCCTTGTTTGTGCCATCGGTCGGAAACTTCAAGCAGGGCATGCTGGTGCAGTTGCCGCTGCATCTGGACACTTTGCCCGGCAAGCCTTCAGCGCAGGATTTGCATGACGCCCTGCAAAAGCATTACGCAGGGAGCGAATGGGTGTCCGTGGAAGCCGCCACTGCCGACCAGAAGCTGGATGTTGTTGCATTGAACAACACCAATAAGATGGAATTGCGGGTGTTTGCCAATGACGCGCAGGCAGATGGCTTTGCGCATGCAGTGTTGGTGGCGCGATTGGACAACCTGGGCAAGGGCGCGTCGGGTGCGGCCGTACAAAATTTGAAGTTGATGCTGGGGATCTGAAAAAGGCAATGGACTGGTCGCTCCGGCCCGTCAGGGCGGCACGTTTTGCTCCGTGTCCTCCGCGCCCTGCGGGCGCTCCTCCTTAACCTGCGCAAAACGCGCCGCCCTGACGGGCCTCCGGGTCTTGGTGCTTCAATGTCTTTTGACTCCCCCCCGAGCCGAACACCCATCACTCGAACTGATGGTGCGGGGTATCGGTTTTGCGCAGGTAAAGGAGGAGCCCGAAGGGCGGGGGACACGGAGCAAAACCGATACCCCACACCGTCAGAGGGCGAACGCAGTCACCTAGTCGTCATCACCACCAGACACTACCTTGCGGATGGCGTCACCGCCAAACCCGCGACTGGCCAGAAAGCGCATCTGTTTGCCGCGCTCTGTAGCGTCTGTGGCGGGCTCACCGAACTTTTTACGCCAGACTTCACGCGCACGTTCCACCTCGGTGGCGCGCAATTGCTCCACCGCATCCAGCACCGCCTCCGGCGCCAGACCCTTGCCTTGCAGCTCCTGGCGTATGCGCGCTGTGCCCAACTTGGCGGATCGCCGGTTCAGCACCGATTCAACGACCCGCTGCTCATTGATAAAACCCTTGGCCTGCAATTCATCGAGTGCCTTGGCCAAGGCTCCCGGCTCTTCCTCAAACTGCGCCAGCTTGCGCTCCAGCTCGGCCCGGGAATGCTCCCGGGCGCTGAGCAGGCGCAGCGCCCGGCCTTTGAGGGATAACGGTGTAGTAGTTGCCATCACAGGATACGAAGGAAACAGCTACAAAACACTACTTTTTTTATAGCTACTCACGCACGTTTTACGCGGGCTGCTCGGCCTTTTTGCTTGGGGCCTTGAGCTTGATCTCAGGTTCCGCAGCAGCCACCGGCAACAAGGGAATGCCCAGCGACTCGCGGACCTTGTTTTCGATCTCCACCGACAGCGTCGGGTTCTCGCGCAGGAACTCACGGGCGTTGTCACGGCCTTGGCCGATTTTTTCACCCTTGTAGGCGTACCAGGCGCCGGATTTCTCCAGGATGTTGGCCGTCACACCCATGTCGATGATCTCGCCATGGCGGCTGATGCCCTCGCCAAACAAGATGTCGAACTCCGCCGTCTTGAATGGGGGCGCCACCTTGTTTTTGACGACTTTGACCTTGGTTTCGTTGCCGATGGCCTCGTCACCCTTTTTGATGGTGCCGGTGCGGCGGATGTCCAGACGCACGGAGGCGTAGAACTTCAGCGCATTGCCGCCCGTGGTGGTCTCGGGGCTGCCGAACATCACACCAATTTTCATGCGGATCTGGTTGATGAAGATGACCATGCAGTTGGTCTTCTTGATGTGGGCGGTGAGCTTGCGCAGGGCCTGGCTCATCAAGCGGGCTTGCAGACCGGGCAGGGAGTCGCCCATTTCGCCTTCCAGCTCGGCCTTGGGCGTCAGTGCGGCTACCGAGTCGACGACGATCAGGTCGACCGCGCCGGAGCGCACCAGGCTGTCGACAATTTCCAGCGCTTGTTCGCCGGTGTCGGGCTGGCTGATCAGCAGGTCTTGCAGGTTCACACCCAGCTTCTGTGCGTACTGGATGTCCAGCGCATGCTCGGCATCGACAAAGGCACATTGCCCACCTTGCTTTTGCATCTCGGCAATCACTTGCAGCGTCAGCGTGGTTTTGCCGGACGACTCAGGGCCATAGATTTCAACGACACGGCCGCGGGGCAGGCCGCCAACGCCCAGCGCAATGTCCAGGCCCAAAGAGCCGGTAGACACCACCTGGATGTCTTCAATCACCTCACCTTCGCCCAAACGCATGATGGTGCCCTTGCCGAACTGTTTTTCGATCTGGGCCAGGGCTACTTGCAGGGCTTTGGCTTTTTCGCTGTTGGCGGCGAGGGGCTTGACGGGTGCGTCCATGGGGAAATCTCCTTAAAAATTACGGTTGGGGCGCATAGAAGTCTGTGGGGTTAATTACAGGCTGGATGCTTGAACAGTAGTTTAATGGCACACATTGAAATCAGTAAACATCTTTTTTAGTCAGTTTGCATTACTATCTACACCATGTCGGAATGGAGTGTTTCTAACCCCGCGGGCTGGCGGCAGGCCCACATGGGCCACTGGCTGCGCCTGGCCTTGGAGCGCTTTGACGCGCGGGTTTTAGCCCTGATGGCCCACCACCCCGGCGTGCCCCTGGGTCTTGCCAATCTGGTCACGCGCGGTCAGGTGGGCGCCGCGCACATCCACATCACGCGCCACCTGTCCGCGCAGGGCTCCCGTCTGACGGATCTGGCGCATAGCGCCGGCATGACCAAACAGGCCATGTCCACCTTGGTGAAACAGTGCGAAGCCTGGGGCATGCTCACCCGCGCACCCGACCCCTCGGATGCACGGGCCCAGCAGTTGCAATTTACCGCTGTGGGCTTGGCTTGGCTGGATGCCTACCGCGAGGCGGTGGAACAGGCGGAGTTGGAGTTGCGCGAAGCAGTCGGCGCAGAGGTGGCGACGGTGCTGGCCATCGGGCTGGAGGCCTATAGCGGCCAGTAGGGCCTGGAAGCGGCCTGTATATCAAGCCTCCAATGGGACCGGGCACGCCTAGAATGGATAAAACACTGATCGCAGCGGGAATGGGGCGCACAAGCTGCGGCGATAACGAGGAGAACACATGCGAATATTGATCGCGGAAGATGACCAGGTCTTGGCCGACGGGCTGTTGCGGGCGCTGCGCGGCGCCGGTGCGGCGGTCGACCATGTTTCCAGTGGCTCGGAGGCCGACGCCGCGCTGATGACCAATACCGAATTCGACCTGCTGATCCTGGATCTGGGCCTGCCCAAGATGCATGGCCTGGAGGTACTCAAAAAACTGCGCGGACGCGGCTCCTCTTTGCCGGTGTTGATACTCACGGCGGCCGATGCCGTGGACGAGCGGGTCAAGGGCCTGGACTATGGCGCCGACGACTACATGGCCAAGCCCTTTAGCCTGCAAGAGCTGGAAGCCCGTGTGCGGGCCCTGGTGCGGCGCGGCGCGGGTGCCACCAGCAGCACCATCAAACACGGCCCGCTGACCTACGACCAGGCTGGCCGCGTGGCCACCATCGACGGCAAGATGATTGAACTGTCTGCGCGTGAACTGGGGCTGCTCGAAGTGCTGTTGCAGCGCGCCGGGCGCCTGGTCAGCAAGGACCAATTGGTGGAGCGCCTGTGCGAATGGGGCGAAGAGGTCAGCAACAACGCGATTGAGGTCTACATCCATCGCCTGCGCAAGAAAATTGAGAAGGGCCCGATCCGCATTGCCACCGTGCGCGGTCTGGGCTACTGTCTTGAGAAGATTGTGCCCTGAATCGAGCGCTATGATTTTAGGAGCTATGCAAGCATATTTTGCGAGGGCTAGCGGCCTAATTTCTTACGCACCCTGCCGCGCAAGGCCAGTTGCGTGAAGATCTTCCAGCGCGAGCAACGCAGCCTGTTTGGGGAGATCCTGGACTGGATGCTGACGCCCTTGCTGTTGCTGTGGCCGGTCAGCCTGGTGCTGACCTGGCTGGTGGCGCAGGGCATTGCCGGCAAGCCATTTGATCGGGCACTGGAGTACAACGTCGGGGCGCTGGCCCAATTGGTCACCGTCGACCAGAACAACAGGGCGCAGTTTGTGCTGCCATTGCCGGCACGCGAGTTGCTGCGCGCCGATGACAGCGACACGGTGTACTACCAGGTGCTCGGTACGAGCGGAGATTACTTGAGCGGCGAGAAGAACCTGCCCTTGCCCGCAGAGGAGGAAAAGCCCACCCCCGGTGAGGTGCGCATGCGCGACGACGAATTCCGCGGTATTGGCATCAAGGTGGCTTACACCTGGGTCAAACTCGACATTCCCAACAGCAAACCGGCACTGGTACAGGTCGCCGAGACCATGGACAAACGATCCATGCTGGCGACCGAAATTGTCAAAGGCGTGATGCTGCCGCAATTTGTGATTTTGCCCCTGGCCGTACTCTTGGTCTGGTTGGCACTGGTGCAGGCCATCAAGCCGCTGAACCACTTGGAAGAGCGGATCCGGGCGCGCAGTCCAGACGACTTGAGTCCGCTGGACGCGGAGGCCGTACCGCTGGAGGTCGCGCCCCTGGTGTCCTCCGTCAATGATTTGTTGATGCGCCTCAAAGATTCCATTGCAACGCAAAAACGTTTCTTGGCCGACGCCGCGCACCAATTGAAAACACCGCTGGCAGGACTGCGCATGCAGGCCGACCTGGCCCAACGCGAAGGCGCTAACGCCGAGGACCTGAAACAGTCCTTGCGCCAGATCGGCCGTTCCAGCATACGGGCCACGCATACGGTCAACCAACTGCTGGCACTCGCCCGGGCTGAGAGCAGCGGCACGGCCATGAGCCAGCAACCCTGCAACCTGGTGCGCCTGACCATGGAGGTGGTGCGCGACTGTGTGCCGCGTGCCATGGACAAGCAGATTGATGTGGGCTATGAAGGCGCCGAGCCCGGGGACGCCGATGTCTCGATCTTGGGCAACCCCACGCTGCTCAAGGAGATGGTGCGCAACCTGATGGACAACGCCATCAACTACACGCCATCCAATGCCGAGAAGCCCGGTGTGATTACCGCCCGCATTTTGAAAGACCCCTTTAGCAAGGTGTTGGTGCTGCAGGTGGAAGACTCGGGACCCGGCATACCGTCGGCAGAGCGCGAATTGGTGTTCCAACCCTTTTACCGGGTCCTGGGGACTGAAGCCGATGGCTCGGGCCTGGGCTTGCCCATCGTGCTGGAAATTGCCCGCCAACACCACGCCAGCGTCAGCATCGAAGACAGTCGACCGGGGCAGACGCCACCAGGCACCTGCTTTACCGTGCGCTTCGAACGGGTGGAATAGTGGGTTGTTGCCCCCACGGTCGCCCACTGCATGGGGCTCCCTGCCCCCCGAGGGGTCCGTGTTCCCGCTTGGGGCGGCCCGGCGCTGGAACCGTTGCCCCCTTAGTTGCAGGTCCGCAGCGCGCGCCCGAGCAAGGCGGACTTGATATCGCCCAAGCGGGGCTTCAGGTCCGGCGTCACAGACGGCAGCTTGAGCTGGTTCTGCTGCCCTTCCTGGCGCTCTTGCACCACCTTGGCGGTACGAATCCCGCGCAAGCCCAACTTCGCCAGCTCTGCCGCCGCTGCGGCCTGGGTATCGAATCCGCCCAGTGACAACCCAAGTTCCAGATCGGGGTTGTTCAGCGCTTGCGGCACCAGGTTCATGGCCGCCAGTTCACCGCGTTTTTTTGCCATTTGCTCGGCGTTCGCAAATTTGCCCATGTAGACAATCCAGCGCGCGGGCACGGCAACCGAATCAAGCTGCCAGGAGCCCGGCGGCAATGCCGACTCCACTGCATGGCGCAACGCGGTGGCCTGCGTATCGTCAAATGGTCCGGCTTGCAAACATTCCTTGGGCGCCAATTCCGCTTGGGCCTGGGCCTCGACCCGCTTGAATTCGGCGGGCGTCAATACCCGGATCGCTTCGGGCTTGATCTGCTGCGCCAGGCGTTGGGGCTCGCGCTGCTGCGCGGGCGCAAAGCCATAGGCGCGCAACATGCCTTCGCTCCACGCGAAGTAGACGCCGTTGGCCAGGATCAATAGCAATACAAACAGTCGCAGCATGGGTTCAGGGCAAGTTGGCAGAGGGCCTCGGCGTTGGTCGCACGCTGACCTCGGCACTGGTGATTTTCTTCAACCCATTCTCGGTGTGCACCAGCAAGGCGCCCACGGCGTCCACGCCACGGGCCACGCCGGTCACGCCATCGCTGCACACCAGTTCGCGGCCATACAACAGGTCCCGCGCATGGAAGGCCGGGCGCAGCGGGGCAAAGCCCTCGGTCTCGAAACGCCGGATGGCCTGCACCAGCGGCGCGGCAATCCGCGCCAGGGCGGCCGGTGCATCCATATCGGGCAACAACTCGCACAGCGCAGCGGCTGGCGTGCTGAGCCCCTGCGCAGGGGGTGGTAGCAGGTTGATGCCAACACCAATGACGGCATAGCGCACATCACCAACGCTGGCGGTTTCGATCAGGATGCCCGCCAGCTTGCGGTCCTGTAGCCACACATCGTTAGGCCATTTAAGTTGCAGCGCCGGGTGCAGGCTCTCCACCACGGACAACCCCACCGCCAGCGACAGGCCGGACCAGTCCATCGGCGACAAGGACAAGCCGAGGGAAAACGTCAAGGCGGGCAGGGTCGCGTGCGGGTTAGCGCCATCCACGCCGCTAATCCAGGTCCGCCCCAGGCGCCCACGCCCGGCGGTCTGCCGTTCCGCGACCAAGAGCACCGGATCGAGTTGTCCGGCGCGCGCGCGGCGCATCAATTCGGTGTTGGTGGAGTCAATCTCGGGCAGCACTTCGACTGAAAACATCGGCAGAACCGGTGATACGGCTTCCCAGATGGCCTCAGCCTGCCAGCGTACAGTCATCTCCGTTGCGCCACCAGGGGGGTGCTCATCGTTTGGGTGCCAGCAGGGTACCGCGGCAATTTTTGGACCCACACCAGCAGGGGTGCTCGGCTTTGAGCTTCTTGGTGTAGCGCTCGTCCAGGATCAGACCGTAGTCGTAAAACAGCTCTTCACCGGGCGCAATGTCGCGCAGGGCCTTGATGAAGATACGCCCGTCCACCTCGTCGGCCTCGCAGTTGCCGTCGCACGAATGGTTGATCCAGCGCGACGAATTGCCGCCGACCTTGGCATCGATCACGTGGTCTTCGTCGATGTGGAAATAAAAGGTGTGGTTGGGGTCCTTCGGGTCGTGCGGGTGGCGTGCCTGCGCTTCCTTCCAGGTAATGATTTCGCCAACATACTCGATGATGGTTTCACCCTCGCCAATGTCCTGCAGCGCAAACACGCCTTTGCCGTGCACACCGGAGCGGCGGGTCTGGATACGGCGGGTATCGCCACGGGGCATTGTTTTACTCACTTTTGTTCTCTTTTCTGCTCGTCGGACAACCGGACTCAAAAATTTGGTATGGTGAACCGTATGGGCGTGCGCAGGTGCGCGCCCACGTATGCGTATGCGCGCACCTGCGCGCACGCGAGAACTGGATTGTAGTCAGATGAAAAACGAAGTTTCCAATAAAACGTTAGTCATTGCCGAGAAGCCTTCGGTCGCCCAAGACATCGTGCGGGCGCTCACGCCCACCGCGGGCAAGTTCGAGAAACACGACGAATACTTCGAGAGTGACACCTATGTCGTCTCCAGCGCCGTAGGCCACCTGGTGGAGATTCAGGCCCCCGAGGAATTTGACGTCAAGCGCGGCAAATGGAGCTTTGCCAACCTGCCGGTGATTCCGCCGCACTTTGACTTGAAGCCCGTGGACAAGACCAAGACGCGCCTGAACGCCGTCGTCAAGCTGGCCAAGCGCAAGGATGTGGGCCAACTGATCAACGCCTGTGACGCGGGCCGCGAGGGGGAGCTGATCTTCCGCCTGATCGAGCAGTACGCCGGTGGCGCTAAACCCCTGGGCAAGCCGGTCAGCCGCCTGTGGCTGCAGTCGATGACGCCCCAGGCCATCCGCGACGGCTTTGACCACCTGCGCAGCGACAAGCAAATGCAACCCCTGGCCGACGCGGCCCGTTGCCGCTCCGAGGCCGACTGGCTGGTCGGCATCAACGGCACGCGCGCCATGACGGCGTTCAACTCGCGTGACGGCGGCTTCTTCCTGACCACGGTGGGCCGGGTGCAGACGCCGACCCTGTCCGTGGTCGTGGAGCGCGAAGAACAGATCCGCAAGTTCATCAGCCGCGACTACTGGGAAATTCATGCGTCCTTCGGCGCCCAGGCCGGTGAATACCCCGCCAAGTGGTTCAACCCCGCGCACAAAAAGGACGCGGAAGATGCCGAAAAGAAAGCCGACCGTGTCTGGACGCAACGCGAGGCCCAGGCCATTGCCGACGCCGTGCGCGGCCAGCAGGCCACCGTCACCGAGGAAAGCAAACCGACCACGCAGGCCTCGCCACTGCTGTTTGACCTGACCAGCCTGCAGCGCGAGGCCAATGGCAAGTTTGGCTACTCCGCCAAGACCACGCTGTCCATCGCCCAGAGCCTGTACGAGCGCCACAAGGCCCTGACCTACCCACGTACCGATTCGCGCAACCTGCCGGAAGACTATGTGCCGGTAGTCAAGCAAACCTTCGACATGCTGGCAAACAGCGGCATGAAGCATCTGGCGCCGTTTGCAGCCCAGGCCGTCAAGGGTGGCTACGTGAAACCGACCAAGCGCGTGTTCGACAACGCCAAGGTGTCGGATCACTTTGCCATCATCCCTACGCTGCAGGCCCCCAGTGGCCTGAGCGAGGCCGAACAAAAGATTTATGACCTGGTGGTGCGCCGCTTCATGGCCATCTTTTTCCCTAGCGCCGAATACCAGGTCACGACCCGGATCACGACGGCTGTCGGTCATAACTTCAAGACCGAAGGCAAGGTGCTGGTCAAGCCGGGCTGGCTGGCGATTTACGGCAAGGAAGCGGCTGACGAAGTGGCGGACGCCAAGGACGGCGACAAGGGCCAGAGCCTGGTGCCGGTGCAGCCCGGTGAAAAGGTCAAAACCGAAAGCGTGGACCCCAAGGGCCTGAAAACCCGCCCCCCGGCCCGCTACTCCGAAGCGACGCTGCTGGGCGCCATGGAAGGCGCCGGCAAGACCGTGGAAGACGACGAGCTGCGCGAAGCCATGCAGGAAAAAGGCCTGGGCACACCAGCCACCCGCTCCAGCATCATCGAAGGCTTGATTGCCGAGAAGTACATGCTGCGCGAAGGCCGCGAGCTGATCCCCACCGCCAAGGCCTTCCAGTTGATGACGCTGCTACGCGGCCTGGGTGTGGAAGAACTGTCCAAGGCCGAGCTGACCGGCGAATGGGAATACAAGCTGGCGCAGATGGAGCAGGGCAAGATGAGCCGCGTCAGCT
>Ga0207976_100612_pt1 | contig 12284 bp, 8 predicted proteins | sample LakWasMe94_HOW11_2_FD_183916 | JGI IMG/M metagenome (GOLD analysis project Ga0207976, IMG submission 183916) | Freshwater sediment methanotrophic microbial communities from Lake Washington under simulated oxygen tension - Sediment Metagenome... | ecosystem: Environmental > Aquatic > Freshwater >... | reverse complement strand
GTTACATTGTTCGTGAGCTTTACCCGCTTATCCTGGCTGATCTGAAAGACGCCGCTTTGGTGATTTGACATAGGAGCGTCAACGCCGTGTCGGAAAGCTTCTTTCATACCTTGAAAACCGAACTGATACACCATCAGACCTATCAAACCCGATCTGAGGCTAAACAAGCGGTGTTTGAATATATTGAGGTCTTTTACAACCGCGAACGGCTCCATTCCGCCAATGGCTATTTGTCGCCCGTTGACTATGAATTGCAGCATAACGCTGCTTAACCTTGTGTCCGGAAAAGTGTTGACACATCAGTCCTGCCGTGAGCAGTAAGCGAACTGGATTGCCCAAGGCATCAACCGCCGCATGAATCTTGCTACTCAAACCGCCACGTGATTTCCCCATCGCCTCGTCATGTTGTTGTTTTTTTTGCCGCGCCATGTTGATGAACGCGCACAATGCTGCCATCCACCATTAAATATTCAAGGTCAGGATCATCAGCAATGGCTTCAAATAGCTTGCTCCAAGTGCCTTTATGGGACCAGCGGTTATAACGAACATAAACCCGATGCCAATGCCCGAAGGATTCCGGCAAGTCTCGCCAAGGTGAACCGGTTCGAGCAATCCATAAGACCCCTTCAATAAATTTCCGGTTATCGGTTGCTGTCACTCCGCAATCGCCGGCTTTACCCGGCAAAAAGTCTTTTATTCGCTCCCATTGGTCATCTCTCAGAACAGTACGTGTCATAGTTTTCCGACTAAATACTCAATAAAATACTCTATTTTAAGTGTTTAGCTAAATCCGATTGAGAACACTCCCTAGTTCGCCGATGGCATCCTGTGATTTTTTGATCAGGAGTGGCTATGGCCGTCACAACGAAATGGCGCCAGCATATAGAAGCATGGCAATGCAGTGGTTTATCGCAAGGCGACTATTGCGCGCAACATCGAATCAATGTCCGGACGTTCACGGCACGACTGAGCGCCTATCGAAAATTGTCAGCGGCAGATTCGGCTGCCTTGATACCGGTGCAGATTGAGCCGCCGGCAACTGCGGCGATCGTTTTCATTCATGTCCAAGGCCATCGCTTGGAGTTGCCTGCCTCGATGCCGGCGCAGTGGGTAGCGGAACTGCTGCGATGCCTGGCTTGATCGAGAGTCCTGCGCGGATTTGGTTGGCGGTAGCGCCGGTCGATATGCGACGCGGCCTGGATGGCTTATCGGCCATCGTCCAGCAGAGTTCGGGGCATTCGCCGTGTGCCGGATCGGCCTTTATCTTTCGCAACCGAACCGGCAATCGCTTACGGCTGTTGCTGTGGGATGGCAACGGCGCCTGGTTATGCCAGCGCCGGCTGCATCAGGGCAGTTTTGTCTGGCCCAAGACGTCGGACGCCTGTTTCGCGATGAGTCAGGCACAATGGCAATGGTTGATCGCCGGGGTGGATTGGCAACGATTGCCGACTGAGCCTCACACGGATTGGCAAGTCTTCGGCCTTATCCGGCTCTCACAAGCAGCCGTTTAAAAGGACAAAAACTCAGTATTAATAAGGCTTTCAGGGCGTTATGGCGGTATAATAATCCCATGAATCCGCTCGCAAAACTTGATAATTTTTAACCTCAGTCCGACCGCCAAAAGCGAAGTGGCTGCGCTGATTCAACCGTTACTGGAGCAGGCTGATCGCGATGCGGCGCTATTGCAATCACAAGAGGCCGCGATTAAAGCAAAAGAGGCGGCCATCCAGGCCAAAGACTTCAAAATCGAAGCCTTGACCTTTGAGCTGGCCTATTACAAACGCATCCGCTTCAGCGTCAAAAGTGAACGATTGGCGCCGCTGCAACGCGATGTCTTCGAGGAAACCTGGACTACCGATCTATCGGCCATCGAAGCCGAAGTCGAGCAACTCCAAGACGCCCCGCCTGGCGAGACCGCCGCCAAACCCAAACGTCCACGCGCCGGCCGCCAGCCTTTGCCGGATCATCTGCCGCGCATCGAACACCGCCACGAACCGGACGCTTGCACCTGCGGAAAGTGCGGCAAAGACCTGGTCAAAATCGGTGAAGACATCACCGAACAACTGGATGTGGAACCGGCCAGGTTTTTGGTGCATCGCCATATCCGCCCACAGTATGCCTGTCGCGCTTGCGAAACCGTCACGGCCGCCCCGGTTCCACCCGCAGTGATCGATGGCGGCATGGCGGCAGTCGGCTTGCTGGCCTGGGTGATGATCGGCAAATATCAGGACCATTTACCCCTCTATCGTCTGGAGCAAATTGCCGCCCGCGACAACGTCATCCTGTCCCGATCAACGCTAGCTGATTGGGTGGGGCGAGTCGACTTGGCACTACAACCGTTAGTGGATCGCCTGACCTGGCACCTCCTGCAAGGTAATACCTTGCATGCTGATGAGACGCCGGTGGCCCAACTCGATCCTGGCAGCGGCAAGACCAAGAAAGCCTATCTCTGGGCCTATCGCAGCAATGATCTGGCGAATGCAGGGCCGCGACTCATTGTCTTCGATTACCAAAAAGGCCGGGGCGGCGAACATGTCCGCCGGTTTCTGGGAACCTGGAAAGGCCATCTGATGGTTGATGACTACAGCGGTTATAAAGCGCTGTTTACCCCCGACGGGATGAATGCAGCTTGTACTGAACTCGGCTGCCTGGCTCATGCGCGCCGAAAGTTCTTCGACTTGCACCAAGCCAATCAAAGCCCCATGGCCTGGGAAGCATTGCAACATATCGGTGCGCTTTATGCCATCGAAGCGGAAGGAAAAACACTCAGCATCGAAGCTCGTCAGCAACTGCGTGCGGAAAAAAGTTTACCCCGACTGCAAGCCTTCCATAACTGGCTGATACAGACCCGTGTCGGCACCGCCCACGGCGGCGCGTCCGCCAAAGCCCTGGATTACACCTTGAAACGTTAGCCCGCGCTGGTTCGTTATGCCGAAACCGGTCACCTACCCATCGACAACAACCTCGTCGAAAACTGCATACGGTCGATTGCACTGGGCAAAAAGAACTGGCTGTTTACCGGTTCAGAACGTGCCGGGCAACGTGCCGCTGCCATTCAATCCTTATTAGGCACGGCCAAGCTCAATGGTCTAAACCCTATGACCTGGCTAAAGGAGACGTTGGAAAAACTACCGGTCTGGCCCAACAGCCGCATTGATGAATTGCTGCCATTGACACCGGAGCAGATCGACACCATTAAACACACTTTGCCTGCAAGGGCACAGTGGTAGGGACGCGCGCTTACAATGAAATGGACTCTCCCGCCCCAAGTGGCGTGAAATGCGTCAGGTTGAAGGTGTGCAAACAGGGCGACAAATATCCGCGCATGCTAATGATTCATGGAACTCGTGCTGTATTGGCTGTTTTAAAAGACAAACAAGTTCGGACCAGCCAGTGGCTTCAGGAAATGATCGTCCGACGCGGCTATAAACGCACAGCCGTCGCACTGCCACAAAGACTATCCGCATTGTCTGGGCCATTCTAAATCGGGGTGAAAGCTATCGGCCGACTCCCGGTGGAGCGGCATGATAGCGGACGGAACCGAATACAGTATTAAATCGAAAACCACGAGGCGTTAATAACCGAGTACCTTGCCGAATCACTGCAAAGGCAATGAATGATGAGAGGGTTACCGACCTAGTAGCAGGGTTCGGGACTTAGCTATTGCGCGTAGTCTGGCACGTACGATTTTCCTTTGCTCAGCCTTTGATAGCGCGGCGAAATTCGGACAAGACTCACCGCCAAGATGGGTCTCTGGGCTTAACATATGGTCCTGAATCTCCACCAAATGTTGAATAATTCTGAACTCATCATTATCCAGATGCTCGGGATGGTTGTGCAGATATTCACGATCTTTACTCAGGTTAAGTCCGGCAACCCAGGCAGCTAAACAGACCTGAGTTTCCTTTCGATGCAACTCTTCCAAACCGTGGAGCAAATCTAGGAACGGATCTGATGTCTTTTGGATGCTGTGAAAAAAACGCGGTTTCGGACCGATTAGTTCATCTAGTCGATTTGCCACATCTTTAAGTGGGGCTGATAGCGGCCATATTTGGCGGCATTCCCATAGGCGCATAATGAGCTCTATACACTCACGCCGATCTGTCTCCCGCGCTGCTCCCTCAGGTGCAGAGGCTGCACGCTCAATTTTTTCCGCAAGGTAGTGAGCCAGCCAGCGACCTAGTGTGTCCATCTCGCAGTCGAGATGGAGTTCTTCAAGTATCCTTTGGCCTAAGTTTATAGTGCTGCTCCAGGGTTTCGATGTGTCCGTCGTCATGGAGGAGGTAGAGGAGGGCGGCAGGTGGTTTGTAGTCATAGTGTTTTTGCTGGCCATAGTGGTGTTCTTCTCTATCAATTTGAACTTCAAGAATTAGGCAACGTTGTTGTGCGCGCAGGTAACTGAGTAACCGATCACGCCTGATTTGCAAACGCCATCCTGACGAATACTCTGCGTATTCCTTGTCATCGTGGGGCTCACTCCAAGTGGTGATTTCCGCAATAAGCTGATTGGAGTTGGAACGATCCAGATAGCGCTTTCCAAGTGGGTCTGGCTGTACGTCAAGTTCTTCTTGTACGGTTTGTGGAAAGCTAGGGAGCCCCGTATCCATACCGTATAACAGCGGGTCACGTTCATCCAATTCCTTTTCCCCTGAGGTGTAGCCTATCCAGCCCCGCAGACTGAAACCCGGCTCGTCTATTTCCAAATCATTTCCAGCAGGAGGCAGGCGGTAGGGGTGTGGATCACCGATCGATTGGAGTGCACGCAACAATGCGTGGGCAGATTGAGGACTGACCAGCGCGGACTCGATACGATGGTGCTCTCGTCGTCTTGATTCGTGGATGTCAACATTGGCCGCCACAATCAAAAACTCGTTTTCCCCATCAGGGCATAAGCCGAGACAGTCATCAAAAGCATCAGGTACAGTAGGTCTTAGCCAGCCCTCCTCAGGCGTGGTTAAACCATGGAGTTGCGCTTCTAACGGGGCAGGTGTGCGCAGTTCAGAAAGCCAGAATCGCGTGCGAGTTGGCAGATGGTTTTGTAGCCAATAGTGCCAGCTGTCGTAGCCGTAGTCTGGGTATTCGAGTGTAATCGGACGATTATCAATTAGCTCCCCCGCCACGAGGAGCATGGCGTGGTATTCCAAATAAGTTCGCCCTTCTTCGATGACGGGCAGGCTACCGTGGTCATTTGTGGCTAGATGCCAATCCCGGTCCCGCCCCCTTCTCCTGGGCTGCGGTACGTTGCGCCCAAAGAAACCCCATCGATCGCAAATCCATTTCTCCGCCAGGGTGGCGATTTCATCTCCGCCAAGATTGAAACGTCTTCCCAAAGGACTGTACCAGTACGGCAAGGTGTCTATCGAGTTGAAGTCGAACCGTCCTTTGTGGCTACGGGTGTCTGATAAATGACGACGCATGCCTTCGACAACTTGTACCTCTATGGGGCGATTTACTGCTTCAAGCAGCTGTCGAGTCTTGGTATTCAGTGTTCCGGGAATGCTGTCATCCACTGCCAGCAGGGCACGCTTGGCTGACTCCCGTATCTGCGCGTGTGGAAAATTCGTAGATAGAGCATGGCACAGCAGCGTCTCCACGTGGGGACGTAGTGCGGCTGGCTGATCCAGCGCAAAGCGGGCAAGGAAAATCATCAGGTAGGCGCGGGCGGACATCCACAAGAAGCTGCTGTCCGTCGGGAGAAAACCACCGATATTCTCGGAGTCCAGCCGCCCTATTAATGCGGAAAGCAGCACGGGCTTATTCTGCAAGTCCATATCACGCAGAGCATGGAGGCAGGACCAACGAATGCGGGTATCTGGGTGGCCGAGCAAGATGTAGAGCAAAGTGGCAAAAGGTATGGCACGGCCTTCACCGTAAACTTGCCAAGCCGGGAGAGATGGCAATGGTTTCTGTTGGCGCTCTTCAAGGGTGCGCTCGCCGTAAACAATCGCCTCCTCCAGCAAGTCTTTTCGTTGTTGAGGGTTGAGTCCCGCCGCCAGCACACCCGCCACGGGGTAAAGCTGCCATGCCCCTAGCCGCTCCACCCAATCCGCCAAGGCAGGAGCCAGCAGATCGAGCCAGCGTTCCGGCTTGACGAAGGGTAGGCGCAACAGACGTGCGAGACGTTCATCCACATTAAATGGATAGCCCAGGATGCCAGGCAGATGCCTGCGCGCCAGTTCGGGCATGTTTGACTCTGCCCAGCGTTGCACTTGATGGGAATGCCTCCATGTGTCCAAACAGGTTTTCCACTCGTTCAGATATTCGTCCGCATACACCCGCTCGTCAGGCAGCTCCAGCAAGGCTTGCAAATAGGCGGGACGTTCCGAAGGACTTATTCGCTGCCTCGCTTGCTCGTACAATGCACTGCGGTCTTGATAACCGGGCAACTCGCGTAGCCTTGCCAAAAGCTCAGGCAAGCGAGCTGGGATGGGGTCTTGGCCAAAATACAGATCCCAGTCGACTTTCTCATCTGGAGTTCGCTTAGACCAATTGCTCTCCTGCGGGTAGCTAGATGAAGTCTCATGCCGAGGATAGGCGGCCAAGAAGGCTAAGTATTCCTGTAAGGGCTGGCCTTCCGGCAGATGGCTACAGTTGTTTGCGGTTATCCAGTCCTGGATGCGCTGGGCGCAGTCGGCACGCTCTTCACGCGAGATGTCGCGGAGCACCCAGTTCACGATAATCCGTGCCCGGTTCCGAAAGGTATCGGATTGAACCCCGCTCTGCGCCAGAGTGGCGCCGAGAATGGACAGAAAGGCATTTGCTATACCGCGCCCGTTCCATCCTAAGCGAAGTAGTCCCAGTGCCTGGCTTGGCTGAATGTAGCCTTTTTCCAAGCAGGTTTGGCTAAGCTCCCCCACATCACTGCGTATGCCCAGATGGTCTAGGTCAGCCCATCTTGTAAATAGAGCGTAGCCGCTGGACGCATGGAGGCCGAGTACGGCACGAAATACGCGGTTCCAGGGATAAGCGTCTTCGTTAGCGACATAAATGCGCGTTTCTTCGGTAAGCCTCGCTAAGCGTGCTGATAGATCGCGTGCTTCGGTTTCGTTCAGGTCGTTCTTTAACCCCTCAGCACTACCGGCCAAGTATCTGAGTCGATCGCAAAGATCATCGTTTAACTCTCTTGCTACCTTAACCGCTTGATGAAAGAGGTCGGCTCCCAACTCCGGATCGTGTGGCTGGGCTAAAGCGGCAGCGCGTAGGAGCGCCCCATAGTGTTCCTGGCCGTTGATTGGATGTTCTGCTAAATACTTGGCTGCACGATCGAGCAAATTCAATGCTCGGCGGACTTGCTTGGGATGGATTACAAAGCGTGCAGCTAAGTCTATCCAGAACGTCGGTGCTCCATCACCGAATTTCTCGGATATAGTCTCTGCAAGGGTATCCAGAAAAACACCGATATCCCCTGTACATGCTAGAGCGGACTCCGCAAGCGGGGACAAGGCATCACGCAAGTAAAAGTCAAAATCCCGGCCGTAACGCCAGCGCTCTTCCGTACCGCGACTGAGCGCATCAGTCAGCCTAGGCTTTAGATTGGCGATATCGGGGCGATGGACGATTGCTTCGGCACGTAGTCGATAAAGGTGAAACCGCGGTTCCACCATGTCGTGAAAGCGCTTGCGCTCCTCGCTTTTCTCGTATTCAGACGTCTTTTCGTGGAATTTAAGCAGCTTCTGTTCCAGCTCTTGCTTATTCGGTTCTTCCCCGTTAAGTTCGGTGATCAATGACAGCACTTGGAGTTGGGGAATAAAACGGTTAGCGTCGAAAGCATCATGAGGCGCGAAGTTCGTTTCCAGAGGGGAGAGGCGCTCCAACAGACGAATTATGCGCTCTGCGGAAATGCCATATTCAGCCAACAATTCTGCGAATTCGATCCCGACAGCCGACCGCAAGGCCGCAGCGTCGGAGTTGAAGAAATGCTGCTCCTGTAAAAAACGGTGCCTTTTGAGTCGGGAATAGGCCTCTACTGCCGACAGCACTGCTTCGACCAATGCCACTTCAGGCCGCACACCTGCACGATGGAAGGCCACCACAAACAGCACGGCGGCAAGTGGATGGGGCCGCAGTGCATGGAACAATTCTGTCTGGCGCTGAGGTGGAATGTCGTGTGCAATGGTATCAGCCAGTAAACGGCAAGCGTGCAGCACAGAATCGAGAGGACGCCAACCACTCAACCAACGGCTTGCTGCTTCAGGGTCCGTGAGTCGAAATACAGTCTCTGCACCAGCGGCGATGTCTCGATACTCGATTTTCCAATGGTGCTGTTCATCTTGCGATTTGCCCATCCAGCGGCGTAGCCATGCTTTTGCCATATCCAAATGTTCACGGGCACGAGCATGGTGTTCTGGGTAACGTGAGAACAGTGCCGCGCAACGTAGTTGCGCACCGCCGAACCAGCCTTGATTATTGGCTTCGAGGTAATGTTTGGCGATCGTCTGCGGGTCAGCGTACAGCGCTGCGAGTTCCGGATGTTCTTCAATCAGCTTGAGAATGGCGTAATCCGAGCGTGCCGCATCGGCAGCCTGTACGGTCAACCGAACCAGGGCCTCGGCTTGCCCGGCACGGGCCGCCGCCTTGACCCCCAGAACCAGCCGACGGCGTAAAACTTGGACTTGCGCTACTTCGTCTATCTGTCTGGGAATGGCTGCATTCCCTTCCATAGCCAGGGCAATCACGGCTAAGTCATCCTCCGCCTTGAACAGATGCTCAACGCGATGGCGCGCCGCGAAGTCACTGTCCGGTAGCGCTGCCATGCGTTGTGCGAGGCGGCGATGAGCGAATTGTGCTCCTGCCGCTTCTTCCAGCCGCACATGCAGGAAGCTGTCGAAGTCCTCGTCCCGAAAACGCCAGCCATCTGCGTCCCGCGTAAGCCCCGGACTCAACGCATTGCACAGGGCTTCAAGCTCCGCCGCTGGCAAACCAAGAATCTCCGTCAGATGATCGAGGCGAAGCGGCCGAGGAAAACAGCTAAGATCATCTAAGTGGTCGCTTGCCCATCCTCGACTGAAGTTAAGAGTAAGCGCGCCCTCAACATAATCTTTGAATATATCGTCCAGATTTCTGCGGGCATGGCTAAGTACGGTTGGAATCTCTGTGGCGACCCCGGTGTTCAGCGCATAGTTCTGGACACGGGGGTTGCCATGGGAATTGATGTGAAATGCCTCCACGTCCTCGTCCGTGGCCATGGGATGGCTCTGGCGCAGATGTTGAGCTGAGGCTCCCGGGTTGAAGCCCGTCAGTTCAAGATAGGGAGTTCCCTGTGATGCTTGCAAAGATTGGGCGCGACCGCCGGAGCGGGCAGTCATCAATAGGAAGACGTTTTCTGGCCGGTGGACTTTCCAGAGGCCGACTATGAAACTGTCTTCCGGCGTGTCGGCGGCCTGGATGGCATTGTCCGCCGCATCGATAACCAGAACCAAGGACTCCCCCAGTTTCTGGAGTATGTCTGCGGCGGCATTGAGTCGGGTACGGAATTCTCGCCAGAGGTCATCCCTTCCGTCCGGAGAGCGAATCAAAAAAGGGGAGCCGCATTGCACCGCCAACTCGTTACTGAGTTGGAGCAACGCACGGCGGGCAGAGTGTCGCTCGTCGCCGGGGCTGTCCTTGTAGCTGCCAGCACCGAAGCAATCATAAAAGACCCAGCGCCCAAGCGGCCAGTGACTTGGCAAGGATAGTACGGTGCTTGTTTTACCTACGCCGCCTGCGCCATGGGCGAGGAGACTGCGAGATGGGCTGGCTTGCAGGGCTTCAAGAATGCGGCTTGCATCCGGGGTGGGAATCGGATTTGAGAGGCGTACGAATCGTGGTGGCGCGGGAAAAAGGCTTTCGCCATGGCAACCCAGCGCGGCTAAGATATCTTCTCGCTTCAATCCGCGTTCGCCAACCTTCGGCAAGGCTTCCGACGCTACTTGCTCATATAGATCTCGAACACGTTCCGTTGGAAAAACCGGTGCAATTCGCCCGATTTCTTGAATCAGGCGCAAACGTTGCCAAAGGCGACCATCGGAATTGCAGTCGGAGAAATCGAGACAGCGTAAAAAGTCGCAAAAGTCACCGCTTGCCAAGCCACTGGCTTTTTGGAGGCGTTGAATAACATCCCGACTCGACACTGGAAGTGCCGCAATTAGTCGCGCACTTTGGGCTTTCGAGCGATCCTTCAACCAACCTTGGGCGGCCTCCACGGCTTGAACAAATTCCTCATCCGCTGGCCGGTTGCTGACCAATTTGATACGTAAACACTCGATGACGTGGTTACGTGCGTTTCTTTCGCAAAATCCGGAAAAGGCCTGTGCTAGACGTGCAATGATGGAACGGTCTCGTGCCCCTTTCGGGTTTTCGCATAAACGCGCAGCTGTCCATGACCGATCCGGATGGCGCTGGCTGTATTTAAGCTGGGAGAACACCACACGGGTGGCATTCGCAATAGAGCTACCCCCATAGTATTCAGTGAGGTCGACACCCAGGAATGCATCTGGATCAGCCGCGGCTGCTTCGTCATCGCGGGAAACCCCTTCAACGCTCACCAGGCTCAAGCCACTATCCAGCTCCAGCAGTCGCAGAGCGCGGCGGCAGGCCCAAAGGATGTGATAGTCGTCGCCAGCGTTGGACTCAATCGCGCCGGGTGTGCCTAGGGTTTCAGTCTTGGCTTTGTTCAATTTGATGATATTTGGTTTATGACGGTAATTATCGAAATATTATACGGGCGTGCCTAAATTTATGATGCATCCTAATCGCCAGCGCATCTAACGTCAGCATCGGTGAAATGCACAAAAACAACGGGATCAAGTCTTGCAATCAAGCACTAAATATTGCTTTGAACGACAGGTATGCATTTTACTGCGGCCATTAAAGCCCAGGCGCTGAGGTCTGCAACGGGTCGTTTTGCCGGTCAACCAATCGTCATTTTACTCATTATCTGTGGCTGCTTTTGGTAATTTCAATTAGTGTGCAAAAAGAATAATAGCCAGTGTGCAAATTATGTCGTCTCAGGTGCACAAGAAGCATGCAATTTTGCAGAATATGGCACAATTAAGTTTGGGAATTCATCAATAGAAGAGTAAACAAAATATCTGGTTTACATATAGCCAGTGTACATACACCATGGAGCGAATTTGGTGTGAAGCCACACCTTAATCTGTTTTCATTAAGACGACAATGACTGATCGGCTCAAAATAATGTAATTTATCGCAGTGGATTTTATGCCGTTTTTGAATTCCATCGCTGAATGACTGTTATCAACCGATTGTGTTGAAAAAGTCGATTTTTCGAGAGAACTTAGTAAAGTTTGTTGATTGGTTACCAAAGCTTTTCGGAAACCGGCGGACGCTTTTTTTCAACTTTAGTTGCTTTTAACGCTGATTGACTTCCATGGGATTACATACGTTACACAAACGGCGCAAGCAAAGATGTAGTAATTTTGTCACTACGCTAAAATATAAATGGCGTCGAGTGTAGTAAGTATGCAATAGGTTTAGATGTGGCGAGTTTTGCAACCAATTGTTTTTAAATTATTATTAAGTTAAGTACAGGTTTCGTAATCAGTAGGTCGTGGGTTCGACTCCCATCATTGGCTCCATATGAATCAATAACTTGCATTAAATACGAGATCTTTTTTACTATAAAAGGGGCGCTTGTGGGGCAGTTAAAAGTAATAAACCACAGCAAGTTGCAATAAACCTCAATTGCATTATTGTATTCAGTCCAACATAGGGACTGATATTCATGCAACAGCATTACACATAAAAACAACTTTACCCAATAGGTACGCAATGGATGCTTTAAGCGCGATTATGACGGCAATTATTTCAGGCGCAGTTGCCTCAACAAAACCCACCACTGAAAAAATCATTAGTGATCTTTATAGTGGTTTAAAAGTGGTGATTCAGCGTAAGTACAACACTGCTTCACTGGAAGCAGTGGAGAAAAAGCCTGACTCAGAAGCAAAACAAGCTTCTTTACGTGAGGACTTGTTAGAAGCTAAGGCCTCAGAAGATAACGAATTATTACAGCAAGCACAGCTTTTATTGCAGGCAATTGCAGAACAATCTCCGCAAGTTGCACAGGCGATTGGCATTAAGTTGGAAGATGTGAAAGCGGCTAATGTTCGTTTGCATGAGATTATTGTCAGTGGTGAACAAGCTGCGGGTGTACATATTAAACATAGTCAGTTTAGCGGCGATATTGAAATGAGCAAAGTCAAAGTCAAAGTAGAGGTAAACCCTAGAAAAAAATAGACGCCGTAATGGGGGGTATTCCTTCTGTTGCGGCTGTTTTTTCATTAAAT
>Ga0207976_100607_pt1 | contig 12406 bp, 10 predicted proteins | sample LakWasMe94_HOW11_2_FD_183916 | JGI IMG/M metagenome (GOLD analysis project Ga0207976, IMG submission 183916) | Freshwater sediment methanotrophic microbial communities from Lake Washington under simulated oxygen tension - Sediment Metagenome... | ecosystem: Environmental > Aquatic > Freshwater >... | reverse complement strand
CGCCCCAGCCGATGGCCACCAGCGCGACGGCTGCGGCGATGAGGGTAAGGCCGCGGCGGCGGGCGGTGTTGGCTTCGTTGGCGGTGAGGGGTTCGCTGTTGGCGGTCATGGCTGTGGTCTTTCAGGAATGTGTTGTTATGTGTTTTTGAATGAGTACGGTGCGGTGGGCCGGTCAGTGCGCGGCGGCGGTGTGCAGCACGGCCGTGTCGTCCGTCCAGCCGCCACCCAGGGCCTTCATCAGCACCAGGCGCGTGTCGAGCTGGCGGGCGCGCAGGTCCACGGCCAGGCGGCGCTGGGCCAGTACCTGGCTTTCGGTGGAGAGCACCACCAGGTAGTTGCCTAGCCCTGCGCGGTAGCGCTCCTGCGCAAAGCGGTAGGCTTTTTCGGCACTGGCCACGGCCTCGTCCTGCAAGGCCTGCTGGCGGGTGAGCGACTGGATGGAGGCCACGGCGTCGCCGGCTTCCTTCACCGCATCGAGCACGGCGCCGTTGTACTGGGCGATGGCCACGTCCAGCTCGGCGGCGCGACCGCCCAGCTGGGCGCGCAGGCGGCCGCCGTCAAAAATGGGCAGGCGCAGCGCGGGCGTCACGCCCATCTGGCGCGAGCTACCGTTGAACAGCCGGTCCAGCCCCAGCGAGTTCAGGCCAATGAACGCGCCGATGTTGATGTTGGGATAGAACTCGCTGCGCGCGCTGTTCACACCTTGCGTTGCCGCTTCCACGCGCCAGCGCGCGGCCACCACATCGGGGCGGCGGCCCAGCAGGTCGGCACCCAGCACCTCGGGCACGGCAGTGGGCTGCAGGGCGGCAAGGCGGGGCGTGAGCTGGGGCAGGGCGTCGGGCGCCTGGCCGGTCAGCACGGCCAGTTGGCGGCGGCCCAGGGTGATCTGTTCTTCGAGCGCTTCGATTTGTGTGCGGGCATCGGGCACAGCGGCCTGGGCCTGGGTCAGCTCGACCTGGCTGTCCAGGCCGGCAGAGGTGCGCTCTTGCGTGAGCTTGCGCTGCTCTTCGCGCTGCTCCAGCGCGCGCGTGGCCACGTCGCGCTGGGCCACCAGCCGGGCCAGCGCCACATAGCTGCGGCCCACCTGGGCGGCCAGGGTGTTGGCGGCGGCGGCTGCATCGGCCTGGGCGGCGCGGGCCTGGCCCAGCGCAGCCTGCAGCTCGGCAGCGTGCTGGCCAAAGAAGTCGGGCGACCAGCTCAGCGTGGCCTGCACGGTGCCGCTGTTGTATGTGTTACCAGCCACCGGGGCAGGCACCAGCCCGTTGGCGGTGTAGCGCTGGCGGGTGGCGTCCACGCCCAGCGTGGCTTGGGGGCCGTTGGCGGCCTCGCGCACCTGGCTCAGGGCCACGGCTTGCTCCAGGCGGGCGCGGCTCACGGCCAGGCTGGGGTTGCCCTGCAGGGCGGTGTCGATCAGGGTGTTGAGCTGCTCGTCGCCCAATGCTTTCCACCATTGGCTGGTGGCCACCACGTCGGTGGTGGTTGCGGTCAGTCCAGCGGCGGCCGGGGTGGTTTGCGCGAGCGGTGTGTGGGCCGGGCCGGGGTTGGCGCAGCCCGCCAGCAGCAGCGCGGCGGCCAGGGCAACGGCCGATACCGCCAGATGGGCGGCGAGGGCAGAGCGGGTGGACAGGGAGGTGGGGGCAGTGGCGGTCACGGAAATCTCCAGGGGGCAGGGCAACAGGGCGGGGTCAACCGGCTGCGGGTTCGGTGGGTGAGGGTGGCTGCTGGCGCAGCGCTTCGCCGTTGGCCAGCATGCGGCGCAGCATGGACAGCAGCAGCTGCCACTCGTCATGGCTGAAGTCGCTGAGGTGGCCGTTGAGCACGTCGGCCAGCACGGGCGGCACGAGGGCTGCAATGCGCTGGCCTTCCGGTGTGAGCCTGAGTTGCACGACGCGGCGGTCCACGGTGGAGCGCTCCCGCACCACCAGGCCCTTGGCTTCCATGCGGTCGAGCGACCGGGTCATGGAGGCCGGGTCGGTCTCCAGGTCACGCGCCAGGCTGGCCACGGTCGCGGTCTCGCACAGCGACAACTTGAACAGTGGCAGCCACTGGGCGTAGGTGAGTTCGTGCAAAGACAGCTGGGCATCGGCCTGCGTGCGGATGGACGACATCACCTTGCGCATCAGGTAGCCGACGCTGTTTTCGGGCACCAGCTTGCTGGGGTCGTAGTGCTCGGCGTTGTAGAACGCGGGGGCTTGGCTGGGTTCGGGAGGGGCTGACATGGGTGGGAAATTTAATTGACTAGACAATTATTGTCTTTGCATTGATTGAATTCCTGACACTGGAGAGGGGCCTTTGAGCGGGGTGGGAGCCCACGAACGGGAGCCCACGAACGGGAGGTAACGGACGGGGGTTCGCGGTGCTGAAAATGGCGCGAGTGGAGGGAGTGCGCCCCCGCAAGCAGCCTTGCAGAAGGTCAATTTGCTACGTATTTGATAGCTGATAAGGCATGTTCGACTAGCGCATTAGCCCAAAAACCCTTGATTATTGGTGCGCAGGCTGCCGCCGATATAGTGGGGCGCCTTGTGACCGCCCCTTCCGTGACTTGCCCACCGGGACACCGCCATGACCGCTGCTGCTGATTCATCTGCCTCCCTGCCCACTGCCTTGGACATTGCACCGCCCCTGCGTTTTGCCGTGATGGGCGCGGGTGCCGTGGGCTGCTACTTTGGTGCCTTGCTCGCCCGGGCGGGCCATGCCGTCACGCTCATCGGGCGGCCCGCCCACGTGCTGGCCGTGCGTGACAACGGTCTGCGGCTGCAGACGGCGGCGATGGATGTGCAGGTGCCCCTGGCGGCCAGCACCGAGGCCAGCGCCGTGCACGGCGCGGACGTGGTGCTGTTCTGCGTGAAGTCGTCCGACTCGGAAGACGCCGCGCAGCAGATTCGCCCCCATTTGGCCCCTGGCGCGCTGGTGCTGACTTTGCAGAACGGTGTGGACAACGACGAGCGCGTGCGCGCCGTGCTGGACGCCAGCACCCCCGTGGCAGCCGCGGTGGTCTATGTGGCTACTGCCATGGGCGGCCCCGGGCATGTGGTGCACCATGGCCGGGGCGAGCTGGTGATTGCACCTTCGTCGCGCAGCGACGAGGTGGCCCGCCAGCTCACGGCGGCTGGCATTCCCACCCAGGTGTCAGACAACGTGCGCGGCGCGCTCTGGGCCAAGCTGCTGCTCAACAGCGCCTACAACGCGCTGTCGGCCCTGTCGCAGCAGCCCTACGGCCCGCTGGTGCAGGTGCCCGGCGTGACGCAGGTGATTGCCGACATCGTGGCCGAGTGCCTGGCGGTGGCGGCGGCCGATGGAGTGACGATTCCGGGCGATGTGCAGGCGGCGGTGCGCGGCATTGCCAGCACCATGCCCGGGCAGTATTCGTCCACCGCGCAGGATCTGGCGCGTGGCAAACCCACCGAGATCGACCACCTGAATGGCTATTTGGTCAAGCGCGGCGCCGCCTTGGGCGTGCCGACGCCGCTGAACCACGCGCTGCAGGTGCTGGTCAAGTTGGCCGAGATCAAGCGCGCTGCTGGCTGAACCGGGGGGCCGTCAGGCCAAGGCCGCCTCTTCCAGCAACCGCTCGCGCACTTCCTGCGCGGCCTGCACCATGTGGCGCAGGGCGGCTTCGGTCTCGGGCCAGCCCCGGGTTTTGAGGCCGCAATCGGGGTTCACCCACAGGTGCTCCACGGGCACGACCTCGGCGGCTTTTTCCAGCAGCGCAGCCATCTCCTGCACGCCAGGCACGCGGGGCGAGTGGATGTCGTACACGCCAGGGCCGATCTCGTTCGGATATTTGAAGTCGCCAAAGCCCTGCAACAACTCCATGTCCGACCGGCTCGTCTCAATCGTGATCACATCGGCATCCATGGCCGCGATGGCGGGCAGGATGTCGTTGAACTCGCTGTAGCACATGTGGGTGTGGATCTGCGTGTCATTGCGCACGCCGCTGGCACTGATGCGGAAGGCGCGCGTGGCGCGCTCCAGATAGCTCTTCCACCCCGCGCGGCGCAGCGGCAGCCCTTCGCGGATCGCGGGCTCGTCGATCTGGATGATGGCGATGCCGGCGGCTTCGAGGTCGCACACCTCGTCGCGGATGGCCCAGGCGATCTGGTCGGCCGTGGTGGCGCGGGGCTGGTCGTCGCGCACAAAGCTCCATTGCAGGATGGTGATGGGGCCGGTGAGCATGCCTTTCATGGGTTTGGCGGTGAGGCTCTGCGCGTACTGCGTCCAGGCCACGGTCATGGGCGTGGGACGGGCCACGTCGCCGTAGATGATGGGCGGCTTCACGCAGCGCGAGCCATAGCTCTGCACCCAGCCGTTGGCGGTGAAGGCAAAGCCGTCGAGCTGCTCGCCAAAGTACTCGACCATGTCGTTGCGCTCGGCTTCGCCGTGCACCAGCACGTCAATGCCCAGGGCTTCCTGCTTGCGCACGGCCAGGGCAATTTCAGCTTCCATCTTCTGTTGGTAGTGGGCCGCATCCAGTGCCCCGCGCTTGAAGGCGGCGCGGGCCGCGCGGATCTCTGCCGTCTGCGGGAACGAGCCAATCGTGGTGGTGGGCAACAGCGGCAGCTTCAGCCGTGCGCGTTGGGCCTTTTGCCGGGCAGGGAAGGCGCTGGCGCGCTGATCGGCCCCCGGCGCGGCGGCTGCGATGCGGGCGGCCACGGTGGCGCGGTGCACACGCGGGCTGGCACGGCGTGCGGCCAGGGCGGTGCGGGCAGCGTGTAGTTCGTCGTCTGCCGCCGCTTCGCCTTGTGACAAGGCGGTGGCAAGCACGCGCAGCTCGTCCAGTTTTTCCACCGCAAACGCCAGCCAAGACTTCACCTCGGCGTCCAGCTGTGTTTCGGCCTCCAAGCTGAACGGCACATGCAGCAGCGAGCACGACGGTGCCAGCCACAGCTCGCCCTGGTGCTTGTCGACCACGGGCCGCAGCTTTTGCAGCGCCGCATCCAGGTCGGTGCGCCAGATGTTGCGGCCGTCCACGATGCCCACCGACAGCACTTTGTGCGAGGGCAACCAGTCGGCCACGCCCACCAGTTCGTCGGGCGCGCGCACGGCGTCCACATGCAGGCCGGCCACGGGCAGCTGGCAGGCCAGGCGCAGGTTCTCGGCCAGCGGCGAGAAGTAGGTGGCCAGCAGCAGCTTGGGCGCGCTGCGCGCCAGTTGCCAGTAGCTGGGCTCGAACGCATGGCGCCAGGTGTCGGGCAGGTCCAGGCCCAGAATGGGTTCGTCGATCTGCACCCATTCCACGCCTTGGGCCTTCAGGCGTGCCAGCACGGCCTCGTACACGGGCAGCAGTTGCTCCAGTAGGCTGAAGCGGTCAAAGCCCGCCGCCTTGGATTTGCCCAGCCACAAAAAGCTCAGCGGCCCCAGCAGCACGGCCTTGACGCGGTGGCCCAGCGCCTGGGCCTCGGCCACCTCGGCAAACAGGCGCTCGCTGGCTAGGTGGAACTGCGTGTGGGCGCTGAACTCGGGCACGAGGTAGTGGTAGTTGGTGTCGAACCACTTGGTCATTTCCAGTGCGGGCTGGCCTGCGGTGTGGTGCGTAGCCTGGCAACCGGCGCTGCAACCCTGGTGGTCGTCGGCGGCCTTGGCCGATACGCCCCGCGCCATTGCAAAGTAGCGGGCCAGCTCGGGCGTGTGGGCATCAAAGCCAAAACGCGCAGGCTCGCAGCCCAGCAGCTGGATGTGGTTGGCCACATGGTCGTACAGCGCAAAGTCGCCCACGGTCACACAACCCAGGCCTGCATCGGCCTGCGCCTGCCAGTGTTGCTGGCGCAGCTGGGCGGCGGTGGCTTGCAGCTCGGGCTCGGTGCTGTCGCCCCGCCAGAAGGATTCGAGCGCGAATTTCAGCGCACGCTGCGCCCCCATGCGCGGAAAGCCCAGGGTGTGCGTGCGCACGGGGCGGCGGGTGGCGGCGGTTACGGAAACTGCGGCGAGCGACATGGTGATTTCCTTCTTCTGAATGGAGCAATGCAATGAAGGCACCGATGGTCACGCAGGCTCGTTTATTATTCAAACGAAAGTTTTAGTTGATCAACTTGAAAATTAATAATGAACCAGTCGATCCTGGAAGTACGCCACCTGCGCACGCTGGTGGCCCTGCGTGACAGCGGCAGCCTGGTGCGGGCCGCGCAGTTGCTCAACCTCACGCAGTCGGCGCTGTCGCACCAGATCAAGCTGCTGGAAGACCGCTACGGCCAGCCGCTGTTTGAGCGCAAATCGGTGCCGCCGCAGTTCACCGCCGTGGGCGAGCGGCTGCTGGCCCTGGCCGATGCCATGCTGCCCCAGGTGGAAGGCGCCGAGCGCGACATCGCCCGCCTGGTGCTGGGGCAGGGTGGGCAGATGCGCATTGCGGTGGAATGTCACACCTGCTTTGACTGGCTGATGCCCGCCATGGACGCGTTTCGCACCCGCTGGCCCGAGGTGGAGCTGGACATCGTGAGCGGCTTCCATGCCGACCCCGTGGGCCTGCTGCACCAGGGCCGGGCCGATGTGGCCATCGTGTCGGAGGTGGATGCCGACGAGGCGGGCGTGGACTACCACGCGCTGTTTGGCTTCGAGATCCGCGCGCTGCTGGCTAACACGCACCCGCTGGTGGCCAAGCCGCATCTGGTGGCGCAGGACTTTGCCGACCAGACCATCATCACCTACCCCGTGCCCGACGAAATGCTCGATTTGATCCGCCAGGTGCTGGAGCCCGCCGGCGTGCGCCCCCCGCGCCGCGCCACCGAGCTGACGGTGGCCATGCTGCAGCTGGTGGCCAGCGGGCGCGGCGTGGCGGCGCTGCCGCTGTGGGCGGTGCAGAGCTACCTGGACCGGGGGTATGTGACGGCGCGGCCCATTGCGGCAGGACCTGGCGACAAAGGCCTGCGCGGCGAGCTGCACGCCGCCTGCCTGCCCAGCCTGTCGGCCAAGCCGTACCTGCAGGACTTTGTACAGGTCACGCGCGAGACGAGTTTTGTGACGCTCAAGGGCGTGGAGCTGCTGTGACCGGATCAGGCGCGTACTTGTCGCCCACCTCCTCACGCAGCGGGTGGGTGTCGTAGACGATGTTCATGTCGCGGATGCGGGTGCTGCCCGCGTCGAACGTGAACACATCCACGCAGGTGAACGTCACCTCGCGCCCATCGTTCAAAGTCCAGTCGTAGCGGAAATAGGCGGCCACCCGCACGGCGCCGCCGTTGTCTGGCTGGGCGGAGACAAACAGATCCAGCACGGTGATCACGCTGCGGCTGGAGGCCTGGGCGAGCTTTTGGAAAAAGTCGCTCGCGCGCATGGTGCCCAGGAAGGGCGAATGCACCACGCCATCGTCTTCAAAGCAGGCAATCAACCCGTCGGTGTGGCTGGCGTGCAGGTGGGCGAGGTAGGTGCGGACGGTGTCGATGGGGGTGTGGCTCATACGTGGCGATGCAAAGGGCGCGGAATGGAGTGCGTAGCTTCGCCAACTCCGCGCCGCACGACAAGAGACAATGGTGGCTTATACATAAAAGGTGTTTATGTATCTGCGCTACCTGCAATACCTCCACGCGGTCATCGAACAAGGCTCGTTCGCCTTGGCGGCCAAGGCCTGCGGTGTGTCGCAGCCTGCGATCAGCCATGGCATGAAGGCGCTGCAAGCCCACTTCGCGCAGCCCTTGCTGGTGCGGGACGGACGCCGCCATGTACCCACCGACCTGGCCCGAGCCGTGGCCGCGCAGGCCCTGCCCCTGGCACAAGGGGTGGAGGCGCTGCCCCGCGCGTCAGTGGTTGCGGCAGACCGATACCTGCTGCGGGTGGGGCTGACGTCTTCTGCGGCGCTGGTCTGTGGACCGCTGCTGTATGCCAGCTGGTGCCTGCCCAATGCCCGGCGCTCGCTGGAGATGGCGACGGCCGATGAAGGCAGTCTGCTGGAAGGCCTGCTGCAGCAGCGATTTGATGCGGTCATTGCCCCCAAGCCGCGCAAGTTTGCGCATCCTGACGTGGTGGAGCGGCGCCTGTACGAGTTGCATCCCCAGGTCTATGCGCGCAAAGGCCACCCTATGGCCCAGGCTCGGTCACTGGCGCAACTGCAGGGCGCCGCGTGGGCGTGTGTGGGGCCCAGTGTCAGCGGGCCGGTGGATGTGCTGACGGAAGCGCACCGTGTGCGCCGCATGCCCGCGCCCAAGATGTCCGTGCGCTGCCCCGACTTTGCCAGCCTGTTGCACCTGGTGGCGCAGTCCGACCTGCTGGCGGTTGTGCCGCACCCTGCGTTGCTGGGCGGCGCGTCCACGCTGGTGGCGCCCCTGCGACTGGCGGAATCTCTGCCGCTGTATGGCATGTGGCTGTTCGAACCCCGGGGCCACAAGTCACGACTGGGCCCCGAGGTGTTTGCGCCTGCGGGCTGAGTCTGGCGCGCAGGCGCTGACCGAAACATTGCAAGGAGGATCAGTGTTTGAAATTGGTGTTGCAAGACTCCATAATCGCTTTCCTCATTCCTTCACCGAGCCTTTGCACCATGCACCATCCGCAGCGCCGCCCACACTCAGCCCCTTCGTTTGTCCGCCCCCTGATGGCCTCGCTGGCGCTGGCGTTTGCCGCCGCCGTGGCCCACGCTGCGCCGGTGGCTGATGTCCATGCGCTGGCCCAGAAGGAGCAGCAGCCGCTGCTCGACACCCTGCGCGACCTGGTGCATATCGAGTCGGGCAGCAAGGACATCGAAGGCCTGAATCAGATCGCCGAGCGCATTGCCAGCCAGCTCAAGCAACTGGGCGGCACGGTGGACGTGCTGCAAACCAGCGATATCTACCGCCTGGACGACACCCCCGAGAAGGTGGGCCCTGCTGTGCAGGCCGTGTTCAAGGGCACGGGCAGCAAGAAGATCATGCTCATCGCGCACATGGACACGGTGTACCTGAAAGGCATGCTCAAGGGCCAGCCTTTCCGCATCGATGGCGACAAGGCCTATGGCCTTGGCATCTCGGACGACAAGCAGGGCATCGCGCTCATCATCCACACCGTGGCCTTGCTACAAAAGCTCAACTTCAAGGACTACGGCACGCTCACTTTGTTGATCAACGGCGACGAAGAAATCAGCTCTCCCGGCTGGCGCAGCACCATCACCCGTGTGGCGTCTGAGCAGGACGTGGTGTTGTCGTTCGAAGGCGGCGGCACCGACGGCACGCTGCGCCTGGCCACCAGCGGCATTGGGGCGGCCTACCTTACGGTGCAGGGCAAGGCGTCGCACGCCGGGGCCAAGCCCGAGGATGGCGTGAACGCGCTGTATGAGCTGTCGCACCAGCTGCTGCAAATGAAGGACTTGTCCAAGACCGACGAGGGCCTCAAGCTGAACTGGACGGTGTCCAAGGCGGGCACCAACCGCAACGTGATTCCGGCCGAAGCCACGGCCCAGGCCGATGCGCGCGCGCTGCGTGTGGCCGATTTCGACGGGCTGGAGAAAGGCCTGCAAGAGAAGGTCAAGAGCAAGCTGCTGCCCGCATCCAAGGTGGATGTGAAGTTTGAAGTGCGCCGCCCGCCGCTGGAGGCCAGCGACGCATCCCGCCGCGTGGCGGGTTACGGCAAGGTCATCTACCAGGAGCTGGGGATGTCGCTCAATGTGGTGGAGAAAGCCACGGGCGGCGGCACCGACGCAGCGTTTGCGGCGCTCAAGACCAAGGGCGCGGTGGTGGAGGGCATGGGCCTGTCGGGCTACGGCGCGCACTCCAACGATGCGGAGTACGTGCAGATCAACACCATCGTGCCGCGTCTGTACCTCGCCACGCGCATGATCATGGACATCTCGCGCGACCGCGTGAAGTGACACGCTGAGCTGCTCCACACCCTCCCTGTGAGGGCAGCCGTGTAACACAGGGCGCCGTGGCGGGCTCAAGCGCCCGGCGTGCCCGGCACCGGCGTGCGCACGGTGCCGGTCGCAAAGAAGGATGCCAGGTTCTCCAGCACCAGGTCTGCCATGGCGCGGCGGGTTTCGTGGGTGGCGCTGGCGGTGTGCGGGGTCAGCACCACGTTGTCCAGCGCCATCAGCGCGGCGGGCACGCTGGGTTCATTCTCAAACACGTCCAGCCCGGCGCCGGCAATGCGGCGCTCGGTCAGCGCATCGATCAGTGCCGCCTCGTCCACCACAGTGCCACGCGCCACATTGATGAGAAATCCGTTGGCGCCCAAGGCCTCCAGCACATCGCGGTTGACGAGGTGGCGCGTTGCGGCGCCACCTGCAACGGTGAGCACGAGGTAGTCGGCCCACTGCGCCAGCGCGGTCACCGACTCGAAGTAGGGCAGTGCGCATTCCTGCGCCGGGCGGCGGTTGTGGTACCCCACCTCCATGCGAAAGCCGCTCGCACGCTCGGCCACGGCCTGCCCGATGCGGCCCATGCCCACGATGCCCAGCCGCTTGCCGGACACGCGGGTGCCCAGTGCGTATCTGGCCTTCGGCCATTCACCACGGCGCACAAAACGGTCGCTGGCGGCCACGTGGCGTGACACATCCAGCATCAGCGCAAACGCCATGTCGGCCACACAGTCGTTGAGCACGCCGGGTGTGTAGCCCACCTGCACACCACGGGCCTTGGCTGCATCGATGTCCAGCGCATCAAAACCCACGCCAAAACTGCTGATGACCCGAAGGTTGGGCAATGCCGCAATGACTTCGCCCTTGAGGCCGATGGCTGCGGTGGTCACCACCCCCGTGAACTCCGCACCGTGCGACGCCAGAAAAGCCGCCGGATCGGCCTGGTCGGCCAGGCAGGCGACGCTGTAATGGGCAGCCAGTTCGACTTCCAGTGCAGGAAGGGGCAGGCGGCCGATTTGCAGGATGCGAGGGGGAGTCGTGGTCATGGTTTCGTGGGGCAACAGTGCCAAAAAATGCAAGGGGCGGCATACGGCGGCACACAGCCGCCCCGATGTGTCTACATCATGCCGCGACGCGCACGGCCTGGCGCGCCAGCAGCTTCCACTGGCCCCCTTGCTGTTGCCACACGCCCAGGATCTTGATCTGCACCTTGCCGGGCTTGCCCGAGTCGTTGGTGTCGGCCGTGAGGGTGTGGCGCACGATGGCGGTGTTACCCACCACCTTGATGGTCTGGTCGGTGATGGCGATGGTCACGAAGTCGGACTTGCCAGCGATCAGGTCGCCGATGAAGCTGTCCTTGGTGTCCACGCGGCCGCCCGAATGGCCGTAGCTCAGGTCGTCGGCGACGAGGGCGGTCAGTGCAGCGGGCGTGGGGTCGATCATGGCCACGCGCAGCTTTTCTGCGGCGGCAGCCACTGCCTGTTCGGTCGATGCCGAGGAGGCTGTGGCTGCCGCACCCGTGGCGCAACCTGCGAGCGCGGCAATGGTCACGGCAGCGGCCGCGGCGAGAACGATTTGCTTGAACATTTTGTCTGTCTCCGTTGTTGTGTTGGGGTTTTGGGAATGGGCGTGCCACGACTGCCTCCGGACCTGTGCACGGCCGGGCCCGGGGTGTAGGGGTGTCTGCAATGGGAGCAAAAAACGAGGGCCTGGTGAACCAGGCCCTGCGCCAGGCCGCGCTTACTGCGGCCCGAGCTTGTCAATCAGCGCCTTGAGCTCTTGCATCTCGTGGGGCTTGAGGTCCGTCAGCGGCGCCCGCACCGGCCCGCCGTCATGGCCCACGATGCGCGCACCCGCCTTGATGATCGACACGCCATAGCCCTCCACCCGGTTGCGGATGGCCAGGTACGGCATGAAGAACGACTTGAGCAGCCGGTGCTGCGTGGCCGTGTCATCGCTGGCCACCGCCTTGTAGAACTCCATCGCCGTCTTGGGGATGAAGTTGAACACCGCCGACGAATACACCGGCGTGCCCAGCGCCTTGTAGGCAGCGGCATACACCTCCGCCGTGGGCAGACCGCCCAGGTACGAGAAGCGGTCCCCCATCTTCATGTAGATGGAAGACATGGTCTCGATGTTGCCCACACCGTCCTTGAACCCCACCAGGTTCGGACAACGCTCGGCCAGGATGGCCAGGGACTCGGCCGTGAGCTTGGTGCGGTCACGGTTGTAGACGATCACACCGAACTTCACGCTCTTGCAGACCTGCTCCACATGGGCGATCAGGCCTTCCTGGCCGGCTTCGGTCAGGTAATGCGGCAGCAGCAGGATGCCATGGGCGCCCAGACGCTCGGCCTCCTGGGCATGGGCAATGGCCGTGCGGGTGGGGCCACCGGCACCGGCAATGATCGGCACCTTGCCGCGGCAGGTATCCACGGCCGTCTTGATGACCTCGCTGTATTCGGGTCCCGAGAGCGAGAAATACTCACCCGTGCCACCGGCGGCAAACAGGGCGCTGGCGCCATAGGGGGCGAGCCACTCCAGGCGCTCGATGTAGGTCTTGGGGCGGAAGTTGCCCTGCTCGTCGAAGTCGGTGATGGGGAACGAGAGCAGGCCGGAGCCCATGATGGTTTTGAGTTCTTGCGGGGTCATGGT
>Ga0207976_100604_pt1 | contig 12458 bp, 6 predicted proteins | sample LakWasMe94_HOW11_2_FD_183916 | JGI IMG/M metagenome (GOLD analysis project Ga0207976, IMG submission 183916) | Freshwater sediment methanotrophic microbial communities from Lake Washington under simulated oxygen tension - Sediment Metagenome... | ecosystem: Environmental > Aquatic > Freshwater >... | reverse complement strand
CCGCTGGGGAAAAATAGATTTTGATGTGTTTTACGGCGTTCAGGCTAATGTAAAGGTTATTCTAAAAGTCTACCGCGATGCGGTCTGTGAAACCTATATTGTCGATACCGATGCTTATGACATCCAGTGGGATAGGCACAAGCGCTGTACGCGGGATTTTTACATACATCCGTTTTCCAGCAACTTCGGCCCGATCAACTGCGTCAAGTTTGCCTTTATCGTGCATCTGGATGAGCATTCCATTGCTTCCCAGAACGAATATATCTTTATGGACTGGCATCAGCTTCAGGGCGACCATCCGCAGTACCGGAGGATTACCGGCGATTGGGCGACGGCCAATAACTATCGTGCTTACGAGTTGAACGCCGGCGAATTGCAGAGCGACGTAGACTGGTATAACCATCATTTTGAAGCCTTGCAGCTGGTGCCCAAATTCACCAAAGGACAGCAGCACCATCCTTATCATCCCAAGCGTTATATTCACGATCTTATCGACAAGGTGATCCGCTGCAAGCACGAGAATCCGGAGCGCTTATGCACGATAAAAGTCAGCGTGGATTGCATTGACGACCATGACTTCACTACTCATTTGCTAAGCGCCAGCGATCAGGGTGTTTTGGTTCAGTGCATCGTCGATTGGCGGAAAATGACCCTGACCAACAGCCAAAACTATGCGCGCTTAAAGCGTTCGCGGATTGAATTGATCGGCGTGTTTTGCAGCCCCAAGCATCACTTGATAGAAGTTGAACCGGACATGCACACCAAATTCATTATTTTTAATGATGAGGACAGCATCCTGGGCTCATTCAATATCACCTTCGATCGCTGGTGGGCTAACTGGGAATCGGGGATGACCTTTCATTCCAAAGGCATTTGCCGACTGCTGGATAACATCTTCCAAAGCCAGCGCGGCGGCGTTAATCAAAAATACGGCATCGATCCGTTGAGTCATTTCAACCTGCTGTATACCTTCGGTCGGCACGTTATGTTGAACGGCAAGCCTTATCGCCCCCATCACGCGATATTGGCCGAAATCAACCGCGCCCGATATTCGATTAAAGTGTCGTTATTTTTGATTGGCGATTTGTTGGGCGATCATCACGACAGCGTGGTCAATGCGCTGATAAACGCCAAGAACCGGGGCGTCAACGTGCATATCCTGCTTAACGGGCATCTGTCCAGACAAGGGCGTATCGGTGTAGAACGGCCGATGACGGAAGAACTGGCCCGCCCATTGCTGCCGACAGTCGATCGCTTAAAGCATGCCGGTATCGCGGTAGGCTTGGTTTACGGCCAAGACGACCATCCGGTGCCGTATTCGCCGATCCATTCCAAGTATTGCATTATCGACGACTACATCGTCATTGAAGGCAGTTTCAATTGGTACAACACCTCGGTTTTTTCCCATGACCTGCTGGTTGTGGCCGCCAACTACGAAGTGGCACAGCCTTATCTGTATGAGTTTGAGCAGATACAGCGGTCGTTCAGGGTGTATTACTGAATTAGTTAGTGGAGGAGAATCATGGTTTATGTTAATTTGTAAAATGTCAGCGAAGTGGAGAGTGCGCACGGCTATCGCAAACTCGGTATGCACCAATTTGCAGATAAAGCACCACAGAATATTTATAGTTGAATCAATGCAAGTTATGCAGTAGTACCATCAATAAAATAACGTTTTGGGGAATTTATGAAACCGCACGCTTTTGTCGCCATGCCGTTTGGCAAAAAGCCTGGGCATGATGGTGAACTCATTGATTTCAACGCCGTATACGACAATTTACTCAAACCGGCCGCTGAAGCTGCGGGTTTGGAGCTGTTCCGGGCTGACCAGGAGCTAGCCGCCGGAGACATCAAAACCGATATGTTCCAAGAATTGCTGATTGCCGATTTAGTTGTGGTCGACCTGACCCTGGACAATCCCAATGTTTGGTACGAACTTGGCGTTCGTCATGCGCTACGCGCCCGAGGCGTCGTTTTAGTGCAAGGTCCGCGTGCAAACCATCCGTTCGACATTTACACCGACCGCAAATACAACTACAGCATCAAAAACGGCGTACCTGACCCGGCCACCCTAGAGCGGGACAAGGCTGAAATCACTAAAATGGTGAAAGCGACGCTGGAATCCTGGCATGGCCGCAAAGTCAGCCCCGTCTACCAACTGCTGCCTCACTTGGAAGAGCCGCAGTGGCAAGCGCTAAAAGTCGGTAACGTACTGGAGTTTTGGCAGGCGCACGACGCTTGGGAAAACCGCATCGATCTGGCCCGCAAAAGCGGGCATATCGGCGACGTACTGGTATTGGCGGACGAAGCGCCTATCGCGGCTTTCCGCGCCGAAGCGCGCATCAAGGCCGGAATAGCCTTGCGTAAAGCCGAGCATTTCGATTTTGCGCTCGAACAGCTGGAGCAGGGCTTGGCTATCGATCCCGCCAACATTGTTGGACAACGGGAAAAAGGCATTTGTCTTCAGCGTCTTGCCGCTCAAGGCAAGACCGGACATTCTGCTGATAAAGCCCGCGCCCATTACCGCGAACTACTGACATCCCATCCCGACGATTCGGAAACTTGGGCGTTATTGGGCCGCGTGGACAAGGATGCGTGGACGGATACTTGGCGGCACGGAGATTGGAGCCCGGAGCAAAGACGGGAAGAGGCCGCTTATCAGGACGCGCTGCTGCGTGCCGCTATCGAAAGCTATCGTCAAGCTTTCCGCCGCAATCAAGGCCATTACTATTCCGGCATCAATGCGTTGACCTTGATGCACCTGTACCGCGCTCTTACCGGCGATACCCGTTACGATACGGAAGCCGAACCGATGGCCGGTGCAGTACGTTTCAGCGCGGACTGCGAAACCGACCCGAATCAACAGTTCTGGGCCAAAGCCACGCTGGGCGATTTGGCAGTGTTGGCCGGTACCCCGGAAACCGTTGCCGCGGTTTACAAAGAAGCTATCGCCAAAGCCGAAAAGGACTGGTTCGCGCTCAATTCCACGCTGGCCCAACTGCGCCTTTTGCAAGACCTGGGTTTTCGGCCCGAGTGCGTAGCAGCCGGTATCGCCACTTTCGAACGTGCGCTGCAACGGCTTAATCCGCCCGAGCAGCAACCCCGGCAAATATTGCTGTTTTCCGGGCACATGGTCGATGCTCCCGGCCGCGCAATACCGCGCTTTCCTCTGGATAAAGTTCCCCTGGCCGAAGCGGCAATTGCGAACGCACTGGATCAACTCGGTGTTGGCCCGGAGGACTTGGCCTTTACCCAAGGCGCCAGCGGCGGCGACCTGATTTTTGCTGAAGCTTGCCAAGCGCGCGGCGTGAAGCTGCAATTGCTGCAACCGTTTCCCGAGCCTGATTTTATCGAACGTTCCGTTGTCCCTGCTGCCGGCGACTGGCGTAGCCGTTATTACGCCGTCAAGGCCAAGCTGGCACCGGAACGTCCGCCTCGCTGCATGACTAAGGAGCTGGGCGAATCCGAACGCGATCCTTATGAGCGCTGCAATCTTTGGCTGCTGAACACAGCGTTGGCTTATGGGCCGGAGGAAGTGCGTTTTGTTTGTTTGTGGAATGGCGGCGATGGCGACGGGCCGGGAGGAACGCGGCATATGGTAGAGGAAGTGAAGAAGAGAACCGGGCAAGTGGTTTGGTTGGATACGGGGAAATTAGGGTAGGTGGAAATTTATGAATGAAGTAGCATTGAAGCGGATAGCTGAGGCCAAGGCGATGAGGAGCGTTAAGCTTGATTTATCTGGACTGGATTTGGTCGTGCTGCCAGAACAAGTGCGTGAGCTGACGCAACTTAGTGATTTGGAGCTCAATTCCAATCAGTTGATTGAGCTACCCGAATGGTTGTCGGCATTGGCGCGACTGGAGATCGTCGATGTTTCGTGGAATTATTTGGCTGAATTACCCGATAGTCTGGGACGACTGACCCGGTTGCGTGGACTATTTATCGAGGGTAATTTGCTCACTTCGTTATCTGATAGTCTGATGCAATTGACCCAGTTGAGGAAGCTCTTCGTTTCGCACAATCAACTCGCCTCGCTACCTGATAGCCTGGGACAACAACTGCCCTATTTGAAACAACTCTCCGTTTCGGACAATCAACTTACAGAACTACCCGATAGTCTGGGACGACTGTCCCAGTTGCGGACTCTTGATGTTTCGAATAATCGGCTTACCGGATTACCCGATAGTTTGACTCAGCTAAACCAATTGCAGCGGCTCAACGTCTCACGAAATCAGCTCTCCGCCTTGCCTGATGCGTTGGGAAGCCTTGCTTCATTGCGAGAGCTCGATGCGGCGTTCAACGATCTGTCGGAACTGCCGGATAGCTCGCGCCATTTGGAGTTAAACGAATTGTGGTTGCAGGAAAATCCGCGCTTGGGATTGGACCGCGCCCTGCTCGGCAAATATATAGAAAGTTTTGAGCGTTTTATTTCTAATGCGCGCGGAGTCAGTCCTGAAGCCATCCTAGCCGCCTATTTTGGCGCACGGGACAAAGACGGCCGGGCGCTAAACGAAATCAAACTGGTGCTGGTGGGGCGGGGCGCTGCCGGTAAAACCTCCATCGTACAGCGGCTGGTCAAAGGCACGTTCCGGCGCAAACATAAAGAAACCCAAGGCATCGACATTTCCCGTTGGCAACTGGCCTGCGGCGAGCATGATGTGGTGATTAACCTGTGGGATTTCGCCGGTCAAGTGATTACCCATGCCACTCACCAGTTCTTTCTGTCCAGTAACAGCGTTTATGTGTTGGTGCTGACCGGCAGGGAGGACACGCAAAAATCCGATGCCGATTATTGGCTGCGGCTGATCCGGGCGTTCGCCGGCGATGCGGACGGCAACACTGCCCCGGTGATTGTGGTCTTGAACAAATGGAAAGAACATCCGTTCAAGCTGGATCGCAATCTGCTGAAAGAGAAATATCCCTTCATCATCGATTTTATCGAGACCGACTGCCAATCCGGGCTGGGCATCGACGACCTTAAAGCCAAGCTGGCGGCAACCGTGGAACCGATGGAGATCGTCCGCCAGCCTTTTAAGCTCAGCTGGTGGAAGATCAAGGAGCGGCTGGAAAAAGCGCAACGCAAAAAGAACTATCTGCCTTACAGCGAGTTCCAGGCCACCTGCGCCAAACTGGGCGAGACCGATACCGGCAGTCAGCGGATATTGGCGGAAGTGTTTCACGCGCTGGGCATCGCTTTGAATTATGGACAAGACGAACGCTTGCGCAATTCCACGGTGCTGAATCCGCGCTGGGTGACCGAAGGCATTTATGCGCTGCTGCGTCAGGCGGTATCGGACGACGGCAGCGCCGAACTGACGCTGGAGCGGGTCAGGGAGGTGTTGCCGAAGGAACCGGATGAAATGCGTTTTTACCTGATAGAACTGATGCGCCGTTTCGATTTGGCTTTTCCGCTCAACGAGTCCGGCGACCGTTGGCTGGTGCCGCAACGTTTGCCGGCTGAACAGCCGGAACTGGGCACGGAATGGCGGGCGATTCAGGGTACTACCCGTTTAAAGTACAGCTATCCGGTCATCCCGGAAGGCTTATTGCCGCGCTTTATCACTCGCAGCTATCCGCTCAGTGAAGGGGCGGAAGATGGCGGCGAATCGCTGCCGCGCTGGGTCAACGGCGTGATACTGGAAGATCGGGGAGCGCGGGCTTTGGTGCGGGTGGATGAAGAGGAGCGGGAAATCCAGGTGGTGGTCATCGGAGAGAAAGACGCCCGCCTGTCGCTGCTTGGCGCGATTCAAGCCGATTTTCGCACTATTCACGATGACATCGATGGACTGGGGCAACAAGAATTCTTGGAAATCGAGGGGCAAGCGGGCGTTTACGTTCCGGTTCAGACTTTACGCGCGGATGAAGACGCGCGCAGGCAAAAATCCTCCGCATCTACGCCGAAAGGCACAATCGACTTCGATCCGAGTGAGGAATTGAACCGCTTGTCGGAACCGGCGGCCCGCGACGAGCGGCAATGGCGAGCCCGGGTGTTTATCAGCTATTCCAGCAAAGACGCCCGGCTCAAGGATGAACTGATGACCCGGCTTAAGCCGATGCGTGAAAGCGCAGGACTAATCGAATGTTGGCATGACCGGCTAATTACGCCCGGCGAGGAGTGGGACGGGGAAATCAAAAAGCAACTTGAACAAGCAGACGTTATTTTGCTATTGGTCAGCGCCCAGTTCTTGGCTTCCGACTATATTCGCGGCGTCGAAATTCAGCGTGCGGTTGAGCTGTCGGATGCCAGCAAAGCTCAGGTCATACCTGTTATTCTCGAACAATGCGGTTGGGAAAAGGAAGTTATCGGCAAGCTCAACGGCTTGCCGAGGAAAGGCAAGCCGATACGCGATACCAAGCCGCAAAGAAATGCCTGGTATGAAGTGGAAAAAGAATTACGCGAGGTGTTTGAAGACTTACGCAAAAAACAAACGCTCGGATTCATCCGCAGCCGAATGGAGTTTCTGCACGATTTAAAGCCTTAAACTTCAACCCGCTCTAATGACGATAACGAAACAGAGGGTTAGCCGACTTTTTAACTAAAGTTTTGGAGCGCGAGCTCCGCTGCTCTCGTTCCCTCGGTGCCCGCTCGTCGTTATACACAAGTGTCTGCGGGACAACGTGATTCCAGTAGAAATGACGAACAGCAACGAGGGCTTGCCGTGCGCGCCTTTGGCTCCCAAGGCGCGCACGGCAAGCCCTACCAGCGAAATTTGATATTGAATGAAGATGTGTATAACGACGAGTTGGAGCCCGTGGGAGCGAGAAAATCCGCTCATCCCATTCGACAAGACTTTTAGTCCTGAGCGTAGTCGAAGGATTAGGACGAACGGACTGATAAAACAAGCATGACTGAGTACTAAGCACAACAAACAAAAAGACCAACTCACAACCATGCATTCTCATGCTGCTAAAAGCCCCAATATCGGCCTGAATGCAGCTTTAAAAACCTTTGGTCAATAGACTGAAGTAACAACTGATGAAGGAGTGCGCAATGACCAAATTCGAAGAATTCCCGACTTACGACGAGGTCCATGTGATCTCGGATATACACATGGGCGGTCAGATTGGCTCCCAGATTCTGCGAGAGACGGTCCGGCTTGCCGGTTATATTGGCTGGACGGCAGAGCAGTCTCCGGATGGCAAAGTCGCGCTGGTGCTGAATGGCGATGTGTTCGATACGCTGACTGGGGACATGCAGGGCTATGTGCAGGTGGACCATGCTGTTACGGTAGTGAAGGGCATTATGGAAGATAAATCGTTCTCTCGCATTTGGGACGCTCTCGCTGCATTTGTCGAAAAAGAGCGGCGTACACTGGTTTTTGTGATCGGCAACCACGACATCGAAATAGCTTTTCCTCCGGTTCAGAGTTTGATTCTTTGGCGTCTCGCTGGAGATGATTTGGTTAAACGCTCTCGAATTGTGTTTTCGACCATCGGCGCCGGATACACCTGCACCGTGGGTAATGCGAAAGTCTACTGTACCCACGGCAATGAAGTGGATGCCTGGAACTACAATCGCTACGAAGATTTGGCAAAAGTGGCTCGCCGTTTAAATGCTGGACGTTCGCTCGACGCTAACGAGTGGTCGCCCAATGCCGGTACGCAAATGGTCAAGGACGTCATGAATGAGGTGAAGCAAACCTATAAATGGATTGATTTACTAAAACCCGAAGATAGCGCTGCGGTCGGAACGCTGCTTGTTCTTGACCCTTCGCAGTTAGCAAAAATCACCAAGTTGTTGCCTATTGTTGGCGAAAAAGTACAAGGCGGCAGAGAAGTTAATCAACGCCTTTCAGCCGAAGGTTTTCAGCCTCGCGACCAAGTCGATACTTCAGCGGCAACGATTGATCAGTTGTTGGGTGCGAACGCCAAAGCCAGTATGAGAAGTGAATCATCGGTGGACGATTTGCTGTTGGCTGCCGAGAAGAACCTAGGTAAACCCAGCGCTTTAGTCGCTAAACCCGAAGGGACTTTGGGATTACCGCAATTGATTTGGGATCGGCTTACCGGTTGGATTTCCGGCGTAGGCAAGGAAGAGGCCTTGCGCCGCGCATTGCAGGACTGGTTGAAGGAAGGTAACAAGGTGTTTGACATTGACAATGAAGACGCCACTTACAAAGATGTTAAAGCGGCGGTGGGTTCGTCCATTGATTTTATCGTAACAGGTCACACCCATTTGGAACGTGCAATCGATATGAAGGGTAACCGATTTTATTTCAATTGCGGCACATGGATCCGTCTATTGAAATTTACCGATGCCATGTTGAAAGACACTGACTCATTCAAACCTGTTTATGAGTTGCTCGTCGATAAGCAGGGGCGCATGGAGTTGATTGATGACGCCAAATTTCCGGACAAGAACGGCGAACCGTTTGTATTGAATCAAACCAGTGCGGTGTCGATTAAAGTCGAGGACGGAAAGGTGATCGGGCGGCTAAGCCACGTCGAGGGTGATGGGAAAAACATACCGAAAGAAATCAAAAAATTCGTGAGGTCTTAATATGAAAAAATCAGCTAACGCCACAGTCAGCAATATAAAACTAGAGCTGTTAAGACCCGGCCCCGCCTATAACCAGCTACTCTCGCCCTTAACTTCGTATATTGCATTATGCGGCGAAGACGGGCCGGTAACAATTAGGATGCCGTTCGAGCATCGCCAATTTTTAATGCGGCTACAGCGCTTGCGTTATCCTGAGGGAAAAGATCCTGCAAAGGACGATCAAAGGCAGTCCGAGATTCGTGACATCGGCGAGACGATTGGGGACGTGCTCGCTCAGATTCCCGGTTTGATTGCGGAGCTTGGTAATAATTGCAGTGAAAACGGAAAGTTGATCAACCTGCGATTGAGCTTGTCCGGGCTTGAACTGGGTATTATTCCGTTCGAGGCGGCGGTATCGCCGGACGGTTTTCCAGGGTCCGGCTCTCCGCTGTTTTTACAGATGCGCACCCCTATCACAATTACCCGCGAGATTCGCCGAGGCTGTCAGCTTGCCGTTAACTGGAATCGCAAGCCCCGTATTCTGTTTGCTTTTGCTGAACCGGATGGCCTTTATGTACCGGTCAAGGAGCATTTGCAGGCGCTCCGCGAAGCTATTGAGCCGTGGATAAGAATTAAAGACAGCGCTGAAGAGCGTTTGCCGCAAATCAAAGAGATGCTGACGATATTATCCAACGCCAGCCTGGAAAAGATTCGGCAGGCATGCGCATCGAATGAATACACTCATGTTCACATCCTGGCTCATGGCGCGCCTTTTAAAAACGCCGGGGATATGCGCTATGGTATGGCGTTATGCAGCGAAATCAATCAAGCTGCCGATGTCGTCGATGGCGAGCGCCTCGCGATTGCTCTGACTGCGCGAGATAGTTCCAATACTGCTCGATCTTGTCCCACAGTGGTTACGCTTGCTACTTGCGATTCCGGAAATATCGAGTCTGTGATTACCCCAGGCGGCAGTATTGCGCATGAATTAAACGCGGCAGGAATTCCTTGGGTGATAGCCTCTCAGTTCCCGCTATGGATGAAAGCCTCGGCTATAGCCACAAAGGTTATCTATCGAGGTTTATTGGACGGCGGGGATCCTCGTTGGGTGCTTTATGAGTTAAGACAGCGCCTGCGCGCGGATTCTCCTGAAACACATGATTGGGCAAGCATCGTCGCATATTCGACGGTACCTCCGGGCTTTGATCAGCAGGTCAATTCATTCCGGGATAAGCAGACTCGCCACAAATTCGAAGTAAAGTTCGACCGGATCGATGAGCTTGTGGGAGCTAACCGTGATATTGGAGATGAAGCCGCGACGAGTAGCCAAGCGACGAAAAAGGACGAGTTGGAATCTTTATGTGCAATGATTCGGAACGATTTGAAGAAATGGCGGGAAGAGTTGGATGATTCATCATCGTTCCAAGAGAAAGCGGAGCGTTTTGGCGTCAGCGCTGCCAGCGAAAAACGCATTGGCATCGCCTGTTTTTTAGCCCATGAAGAAGATTTAAGCAAACAGGCTTATGAAGCGTCGTGTGATTTCTACCGCGAAGCTTGGGAAGCGGATCCTTGTAACCATTGGGTTCTTACTCAGTATTTATCAATGATCGCAATACGGGCTGATTCCATCACTGCCGATCTAGCGACCGAATTCGGTAAATTGTGGATCGTCGCCCGTCAGATTGCGGAATGGCAGTCCCGCAGGTCCACAGGGGGAAACCGGGCATGGGCGCTAGGGACGCTCGCAGAACTGACTTTATTAGCTTCGATCTTTGGAGGAACGGAAAGCGCCGACGGTAAACAACAGGCAGAGGCGGAAATTAAGAAGTATTGTAAGGAAATGCGTGAATTTTTTGGTCCGAATGCTTTCCCTGTATTTTCGACAAGAAGGCAGTTTAGGCGGTATTTAACTTATTGGGGAAGACCTGAATGGAATGATCTTGCTGAAGAGGCGTTAAAGGCATTGGGATAGAGGAGAAAGCGTAGTTATATTGATTAGAAAGTTCCGACTGACGTAGAACGTGCAGTCACCCATCACAAGCCAAGACAGAAATTAACTTTATGGCCCATTTTGCCCATTATGTACGTAGAACAGTTGTAGAAGTGAACTATGAGGATCCGTCTGATTCCTGGTTTGCAGAAAATCAGCCGGATAATCAAGGGTTCGACGCGCCTTCGTATCATGTCACGCGATCTTTGACCGGTCCGGCTGCGCGAGTATCTAAAGGTGATACGATTTGGCTTTTCTCGCAGCTTACTACGCCTTGGGGTAGCTTTTCTCCAGCGCTGGATGCAAAGATAGTTGTTGACACGGTCATATCTACGCATGCTTTTGACCAGAAGACGCCCGTTATTCGTTATGAAGCAAATGCAGGCTCTAAGTGGTTTCCACTTTGTAATGCTACGTCATGTATTCAGGAGCTTTGGACTAAGAATGTCAAGGGCGAGTCTCAACGACTTTTAAGCAATCAAAACCAACCAATCGGACAAGCACTACAAGCTATGCGCGAGTTGTCGGATGCTGAACCTTTACTGAAACTCGAGCGGGAAATTGACACAACACCTTTTGACTTCATCAGCTATCGACTTATTGATGGAACGCGCCTTGCGTTTGATAAGGCAATTCAGCTGGTGGAAGAGGGCGGTGTTGTTTTCTGGGACAGATGGTCGCTGCCGCGTCGGCTTGCTGAGCGTCGTGAGTTTCTCAGCGACTTTTCACTGGATAGCTATATTCTCAAACAAATTTATCAGTGCAAGACGTTATGGGCAATTCATTCAACGCGATATGCCGAACCAGGAAGCTATTCAGCCTGTGAAATGTATCTTGCTCAGCGTCTCGGTAAATTGAAAACATATCAGCAGTAAGACAATCAATCTTGAGAGGGAAGTGTCCTGAATTCAGTTCCGCAAAAAAATGACTAAACCTATTGCATTAATAATTGTAGGTGAGAGGCCAGTATCCACCGTCGTTCAGTTATTCATAAGCGTCAATCTTCAAAAGCCGCTCCACGCTGACAATTTTATAGCCGTTTTCTTTCGCAAAATTAAGCGTTTGTTTTAAGACCTGGATGGTTTTATCCGACGTGTCATGAAACAGGATAATCGCCCCCGGTTTTATTTGTGTCTGTACGCGCCGGGTTATAACTTGTGCGCTGTCGGACGTTGTATCGAACGAGCGGATGGTCCAGCCGATGATGCTGTAATTCAAACTATTTGAGGCTTTTACAAGATTGGGCGTGGTCACTCCATAGGGCGGTCGGAACAGTTTCATGCGTTTGCCGATGACTTTAAAGACGCTCTCTGCGGTCTGGTTTAGTTCATTCTTGAAGCCTTGCAGGTTCTTAAAATCCACATAAAAAGAATGCGTGTAGCTGTGGTTGCCGATGCTGTGCCCTTCTGCATCGATTTGTTTCAAAATGCTTTCATTGCCCTGGATGTTTTTTCCGATGACAAAAAAAGTTGCCGGAGCATTGTGCTGCGCTAATGTTGAGAGTACTTGCGGGGTGTATTCCCGGTTGGGCCCATCGTCAAACGACAGGGCAATTTCTTTTTCTGAGACATTAGCATGACAATAAGCGTAGGCGAAGAAATTGGATTGAATGATCGCCGAACCGTAAATGATTAATGCCAGATAAACTGTGCCTGGCAATACCAGCCATCCTAGACTGATCCCAAAAAATAGGTGTAACAAGCCAACAACGCTGATGGCGATGATGAAGCTGTTGCGGGTTGATTTAAATGTCATTTGATATGATTGCTGATCTTGCAAGGGAATGGATCAGGTTAGCGTGGCTTAACGGGACAAACCAAGGCCGTGGGTTACCGCCTTGGTTTTTTGTGGGTTTATGTTTAGGGATTGAGCATGAAATAATGTGGACGACTCGCACTGTAAGTTTGTGGCCGGAGTGCAAGCTTTGCTTGCGTTTGCAGGCGAAGCCTGCACTCCGGCTATTGGCAACTTGTTCACGTTATTTCAACA
>Ga0207976_100602_pt1 | contig 12499 bp, 10 predicted proteins | sample LakWasMe94_HOW11_2_FD_183916 | JGI IMG/M metagenome (GOLD analysis project Ga0207976, IMG submission 183916) | Freshwater sediment methanotrophic microbial communities from Lake Washington under simulated oxygen tension - Sediment Metagenome... | ecosystem: Environmental > Aquatic > Freshwater >... | reverse complement strand
TTCTGCGGCGGATATTCCTCGCACCAAGGCGCCGGAAGGCGCTTCTGTCTTTATCGTCACCCCGGTCAATGGCGATACCGTGGCCAAGACCTTCAAGGTCAAGTTCGGCGTCAGCGATATTTCCCTGGCTCCCGCCGGCGACCAGACTCCACACACCGGGCACCATCACCTGCTGGTCGATGTCGACAAACTGCCAGCCGAGAATATGCCGATCCCGGCCGATGCCCAGCACATCCACTTCGGCAAGGCCCAGACCGAAACCGAGCTGACCCTGGCCCCGGGCAAGCACACCCTGCAACTGGAGCTGGGCGACAAGAACCATGTGCCGTTCGACCCGCCAATCGTTTCGGAAAAGATCACCATCACCGTCAAGTAAGCGCGACTTGTAAAAACTGCCTGTAAATAACTGCCTGTAAATAAAAAGGGAGGCCCCAGGGCCTCCCTTTTTTATTACCCGCGAGTGCTTAGAACAACACGCGGCTGCGGATGGTGCCGTTGACGTGTTGCAGTTTCTCTTGCGCCAGCTCCGAGTATTCGGCGTCGACGTCGATCACCACGTAGCCAACCTTCTCGTTGGTCTGCAGGAACTGACCGGAGATGTTGATGCCGTTTTCGGCGAAGACCTTGTTGATCTCGCTCATCACACCCGGGATGTTCTCGTGGATGTGCAGCAGGCGGTGCTTGCCAGGGTGAGCCGGCAGGGCCACTTCCGGGAAGTTCACGGACGATACCGAAGTACCGTTGTCGCTGTACTTGACCAGCTTCTCCGCCACTTCCAGGCCGATGTTGGCCTGGGCTTCGGCGGTCGAACCGCCGATGTGCGGGGTCAGGATCACGTTGTCCAGGCCACGCAGCGGGCTTTCGAACTCTTCGTCGTTGGAGCGTGGCTCCACCGGGAACACGTCGATGGCGGCGCCGATCAGGTGCTTGTCCTTGATCGCTGCGGCCAGGTGGTCCAACTCGACCACGGTGCCGCGCGCGGCGTTGATCAGGATGCCTTTCTTGATGGCACGGATTTCCTTCTCGCCGATCATCCACTGGGTGGCAGCGGTTTCCGGAACGTGCAGGGTGACGATGTCGGACATGCCCAGCAGCTCGTGCAGGTTGCCGACCTGGGTGGCGTTACCCAGTGGCAGCTTGGTCACGGTGTCGTAGAAGAACACTTGCATGCCCAGGCCTTCGGCCAGGACCGACAGTTGGGTGCCGATCGAGCCGTAGCCGACGATACCCAGCTTCTTGCCACGGATCTCGAAGGAGTTGGCCGCGCTCTTGATCCAGCCGCCACGGTGGCAGGAGGCGTTCTTCTCTGGGATACCGCGCAGCAGCAGGATCGCTTCGGCCAGCACCAGTTCGGCTACGGAACGGGTGTTGGAGTACGGTGCGTTGAACACCGCGATGCCGCGCTCGCGAGCCGCGTCGAGGTCGACCTGGTTGGTGCCGATGCAGAAGCAGCCAACAGCAACGAGCTTCTTCGCGTGATCGAAGATTTCTTCAGTCAGTTGGGTGCGGGAGCGAATGCCGATGAAGTGCGCATCAGCGATCTTTTCCTTCAACTGGGCTTCCGGCAGAGAACCAGTGAGGTACTCGATACTGGTGTAGCCCGCGGCCTTGAGGACGTCGACAGCCGATTGGTGGACGCCTTCGAGAAGAAGGAACTTGATCTTGCTCTTATCGAGAGAAGTCTTGCTCATCTGCGTAAACCTGTGTCCCGGAGAAAAATGGCAGGAAATGGTCAACAGATGCTGACCCGGACGGCAGGAAAGCCGTCGCCGCAGAACGCCCTTCGGCACTATTCTGCGGGGGGCGTATGCTAGCATACGGACCCCGCGAAACACTCGTTCCTGCGACGTGAAGCGTTCTCAGGATGACCATGAATTGTTCGAGAGTTCTGTCGATGACCAATCCTGCGCTGATTGATGAGCTGAAGACCCTGGTCGAGGCTGGCAAGGTCCTGACCGATGCCGACTCCCTCAACGCTTATGGCAAGGATTGGACCAAACACTTCGCCCCGGCGCCGAGCGCCATCGTCTTTCCCAAGACCATCGAGCAGGTCCAGGCCATCGTGCGCTGGGCCAACCAGCACAAGGTCGCGCTGGTGCCGTCCGGCGGCCGTACCGGCCTGTCGGCAGCCGCCGTGGCGGCCAATGGCGAAGTGGTGGTGTCTTTCGACTACATGAACCAGATCCTCGACCTGAACCTGACTGACCGTACCGCGGTCTGCCAGCCGGGCGTGGTGACCGAGCAGTTGCAGAACCGCGCCGAAGAAAACGGCCTGTATTACCCGGTGGATTTCGCCTCCGCCGGCTCCAGCCAGATTGGCGGCAATATCGCCACCAATGCCGGCGGGATCAAGGTGATTCGCTACGGCATGACCCGCAACTGGGTGGCTGGGATGAAGGTGGTCACCGGCAAGGGCGACCTGCTGGAGCTGAACAAGGATTTGGTCAAGAACGCCACCGGCTATGACCTGCGCCAGCTGTTCATCGGCGCCGAGGGCACCCTGGGCTTTGTGGTCGAGGCCACCATGCGCCTGGAGCGCGCGCCGAACAACCTCACGGCGATGGTGCTCGGGACTCCGGATTTCGACTCGATCATGCCGGTGCTGCATGCCTTCCAGGGCAAGCTCGACCTGACTGCCTTCGAATTCTTCTCCGACAAGGCCCTGGCCAAGATCCTGGGGCGCGGTGACGTGCCGGCACCGTTCGAGACCGATTGCCCGTTCTATGTGCTGCTGGAGTTCGAAGCCAGCAACGAGGACGTGGCCAACGACGCCCTGGCCACCTTCGAGCATTGCGTGGAGCAGGGCTGGGTGCTGGACGGCGTGATGAGCCAGAGCGAGCAGCAACTGCAGAACCTGTGGAAATTGCGCGAGTACATCTCCGAAACCATCTCGCACTGGACCCCGTACAAGAACGACATTTCGGTCACGGTGTCGAAGGTGCCGGCTTTCCTGAAGGATATTGACGCGATCGTTGCGGAAAACTACCCGGACTTCGAAGTGGTCTGGTATGGCCATATCGGCGACGGCAACCTGCACCTGAACATCCTCAAGCCGGACGACCTGAGCAAGGACGAGTTCTTCGCCAAGTGCGCCACCGTCAACAAGTGGGTGTTCGAAACCGTCGAGAAGTACAACGGCTCGATTTCCGCCGAGCACGGCGTGGGCATGACCAAGCGCGATTACCTGACCTACAGCCGTTCGCCGGTGGAAATCGACTACATGAAGGCGGTCAAGGCGGTGTTCGACCCGAACGGCATCATGAACCCGGGCAAGATTTTCGCTGTTTGACTCCAGGGCCATTCAAGCAGCGGTACCTGATGAACCAAACGAGCAGGAGTCGGTAATGAGCTATCAGCACCAGTATGTCGACGGTACCCGTATTCATTTCCCGGTCGGCAAGATCGTGTGCATCGGGCGCAACTATGCCGAGCATGCCAAGGAACTGGACAATCCGGTGCCGACCGAGCCGCTGCTGTTTATCAAGCCGGGCAGTTGCGTGGTGCCGCTGGAAGGCGGTTTTGCCATCCCCACCGAGCGTGGCTCCGTGCATTACGAGGCGGAAATCGCGGTATTGATCGGCAAGCCGCTGTCGACCAAACCCAGCCGCGAAGAAGTGCTGGATGCCATCTCCGGTTTCGCCCCGGCCCTGGACCTGACCCTGCGCGACAAGCAGGCCGAACTCAAGGCCAAGGGGCTGCCCTGGGAAATCTCCAAGTGCTTCGACGGCGCCTGCGTGCTGGCGCCATTCGTGGTCGGCAGCACCTTCCCGGACCTGGCCGACATTGACATTCGCCTGACCATCAACGGCGAAATCCGCCAGGACGGCAACAGCAGCATCATGCTCAACCCGATCGTACCGATGATCCAGTACATGGCCGGCTGCTTCTCCTTGCAGGCGGGCGACGTGATCCTGACCGGTACGCCGGTGGGCGTGGGTCCGCTGAACGTGGGCGACGAATTGGTGCTGGAGTTGCCGGGCGCCAGCCGCTTCGAAAGTCGCGTTAGCTGACTCAGCGGGGCCCGCCTGCAATGGGCGGGCCTCTCCTAAGAAAGCGCGGAAATCCAGGATATTTCTGACTTTTTCCGAATTTTTCACATCCGGTCTGGATAATTTTCCGCGTCCAGGCGTCTGAGTCTGCCCCGATGTGCTATTACCAATAGCTGACTTTTTGGAACGCGCTCCCCATGTCCATGCCTCACACCCCCGAGCTTCAAACGGTTCGTCGTCGCGGTTTGTTCCACATGCGCTGGTATTCCTGGCTGTTGCTGGCGGGCATCGTGAGCTATGGCGTCGCGATCGCCATGCACTGGGACGACCGTGGCCTGCTCTGGGTGCTGGAGCGTTTCGAAACCCCGGCCGAGCGCCAGGAAAGTGTCTGGCTGCCGGATTACCGCGCGGTGATCGACGCCAAGGCGCTGCCGGGCATGGAGAAGGACGAGGCCTCCGACCTGGCCTATAACCCGCAGACCAAGACCCTGTTTTCGGTGATGGGCAAGAACCCGTTCCTGGTCGAGCTGAACCTGCAGGGCGATGTGCTGCGCAAGATGCCGCTGGTGGGTTGGAGCAACCCGGAAGGGGTGACGGTCATGGAGAACGGCCTGCTGGGGATCGTCGACGAGCGCGACCACCTGCTGACCATCGTCAAGGTGGATGCCAATACCCGCGAGCTGAATATTGCCGATTTCCCGAAATACGACCTGGGGCCGTCGCAGGACCAGAACAAGGCGTTCGAAGCCGTGGCCTGGGACCCGCGCAAGCAGCAATTGCTGCTGGGCGAGGAGCGTCCGCCGGCACTGTTCACCTGGAGCAGCGACGGCAGCCAGACCCTCAAGGGTGACAAGCAGAAGCTGGAAAGCGATGAGCTGGATTTGCGCAACCTGTCCGCCCTGAGCATCGACCCACGCACCGGCCACACCCTGGTGCTATCCGCCGACTCGCACATGCTGCTGGAGCTGGACGAAACCGGTGAGCAAGTCAGCTTCATGACCTTGCTGGGCGGTTTCAACGGCCTGAAAAACACCATTCCGCGGGCCGAGGGCGTGGCCATGGATGAGCAGGGCAACCTGTACATGGTCAGCGAACCCAACCTGTTCTATCGCTTTGAGAAGCACTGATTCAGAAGTTTCTGGCGGCCAAAGGCCGTAAATCCGGCATACGCCCGCTGCGATTAAGTTTAAATTCATCCGGCTGTGATATTTCATCCGCCTGATTTGTATTTGAGCTTGCCAGCATGCGTCGACTCGCCTATCCCAAACCGCTGTTCCTTCTCCTGTGTTTTATCGTGCTGGTGCTGCTGGGCATTGCCGGGCAGCACCACCGCTACTTCGAGCGGCTGTGGTTCAACTGGCGGGTCATGTCGCAGCCGGCCAACACCGAGGCCATTGGCCTGGATGGCTATCGGGTGACCCTCGAAGGGCAAAGGATCGAAGGCCTGGATGATGTCTCGGCGCTGACCTACGACCCGGTGCGCAAAAGCCTGTTCACCGTGACCAACAAGAATTCCGAGCTGATCGAACTGTCGCTCGACGGGCGCATTCTGCGGCGCATCGCCCTGACCGGTTTTGGCGACCCGGAAGCGGTCGAGTTCATCAGCGCCGACACCTACGTGATCACCGACGAGCGCCAGCAGCGGCTGATCAAGATTCATCTGGAGGAGGACACGGTGTTCCTCGACGCTGCGGACGCCGAGCAGATGACCCTGGGTGTGCACATGAGCGACAACAAGGGTTTCGAGGGCCTGGCCTACGATTCGGTGGGCAAGCGCCTGTTCGTCGCCAAGGAGCGCGACCCGATGCTGATCTACGAGGTCAAGGGCTTCCCGCATTACGACCCGGAGAAGTCCTACGCGGTACATGTGGTCAACAACCCCAAGCGCGATGCCGGGTTGTTCGTGCGTGACCTGTCCAGCCTGCAATACGACGAACGCACCGGGCATCTGCTGGCACTGTCGGATGAGTCGTGGCTGGTGCTGGAGCTGGATGTGGATGGCCGGCCCCTGAGCACTATGTCGCTGCGCAAGGGCCGGCAAGGGTTGCAGGCCACGGTGCCGCAGGCCGAAGGCATTGCCATGGACGACGACGGCACCCTGTACCTGGTCAGTGAACCGAACCTGTTCTACGTCTTCAAGAAGCCGGCCCAGTAACCCCTTAAAACTGCCACTGCACGCCGAGGGAGTAGCCGGTCTGGCTGCCTTCGGCGTGGCCGATCCGGCCGTTGACCTCGGCGTACAGCCCCAACTGCGGCGTGATCGCCAGCTGGCTGCCGAGCTGGGCGCGGCCGAAGCTCTTGTCCACGCCACCCAGGCGGGCCACGCGGACCTGATCGTCGGCGCGGCTGGTCAGGTCCAGGTCGTCCAGGCGACCATCTCCCAACTCCTTGACCCAGGCCAGGTCGCCATAAGGCAGCAGGCTCATGCCGTAGGGCAGGGCGACGGCACCGCGAACGCGCCAGCCGAGGCTGGCTTCCAGCGAATCGAATGATTGCTCCTCATAACCCAGCGCCGTGCGCAGGTCCTGCTTCTCGTGGAAGCGGTCGATGCGGTAGTGGGTGTAATCGAGGCCGGCGAAGGGGCCGCTCTTGATCGCGCCGAAATCCAGGTCGTAACCACCGAGCACGCGGGCGCCCAGGGTCAGGGCGTCGGTATCGCCCGTCAGTTTCTGGTTCAGCAGCACCGGGCCGCCGTTGGCCTGGATCACCAGGTTGCGCTTGGATTCGAAGCTTGTGCGACCGACGCTCAGGTCGCCGGCCAGCCATTGTGGGCCGCCGTCATTGAGCAAGGCGTAGACCGCGGCCTGCCAGGTATCGCTGTCGAGCTTGCCGCGATGCTCGAGTTTGTCGCGACCGTTCTGGTAGCTGAGGCTGGCACCGATGTTCAGGCTCGAATTGAGCTGGTAGTCGCCCAGGGCATGCACCCCAAGCCGGCGCGCCTCGGGATTCGGCGCGCTGTCGAAACCGCTGTCGGGGCTGTATTCGCCGTCGATGCCAATTTCGCCATCGAAACTGCCGACTTCCCGGCCCATCGCCTGCAAGGTCAGCCAGCGCCGGTCGTGCAGCCGGACCATGGCCTGATGCTGGCGTTGCAGATGATCCTGCTGGTTGCGCGCCACGGCGCCGCCGGAAGCGGTGGAGGCCAGCAGGTCGGCGTTGGTCAGCTCCAGGACCAGGCGGCTGAGCAGGTGCGAGTAGTCCCGCAGGCGCTGGTCGATGCGTTCCTGGCCGAAGGCGTTGGTCAGCACCGCCTTATTGTCCTCGGCGGGATCGTGCCAGGTGGAGCCGCCGGGGATGGCCGGGTTGGTGGTCTGGGTGTAGCCGTCCAGGTCGCCGATTTCCCAGTTGGTGGCCTCGATGTAGAGAATCGGGATGTTCAGCCCTTCGAAGGCCTCGCCGTCGCTGCAGCAGCCGGTGCCCGCGGGATACGCCGGGTCGAGGCCGGGGTTGGTGAACAGATTGATCTGCAGTTCCCTGGCGATCTGCAGGGTGTGCTCGCGCAACGAGGCCAGGGCCGGGTTGGCGGTGCTGTTCTGGCCGGCATGGGCATACATCATGTCGCCGGTGATCAGGCTGTCGAGGTTGATCATGGCCAGCAGGTTGGCGCGCTGGCTGGCGCTGAGGGAGTCGACGAACGCCTTGGAGCCACGCAGGCCTTCCTCTTCGGCACCAAAGCCGACCACCTGCAAGCCGTTTTCCAGCTGCAGCCCGCCGAGGTTGCGGGCGATCTCGGTCAGGACGCTGGCGCCGGAGCCATTGTCGTCCAGGCCTTGCAGGGTCGGGCGGCCGAAATAGGTATCGAAGTGCGCCCCGACCACTACGTATTGCGGCTTGGTCCCGGCGGCGTAGGCCACCACGTTTTGCGAGCTGCGACTGCTACCACCGGCGGTCCAGGAAAAGTCCCGGCGGCTGATGTCGTAGGCGCTGCCCATCTGGCTCTGCATCCAGTCGGCGGCCCCGGCGAAGTTGCGGGTGCCACGGTAGCGGCCCGGGTAGTCGTTGATCAGTTTGTCGAGGGTGGTGGCCGCGTGTTCGCCATATTCATAGGCGAGGGCCTGGGTGGACAGCAGAACGCCGGCAAGACTGACAGCAAGCGTGAGAGGTTTGAGCACGGTGATCTTCCTTGAGGGTGAAAAACGGGGGCCGTTGCACAATGCGCGCCTCTTTCCCTGGGCGACCCTGTATTGGCGCATTGCTTAAACCGAACGTCGCCTGGCAGTAATTTGTAACGGATTTGATACCGGAAGTCGTGGGCCGTGCTGAGACCTGGTGCGCGAATCTGGATATTTCTGCGGCTAAATGCGGCGAAAAGTAGCGGTACGGGCGGAGTTGGTGCGGGGAGAGGCGGGGGAAGGTATGGATCGAAGCATTCGCCCCCGCCATTGCGGCAGGGGCGAAATCGGCTGCATCAGGCGGTGAGGGTCTTCACGCCTTCGCTGGTGCCCAGCAGCAGTACGTCGGCCGGGCGGGCGGCGAACAGGCCGTTGGTGACCACGCCGACAATCGCGTTGATCTGCGCTTCCAGCTCCACCGGGTTGGTGATCTGCATGTTGTGCACATCGAGGATGATGTTGCCGTTGTCGGTGATCACGCCTTCCCGGTAGACCGGGTCGCCACCGAGCTTCACCAGCTCGCGGGCCACGTGGCTGCGGGCCATGGGGATCACTTCCACTGGCAGCGGGAAGGCGCCCAGCACCGGCACCAGCTTGCTGGCGTCGGCGATGCAGATGAAGGTCTTGGCCACGGCTGCGACGATCTTCTCGCGAGTCAGGGCCGCGCCGCCGCCCTTGATCAGGTTCAGGTGCTCGTCGCTTTCGTCGGCGCCGTCGATGTAGAACTCCAGGTCGCTGACGGTGTTCAGCTCGTACACCGGAATGCCGTGGCCCTTGAGGCGCGCCGCGGTGGCTTCGGAGCTGGCGACCGCGCCGTCGAAGGCGGCCTTGTGCTGGGCCAGGGCATCGATGAAGCAGTTGGCGGTGGAGCCGGTGCCGACCCCGACGATGCTCTTGTCATCGAGTTTCGGGAGGATGAGGTCGACGGCAGCCTGGGCCACGGCCTGTTTGAGTTGATCCTGGGTCATGCGGGCTCCGGAAGCGGGCAAGGGGGAACGGAAAGGCCGGCATTATAGGCGCCACCGCGGGGAAGGTCATTGCCCGATTGGCGGGGCAAAAGATCGCAGCGCGCCATCAAGCCGGGCCCGGGGCCTTCTAAAACCTCTGGATTCGTGTGGTCGCCCGGGCAAACGCTGGGTTAGACTCGCTGGCCCTGCCCAACCCGCTCAGTGATGCTTTCCGATGCTTGAACAGTACGTCAAAAAGATCCTCACCTCGCGCGTTTACGACGTTGCCGTAGAAACCCCGTTGCAGACTGCCCGCCAGCTCTCCGAGCGGCTGGGCAATCAGATCTGGCTCAAGCGCGAAGACTTGCAGCCGGTGTTCTCGTTCAAGATTCGCGGCGCCTACAACAAGCTGACCCAGCTCAGCGATGCGGAGCGCGCCCGTGGCGTGGTCACCGCCTCGGCCGGCAACCATGCCCAGGGCCTGGCCCTGGCGGCCAAGGTGCTGGGGGTGAAGGCGACCATCGTGATGCCCAAGACCACCCCGGAGATCAAGGTCGAGGGCGTGCGTTCCCGCGGCGGCAAAGTGGTGCTGCACGGCGATTCCTTTCCGGAAGCCCTGGCCTACTCGCTGAAGCTGGTGGACGAAAAAGGCTATGTCTATATCCACCCGTACGACGATCCGCACACCATCGCCGGGCAGGGCACCGTGGCGATGGAAATCCTGCGCCAGCATCCGGGGCGCCTGGATGCGATCTTCGTGCCGGTCGGCGGTGGCGGCCTGATCGCCGGGATCGCGGCCTACGTCAAATACCTGCGGCCGGAAATCAAGATCATCGGCGTCGAGCCGGACGACTCCAACTGCCTGCAAGCGGCCATGGCCGCCGGCGAGCGCGTGGTGCTGCCGACCGTGGGCATCTTCGCCGACGGCGTCGCGGTGGCGCAGATCGGCCAGCACACCTTCGACATCTGCAAGGACTACGTGGATGAAGTGATCACCGTCAGCACCGACGAGATCTGCGCGGCGATCAAGGACATCTACGACGACACCCGCTCCATCACCGAGCCGGCTGGCGCCTTGGGCGTGGCCGGGATCAAGAAATACGTCGAGCAGCGCGGTGTCAGCGGGCAGACCCTGGTGGCCATCGACTCCGGCGCCAACGTCAACTTCGACCGCCTGCGCCATGTCGCCGAGCGCGCCGAACTGGGTGAAGGTCGCGAAGCCATCATCGCCGTGACCATTCCCGAGCAGCCGGGCAGCTTCAAGGCGTTCTGCGAAGCCATCGGCAAGCGCCAGATCACCGAGTTCAACTACCGCTATAACACCGGCAGCGAAGCGCACATCTTCGTTGGCGTGCAGACCCACCCGGAAAACGATCCGCGCAGTGCGCTGATCGCCAGCCTGTCCGAACAGGGCTTCCCGGTGACCGACCTGAGCGACAACGAACTGGCCAAGCTGCATATCCGTCATATGGTCGGTGGGCATGCGGCGCGGGTCAGCGACGAAGTAGTGTTCCGCTTCGAGTTCCCGGAACGTCCGGGCGCGCTGTTCAACTTCCTCAACAAGCTCGGCGGGCGCTGGAACATCTCGATGTTCCACTACCGCAACCATGGCGCGGCCGATGGCCGGGTGGTGGCGGGCCTGCAAGTGCCGGCGAACGAACGCCACCTGGTGCCGGCGGCGCTGGCGCAGATCGGGTACCCATACTGGGACGAGAGTGATAACCCGGCGTATCAGCTGTTCCTCGGCTGAACGGCTACGCTGACTGGGCGCCTTTAAGGAATCGAAACCATGGAAACGCTGACCACCCTCAAGGTTATCCACATCGCCGCCACCGCATTGCTGTTGCTCAGCGGTCTCGGCCTGGCGCTACTGGCCTGGCGCAAGCGCAGCGCCGGCCCGGCCGTTACCGTGCAGCGCCCGTGGGTGTTCGTGTGGCTGCTGATGGGCATAAGCCTGGTCAGCATGCCGTTCACCGGTTGGTGGCTGGTGCACCTGATCGGCTGGCCGCTGGGGCAAACCTGGATTCTGGGCTCCAGCATCATCTATACGGTGGCGGCGCTGTGTTGGTTCTGGCTGGTGGCGCGGCTCAATCGTCTGCGGTTAGGCAAGGGCGGCAGCCTGAATTTCACCCTGGCGCTGGCGGTCATCAGTCTGCTGGGGTTTGTCGCGATCGCCGGATTGATGGGGGCCAAGCCTGTCTGACGGCCTGGCGGCCTTATCGCGAGCAAACTCGCTCCTACAGATAGTGGTTAGTCCCTGTAGGAGCGAGCTTGCTCGCGATGGCGTCCTCAGTCGCGCAGGCTGATCACCGGCCAGCCACGCTGCTGGGCCAGGGCCCGCAGGTTCGGGTCCGGGTCTACGGCGATCGGGTTCGCCACCAGATCCAGCAGCGGCAAGTCATTCATCGAATCGCTATAGAAATAGCTGCCTTCCAGGTTGTGGCCGGTTTCCTCGAGCCAGCGGGTCAGGCGGGTAACCTTGCCTTCGCGAAAGCACGGGACGTCGGTGCTGCGCCCGGTGTAGCGGCCGTCCTGCATCTCGCACTCGGTGGCGATCAGGGTTTCCACGCCCAGGCGTTCGGCGATCGGCGCGGTGACGAAGCGGTTGGTGGCGGTGATGATCACCAGCTTGTCGCCGGCGGCCTTGTGCTTGGCCAGCAATTGCGCGGCCTTGGGCAGCATCAGCGGCTCGATGCAGTCGCGCATGTAGTCGCGGTGCCATTGGTCGAGCACGTCCATCTCGGTGCGCCCGAGAACCTCCAGGCAGAAGTTCAGGTACGCGGCGTTGTCGAGCTTGCCGGCCAGGTAGTCCTGGTAGAACTCGTCGTTGCGGGCCTTGTAGGTGACAGCGTCGAGGAAGCCTCGTTCGCACAGGTAATCGCCCCAGGCGTGGTCACTGTCGCCGCCCAGAAGGGTGTTGTCCAAGTCGAATAAAGCCAGGCGCATCACGGTTACTCGCTGATAAGTCTGAAAAAAGGCGACCAGAATACGGTCTTTTCACAAGAGTGCACATAAGGTAGGAAGCCTCGTTGCTGCTTTCACAACCTTTGTGGAACAATGCGGCGACATGCGTTTGCGAGGTTGTTGCCGTGATCGACCCCGATGGTTTCCGCCCCAATGTCGGGATCATTCTGACGAATGATGCCGGCCAGGTGCTATGGGCTCGCCGTATCAATCAAGATGCCTGGCAGTTTCCGCAAGGGGGAATCAACCCCGAAGAGACGCCGGAAGACGCTCTGTACCGCGAGTTGAACGAAGAAGTAGGCCTGGAACGCGAAGATGTGCAAATTCTCGCCTGCACCCGGGGCTGGTTGCGCTATCGTTTGCCGCAACGCCTGGTCCGTACCCACAGCCAACCGCTGTGCATCGGCCAGAAACAGAAATGGTTTCTCCTGCGCCTGATCTCCAACGAGCAGCGGGTGCGGATGGATTTGACCGGTAAACCGGAATT
>Ga0207976_100600_pt1 | contig 12517 bp, 7 predicted proteins | sample LakWasMe94_HOW11_2_FD_183916 | JGI IMG/M metagenome (GOLD analysis project Ga0207976, IMG submission 183916) | Freshwater sediment methanotrophic microbial communities from Lake Washington under simulated oxygen tension - Sediment Metagenome... | ecosystem: Environmental > Aquatic > Freshwater >... | reverse complement strand
CATGGGCCAGCGCCTCGCGCGGTTGCGTCGATTCCACCTGCACGCGGTTCTGCGCGCGGTCGATCACCACCTGCGCTTGCGGGTCCACCTGTTGCACGGCCCGCGTGACTGCCTTTTCGCAGTGTCCACAGGTCATGCCGGTAACGGTAAAGGTCTGGTTCATGGGGCAATATCCTTCTGGGTAAACGTTTAAGAACAACGCCAGTCTGAACCTTACCACCGTGGGAGAGTCAAGCCCTCGAACAAATCACTTGACCTTGCCATCGTCAGAACGTTTAGGCTTGCGCATATGAACAACTCCCCTCCCCTTGCCGTTGCGGCCAGTGCCGTAGACATCGGCATTGGCGGCATGACCTGCGCGTCGTGTGTCAATCGCGTCGAACGCGCGCTGAAAAAAGTGCCCGGCGTGCAGGACGCCACGGTCAACCTGGCGACCGAATCGGCGCGCATTGCGTTCAACGGTGATGGCCAGATGGAAGCCCGCCTGCGCCGTGCCGTGCGCGATGCCGGCTACGAGCCCCGCACCCCCGCGCAAATGGACGCCGCAGACACGCCGTCGCCCTGGGCCGGCTTTGGTCCCGTGGCCTGGGGTGCGCTGCTGTCCGCACCGCTGGCACTGCCCATGCTGGGCGATATGTTCGGCCAGCACTGGATGCTGCCAGCCTGGCTGCAGTTTGTATTGGCCACGCCAGTGCAGTTCGTGCTGGGCGCGCGCTTCTACAAGGCGGGCTGGCATGCACTGAAGGCACTGACCGGCAATATGGACCTGCTGGTGTCCATCGGCACCACCGCAGGCTGGGCACTGTCTGTCTGGCTGTGGCTGACCGCGCCCGACGGGGCCATGGTGCACCTCTACTTTGAAGGCTCCGCCATCGTCATCACGCTCGTACTGCTGGGCAAATGGCTGGAGGCACGAGCCAAGCGCCAAACAACTGCCGCTATACGCGCGCTGCATGCGCTGCGACCGGACGTGGCACACCTGCTAGGGCGCGATGGCGAAGTCGATGTGCCGGTGGCTGAAGTGCTGGCGACCGACCGCCTGGTGGTCAGACCTGGTGAACGCTTTCCGGTGGACGGCACGCTGCTAGAAGGTCAAACCCAGGTCGACGAATCCATGCTGACCGGTGAACCCCTGCCCGTGCACAAGGCCGTGGGCGACAAGCTCACCGGTGGCTCCATCAACGGTGACGGCCGTGTGGTCCTGCAGGTCACGGCCGTGGGCGTGGACACCGTGTTGTCCCACATCATCCAGCTCGTGGAAGATGCGCAAGCAGCCAAGGCGCCGATCCAGCGGCTGGTGGACCAGGTGAGTGCCGTGTTTGTGCCCGTGGTGCTGGTGCTGGCACTGGCCACACTACTGGCTTGGTGGCTGACCGGCCATCCGTTTGAGACGGCTGTGATCCATGCGGTAGCGGTCTTGGTGATTGCTTGCCCCTGCGCACTGGGGCTGGCCACCCCGGCCGCCATCATGGCGGGCACCGGTGTCGCCGCCCAACACGGCATTCTGATCAAGGACGCCCAGGCGCTGGAGCAGGCCCACAAGGTGGATGTGGTGGCCTTCGACAAGACCGGCACGCTGACGATGGGACGGCCCCGGCTAACGGGCCTGCTGGTGGCGGACTCCACCGCATCGAAGCCCGGGGCAACTATTTCTGCAGATGACATCCTGCGCGTGGCCGCCAGCCTGCAAAGCGGCAGCGAGCACCCGCTGGCACGCGCCGTGGTAGCAGCCGCACAAGAAAAAGGCATCACCGTTGAAGCCCCCACCGATGTACAAGCCGTGCCTGGCAAGGGCAGCACCGGCGCACTAGGCTTTCAGCGCTACAGCATCGGCAGCCTGCGCTGGATGAACGAACTGGGTGTGGACCTGGGCGCACTGGCGGTGCAAACCACAGACTTACAGGCGCAGGGCGCCACGCTATCCGCCATAGCCCAGCGCACCGATAGCGATGCGGGCGCCGAAGCCGCAGGGTCACCCTCGCACTACACACTCTTGGCCGTATTGGCCTTTGGCGACGAACCCAAGCCAGGCGCCAAAGAAGCGCTGGCCGCACTGCGCGCACGCGGCATCAGGACCGTGATGGTCTCCGGCGACAACCGCGGCGCGGCCGAGGCCATGGCCCGCCGCCTGGGCCTGCGCCCCGAAGAAGGTGAGGTCATGGCCGAGGTCTTGCCCGGCGACAAGGCCGCGTTGGTGGCCGCGCTCAGGGCCGACCAAGTGGACGAACGCCGCCGCGCCCCGCGCACCAAAGAGAATTCCGCCGCCGACTTTCCGCAAGCCAGCCGCTCAACCCACGCCGCCGAAAAAAACCACAGCCTGCATGTCGTCGCCATGGTCGGCGACGGCGTCAACGACGCGCCCGCATTGGCGGCGGCCGATGTCGGCATGGCCATGGGCACCGGCACCGATGCGGCCATGCATGCGGCCGGCATCACGCTGATGCGCGGCGACGTGTCACTGGTGGCAGCCGCGCTCGATATCTCCGACCGCACCGTCGCCAAGATCCGGCAAAATTTGTTCTGGGCCTTTGCCTACAACGTGGCCGGCATTCCGCTGGCGGCGCTGGGGTATTTGAACCCCGTGGTTGCGGGTGCGGCCATGGCACTCAGTTCGGTTAGCGTGATGATGAATGCGCTGCTGCTCAAGCGTTGGCAACCCAAAAAATAGTAGCCTTGTTCACAAGCCTCCACTCACTTTCTATCCATTCCGAAAGACGCTGATAAAGATGACGATGACATCCAAACGTTTACTCTGCTTAGCCCTGGGCTTGCTTACCACCATAGGTGCGTATGCGGCCAGCAATGTGAGCAACGACGAAGCCGGCTCCGGACTCAAAGCTGCGATCACGCGGGGTGCCGAATTTGCGGTCGCTGAGCTGGGTCAGCAGAACGGCTTCCTTGGCAATGAAAAGGTCCGCATCCACCTGCCCGACGCGCTGCACAAGGCCGAGAGCGCGGCGCGCAAACTGGGCTTTGCCAAGCAGGCGGAAGAACTCAACGACGCCATGAACCACGCGGCAGAAGCGGCCGTGCTGGAAGCCAAACCGCTGCTGGTCAACACGATCGCAAATATGTCGTTCAAGGACGCCAAGGACATCTTGTTTGGCGCACCCGACGCGGCCACGCAATACTTCAAGCGCACCACGTCCGACGACTTGCACGCCAAGTTTCTGCCTGTCGTCAAGAGCGCTACCGCCAAGGTGCAGCTGGCACTGAAGTACAACGCGTTCGCGGGCAAGGCCGCCAAGCTGCACCTGCTGCCAGAGACCGATACCGACCTCGACGCGTATGTAACCCGCAAGACCATGGACGGTTTGTTTGTGATGATTGCGGAACAGGAGAAGAAGATTCGAGCGGACCCGATTGGGACGGGGAGCGCGTTGCTTAAGAAGGTGTTTGGGTCGTCTGGGAAATAGGGTTGTGGACTGCTTGCTTGTGTGACTGCAAAAGACGCTTAGCTGTAGTAGCGATTTGCGATCTGGCTACTCCTAACCGGTCACTGGCAACCGGGGATCGAAGGACCGCTATGGGGTCAGCCTTTCGTCAAACCGAGCACCAGCCATGGGCTTACACCCGACATTGTTCCGCATCACCAGAACTCCACCGAGCTGTTGAAAATTGACCCGAGATTTCTCCGGAAACAGACTTTCGCTTTTGACACCCCAATCTCAGGAGCGGCCATTCAGCGGCAAAAATCAGCTTTTCAAACTGGCTATCGTCACCGCGGTGGGCCTGATCCAACGAAGATAAACGTGCCTCTGACAATTCACCGAATACTCACCAAATCCCGAACTTTCTTGGGATGGATTTGGCACGCTCGTGGTATGCAAAATGACTGCTGTTTGGGCGACGCCAGATTGTCGGTACTTCACTCAATTAAGGAAAACCCAGCCGTACAGCGCACTCCAGACGAATTCATCGGTCTAACGCAATCCGCAACCATTTAACAAAGTGAGTAAGACCAAAAATTACTACACTCCACAAGCACGGTGCATCAGAATTCTAGTGAGGTGCGATAGCGTGAACGGTGGTTTTTAGGAGGGACTATTAATGCAATATGTCATTCGTGAGTACGCGTTCGCCCACATGGGCGGAGAGTACAGTACTGAATATGGTGATTGGGGGGCAATTACAGCCATATTCCACGATGCCACCACTGCGCGAGCTGAATTGGAGCGGCTTACTGTTTGGGAGATGCGCAACAGATTAAGCCTTTATGAACCATACTCAGGGATTCAGGGGGCATCCGACGATTTTGTTGAACGAATCAATGCTTTTTGCATTGAACGTTGCGGCGAGCCCATGTTTGTGAACGGAAGCCGTTCGGCTGACGGTGCCCCATACGATATGAGTAACGCTGATGTCGTTGAATTGGCAAAACTCTCAAACTTGGAGTTTTACCAGATATTCGAAGTGCCCGAAGACGGGAGTTTTGTGGCATTGTGGCTGCCAAGGCAGAAACATTACGTGGGGAAGAACGTCGGGGAAGATGTCCTCGATATGGTTTTCCAGCCCAGCATTGAAGACTTCATGCTTGAAGAGCATGAGCCAAATCACATTTTTTTTGTATTTCCTCCCTCTTGGGCAGGTACATATGAAGATCTAAGCGATACCCCCTCGCTTCTTCGCAAATTTGTGCAGCCGCATCCCAATATGGTGTATGACGATGCCACACAAACCCTGTCATTTACTGGTGAGTGTGAAAGTTGTCTTCCATACAATGTTTCTGTTCCAGACCTTTTCGCTCTCAACGCTCTCCTCAAGAATCCAATTTTTGAGGTCCGAAAACTCACCGTGCGCGAATTGATGGGAATGCAGACGGTATTGTCAACTTAAGCCCGGCATGTAGGCGCCAGTGTGAATCCAACGTCGGCTTTCCCGGCAAACGCGAGGTTCACTAATGTCCCCTGGCCGGCGACTCGGTGTACTGCTCGTAACCTGCCATTCGTGGCCGTCCGGTTACGCCCCTGAACTGACTTCCTCGTTCGCGTCCAAAACACCTTCCTTGGCAGAGTTTGGGCTGTTGGCCCCCGCCGATTTCTGGGCCTTTGACAGTATGAGGCGGCGGCCAACAGCCCAAACTCTGTCGCAAAAAATTCCACCAAGAACAGTGGCGGGCCGAAGAAGGAAACCAGCTCCGACGGCCACGCCTCGGGAATCCAAAATACTATTATTTTGATAGCGATATAACCACGCTCGACGAGGGCTACGACATGTTTGCGCCATCAATCTATCCCGACATCCAGTAAAACTACCCATATTGGGTGTTTTTATCGACCCAGCAGAAACCAGGGGATCGCATGCCAAACCTGGGTCCCGCAGAACCGCTCACTACACTAACCCCGATGAACCCACACCCCCAAGCGCACCGTGTGTCGGACAGCACCACGTCCTACTACTGGAGCGGCGACGCCATCCGCAGTCGCAGCATCAGTGGTGTTGTGCTGCACGGCACGGTCGACATATCCGCGCCTCCGGCGCGGTTGGTCGCGGATTGGGAAAGGGACATCGCATTGCGCCTGGCTCTGGAACCCGGCGATGTGGAGGAACTGCCGCTGGCGCGTGCGCGCATGCGCTGGCCGGACTACAAGCACTGCGTGCAGGCGGTGTCCGATTGGACGCGCACGCTGGGTCTGCAAGATGTGCTTGCCGCCAGCGACGTGGCCCTGATGGCCTGCCGCGGCGCGCGCTACCACCATGATGGCGCGCAGTATGGGGGTGCGGCGTTTTGCAATCTCTTCCTCAGCGAAGACAAGGGGCTGGATGTGCATTTTCCGGCCACCGGCCATCGCATCCCGCTGACCCGGGGTACGGTGCTGGTCTTCGATACGGGCCAGCCGCACGCCGTCATTCCGCGCGGCAGCAGCGGCGGCTTCAATGGGCCCGACTTCTCCGCCGACCGGGATTGCTCCCAGGTATTCCTGACTTGGGAGTTGCCCATCGAAAACACCGATGTAGCGCACGCGCTGCAGATCGCCTTTGATACCGACCAGTCAACCGCATCGCTGCTGGATGACGAGCAAATCCTGGTAAACGGCGAAGCGGCAACCGTGTGCCCACAGTCGGGCCGGTGGCGTCGGCCAGACTAGCTAGCTTTTAGGCCACACCGCAATTGCGGCCGGGACCCACGGCCCGGCGTCAGGGTAAATCCCGAATAGATAGCCGCCCACCCTGCCGACCAGCATGGTTTAATTAATTAACGTTTAATTAAAAGAGACCGCGATGCGTTTTGACCGACTCCGTCTGGCCACCAAGCTGTGGTCGGCCATGGGGCTGATGGTGGTGGTGTTGGCCGCCATCATGGCTTTTGCCACCTACCAGTCGCGCATTTCCCGCGCAAGCTTTGATGCGGAGAACGCGGTGCTGCTGGCCAAGATCAAGGCCGCCAACCAATGGGCCGCCGCGGTGGAGGTGAACGCCACGCGCGCCTATGCCGTGGTGGTGTCCATCGACCCCGGCATCGCCAAAGCCTTTGCCAAGGAAATCGCGCAAGGCAATGCCAAGATCGAAGAGTTTCAGACGGCCATCGAAGCGTCCAACCCCACAGACGCGGAAAAGGCCCTGCTCGCCAAGATTGTCGACCTGCGCAAAAAGCTGGCCGACCTCAACAACCAGACCGGCCTGATCCGCGTCACCAAGCCTGCGGAGTTGGGCGCCTATGTGGAGACGCAATACCGCCCCGCCGTGCTGGCCTTGCAGCAGGCCCACCAAGAGTTTGTCAGCCTGCAAGACCAGGCCAACGAAGCCCTGCGCCAGGCGTATGAGGTGCAGGGGCGCAAGCTGATTCTGTTGTCGGTGCTGGGGTTGGTGGTGTTGATGGGCGGCATGCTGGTCGGCGCGGGCTTTTTGATTCGATCCATTCAGCAGCCCCTGGTGCAGGCCAACCGCCTGGCCGAACGCATCGCGCAGGGCGACCTCAGCGCGGCGGTGGATGAATCGCGGGCCGATGAGTTTGGCGACCTGATGCGCTCGCTGTCGGCCATGAACCGCTCACTGGGCCAGATGGTTGCGCAGGTGCGCCACAGCACCGATTGCATCGCGACCGCCAGCTCGGAGATTGCCCACGGCAATAACGACCTGGCGCAGCGCACCGAGCAAACGTCGAGCCACCTGGCCTCCACCGCGTCCAGCATGAACAGCCTGACGCAGGCGGTGCGCCTGAGTTCGGACAACGCCCAGCAGGCCGGCACGCTGGCCGCCAACGCCTCCAGCGTGGCCCAGCGTGGGGGTGAGGTGGTCTCGCAGGTGGTGCACACCATGCAGCAGATCGACGCCAGCAGCAAGAAGATCGCCGACATCATCGGCGTCATCGATGGCATCGCCTTTCAAACCAATATCCTGGCGCTCAATGCAGCGGTGGAAGCCGCGCGCGCTGGCGAGCAAGGCCGTGGCTTCGCAGTGGTGGCCAGCGAGGTGCGCAGCCTGGCCCAGCGCAGCGCCGAGGCCGCCAAGGAAATCAAGGGCCTGATCGGCACCTCGGTGGACAAGGTGTCGTCCGGCACCAAGCTGGTCACGGACGCGGGCGCCACCATGCAAGAGATCGTGCAGTCGGTGCGCCGCGTAGTCGATGTGATTGCCGAAATCACCGCCGCCTCCAGCGAGCAAAGCGCGGGCATCGCCGACGTCAACCAATCCATTGGCAACCTGGACCAGATGACCCAACAAAACGCAGCGCTGGTGGAGCAAAGCGCTGCGGCAGCCGAGAGCCTGCGCGACCAATCGGCGCAGTTGGCGCGGGCAGTGGCGGTGTTCAAGGTGGCGCCGGATCTGGTGCCGCTTGGCAGGGATTTGGTGCTGCTCTGATCGCTATGCAAGGCCAACTTAAAAGCTATGCAAAGCATAGCGTCGTAGGCATATTTGACGGGGGCTAGAAGCAGATTAGCCGTGGATGAAACCCGGTGTTGCGCGTTCCGTGGCGCTTCGGTCAAAGTGCAGCTTGCCACTCCAACCCAAAACTAGCCCTCACAATGCGACCCACAAATCAATTCTGACCATCTGGGAGGCTCGATGGATTCGATACTGGGGCTGGGGGTTGCGTTTTTGGGCCTGTTGGCGGTTTCGCAGGTGATCATGCTCACCATCGTGGCAAGCCGTTTGGTGAAGATGCCCTTGTGGGCGCCGTTGGTGCTGCCTATTCAGCGCGACACCGTGAAAGACGCCTTGCCCGTGCTCGATACGGCGCGGGCGGAACTTGAACGCAATGGCTTTCGCTACATACACACCCGGCGCGTGCGATCGCTCGTCTCCATTGCCGGCATGCCCAGCAGCTTTTGCGATGTCTACCACCACGGCGGGGACGACATCCACGCCGAGGTCTACCTGGCCACGCCGCCAACACCCAGCAGGATTTGCGACATCTACCTTGGGAACAGCTTTCTCGACGGCACAGCACTTCTGACGGTCAACAACCTGGCGCATTCGCTGATGCCGTATCCGCGCAACGTCACCGTCGCGGACGGCAATGCCGCCGACTTGGCTGGTCATGCGGCAGTGCATTTGAAGGCACGGGCATCGTTTGTGGCGGCGCGCACCGAAGCGTCTGATGCGCTAGCGGTTGCGCAAAAAATGGCCGAACAATTGTTGCCGCGCATGGAGCAAGAGAAACTGGTCTACCGGCGCGGCGAGCGTCATGGCCACGCGGTCTATGGGTTCGGATTCTGGGCGGCGGTGAAAACTGCATGGCGTATGCGACGCGCCGCCATGCAAATGAAGAAGGAAACCAATCCGGCGACAGCCGACGCGCCGCAGCCGCTGCAGGACCTTGGCACAGCACGGTTGGTGGCGGAGCGTTTGGGGTTTGTCCGCACCCTGTGCACGCTGCGCGGCTTGCGCGCACCGCGCTGGTTTAAGCGTTCGGTATTGGTTTTCTCTGCCGTTGCGTTTTTGGCGCTGGGCTCATGGTTGTGGGGGCCGGCCGTTGCACTGGTTATAGCGGCTGTCATCTTGGTACACGAGGCCGGGCATTGGGTGGCGATGAAGCTGGCCCGCTTCCGCGATGTGCAGGTGTTCTTTGTGCCCGGCCTGGGTGGAGCAACCAGTGGCGAGAAACATGAGGCCGCGCCCATGACGCATCTGATCGTCTACCTGGCCGGCCCGGTGCCAGGCCTCCTGATGGGGCTGGGCGCATTCGCCTGGGTGGCACTGGGGCCAGACCACAGCAGCGCGGCGTGGCATCCGCTGCTGTTGATCACGGTAGTCGCCACTTTCTTCATCAACGCATTCAATATGCTGCCGGTGTTACCGCTCGATGGTGGGCGGGTTGTCGAGTTGTTGTTGGTCGGGCGGCTGCCCTGGCTGCGGTTCATCTTTGCCGTGGGCAGTGGTGGTTTGCTTCTGGCCGCTGGCCTGTCCACCGGTGACAACGTCTTGGGCGCCATCGGCATCGCCATGCTGATAGGCGCACAGCAGCACTACAGAGTGGCAAAAGCGTCCGCCCTGTTGCTGCGCCAATCGATGCAGACACCAGGGGCCGGGGCGCAGTTCTCGGTAATAGCCAAACAGTTGTTCGACTTTCTGGCCCAGCCTACCTTTCAAAAATGGAACTACCAGACCAAGCTGACGGTTGGCCTGGCATTGCTGCCGCGCTTTTTGGGGCGCGTTCCCAGCTGGAAGGAAGCCGGATTGGGAATGGCGGTGTACATCCTCTGTGCGCTGCTGCCGTTGGCCGGCTTGGCAGGACTGGCCGTGATGGCACCCACGGCGGTCATGGGGGCACTGGGCCAGGGCCTGGGCAGCGCACATCGAAACGTGGGGCCTGCCAAGCCGCACACGCAAGCCGAGCAGGCATCACCACCCAGCATGGTTGATTTGGCAGAGCAACAAAAGGCCCACCGCGCGCAGCGCAATGCCACGCTTGCGGCTGCGCAAGGGCAGGCAGAGCGCCAGATCGCGCTCAAGGAGGCGATCAATGACGCGGATGAAGCCGGTGACCGTGACGATGCGCTGCGGCTGGCCCGACTGCTAGATGCAGAAACGCGCACACTGGGACCGCTAGACCGGGCCCGTGTTGACGCGGCCGTGGCACTGGTCACAGCGTTGTACGGCAGCAATAACACTGCCGCGGCAAGCACCGAAATTGCAAGCCTACAACTGGAGGCTGAAGGCATTTTGCGGCAACGGCTCGCAGCAAAAATGGATAGGGAAGACCTGATCCTGCTGGCCCAGATATTGGAACAACGCACCCCCCACACGGACAAAGCCGCCATGCTCGCCATGCGCCAAGAGATCGTGGCATTGTTCGTGGCGAACCTGGAGCCGTCCGACAAACGATTGGCCTACGCGCGACGCAATCTGGCGCGCACCTTGGACCGCGTTGGCGAGCAGGACGCCGCGGAGCGTGCGCTGCGCTTGGCAGCGGCCGATACGGCCCTGACTTCCGATGCGCAGATGGATAGACAAGCGATACAGGATGACCTGGCGTGGATGCTGCTGGCGCACCACAAGCTGGACGAGGCCGCGCAGCTAGCCCAGTCTCAGGCGGCCGCTACGCAAGGCGCGGAACACGCTAGGGCCCACAGCCAACGCAATGCGCACATGGTCTTGTCGATGGTGGCCAGGCTTAACGGCGACTGGGAAGGCGTCAGTCGGCATGCCACCGCAGTGCGGAACATGGCGGCAGCCGAAACGCCCCAGATGGGAAACTGGTTCTTGAATCTGGCGCTGACCCGCATGGCCCCTCCGATAGTGGACCGCCGCGCAACACTGCTGTTGATCGACTCCGAACGCAAGCTCGGTCACACCGCCGCCGCCGACAAACTGCTTGCAGAATTCAGAAAATCAGCCGGTGCGTTTGAGACAGCCTCCCAGACAAAAAACATCTGCAAAATGCACGTGACCGATACGCTGTGGCGCCGCGAACTCCAACAGACATTGCTGGACATTGAACAGCGCGAGCTCCAATGCGTTGTTGCCGAAGGCACACTGATAGATGTGGGGCAGTTTGACTGACAAAGGTGACAGCGGCGCGGCGTCCCGTGGCGGGAACTTGGTGTTGGCTTGCGCATGAATAAGTAGACACAATTGCTATTACATTTATAGCTACTAACGCATATTCCACGGGGGCTAGAGGGCCAAAGCATGTTGCTCTATATGCCCCATGGCGCGCGCCACAAACGCCTCCTTCTCCCCCACCGGCGCAAAGTAGAACATCGCCTCCTTCGCCGCCTCTACGCCCGCCAGCCGCGCAATCACCCACGCCGCCAGGTAGGGTGCGGACAGGCAGCCCCCAGCAGTAGCCACATTGCCTTGGGCGGTGAAGGGCTGGTTCAGCACCGTGATGCCGGCCTCCTCGACCCAGGGCTTGGTGCTCAGGTCCGTGCAGGCGGGCACGCCGTTGAGCAAGCCCAGCTTGGCCAGGATCAGCGCGCCGGAGCATTGGGCGCCCAGCAGCTGGCGGGCCGGGTCAAAGCTTAGCTGCGCCATCAGCGCATCGTCCTTCACCACATTGCGGGTCTGCACGCCGCTGCCTATCAGCACCGCATCCGCGTCGCGGGCAAAGGACAGCGGCGCCTGCGCCTCGACCGTGATGCCGTTCATGGAGCGCACTTTGTCCGAAGGGCTGACCAGGGCCACCTGCCAGTCGGGACTTCTCACCCGGTTCAGGATGCCGAGTGCGATGAGTGAGTCGAGTTCGTTGAAACCGTCAAAAGCCAGAATCGCAATGCGCATGGTGCTACTCCTTGGCGGGCATGTCCCGCGTGAATAAAACTCCATCGTATCGACGGTACTCAATACAATCAAAAAATTGTCATAGATACATTCGGGCTCGTGTACAGCGAACCCAGAAGGAGCACGCCATGGGCCAGGTCCGGTACAAACAAGTCGTCGATTCCTTGGCCGCAGATATCCGCACAGGCCGACTGCGGCCCGCATCCCGCCTGCCAACCCACCGCGCGCTGGCACAACGTTATGGCTTGGCGCTGGCCACCGCCAGCCGTGTCTACGCCGAGCTAGAAGCCATAGGCCTGGTCGTGGGCGAGACCGGCCGCGGCACCTTTGTGCGCGACCAGTCCTACCCGCGCGGTGGCGGTGCTGATCTGACCACGCCCGCCGCAAACGGCATCGACCTGTCGTTCAACTACCCCAGTGTGGCCGGCCAGACCGACTTGCTGCGCGACGCCCTGCGCAAGCTGGCCGCGTCGGGCGAACTGGAATCCCTGCTGCACTACCACCCCTACGGCGGTCGCCCCCACGAGCGTGCCATCGTGGCCCGGCACTTGCGGGCCCGCCAACTGCAAGTGAGCGGTGACCAGGTGCTGATCGTCAACGGTGCGCAGCACGGCATGGCGGTGGCCGCTCTGGGTCTGCTCAACCCCGGCGATGTGGTGGCCGTGGACGCGCTCACCTACCCCGGCTTTCGCGTATTGGCAGAGCACCTGCGGCTGGACTTGGCGCCGGTCCCCATCGGCCCTGCGGGCACCGACCTGGACGCGCTGGAGCGCCTGTGCAAAACGCGGCCCGTGCGTGCGGTCTACACCATGCCTACGCTGCACAACCCGCTGGGCTGCGTGATGGATGC
>Ga0207976_100596_pt1 | contig 12624 bp, 7 predicted proteins | sample LakWasMe94_HOW11_2_FD_183916 | JGI IMG/M metagenome (GOLD analysis project Ga0207976, IMG submission 183916) | Freshwater sediment methanotrophic microbial communities from Lake Washington under simulated oxygen tension - Sediment Metagenome... | ecosystem: Environmental > Aquatic > Freshwater >... | reverse complement strand
CGCGCCGCGCTGCCGAGGAAGGACGACGGGGCTGCCGTGGCCATGGGGCAGGCTGGGCGGGCTAGCGGAAGATCACGGTCTTGTGCCCGTTCAGGATCACGCGGTGCTCGCTGTGCCACTTCACGGCGCGGGCCAGCACTTGGCTTTCGGTGTCGCGGCCCCGGGCGGTGAGGTCTTCCACGGTGTCGGTGTGGTCGGCGCGGGCCACGTCCTGCTCGATGATGGGGCCTTCGTCCAGGTCGGCCGTCACGTAGTGGGCGGTGGCGCCGATGAGCTTCACGCCCCGGTCATGCGCCTGGTAATAGGGCTTGGCACCCTTGAAGCTGGGCAGGAAGCTGTGGTGGATGTTGATGGCCCGTCCGGCCAACTTTTGACATAGATCAAGTGAAAGTATCTGCATGTAACGGGCCAGCACCACCAGTTCGGCCCCTTCGGCCTCGATAATCTCCAACTGTTTTGCCTCGGCCTGGGCTTTGGTCGTCCCGGTGAGCGGGATGTGGTGGAACGGCACGTTGTAGCTGGCCGCGAGTTGGTAGAAGTCGCGGTGGTTGCTGATGATGGCGCGGATGTCGATGGGCAGCAGGCCACTTTTCCAGCGGAACAGCAGGTCGTTGAGGCAATGGCCCTCTTTGCTGACCATGAGCACGGTTTTCATGGGCGCGGCGGTGGCGTGCAGCGTCCAGCGCATCTGGTGGGGCTCGGCAAAGGCGGTCAGGCGGGACTTGAGGGTGGCGTGGTCGTGCTGGTCGCAGGCGAACTGCACCCGCATGAAGAACAGGCCCGTGGCGTGGTCGTTGTACTGCGCGGCTTCTTCGATGTTGCCGCCGTGCTCCAGCAGAAAACCGGAGACAGCGTGCACCAGCCCCAGGCGGTCGGGGCAGGACAGGGTAAGGATGTAGGCGTTGGTCGTCATAGCTGCAACATTGTCGCAGCAAGGGCCGCACGCCGTGGAACCGTGTGACACGAGGAGTTCAATGGGCGAAGAGGGGCATGCCCCACCACTGGTCCCCTGGCGGGGCATGCTGCTGTACCTGGTGCTGGGTGTGGCCTGGGTGTTCGCGGGCGACATGTTGCTGGCCCACTGGGTTACCGACCCGGATCTGCTGACCCGCTTTCAGACCTGGAAGGGCTGGGGCTATGTGCTGCTGACCAGCGGCCTGGCCTGGTGGCTGCTGCGGCGCATGCGCCGTGCCGAGAAGGTGCGCATGGCCATGGCGCACGAGCTGACGCAGATCGTGCGCCACGCCCCCGCCGGCATCGCACGCGTGGCGCCGGACGGGCGCTTTCTGTGGGCCAACCACCGCCTGATCAACATGTTGGGGGGCACGCTGGCGCAGGTGCTCACCCTCAACTTCCGCGAAGTGATGATTGCGCAGGACCGCGACTGGGCCGCGCGCCAGTTCGAGCGCCTGATGGCGGGCGAGATCGACCACTATGTGGGCGAGCGCCATTGCCTGCGCCTGGACGACGGCCGCCAGGTGTCGGTGCTGTGCACCGTGACCCTGGCGCCCGAGGGGAACGATGGGCCGGCGCACCTGGTGTGTGTGGTGCAGGACCTGGACGAGATCAAGGCTGCACGCGCCGCCCTGCAGCGCAGCGAGGCCCGCCAGCGGCTGGCGGCCACCGTGGTGGACAACACCATGGAGGGCGTGGTGGTGACCGATGCCCACAGCCGCATCCTGTCGGTGAACGCGGCGTTCACGCGGCTCCTGGGCTACACCGAGGACGAGCTGCTGGGCAAGACCCCGCGCGTCTTCAAGTCGGGCCGCCATGACCAGGCGTTCTACGAGGCGATGTGGTCGGCGCTGATCGAAACCGGTCACTGGCAGGGCGAAATCTGGAACCGCCGCAAGAACGGCGAGATCTTCCCCGAGCACATGTCGCTGTCGGCCGTGCGCGATCCGGCGGGCGAGATCACGCACTACGTGTGCATGTTCACCGACATCTCCGAAGAAAAGGCCCAGCAGCGGCGCCTGGAGTTCCTGGCCCACAACGATGCGCTCACCGGTCTGTCCAACCGCACCTGGTTCGGGCACCAGCTGGAGCTGGCCGTGCAGGAGGCGCGCGCGAGCGGCGAGAACATCGCCGTGCTGCTGCTCAACCTGGACCGCTTCAAGGACGTGAACGACAGCTATGGCCACGCCACGGGTGACGAGGTGCTCAAGCACATTGCGCGGCAGGTGCAATCGGCCCTGCGCCCGGGGGATGTGCTGGGGCGCATGGCGGGCGACGAATTGGCCGTGGTGGCGCGCAACCTGCGCCATGCCGATGGTGCGGCGGCCATGGCGCGCCACCTGATCCAGGCCGTGGCCGAGCCCTGGCGCTCGCCCGACGGGCTGGAGGTGGTGGCCGGGGTGAGCGTGGGCATCTGCATGTTCCCCGAGCACGCCAGCACCACCGAGCTGCTGCTGCAGGGCGCCCACGCGGCGGTCTATGGCGCCAAGGCGCGGGGCCGGGGCGCCTGGTGCTTTTTCAACGAGGCCATGACCCAGGCCGCCCGCGAGCGGCTGGAGCTGGAGTCGCGCCTGCGCCTGGCGCTGATGCAGGGCCACCTGCGAATGCACTACCAGCCGCAGGTCGAGATTGCCACAGGCCGCATCCTGGGCGCCGAGGCGCTGGTGCGCTGGTACGACCCGCAGGAGGGGCTGATCTCTCCCGCGCGCTTCATCCCCGTGGCCGAGACCTCGGGCGTGATCGGCCCGCTGGGCGAATGGGTGGTGCGCGAAGTGTGCCGCCAGGGCCAGGCGTGGCGCGAGGCCGGCCTGCCCGAGGTGATGCTGGCGGTGAACGTGTCGCCGCGCCAGTTCCACCTCACGGACCTGGCCGGCTGCGCCTCGGCCGCGCTGGCCGACTCGGGCTTCCCGGCCCGGCTGCTGGAGATGGAGATCACCGAAAGCGCGCTGGCCGAGCGCACCGAAGAGGCCCGCCTGGTGCTGGTGCGCCTGCGCGAGCTGGGGCTGCGCATCGCGGTGGACGACTTCGGCACGGGCTATTCGTCGCTGGCGCAGCTCAAGCGCTTTCCCATCGACGTGCTCAAGATCGACCAGGGCTTTATCCGTGACATCCCGCAAAGCGAGGACGACATGGCCATCAGTGCCGCCATCATCGCCATGGGGCACAGCATGGGGCTGTCGGTGTTGGCCGAAGGGGTGGAGACCGAGGGCCAGCTGGCCTTTTTGCGCGGGCGCGGCTGCGACACCTACCAGGGCTACCTGTGCAGCCGGCCGGTGCCGGCCGACGAGTTTGCGGCGCTGTTGCGGGCGCAGGCCGTGCGCGCAGCAGCGCCATAGCGCTTCAAGGCGGGGTGGCGGCGGGGCGCCACTGGGTGCGCAGTTCGGCGCAGGCATCGCGGGGTGGCAGGGCCGGGGTGCCGATCACGGCATCCGTATCGACGTCCGCAGTCGGCGCCGTGTCTGCATCGTTTTTGATAGCTGCTTGCGCTTGTCCTGCTTGCGCCAGAACCACTTTGGAAACCAGGCCGTCCGGCCAGTGCGTGGGCACGCCCAGGCTGCGCAGCACATGGCCGCCGCCGGCCACCAGCAACACCGTCTGGCCGGGCTGCAGGGTCTGCTGTGCGGTCTGGGCCATGCGCGCGTCGCGGGCGATTTGGATGCGCGCCATGGGGGCGATCTGCGTTTCGGGCAGCAGGCCGCAGTGGCCCTGGCGCAGGGCTTCGTGCTGGCGCTGCAGCGCCGGGGCGGGCAGGTGCCGGTCCCAGGCGGTGTCGGCCATGGCGGCGCGCATCTGGGCGCGCGGCAGGTTGCCGCCCAGCACGGGCACGCCCGCCGCCACGGCGGCCATGACCACGGGGCCATAGGCCTTCCAGGGCCAGGCGGCATCGTTCCACTGCAGGGCGGCCTGGGCCTGGGCGTCGCTGGCGCCCTGCGGCAGCGACCGGGTGCTGTGCCCGCTTTCGGCCATCTCCAGAACCACGGCCGCCAGCTGCCCCCGCGCCGCGAGCCACTGCACGGCCTCGCGCTGCAGGCGCTGGTGGTCGGCGGCGTCGTGCTGCTCGCCCAGCAGCAGCACATCGGCGGGCAGCAGGGCCTGCAGGTGGCCGGGCCAGGGGTGGGCCGGCGGCGCGCTGGGGGCGCTGGGGCCCGTGGCGGCGCAGCCCGCCAGCGTTGCCGCCAGGGCGCCGGCCAGCAGCAGGCGCAGGGGCAGGGACGCACGGGCGGATCGGGGGGCTGAACTGCGGGTGTCGGGAAATCGTTGCATGGCGCGATGCTACGCGCGCCCGACTTGACGCAGGTCAAGATTGGGGGCGGGCGCGCTGCCTACACTGCCTTGCATGCTGGCCCACACCAAACCCACGCTGACCACCAAGCTCCTGGCCATGGGGGCCGGATTTCTGCTGGTCGCGCTGGTGTCCATCGGCCTCACGCTGTGGGTGACCTGGAAGCTCGAAGGGGGCGCCGCCGCCGTCAACGAGGCGGGCCGCCTGCGCATGAACATGCTGCGCATGGTGCTGGTGCTGCAGGCCGAGCCGCAGCAGGCGGTGCAGGAGCGCGCACGCCAGTTCGACGCCAGCCTGGAGCTGCTGCGCACGGGCGACCCGTCGCGGCCCCTGTTTGTGCCCTGGAGCGAGGAGACGCGCACGCGGTTCGACGGCATCCGTGTGCAGTGGGCCGTGGCGCGCACCGGCTGGGTCAGCGCCTTGCCGCCCGACCGCGCGCAGACCCTGGCGCAGGCCGACGCCTTTGTGCAGCAGGTGGACGGTTTCGTGGACGCCATCGAACTGCAGATCGCGGGCTGGACCGCCGCGCTGCACCTGTTCCAGCTGTTCATGATGGCGCTGGCCATTGTGGCCGCCGTGACCTTCATGGCCGTGAGCTACCTGCTGGTCATCAACCCCGTGGCGCGCCTGCAGCAGGCCCAGGCCCGGCTGCGCCAGGGCGAGCTGGGCACGCGCCTGCCGGTCGAGACGGATGACGAGTTCGGCCAGCTGTCGGCCGGCTTCAACCTCATGGCCCATGCGCTGCAGACCTCGCACGACGACCTGGAGCACAAGGTGCGCGAGAAGACCGCCAGCGTTGCCGTGCAGAACCAGCGCCTGGCCGCGTTGTACGAGGTGAGCGCACTGGCCTCCACCGCCGGCAGCCTGGAGCTGCTGGCCCAGGGCTTTGTGCAGCAGATCCGCCGCGTGGCCGGTGCCGATGCCGCCGCCGTGCGCTGGTCCAACGAGGCCAACGAGCGCTACGTGCTGCTGGCGGGCGACGGCCTGCCGCGCGCCATGTCTGACGGTGAACACTGCCTGCACACGGGCAGTTGCCTGTGCGGCCAGCCCCAGGCCCAGGCGCGCACGCGCGTCATCCCCATCACGCCGTCCACCCAGGTCGCGTTGCCCCACTGCCGCGACGCGGGTTTTGAAACCATGGTCACCATCCCCGTGCAGATGCAGCAACGCCTGCTGGGTGAGGTGGACCTGTTCTTCCGCACGCAGGTCGAACTCACCGATGAGCTGCGCGACCTGCTGGAAGCCATGACGCGCCACCTGGCCAGCGCCATGGAGGGCCTGCGCGCCTCCGCGCTGGAGCGCGAGGCCGCCGTGGCCGAGGAGCGCAGCCTGCTGGCGCGCGAATTGCACGACTCCATTGCGCAGTCGCTGGCTTTTCTCAAGATCCAGACCCAGCTGCTGCGCGACGCCGTGGCGCGCGGCGACGAGGCCAAGCGCGACCGCAGCATGGGCGAACTGGATGTGGGCGTGCGCGAGTGCTATGCCGATGTGCGCGAGCTGCTGGTGCACTTTCGCACCCGCACCAGCGAGGAGGACATCGAGTCCGCGCTGCGCGCCACGCTGTCCAAGTTCGAGCACCAGACGGGTGTGGCCACCACGCTGGGCATGGTGGGCCACGGCCTGCCGCTGCCGTCCGATCTGCAGATCCAGGTGCTGCACATGGTGCAGGAGGCACTCTCCAACGTGCGCAAGCACTCGGGTGCCACGCGTGTGGACCTGTTGGTGCACCGCCATCCCCGCTGGCGCTTTGAAGTGCAGGACAACGGCAAAGGCTTCGAGGTGGCCAGCGTGCCGCCCGACTCGCTGCATGTGGGCCTGGGCATCATGCGCGAGCGGGCCCAGCGCATCGGGGCGGTGGTCCAGGTCGAATCGGCGCCAGGGCAGGGCACCCGCGTGTGCATCGAGCTGCCCACGGTGGCGCCGGAACCCGTTGCCCGGTCTTCTTCTCCCGCCCCCGTGCCGGCCGCTGCCGCCGCAGCCCCGGGCCGGGAGCCCCGTCCCGCCTTGCAGGAAGCGCACACCCCATGACGACCCCGTTGTTCCCCTCGACGCAGCCCCAGGTGCTGGAGCCTGCGGCGCCGCCCGTCACGCTGCTGGTGGTGGACGACCACACGCTGTTCCGGCGTGGGCTGATTGCGCTGCTGGGCCAGGACGATGGTCTGCAGGTGGTGGGCGAGGCGGGTGACGCAGCCGAAGCCCTGCGGCTGGCGCCCCGGCTGCAGCCCCAGGTGATCCTGCTCGACAACCACCTGCCGGGCGTGATGGGCGTGGACGCCATTCAGGGCCTGCGCGAGGTGGCGCCCGCGTCGCGGGTGCTCATGCTCACCGTGAGCGAAGACGCGCAGGACCTGGCCACCGCGCTGCGCAATGGCGCGCAGGGCTACCTGCTCAAGACCATCGAAGGCGACCTGTTGGCCGAGGCCATCCGCCGTGCGGCGCGCGGCGAGCCCGTGGTCAGCCCCGAACTGATGGGCAAGCTGGTGGCGGCCTTCCAGTCCCAGGGTGCGCCCGAGGCCCCGCCGCCACCGCCGGCCGATGCTGCGGCCGCCAGCGGCCTCACGCCGCTGTCGCCGCGCGAGGAAGACGTGCTGCGCGAAATTGCGCGCGGCGCCAGCAACAAGGAAATCGCGCGCACGCTCGACATCGCCGAGACCACGGTGAAGATCCACGTGCAGCACATCCTGCGCAAGCTGGGCTTGAGTTCGCGCGTGCAGGCGGCTGTCTACGCGTCGGACCGCCAGCGCACCGAGTAGCCGCAAGCCGCCCAGGCGCCCAGGCGCCTGCTGCGGCGCTGTCCGCAGCATCCCTTTCCTGTTTTGCTATTTTGAATTTGCTACTGAAATGGTAGCTGCTTGCGCTTGTCCATCAGGCGCTGGCGGCTGATTTCTCTTGTGTCTCTATTGGGGCGGCGGGGCACACCGGCCCCTGGGTCGCGTGCGTCCCCGGCGGCAGGCCCTGCCGCGGTAGTTGTCCATAGTTCTTTCGGAGGATGCGCCGCCGCAGCGGACTACTCCTTCTGCCGCGGCGCGGGTGTGCTTGCGAAGGATGTGCAAAACCGCCCATCGGCGCGAATATTCCTCTCATGCAAAAAAGAGAGGACTAGCGCAATGGCACACACCACCTTGCCCCCGGGCGACAGCCCCCAGCGCACCCGCCAGGCCTGGTCGGTGCTCATCGTGAGCACCTTCGCCTTCACCGTCTGCTTCATGGTCTGGATGATGTTCGGCGTCATCGGCATTCCCATCAAGAAGATGCTCAACCTGAACTCCACGCAGTTCGGTTTGCTCATGTCCATGCCCGTGCTCACGGGTTCGCTGGTGCGGGTGCCACTTGGTATCTGGACCGACAAGTTCGGCGGCCGCATCGTGATGGCCGCCGTCATGGCTACCACCGTGCCCGCCATCTGGCTCATGAGCTATGCCACCGAATACTGGCACTTCCTCACCATCGGCCTGTTCGTGGGGCTGGCGGGCGGTTCGTTCTCGGTGGGCACGCCCTATGTGGCGCGCTGGTTCCCCAAGCACCGCCAGGGCACGGCCATGGGCGTGTATGGCGCGGGCAATTCGGGCGCGGCGGTCAACAAGTTCGTGGCCCCGGTGCTGCTGGTGGCCTTTGGCTGGACCATGGTGCCGCAGGTGTACGCGGCCATCATGCTGGGCACGCTGGTGCTGTTCCTGCTGTTCAGCCACAGCGACCCGGCCCACCTGGTGCCCAGCAACGTCAAGTTCACCGACCAGCTCAAGGCCCTGAAGGACCCCAAGGTGCTCAAGTACTGCCAGTACTACAGCATCGTGTTCGGCGGCTACGTGGCGCTGTCGCTGTGGATGGTGCAGTACTACGTGGGCGAGTTCGGCCTGGACATCCGCGTGGCCGCGCTGCTGGCCGCCTGCTTCTCGCTGCCTGGCGGCGTGCTGCGCGCCATCGGCGGCATGCTGTCTGACAAGTACGGCGCCCACAGCGTGACCTGGTGGGTGATGTGGGTGAGCTGGATCTGCCTGTTCCTGCTGTCGTACCCACAGACCGATTTCACCATCCTCACCGTCAACGGCGCCAAGACCTTCCACCTGGGCCTGAACGTGTATGTCTTCACCGGCCTCATGTTCCTGCTGGGCATTTGCTGGGCCTTCGGCAAGGCCAGCGTCTTCAAGTACATCAGCGACGACTACCCCAAGAACATCGGCGCCATCAGCGGCATCGTGGGCCTGGCCGGTGGCATGGGCGGCTTCATTCTGCCCATCCTGTTTGGTGCACTCATGGACCTCACGGGCATCCGCTCCAGCGCCTTCATGCTGATGTACGGCGTGGTCTGGGTCTCGCTCATCTGGATGTACTTCACCGAAGTGCGCAACACCCGTCTCATGGGCGCGCAGGACGCTGTCGCACAGCCTGCCACCCGCTGATTTTTCAAGGAAACCTCACCATGTCTGCCACCACCAAAAGCGGGCGCCAGGGGCGTCTGCTTACCCTCTGGGCCCCGGAGGATAAGTCGTTCTGGGAGCGCGAAGGCGAAGCCGTCGCCAAGCTCAACCTGTGGATCTCGGTGCCCGCGCTGTTCCTGGCCTTTGCCATCTGGCAGGTCTGGAGCGTGGTCGCCGTGAGCCTGCCGGGCCTCGGCTTCAAGTACTCGACCAACCAGCTGTTCTGGCTGGCCGCAGCGCCCGCGCTCTCGGGCGCCACGCTGCGCATCTTCTACTCGTTCATGGTGCCGCTGGTGGGTGGCCGCCGCTGGACGGCGATCTCCACCGCCTCGCTGCTGATCCCTGCGATCGGCATCGGCTTTGCGGTGCAGGACAACAGCACCGCCTACCCCACCATGCTCATCCTGGCGCTGCTGTGCGGCCTGGGCGGGGGCAACTTCAGCTCCAGCATGGCCAACATCAGCTTCTTCTTTCCGAAGGAGCGCAAGGGCTCGGCGCTGGGCGTGAATGCAGGCCTGGGTAACCTCGGTGTGTCGGTGGTGCAGTTTCTGAGCCCGCTGGTCGTCACGGCCGGCATCTTCGGCATCTTTGGTGGCGAAGGCCAGACCATCGTGAAGAACGGCCAGACCGTGCAGGTGTGGACGCAGAACGCCGCCTTCATCTGGGTGCCATGGATCGCCATCACCGCACTGGCCGCCTGGTTCGGCATGAACGACATTGCCGACGCCCGCGCCTCGTTCGCAGCGCAGGCCGCCATCTTCAAGCGCAAGCACAACTGGCTGATGTGCGTGCTGTACCTGGGCACCTTCGGTTCGTTCATCGGCTATGCCGCAGGCTTCCCGCTGCTCATCAAGAGCCAGTTTCCCAACATCAACCCTCTGGCCTATGCCTGGTTGGGCCCGCTGGTGGGCGCGGTGATCCGCCCCTTTGGCGGTTGGCTGGCCGACAAGCTCGGCGGCGCGCGCGTCACGCTGTGGAACTTCGTCGTCATGGCCATTGCCGTGGTGGGCGTCACGGTGTTCCTGCCCTCGGGCGGCAACGAGGGACAGTTCTCGGGCTTCTTCGTGTGCTTCCTGGTGCTGTTCCTCACCACCGGCATCGGCAACGGTTCCACCTTCCGCATGATCCCCGTGATCTTCCTCACCGAAGCCATGCGCGGTGTGGACAAGCACGATGCCGCCGCCGTGGCCAACGCCAACAAGGAGGGCAACACCCTGGGCGCCGCCACGCTGGGCTTCACGGCCGCCATGGCCGCCTACGGCGGGTTCTTCATCCCCAAGAGCTATGGCAGCTCGATTGCCCTCACTGGCAGCCCCCACGCTGCGCTGTGGACGTTCTTCGCGTTCTACCTCGTCTGCATCGTGATCACCTGGTGGTACTACGGCCGCAAGAACGCCGAGATGCCTTGCTGAGCTGCCCCACAGAACCGCACAGAAAAGACAAGAAAAGGAGTCCCCGATGAGCCATTTCCTCGATCGCCTCACCTATTTCTCGCAACCGCGCGAGACCTTTGCCCAAGGCCACGGCGAAACCAACGGTGAAGACCGCACCTGGGAAGACGCCTACCGCGACCGCTGGGCGCACGACAAGATCGTGCGCTCCACCCACGGCGTGAACTGCACGGGCTCCTGCTCGTGGAAGATCTACGTCAAGGGCGGCATCGTGACCTGGGAAACCCAGCAGACCGACTACCCCCGCACCCGTCCCGACCTGCCCAACCACGAGCCCCGTGGCTGCGCACGCGGTGCCAGCTACAGCTGGTACCTGTACAGCGCCAACCGCGTGAAGTACCCCATGGTGCGCGGCCGCCTGCTCAAGCACTGGCGCGCCGCCATTGCCCTGGCCAAGAGCCCCGTGGACGCCTGGGCCAGCATTGTCGAAAACAATGCCGCCAAAAGCGAATGGCAAAAGCAGCGCGGCCTGGGCGGCTTTGTGCGCAGCACCTGGGACGAAGTCAACCAGATGATCGCTGCGGCCAATGTCTACACGATCAAGAAGCATGGTCCGGACCGCATCATCGGCTTCTCGCCCATCCCGGCGATGTCGATGATTTCGTACGCCGCAGGCTCACGCTACCTGAGCCTGATCGGTGGCGTGTGCATGAGCTTCTACGACTGGTACTGCGACCTGCCTCCCTCCAGCCCGCAGGTGTGGGGCGAGCAGACCGACGTGCCCGAGTCGGCCGACTGGTACAACAGCTCGTACATCATCGCCTGGGGTTCCAACGTGCCCCAGACACGCACGCCCGATGCCCACTTCTTGACCGAGGTGCGCTACAAGGGCACCAAGGTCGTGTCCATCACGCCCGACTACTCCGAAGTGGCCAAGCTGGGTGATCTGTGGATGCACCCCAAGCAAGGCACCGACGCTGCCGTGGCCATGGCCATGGGCCACGTGATCCTGAAAGAGTTTTACTTCAAGGACGGCGGCAAGGGCCGCAGCACCTACTTCGACGACTACGCACGCCGCTACACCGACCTGCCGCTGTTGGTGGTGCTCAAGGAAAAGACGCTGCCCGATGGCAGCAAGGCCATGGTGCCCGACCGCTATGTGCGCGCCAGCGATTTCCCGGGCCAGCTCGACCAGTCGAACAACCCCGACTGGAAGACCGTGGGCTACGACGAACTGGGCCAGGTCACGCTGCCCAACGGCTCCATCGGTTTCCGCTGGGGCGCCGATGGCCGCGCCGACCAGGGCCTGTGGAACCTGGAGAACAAGGAAGCCCGCACGGGCAACACCGTCAAGCTCAAGCTGTCGGTGATTGAAGACGGCGCACAGGCCCACGAAGTGGCCAAGGTGGCCTTCCCCTACTTCGGCGGCGTGCAGTCGCCCAACTTCACGGCCAACGAACAAGGCAGCGACGTGATGGTGCGCCCCGTGCCCGTGACGCACCTGGAGCTGTCCGGCCACGAAGCCCAAGGCCGCGTGATGGTCGCCACGGTGTTCGACCTGCTGGCCGCCAACTACGGCATCGACCGGGGCCTGCCCGGTGAAGAGCCCGGTGGCAGCTACGACGCCGACCGCCCCTACACCCCTGCCTGGCAGGAAAAGATCACGGGCGTGCCGCGCGACCAGATCATCACCGTGGCGCGCCAGTTCGCCGACAACGCCGACAAGACGCATGGCAAGTCCATGGTCATCATCGGCGCGGCGATGAACCACTGGTACCACTGCGACATGAACTACCGCGGCATCATCAACATGCTGATGCTGTGCGGCTGTATTGGCCAGAGCGGTGGCGGCTGGGCGCACTATGTGGGCCAGGAAAAGCTGCGGCCCCAGACCGGCTGGACGGCACTGGCCTTTGCGCTGGACTGGATCCGCCCCCCCCGCCAGATGAACAGCACGAGCTTCTTCTACGCCCACACCGACCAGTGGCGCTACGAGAAGCTGGGCATGGAAGAAATCCTCTCGCCCCTGGCCGATGCCAGCGCCTACCACGGCGCCCAGATCGACTACAACGTGCGCGCCGAGCGCATGGGCTGGCTGCCTTCGGCGCCCCAGCTCAAGACCAACCCGATGCAGGTGGCCAAGGATGCTGCGGCGAAGGGCATGGACGCCAAGGACTACGTGGTGCAGTCGCTCAAGAACGGCAGCCTCACGATGAGCTGCGAGGACCCGGACCATCCCGACAACTGGCCGCGCAACATGTTCGTGTGGCGCTCCAACATCCTGGGCTCGTCGGGCAAGGGGCACGAATACTTCCTCAAGCACCTGCTGGGCACCACCCACGGCGTGCAGGGCAAGGACCTGGGCCAGGACGAAGCCAAGCCCGAAGAAGTGCAGTGGCACGCCAAGGCCCCCGAAGGCAAGCTGGACCTGCTGGTCACGCTCGACTTCCGCATGAGCACCACCTGCCTGTACTCCGACATCGTGCTGCCCACGGCCACCTGGTATGAGAAGAACGACCTCAACACCAGCGACATGCACCCCTTCATCCACCCGCTGTCCACGGCGGTGGACCCTGCC
>Ga0207976_100587_pt1 | contig 12771 bp, 8 predicted proteins | sample LakWasMe94_HOW11_2_FD_183916 | JGI IMG/M metagenome (GOLD analysis project Ga0207976, IMG submission 183916) | Freshwater sediment methanotrophic microbial communities from Lake Washington under simulated oxygen tension - Sediment Metagenome... | ecosystem: Environmental > Aquatic > Freshwater >... | reverse complement strand
GCTGAACGTGCGCCAGGCCACGGCCCTGGCCTGGATCGGCAGCTATTCGGTGGAACGCAAGACGGCGTTGCTCCAGGACTTCTACAAGGAAAACCGCCTGCTGGGCGCCACCGTGCGCGCACAGATCGCCGGTGGCCGCGGGTTACCGGCGGATGCGGTGACGCCCCGCCAGGAAGCCGCGCAACTGGCCGAGCGCGAAGATGAACTGATCAGCCAGCGGGCCCAGGCCCGGGCCGCGCTCAAGCGCTGGATCGGCGCCGCCGCCAACGACCGGCCCGAGGGCCACCTGCCCGAGTGGCCGGTGGACAACGCAGGCTACTCCCACCAGCTGCAACACCACCCCGAACTGGCGGCGTTCGCGCCCATGACCCGCGAGGCGCAAGCCAGGGTGCATGAGGCCGAGGCCGACAAGCAGTCGGACTGGAGCTGGGAGCTGGATTACCAGCGCCGTGGCCGTGAGTTTGGCGACATGGTCAGCGTGCAGTTTTCCTGGGACCTGCCGTTGTTTCCCGGCTCGCGCCAGAACCCCAAAATCGCTGCCCGGCAGGCCGAGCTGAGCCAGCTGGAGGCCGAGCGCGAAGCCCTGTCCCGCGAGCACGCCCAGCAGCTGGAAGCGCAGTTGGCCGACTACGAGCGCCTGGATCGCGCGGTGCGCCGCAACCAGCAAAGCCTGGTGCCGCTGGCCCGGGAAAAGGTCGACCTGAGCCTGGCCAGCTATCGCGCCGGCAAGGGCGACCTGGCGGCAGTGGTCGCCGCCCGCCGCGAACTGATCGAAGCCCGCCTCAAGCAGATCGACGTCGAGGAACAGCGTGCCCTGACCAACGCTCGGCTGTATTTCGCCTATGGGGAGAACGCGCAATGAATTCGCCGATCTGGAAAGTCGCTGCGGTGGTCGGCGTCTCGCTGGTCCTGGGAGGGGCGGCTGGTTACTGGCTGGCCCAGCCGCGCAGCGGCGAAGCGCCGGTGGTGGCGGTCGGGCAGGAGGCATCTGCCGAGCCCAAGGCGCTGTATTGGTACGACCCGATGTACCCGCAGCAGAAGTTCGACAAGCCGGGCAAGTCGCCCTTTATGGACATGCAACTGGTCCCACGGTACGCCGAGGGTCAGGGAGGAGAGGGGGATAGCGCGGCACTGCGCATCGACCCGAGCCTGACCCAGAACCTCGGCCTGCGCCTGGCCAGCGTCACGCGCGGGGTGTTGGCCAGCAGCGTCGATGCGGTCGGGGTGCTGGCGTTCAACGAGCGCGAGGTGGCGGTCGTTCAGCCGCGCACCGCGGGTTTTGTCGAACGGGTGTATGCCCGGGCCCCGGGGGATCTGCTCAAGGCCAATGCGGCCCTGGCGGATATCCTGGTGCCGGAATGGGCGGCGGCCCAGGAGGAATTCCTTGCCCTCAAGGCCAGTGGCGATGCCGCGCTGCTGGCGGCCGCACGGCAGCGATTGCGCCTTAGCGGGATGCCAACGGCCTTGATCGCCCAGGTCGAGCGCAGTGGCAAGGTCCAGCCGAACCTGACCCTGACCAGCCCCATCGGCGGTGTGCTGCAAGAGCTGAATGTCCGCCAGGGCATGACCCTGGCCGCCGGCGAGACCCTGGCCCGGGTTAACGGTTTGAACAGCGTCTGGCTGGCGGTGGCGGTTCCGGAGTCGCAGGCGGGCTCGCTCGTCGCGGGGCAGGTGGTTGAGGCTCGTTTGCCGGCCTTTCCCGGGGAAGTCTTCGCGGGCAAGGTCGACGCGATCCTTCCCGAAGCCAATGCCGATAGCCGCACGCTTCGCGTACGTGTCGAGTTGCCTAACCCACAAGGTCGACTGCGGCCGGGCATGAGCGCCCAGGTCAGCCTCAAGCGTTCGACCCAGCAACCTCTGTTGTGGGTGCCCAGCGAGGCGGTGATTCGCACCGGCCGCCGGGCCCTGGTGATGCTCGCCGAAGAGGGAGGGCGCTACCGCCCGCTGGAGGTGCAGCCAGGGCCGGACAACGCTGGCCAGACGGCGATTTTGCAAGGCCTGGAGGAAGGCCAGCAGGTGGTGGCTTCCGGGCAGTTCCTGCTGGACTCGGAAGCCAGCCTCAAGGGCATAGTCGCCGCTTCCTTGGCGGCACCCGCAGCCGTCCTGCATGAGGCCGAGGGCCAGATCCTGGCCATCGACAGTCAGGAAGTCACGCTCGCCCATGGTCCCTTCAAGAGCCTGGGCATGCCGGCCATGACCATGACCTTTCCTCTGGCCAACCCTGGCCTGATGCAGGGCCTCAAGGCGGGCGACAAGGTGCGGGTGGCGCTGAGCCAGAGCGGCAATGAGCTACGGGTCCAACGCCTGGATAAAACGGGGAGCCAGCCATGATCGCGGCCGTGATTCGTTGGTCGGTGGCCAACCGTTTTCTGGTGTTGCTGGCGACCCTGTTCGTCAGCGCCTGGGGTGTCTGGTCGGTGCAGAGCACGCCGGTCGATGCGCTGCCGGACCTGTCGGATGTGCAGGTGATCATCCGCACGCCCTATGCGGGGCAGGCGCCGCAGATCGTCGAGAATCAGGTGACCTATCCACTGGCCACCACCATGCTTTCGGTGCCTGGGGCCAAGACCGTGCGCGGCTACTCGTTCTTCGGCGACAGCTTTGTCTACGTGCTGTTCGAAGACGGCACCGACCTGTACTGGGCGCGCTCGCGGGTGCTGGAGTACCTGAGCCAGGTCCAGAGCCGCTTGCCGACCAGCGCCAAGCCGGCGCTGGGGCCGGATGCCACCGGGGTCGGCTGGATTTTCCAGTACGCCCTGGTGGACCGCAGCGGCGGGCATGACCTGGCGCAACTGCGGGCCCTGCAGGACTGGTTCCTCAAGTTCGAGCTCAAGACCCTGCCGAACGTCGCGGAAGTCGCCACCGTGGGCGGCATGGTCAAGCAGTACCAGGTGCAGCTCGATCCGCTGAAGCTCGCCAGCCTCGGCATCACCCAGGCCGAGGTCGGCGCGGCGATTGGCAAGGCCAACCAGGAAACCGGTGGCGCGGTGCTGGAGATGGCGGAGACGGAGTTCATGGTGCGGGCTTCCGGTTACCTGAAGACCCTCGATGATTTCCGCGCGATCCCGCTCAAGCTCGGGGCGGGCGGGGTGCCGGTGACCCTGGGCGAGGTCGCGACTGTCCAGCTCGGCCCGGAAATGCGCCGTGGCATCGGCGAACTCGACGGCGAGGGCGAGGCCGTTGGCGGCGTGGTGATTCTGCGCAGCGGCAAGAACGCCCGGGAAACCATCGCGGCGGTGAAGACCCGCCTCGAAGAGCTGAAACGCAGCCTGCCGGCGGGGGTGGAAATCGTCACCACCTACGACCGCAGCCAACTGATCGACCGCGCGGTGAGCAACCTTGGCCACAAGTTGCTGGAGGAGTTCATAGTCGTCGCCCTGGTGTGCGGGATCTTTCTCTGGCACCTGCGTTCCTCCCTGGTGGCGATCATCTCCTTGCCGATCGGCGTGTTGATCGCCTTTGTGGTGATGCGCCACCAGGGGCTCAACGCCAACATCATGTCCCTGGGCGGCATCGCCATCGCGGTCGGGGCCATGGTCGACGCGGCGGTGGTGATGATCGAGAACGCCCACAAGAAGCTCGAGGCCTGGCACCAGGCCCATCCCGGGCACACCTTGCAGGGCGAGCAGCGCTGGCAGGTGATCACCGCGGCGGCGACCGAGGTCGGGCCGGCGCTGTTCTTCTGCCTGTTGATCATCACCCTGTCGTTCATCCCGGTGTTCACCCTGGAGGCCCAGGAAGGGCGGCTGTTCGGTCCGCTGGCGTTCACCAAGACCTATGCCATGGCCGCGGCGGCGGGGTTGTCGGTGACCCTGGTGCCGGTGTTGATGGGCTACTGGATTCGCGGGCGGATTCCCAACGAGCAGCAGAACCCGCTGAACCGTTGGTTGATCCGCCTCTATCAACCGGCCCTGGACGCGGTATTGCGCAGGCCCCGGGCAACCTTGGTGGTGGCCTTGCTGGTGTTTCTCAGTGCGTTATGGCCGATTTCGCGCCTGGGTGGCGAGTTCCTGCCGCCGCTGGACGAAGGCGACCTGCTGTACATGCCTTCGGCGCTGCCGGGGCTGTCGGCGCAAAAGGCGGCGCAGCTGCTGCAACAGACCGACCGGCTGATCAAGAGCGTGCCTGAGGTCGAGCATGTGTTCGGCAAGGCTGGCCGCGCGGAAACCGCCACCGACCCGGCGCCCCTGGAGATGTTCGAAACCACTATCCAGTTCAAGCCCCATGATCAATGGCGCCCCGGCATGACCGCGGAAAAACTGGTGGCCGAGCTGGACCGGGTGGTGCGGGTGCCAGGGCTGACCAATATCTGGATTCCGCCGATCCGCAACCGCGTCGACATGCTCGCCACTGGCATCAAGAGCCCGATCGGGGTCAAGGTGGCCGGCAGCGATCTGCGGCAGATAGATGCGGTGACCCAGGCGGTCGAGCGGGTGGCCAGGGAGGTGCCCGGGGTCAGTTCGGCGCTGGCCGAACGCCTGACGGGCGGCCGTTATATCGACGTGGATATCGATCGCCAGGCGGCCGCGCGCTACGGCCTGAATATCGCCGACGTGCAGTCGATCGTCAGCGGCGCCATCGGCGGGGAAAACATCGGTGAGACCATCGAAGGCCTGGCGCGCTTCCCGATCAGCCTGCGTTACCCCCGTGACTGGCGGGACTCGCTGGGGGCCCTGGAGCAGCTGCCGATCTACACCCCGCTGGGCAGCCAGATCACCCTCGGCACGGTGGCCAGGGTCAAGGTCAGCGAGGGTCCACCGATGCTCAAGAGCGAGAACGCCCGGCCTTCGGGCTGGGTGTATGTCGATGTGCGCGGGCGGGATATCGCCTCGGTGGTCGCCGACCTGCGCCGCGCGGTGAGCGAGCAGGTGCGCTTGCAGCCGGGCATGAGCCTGAGCTACTCCGGGCAGTTCGAGTTTCTCGAACGGGCCAACGCCCGGCTCACCTGGCTGGTGCCGGCCACCTTGCTGATCATCTTCGTGCTGCTGTACCTGACCTTCGCCCGCTTCGACGAAGCCCTGCTGATCATGGCCACGCTGCCGTTCGCCCTGACGGGCGGGGTGTGGTTCCTCTACGGGCTGGGGTTCAACCTGTCAGTGGCCACCGGCGTCGGTTTTATCGCCCTGGCCGGGGTGTCCGCCGAGTTCGGCGTGATCATGCTGCTGTACCTGAAAAACGCCTGGGCCGAACGCCAGGAGTCCGGCGAGGGCAGCGAGCGCGGGTTGCTCGCGGCGATTCGCGAAGGCGCGGTGCAGCGTGTGCGCCCCAAGGCCATGACCGTGGCGGTGATCATCGCCGGCCTGTTGCCGATCCTGCTGGACGGCGGCACCGGCAGCGAAGTGATGAGCCGCATTGCCGCGCCCATGGTCGGCGGCATGCTCACCGCGCCCTTGCTGTCCCTGTTCGTCATCCCGGCGGCCTATCGCCTGATGCGTCGCCGGCAGCTTCCCGTTGTCTCCACCACTCAAGGAAAAAAACCATGAAACCGATCCGGATCCTTATGGCTGGCGCCCTGGCCGCGCTGTCCCTGGCCGCCCACGCGCAGGACATGCCCGGCATGAAAATGGACGACATGCACATGAACGGCATGCCGATGAAGCAGGAAGCCCAGCAGGCTCAACAGGCCACCGCCGAGGGCACGATCAAGGCCATCGATACCGCCAAGCAGCGGGTGACCATCGCCCACGGCGCCGTCCCCGCCGTGCAATGGCCGCCGATGACCATGGCCTTTGCCGCGACCGCGGAGCAGTTGGCGGGGCTGGCGATCGGCGACCGGGTGACCTTCGCATTCCGCCTGGAGGGCGGCGCGGCCACTATCCTTTCCATCAAGAAATAAAACCGCGAGGCCGGCATGTGCAGGCATGCCGGCTTCGCGCTGATTATTCACAACGGCGCCGGCGGTTCGTTCCTCTCTCTACCATCCATTAGAGGGAACTCCCGATGAAAAACACCGAACTCAGCCACATCATCCTCAGTGACCACTCGCGCATCGAAGCCGCCATCAGTACCGGCGCGGCCTGGGAAGTCTGGTTCCAGGTCGAGTTTCTGATCCTGCTACGCGCAGCCCGCCTGGGGGTCGCTCGCGAAGTGCCTTACCCAGAGCCGAACGAGACCCGGCGTCTGGATGTACTGGCCAGCCAGGGGGTCAAGAGCTATGCCATCGAGGTGAAAGTCGAGAGCGCCACCAACGCCGGCGACAAACTGCTGGCGAAAGCCCGCAAGGATATTGTGAAACTCGCCAAATACACCGAGCCGGTCGAGGCCCGCTGGGTGGTTGCCCTGGCCTATAGCGACGAGGCCAAGCACATGTTGCACGGTTTCACGGTGGAGAACAGCGGCCACGCCATCTACAACGAGGCCGGTTCGATCGGCTGCATGATCTTCTCGGTTTGACCCGCGCGGGCGCCAGCAGGGCATGAAGCCTTCCTGGCGCCTGGCGGCTTTCGACAGTTCGCGCCCTTAGTGAGAGAACAACTGCCGGTCGCCCTGTTTCTGCGAGCCTGCGACGTAGTACGCCTCGAACCAGGCGGGCTGGCCCGAGATCGCCGTGGGTTTTTTCAGCAACAGTGGCGGTGGCTGCTTCCCCTGGGTCTCATCGGCGCTGCTGAAAGCCTTTTGCATCACGCTGCGAAAGTGCAGGTGATCGAAGATCAGCAGGGCCTGGATGGCATAGACCACGGCGATTTTCTGGTCCTCGATCAGGACCAGGTGATCGCCGTTTTTTTCTTCCCCCGAAATGGACAGGTTCGAGGAGCCGGTGAAGACCTTGGCGCTCGGCAGGTTGAAGTCGGTGACGACGAATTTGTTGTGCACCGAAATACCGGTGCCGCCCGACCACTCGCTGCGAAAAGGCTCCGGCGCGTACTTGGCCAGATAGGCGAAATCCACCTCGGCCGATGTGCCGTCGGGCTTGATCACATCCATGCCCGAGGCCTTGTCGGTCACGCCATAGTTGAACACCGGGCGCTTGTAGAGGCGGCTGATCGAGTCGTGCAGGGGCCCGCTGGTGATCTGATTGAGGAAGGCAATGTTGAACAATACCGAGCGGCTCGCCTGGTCGATTGCCTCGCCTATGGGGCCCAACGACAGGTCGCTGCTGGGGTGGGGCGAGAAGCAGAAATGCAGGCGTGGGCCTGGCGCTGTTGCGGTGGCGGTTTCGATGACATGCCATCTCTGCGCCAGGTCGCTGGCCGCGAAGTTTTTCGGGTCGTTGAAGCCGGCCTCGAAGACCCGGCCGAACAGGTCCGCCACCTCGGGGTGCTTGAACAGCAGGGCATTGTTGTTCTGCACATAACAGCCGCGGAAGCTGAAGTTGGTGGAGCCGCACAGCACCTGGTAGGGCTTGCCGTTGCGCCGGGCGATCAGCACCTTGTGGTGTTGCAGGCCATTGAAATGACTGCGTCGCACCCGGTCCGCGCCGGCCGAGGCCAGCAGGCGGTTGGCGGCCCGGGTTTCGCAACTGTCGGCGGCGGCGTGATCGCCGGCGTCATCGATGATGATGCGCAGGCGATTACCCAGTGCCTCCAGTCTGGCGAGGATGTCCGGTTCGTTGAAGTCGTAGGCGAAGACATCGAGGGTGGTGTCCGGCTGCCGTAGGACTTCATCCAGCACCGCGAAAATCATCGACACCGCCTCGAAGCCGAGCCACTGGTACATGGCTGTTTCGGTCTTCGGGTGGTCGAGCCCGTCCTTGGTTTTCGATGGAATCAGGCTCTTGCCATAATCATTGACCTTGACGCCTGCGGGCACCCGGTCGCGAAAGGCCTGCGAGGAGGTGAAGCCCCGGGTGAAACCAATGTCGAGGATGCCTTCGTAGCTGATGGGGTTGAGGTCGATCGGCAGTTCGATGGCCGTGCCGGGCACCAACTGGCCGTCGTTGGCCATGTGCATCATCCGGCCGCGGTAGGTGAACGTGCCTTGGTCGACCTCATGGGGAACGTGAACCCAGCGAAATTTCTGGAAGGGCGCTTCCAGCGAGGAATACTTGCGCTGGCCATCCACCGCGCTGTGGGTGGGCTCGTCGTAGGCAAAGGCGATGCGGTTGGGCAGGGGCTTGAACTCGTCGGTGCCGGGGAACCTGCATTCGATGGCAAAGCCCACGAGGTCCGCGGGAGGACTCTCGACATCGAAACCGATCAGGCACATGCGTTCGCCGCGCCACAGTTTCATGGTGAAACCATCAATCGTTTGGGCGTTCTGGAATTCGGACATGAGCAGCACTCCTTGCTGTGGCATGTGGGTCAAGAGGGGATCCAGCATTCTGTAGCCTAGAGCAAAACGCCAGCCCCCTCATGCTGGGAGGCTGGCAGCAGAACCCTGGTCAAAGACGATCCGCATCGATCACCGCCTGGGCGAACGCCTGCGGGTCTTCCTGCGGCAGGTTGTGGCCGATGCCGCCGCTGATCAGGCGGAACTGGTATTTGCCGGTGAAGCGCTTGGCGTAATCCTCGGGGTTCGGGTGCGGCGCGCCGTTGGCATCGCCTTCGAGGGTGATGGTCGGCACGCCGATGGCAGGGGCCGTGGCCAGTTTCTGCTCCAGGGCGGCGTAGCGGCTCTCGCCTTGAACCAGCCCCAGGCGCCAGCGGTAGTTGAACACCGTGATGTCGACATGGTCGGGGTTGTCCAGGGCCTTGGCGCTGCGCTCGAAGGTGCTGTTGTCGAACTTCCATTGCGGCGAGGCCAGTTGCCAGATCAACTTGGCGAAGTCGTGGGTGTTTTTCTCATAGCCGGCGCGACCGCGATCGGTGGCGAAATAGAACTGGTACCACCACTGCAATTCCGCCTTGGGCGGCAGCGGGTTCTGGCCGGCCGCCTGGTTGCCGATCAGGTAGCCGCTGACCGATACCAGCGCCTTGACCCGCTCCGGCCACAGCGCCGAGACGATGTCCGCCGAACGCGCGCCCCAGTCATAACCGCCGAGCACCGCTTGCTTGATCTTCAGCGCATCCATGAAGTCGATGACGTCGCTGGCCAGCGCGGCCGGTTGGCCGTTGCGCAGGGTTTTCGCCGACAGGAAACGGGTATCGCCGTAGCCGCGGGCATAGGGCATCAGCACTCGATAACCCTTGGCGGCCAGCAGGGGCGCGACCTCATCAAAGCTGTGAATGTCGTACGGCCAGCCGTGCAGCAGAATCACCACCGGGCCATGGGCAGGGCCTGTTTCGGCGTAGGCCACGTCCAGCAACCCGGCATTGACATGTTTCAGCGGGCCGAACGGCGAGGGCGCGGCATAAGTGGTGCCGGCGTTGCTCGCCTCTGGTTGCGCAGCAGCGGGCGTCTGCGCCTGGGCCGTGCCGAGGATGCCGAACAGGCTGAGGGCCAGGATCGACGCGCCGATTTTGTGGGTGCGCAGTGTCATCTTCATGCTGATCTCTCCATTGGATTGCAAGCCGTGGGGGCGGGGGATCTGGCTGATCCCCTTCAACCTGGGTTGCATTTGAAGGCAGCGACGTATCTGGCCTGTGTCCGAATCCCGGGCCAGATGAAAGCTTATGTAGCGGGAGGTGATGTAGACACACTGCGATACACAGGGGATGGGCAGAAGGGCTGGGGCGTCCGATTCCCGCCTCCCGGCTGCGCAAAGCTCGACACAAAAGCGGCTTATGCCTCGGGTTGGTTTGGGGCCGATACGCGAGCCGCAGGACGGGCCGAACCAGGGGCCCGGTCGCATAAATTTGAAATGCACGGCATTGCCCGACAGAATCGCGCCCCGATCCGGCCAAAGGCGCCGGAGGTTCGTGGTGAAAAGGGGTGGCAGTTGAACCAACAGACATTGTCCATGCGTCTGGAGCGTGTGGCGGCGCATGTGCCAGCCGGTGCGCGCCTGGCCGATATCGGCTCGGATCACGGCTACCTGCCGGTAGGGTTGCTGCGCCGTGGCCTTATCGCGGCGGCGGTGGCCGGCGAGGTGGCGTTGACGCCGTTCCACGCGGCCCAACGCACCGTGCGTGAAAACGCTCTGGACTCGGGCATCAGCGTGCGCCTGGCCAACGGCCTGGCGGCGATCGAGCCGGGCGACGGGATCACGGCGATCAGTATCTGCGGCATGGGCGGTGAGACCATTCGCGACATCCTCGACAGCGGCAAGACCCGCCTGAGTGGCCAGGAACGCCTGATCCTGCAGCCCAACGGCGGCGAGCAACCCCTGCGCCAATGGCTGATGGACCATGGCTACCGCATCCTCTGCGAGGAAGTGCTGCGGGAAAACCGCTTTTTCTACGAAATCATCGTCGCCGAGCGCGCCGGGCCGGTGAGCTACACCGCCGAGGAGCTGTACTTCGGCCCGCTGCAGCTGCAGGCCCGCAGCCCGGCCTTCCTCGCCAAGTGGCAACGCATGCTGCGCCTGAAGCAGAAGACCCTGGCCCACTTCGCCCGGGCACGGCAGGCCGTGCCCGAGGAGAAGGTCCAGGACATCGCCCAGCAGGCCCGGTGGATCACAGAATTGCTGGCTTGAGCGCGGTACCGGGTGGGCGCTTTGAGTCAATCTGTTGCATCGACCGGTTGAATCCACAGTCGATTGCTACCATCAGCGACTGACGGTCTCTGACCCAGTGCTTATGCGCCATGCGTAGGACTAGCCCACTGCCCGATAAAGTCGCCAACTCTCCGCTCAATGTCACTCTCAACTGTCCGCAGCCGCAGAATAGGAATGCCACTTCTAGCCAAAATCTCATTTTTCATGGCGTCCCGAGCTGCCTGCACGGGTCGGTCGTGGTACCCGCCATCGACTTCGATCACCCCTATCGGTTTCTTGCCCACTTTGAAATAGATCACGAAATCGCAACTGGCGCGCCTCATGAACGCCCGCTGGGGCTCCGTCCAGTCGAGGCTACCCGGCGATGCAAGCTTATCCAGCTGGATCTGTGTGTGGTACTTCAATGCCTGGCACGCCGGGGCTGACAGCGCTTCGCGCAGCAACTGTGCCACGATCTGCTCGGACTTGTAGCGTGAATCCTCGGGCCGCAGGCGGGCGTCCAAGCGTGCCAGAGACTGGTCGTACTCGCGGTACAGCAAGTCGAATGCCGACACCACCGGCGCGCGTACGATCTGCTCGTCCTGCGCGTAATAGCTGATGTAGCGGATCAGCGCGGCGATGTGGCCATTGTTGTCAGTGAACACCTCGTCGCCGGTCACCAGGGTGAAGCGATGTTTGGCCCGCGAAACTGCCACGTTGATCATGCGTGGGTCGTCGACGAAATCCAGGCGTGTTCGCGCCTGGTTGTAGCGCTTCTTGTCCAGCACGGTGGAGAAGACGATCTCGTCGCATTCGCGCCCCTGAAACTTGTGCACGGTGTCCTTGACGAAATCCGTCGGCAAGTGCGTGTCGGAAAGGTTGACTTGCGCCCGGAACGGGGCGATATAACCGCGGCCTTCGCCGTCCATTCCGACGGGCTGCCCCTCGTCCTCAAGCACCTTCAGCAGGGAGTCCAATTCCCGAAGGTTGGTGTTCTTCCTGGCGTGGTTGCCCTTGGCTGTCACCACCAGGCGCAGGGGGGCTTCGCCCTTGTCCTCGGTCATCGGCACCAGTGCGTTGTCGTAGAACTGTTGGTTGCAGAACTGGATGATCCTGGGGTGGCAGCGGTAATGTTCTTTCAGCAGGGTTCTGGGCAGCGCGTCCTGGAAAACGCTGATGCACGAATCGAGTAGGCTGTAGCGTTCGCAATCGTAGGCCTCGGTGGGTGCCTGCAGTCCCAGCTTCACGGGGATGTGTGCCAACTGGCGGTTGTCGCCAACGACGATCAGGTTCTTCGCGCAGCCCAGCGGCAGGATGCCCGGCACGATATCCTGTAGAGAGGCTTCGTCGATGATCACGTAGTCGAGGATCGCGCCGGGGGCGATCGAATTGACGATGGAGTGCGTGCCGCTTCCCAGGATAGGGAAACACTGCACGAAGGCATCGAAATGATTGCGGTAAGTTTTGGCATCGAAGCTGTCCGACGGCGGTACCTGAAGTTGCAGATGCTGCTTCAGATGGTGCATCGATGCTGTTGTCAGTTCTTTCAGCAGTGCCGTGAAATTCGCGCGTGCCAACGATTCACGGCACGCCCGCAGCTCCGCTTCCTTGTCCCGTAGCGATTTGTCGTAGTAATGCATCTGCAGTGCATGGAAAACGGCCATGCGCGCCTCGCCTTCGGCGAATGGCTTGGTGCGAAAGATTCTGAATTTGAACAGTAGCTCGATGCGGTCTTTGAGATGAATGCGCTGCTCGCCGAGGTAAGCCAGGTAGGCCATGAGGTCCGCAGTCTTGCGCGGTGTCAGGCCGTACTTGTCGAGCGAGCCTGTGGCCTGCACATCGCTTTCTGCCTGCCACTGCTGCAGGTAGCGCCGCTCGATGACCAGCTCGTCCAGCTCGATTTGCAGTTGCGCCGCCCTGTTGTGGTTTTGCAGGTGTTGCTTCAAGCGGGTCAGCAAGGCCTGGATCTCATCTAGGGACGGTGCCGGCTCGGGCGCGCTTGATGGCCACGCAGGCAGGTCGGCGAAGAAGGCCTCACGTTTGTCCTGGTTGCCAAGCTTGGCGACCAAGTGGCCCAGGCCGTATTTCTCCAGCTTTTCGTAGACGTTTTCCACGGCCGCATTGTTGTTGGATAGTACCGCTACCGTCTGCCCACGTAACAGAATATTGGCGAGGATGTTGAGGATCGTCTGGGTCTTGCCGGTCCCTGGCGGGCCTTCGATCACGCTGATTTGCGCGCTGAACGCCCGTTCGACCGCCTGAAGCTGACTCTCGTTAAGCCCGAACGGATAGATGAGCCCCTGACCCGGCGCCAGCGT
>Ga0207976_100586_pt1 | contig 12791 bp, 12 predicted proteins | sample LakWasMe94_HOW11_2_FD_183916 | JGI IMG/M metagenome (GOLD analysis project Ga0207976, IMG submission 183916) | Freshwater sediment methanotrophic microbial communities from Lake Washington under simulated oxygen tension - Sediment Metagenome... | ecosystem: Environmental > Aquatic > Freshwater >... | reverse complement strand
GCTACTCCAAGGCCTACCTGGAAAAACACCCGGAGAAAAAGGGCAAGGACCTGGAGACCACCCGCAAGACCTGCGCAAAGTTCCGCGACAACCCGGTGGGCATCTTCAACTTCGTCGAAGGCACACGCTTCACCAAGGCCAAGCATGCGCAACAGGCCTCACCGTTCCGCTACCTGCTCAAGCCCAAGGCCGGCGGCATCGCCTTCGTGCTGGACGCCATGGGCGAGCAACTGGAATCCATCGTCAACGTCACCATCCACTACCCGGCGGGCCAGCCGGGTTACTGGGACCTGCTGTGCGGCAAGGTCAATGAGGTGGTGGTGCATTTCGAGGAGCTGCCGATTCCACCGCAGTTTATCGGCAAGAACTACGACCAGGATGGCGCGTACCGCCTGGAGTTCCAGGGTTGGATCAACCAGCTGTGGCAGAACAAGGATGCGCTGCTGGAGCAGATGCATCGGGAGTATCCGGGGAAGTAATCAGGCGCCTGCAAGGGCCTCATCGCGGGCAAGCCTCGCTCCTACAGAAGCAAGCGTGTTGCTCCTGTGTAGGAGCGCAGCTTGCCCGCGATAGCTTTCTCAAGGCCACAAAAAAACCCGCCGTCGATCACTCGACGGCGGGCTTTTTTACTTGACGCTAAGGCTTAGATCGCGCCGCGCTTGCGCAGCAGTTCCAGCACTTGCTTGACGCCCTCTTCCAGCGACACGGACTGGGTGTCGATCACCAGATCGGCATCCAGCGGCACGTCGTACGGGAAGGACTCGCCCGGGATGTTATCCCCACCAGCGGCGTACAGGCCCTGCGGATCACGCTCGGCACAGGCCGCTGGCGAAGCCTGGACGTAGACCGTCAGCAGACGCTCCTTGCCGATCAGATCCCTGGCCTGTTCACGACCTTCCGCACTCGGCGCGACGAACGCCGCCAGGGTCAGCAGGCCGGCTTCATTGAACTGACGCGCCACATGCGCGGCACGCCGCCAGTTCTCGGTACGTCCGGCGCGATCCTGGGGCAGGCCCTTGTTCAGGTCGTGACGCAGGTTCTGGCCGTCGAGGACGAACACCGCACGGCCCAGGTCGAACAGCTTGCGCTCGACCGCGTAGGCCAGGGTGCTCTTGCCGGCGCCGGACAGGCCGCTGAACAGCACGGTAGCCGGTTGCTGGCCGAAACGCTGGGCGCGCTCCTCGGTGGCTACATGGGCCAGCTTGCCATGGTGCGTGGCGCTGCCATGCACCACAGGCTGGGCTACGATCATGCCGGCGCCGACAGTGCCGTTGGTCAAGCGGTCGATAACGATGAAGGCACCGGTGGTGCGGTTGCTGTCGTAACCGTCGAGGGCGATCGGCGCGTCGAGGGCGATCTTGACCTTGCCGATCTCGTTCAGCTGCAGAGCGCTGGCCGGACCTTCTTCAAGGGTGTTCACGTCGACCCTGTTGACGATGCTGGCGATAGAGCCCGGCACGTAACTGGTGGCGCGCTTGATGTCGTATTTCTTGCCCGGCAGCATCGGCTCTTCGGCCATCCATACCAGCATGGCTTCGAAGCTGTCGGTCACCGGCGGTACGTTGTCGGCATGCACCAGCAGGTCGCCACGAGAGATGTCGATCTCGTCTTCCATGGTCAGGGTCACGGCCTGGCCCGGGCCGGCATGCTCCAGCTCGCCTTCGAAGGTGACGATGGATTTCACCCGGCTGCTCTTGCCCGACGGCAGCACCACGACTTCGTCGCCCTTGTGCACGATGCCGCTGGCCAGGGTCCCGGCGAAACCACGGAAGTTCAGGTTCGGACGGTTGACGTACTGCACCGGGAAGCGCAGGTCGGTGAAGTTGCGATCGCCCGCCACTTCCACGGTCTCGAGGATTTCCATCAGCGACTGGCCGGTGTACCACGGCGAGCGCTCGGACTTGTTCACCACGTTGTCGCCCTTGAGGGCCGACATCGGCACGAAGTGCAGGCTGGTGGGCTTCATCTTCAAGCCTTCGGCGAACTTCAGGTAGTCGGCCTTGATCGACTCGAACACGCCCTGGTCGAAGTCCTTGAGGTCCATCTTGTTGATGGCCACGACTATGTGCTTGATGCCCAGCAGGGAGGCGATGAAGCTGTGGCGACGGGTCTGGGTCTGCACGCCGTAACGGGCATCCACCAGGATGATCGCCAGGTCACAGGTGGAAGCACCGGTGGCCATGTTGCGGGTGTACTGCTCATGGCCGGGGGTGTCGGCAATGATGAATTTGCGCTTGGCGGTGGAGAAGTAGCGGTAGGCGACATCGATGGTGATGCCCTGCTCACGCTCGGCCTGCAGGCCGTCGACCAGCAACGCCAGGTCGATGTCGTCACCGGTGGTGCCGACTTTTTTCGAGTCGCGGGTAATGGCTTCCAGATGGTCTTCGTAGATCATCTTCGAGTCGTGCAGCAGGCGCCCGATCAGGGTGCTCTTGCCGTCGTCGACGTTACCGCAAGTCAAAAAGCGCAGCAGTTCTTTGCGTTCGTGCTGGGCCAGGTAGGCGAGGATGTCCTCGCTGATCAATTCGGATTGATGCGACATGTTAGACCCTACTTAGAAATAGCCCTGACGTTTCTTGTCTTCCATGGAACCGGCGCCATCGTGGTCGATGACCCGGCCCTGGCGCTCGGAAGTTCGCGTCAGGAGCATTTCCTGGATGATGTCCGTCAGGCTCTCGGCCTCGGACTCCACCGCGCCCGTCAACGGGTAGCAGCCCAGGGTACGGAAACGTACTTTCTTTTTGACGATGCGGGCTTTCTCTTCATCGGACAGATGCTCGAGGATGCGCTCGTCGTCGATCATGATCAGGGTGCCGTTCTTCTCGATCACTTCGCGCTCGGCGGCGAAGTACAGCGGCACGATCGGGATGCCTTCGAGGTAGATGTATTGCCAGATGTCCAGCTCGGTCCAGTTCGACAGCGGGAAGACGCGGATCGACTCGCCCTTGTTGACCTTGCCGTTGTAGACGTTCCACAGCTCGGGGCGCTGGTTCTTCGGGTCCCAGCGATGCTTGCTGTCGCGGAACGAGTACACGCGCTCCTTGGCGCGGGATTTCTCTTCGTCACGCCGGGCACCGCCGAACGCCGCATCGAAACCGTACTTGTCCAGCGCCTGCTTGAGGCCCTCGGTTTTCATGATGTCGGTGTGCTTGGCACTGCCGTGGGTGAAGGGGTTGATGCCCTGCGCAACGCCTTCCGGGTTGACGTGGGTGATCAGTTCCAGGCCCAGCTCTTCGACCATGCGATCGCGGAACTTGTACATCTCCTGGAATTTCCACTGGGTGTCGACGTGCATCACCGGAAACGGCAGCTTGCCCGGGAAGAACGCCTTGCGCGCCAGGTGCAGCATCACGGCGGAGTCTTTACCGATGGAGTACAGCATCACCGGGTTGTCGAACTCGGCGGCCACCTCGCGGATGATGTGGATGCTTTCCGCCTCCAGCTGTTTCAGATGCGTCAGTTTGTCGACCATGGCTACTCACGAAAGCTTTCTTATGGACGGCCTGCGGGCCGTGTTCGAGCGGGGCATGCTAGCACAGCGACCTCTTCTAATCAGGACGCCAGCTAGATCGAAACGGTATATGAATATACCCGCCTGTTTGTTGTGTTCAGGTCCTTCTGTAGCCGTTTCCGCAGGCTGCGATCGATTGCGCAACAGCGTGCTCTTGAAGGTCACGGGAAGCCCCTTCCGGCCCTGTCGCAGCCTGCGGCAGCGGCTACAGAACAAAGCTTTATATAGGGTTCGGGCAGTCAATGAACAAGTGCTCGAGGGCAAAGCGTCGGGCCAGGTAATCCCCCAGCGCCTGCACGCCGTAACGCTCGGTGGCGTGATGGCCGGCGGCGATAAAACTGATGTCGTTTTCCCGGGCGCTGTGGAAGGTCTGCTCCGACGCCTCGCCGCTCAAGTACAGATCGACGCCGGCCTGCACCGCCTGATCGATGTAGCCCTGGCCGCCACCGGTGCACCAGCCGACACGCCGGATCATCTTGCTGCCTTCGACCACCAGCGGCTCGCGCCCCATCACCTCCTGGACCTTGCGGGCAAAGTCCCGCGCGGTCATGGGCTCGACGAGGGAACCGACCAGCCCGACGATCTTCAGGTTGTCCGGGTCCAGCGGGCCTTCCACAGTAATATCCAGTTGCCGCGCCAGTTGCACGTTGTTGCCGACGTCCGGGTGCAGGTCCAGCGGCAGGTGATAGGCCAGCAGGCTGATATCGTGCTTGAGCAGGGTTTTCAGCCGGCGCTGCTTCATTCCGGTGATGCAGGGGTTCTCGCCTTTCCAGAAATAGCCGTGATGCACCAGCACCAGATCGGCATTGGCCTCCACCGCGGCATCGAGCAACGCCTGGCTGGCCGTGACGCCGCTGACGATGCGCATCACCTGTGGCCGACCTTCGACCTGCAGGCCATTGGGGCAGTAATCGGCGATTCGCGAACTGCCCAGATAGCGGTCCGCCTCCTCTACCAGAGTGCTCAGGGCAACGGCCATAAAAGACTCCTAAATATCCCGTTCAGAGGCGCGCGCGGCCTCGTATAATGCGCGACATTATGGGCCGTCCCGGGCGGCCTGCAACCTCTCAGGACTTGCTCAATGCTCAAGGCTCTGCGTTTTTTTGGCTGGCCGCTGTTGGCCGGCGTGCTTATCGCGCTGCTGATAATTCAGCGTTACCCGCAATGGGTCGGCCTGCCCAGCCTGGACGTCAACCTGCAGCAAGCCCCGCAAACCAAGGCGCTTCGACAAGGCCCGGTGTCCTATGCCGATGCCGTGGCGATCGCCGCGCCGGCGGTGGTCAACCTGTACACCACCAAGGTCATCAACAAACCGGCGCACCCGTTGTTCGAGGACCCGCAGTTCCGCCGCTTCTTCGGCGACAACCTGCCCAAGCAGCAGCGCATGGAGTCGAGTCTGGGTTCCGGGGTGATCATGAGCCCCGAAGGTTATCTGCTGACCAACAACCACGTGACCGCCGGCGCCGAACAGATTGTGGTAGCGCTCAAGGACGGTCGTGAAACCCTGGCCCATGTGATCGGCAGCGATCCGGAAACCGACCTGGCGGTCCTCAAGATCGACCTGAAGAACCTGCCCTCGATCACCGTCGGACGCTCCGACAGCATCCGCATCGGTGACGTGACCCTGGCCATCGGCAACCCGTTCGGGGTCGGCCAGACCGTGACCATGGGCATCATCAGCGCCACCGGGCGCAATCAGCTGGGCCTGAACAACTACGAAGACTTCATCCAGACCGACGCGGCGATCAACCCGGGCAACTCCGGCGGCGCGCTGGTGGATGCCAACGGCAACCTGACCGGGATCAACACGGCGATCTTCTCCAAGTCCGGCGGTTCCCAGGGCATTGGCTTCGCCATCCCGATCAAGCTGGCCATGGAGGTGATGAAGTCGATCATCGAGCACGGCCAGGTGATTCGTGGCTGGCTGGGCATCGAGGTGCAGCCACTGACCCAGGAACTGGCCGAGTCGTTCGGCTTGTCCGGGCGCCCGGGCATCGTGGTGGCGGGGATTTTCCGCGACGGTCCGGCGCAAAAGGCCGGCATGCAGTTGGGTGACGTGATTCTCAGCATCGATGGCGAGCCGGCCGGCGATGGCCGTCGCTCGATGAACCAGGTGGCGCGGATCAAACCCAGCGACAAGGTCAGCATCCAGGTGATGCGCAACGGCAAGGAGCTCAAGCTCACCGCCGAAATCGGCCTGCGCCCGCCACCGGCGCCGGTCAAGGAAAAAGAGTAAAAGCATCGCGAGCCAGCTCGCTCCAACAGGAGAGAGCTGGCTCGCGATAGGGCTTACAGCTCGCCCAGGCCGTCGATCAGGGCCTGGTTCTGCTCCGGCGTGCCGATACTGATCCGCAGGAACTGGGCAATCCGCTCCTGCTTGAAGTGCCGGACAATCACCCCCTGCTCCCGCAGCTTGGCCGCCAAGCCCGCCGCATCATGTCGTGGGTGACGGGCGAAGATGAAGTTGGCGGCCGACGGCAGCACTTCAAAGCCCTTGGCGCGCAATTGCGCCACCACCTGCTCGCGACTGTCGATCACCAGCTGGCAGGTCTTGGCGAAGTACTCGCGATCCTCGAAGGCCGCCGCGGCGCCAACTATCGCCAGGCGATCCAGCGGGTAGGAGTTGAAGCTGTTCTTGATCCGCTCCAGCGCCTCGATCAGGTCCGGGTGTCCCACCGCCAGGCCGACCCGCAGGCCAGCCAGGGAACGGGACTTGGACAGGGTCTGGGTCACCAGCAGGTTCGGGTAACGGTCCACCAGGCTGATGGCGGTTTCACCGCCGAAGTCGATGTACGCCTCGTCCACCACCACGACCGAATCAGGGCTGGCCTTGAGGATCTGCTCGACAGCCTCCAGGGCCAGCAGGCAGCCGGTCGGCGCGTTCGGGTTGGGGAAGATGATCCCGCCATTCGGCCTGGCGTAATCGGCTGGGCGGATCTGGAACTGTTCGTCCAGCGGCACCGCGTCGAAGTCGATGCCGTACAGGCCGCAATACACCGGATAGAAGCTGTAGCTGATGTCCGGGAACAGCAGCGGTTGGTCGTGCTGCAGCAAGCCGTGGAAGATGTGCGCCAGCACTTCGTCGGAACCGTTGCCGAGGAACACCTGGTTGCTCTGTACCCCGTAATACCGGGCCACTGCCTGCTTGAGCAGGTCGCTGTTGGGGTCCGGGTACAGGCGCAGGTTGTCGTTCAGTTCGCCCTGCATCGCGGCCAGCGCCTTGGGCGACGGGCCGTACGGGTTTTCGTTGGTGTTGAGCTTGACCAGCCTGGTCAGCTTCGGCTGTTCGCCCGGCACATAGGGCACCAAGTCCTTGACGAACGGACTCCAGAATTTACTCATGCTTATTGCCCCTGTTCCTGGTCAGCGATGATCCGGTATTCCGCACTGCGGGCGTGGGCGCTCAGCGACTCGCCACGGGCCAGCACCGAGGCGGTCTTGCCCAGTTCGGAAGCGCCCTGCTCCGAGCAGAAAATGATCGACGAACGTTTCTGGAAGTCATACACCCCCAGCGGCGAAGAGAAACGCGCCGTGCCGGAAGTCGGCAACACGTGGTTCGGGCCTGCGCAGTAGTCGCCCAGGGCCTCGGAGGTGTGACGGCCCATGAAGATCGCGCCGGCGTGACGGATCTGCGGCAACCAGGCCTGCGGGTCGGCGACGGACAGCTCGAGGTGCTCCGGAGCGATGCGGTTGGCCACGTCGATGGCCTGCTGCATGTCGCGCACCTGGATCAAGGCGCCGCGGCCGTTGATCGAGGTATTGATGATTTCCGCGCGCTCCATGGTCGGCAGCAGCTTGGCGATGCTGGCGGCGACCTGATCGAGGAACGCCGCGTCCGGGCTGACCAGGATCGCCTGGGCGTCTTCGTCGTGCTCGGCCTGGGAGAACAGGTCCATGGCGATCCAGTCCGGATCGGTCTGGCCGTCGCACACCACCAGGATCTCCGAAGGGCCGGCGATCATGTCGATGCCGACCTGGCCGAATACGTGACGCTTGGCGGTGGCCACATAGATGTTGCCCGGGCCGACCACCTTGTCCACCTGCGGCACGCTCTCGGTACCGTAGGCCAGGGCTGCAACGGCCTGGGCGCCACCGATGGTGAACACCCGGTCGACGCCGGCGATGCAGGCCGCGGCCAGCACCAGTTCGTTGACCTCGCCACGCGGGGTCGGCACCACCATCACTACTTCGGTGACGCCCGCGACTTTGGCCGGGATGGCATTCATCAACACCGAGGATGGATAAGACGCCTTGCCGCCCGGCACATACAGGCCGGCGCGATCCAGCGGCGTGACCTTCTGGCCGAGCACCGTGCCGTCGGCCTCGGTGTAGCTCCAGGAGTCCTGTTTCTGTTTTTCGTGATAACTGCGCACCCGCGCCGCGGCTTTTTCCAGGGCTTCGCGCTGGGCCACGGTGATCCGGGTCAGGGCCAGTTCCAGGCGCTCGCGCGGCAGGATCAGGTCGGCCATGGACGCCACTTGCAGGCCGTCGAAACGCTGGGTGAACTCCACCAGCGCCGCGTCGCCGCGCTCGCGCACCGCCTTGATGATGTCCAGCACCCGCTGATTGACCGAGTCGTCAGACACACTTTCCCAGCTCAGCAGATGATCCAGATGATGCGCGAAATCCGGGTCAGCAGCGTTGAGTCGGCGAATCGAAGTGGGAGCGGTCATAGCGAGGGCCTCATTGAATGGCTAATGCTCAGGCACCCTAAGCTACCAGTCCATTCGCGCGGGCACCTGAGAAAATTGGCTATGACACGGATAGACGGGCGCGGCTCGCGCCGCGCGAGTGAATCAACCGCAGTGTCGCGACTCCACTGCTTTGCGCAGGGTGTCGATCAGTGCCTGGATGCGGGCGTGCTGCATTTTCATGGAGGCCTTGTTGACCACCAGACGGGAACTGATCATGGAAATCAGCTCCTGGGGCTCCAGGCCGTTGGCCCGCAGGGTGTTGCCGGTGTCGACCACGTCGATGATCTTGTCCGCCAGGCCGATCAGCGGCGCCAGCTCCATCGAGCCGTACAGCTTGATGATGTCGACCTGGCGACCCTGCTCGGCGTAGTAGCGCTTGGCAACGTTGACGAACTTGGTGGCGACGCGCAGGCGACCCTTGGGCTCGGCCGCGCCGATGGCACCGGCGGTCATCAGCTTGCACTGGGCGATCTGCAGGTCCAGCGGCTCGTACAGGCCCTGGCCGCCGTATTCCATCAGCACATCTTTACCGGCAACGCCGAGGTCGGCGGCACCATGTTCGACATAGGTCGGCACGTCGGTGGCGCGCACGATCAGCAAGCGCACATCGGCCTGGGTCGTGGGGATGATCAGCTTGCGGCTCTTGTCCGGATTCTCGGTGGGCACGATGCCGGCTTCAGCCAGAAGCGGCAAGGTGTCATCAAGGATGCGGCCCTTGGACAGTGCGATGGTCAACATGGGAAACGTAAGTCCTTATCAGGATACTCATGCCCGGTCGCAAACGGCGCCAGACACGCATCGAGCCTGAATACAGGCTCGACTTGGAACGAAACCTTGGGGCACGTCCCTGTGCCCATCACGCAAACTAGCCCGGTACGCGGCGGATCTTGGCGCCGAGCATCTGCAGCTTCTCTTCGATGCACTCGTAACCACGGTCGATGTGGTAGATGCGATCGATCAGGGTGTCGCCTTCGGCCATCAGGGCCGAGATCACCAGGCTGGCCGAAGCCCGCAGGTCGGTGGCCATGACGGGCGCGCCCTTGAGGATTTCGGTACCGGTGACGATCGCAGTGTTGCCTTCGACCTGGATCTTCGCGCCCATGCGGTGCAGTTCGTAGACGTGCATGAAGCGGTTTTCGAAGATGGTCTCGATCACTGCGCCCGTGCCTTCGGCAATGGCGTTGAGGGAGATGAACTGGGCCTGCATGTCGGTCGGGAACGCCGGGTACGGCGCGGTACGCACGTTGACCGCCTTCGGACGCTTGCCGTGCATGTTCAGCTCGATCCAGTCCTCACCGGTGGTGACTTCGGCGCCGGATTCCTTGAGTTTTTCCAGGACGGCTTCGAGGATGGTCGGATCGGTGTCCTTGACCTTCACGCGACCGCCGGTCACGGCAGCGGCGACCAGGTAGGTGCCGGTTTCGATACGGTCAGGCATGACCTTGTAGGTCGCCGAGTGCAGGCGCTCGACACCGTCGATGGTGATGGTGTCGGTACCGGCGCCGGAAACCTTGGCGCCCATGGCGTTGAGGAAGTTCGCCAGGTCGACCACTTCCGGTTCGCGGGCGGCGTTCTGCAGCACGCTACGGCCTTTGGCCAGGGCGGCGGCCATCATGATGTTCTCGGTACCGGTCACACTCACGGTATCGAAGAAGAAGTGCGCACCGCGCAGGCCACCTTCAGGCGCCTTGGCCTTGATGTAGCCGCCTTCGACGTCGATCACCGCGCCCATGGCTTCCAGGCCACGGATGTGCAGGTCGACCGGACGCGAACCGATGGCGCAACCGCCAGGCAGCGCGACTTCGGCTTCGCCGAAACGGGCAACCATCGGGCCCAGAACCAGGATCGAGGCACGCATGGTCTTGACCAGCTCATACGGTGCGACCAGGGTCTTGATGGTGCGCGGGTCGATTTCGACGCTGAGCTTCTCGTCGATCACCGGCTCAATACCCATGCGACCGAACAGCTCGATCATGGTGGTGATGTCGTGCAGGTGCGGCAGGTTGGCGACCGTGACCGGGCCATCGCACAGCAGGGTTGCAGCCAGAATCGGCAGGGCAGAGTTCTTTGCCCCGGAAATGCGGATTTCGCCATCAAGACGAACGCCGCCGGTAATAATCAATTTATCCATAAGAATCTCGACGCCCTTGGGCTCAGGTGCGCTCGGCCCAGGCCGCGCTGCTGAAAAATTTCATAGTGACCGCATGGATGCTGCCATCGGCGATCCACGGGTTCAAATGGGCATAGATGCTCTGCTGACGCTTGACCGGACTCAAGGCCACCAGTTCGTCACTGATCACGTTCAGCTGAAAGTTGCAGCCTTCGCCCTCAACTTCTACCTGAACGGATGAAAGAGTCTCGGACAGCTTTCCTTCAAGGAAGCTCTTCACTTCGTTGGCCTGCATGCTCAACCTCAATCGGCGCCCTGTGCGCGCGGGTCGGACATCATACAAAAAAGCCCCGCGCCTGCGAACCCCGCATAGCAGGACTCTGACGGGGGGCTTGCTTGTCGATGGGTTGCTAAGGCTGCGCCAGCAGCTCGGTCAAACCGGAAACCTCGGCGATTTCGCGCATGTCTTCGGGCAACGCGCGGATGCTGACGGCCTTGCCGGCCGCCACGGCATCGCGCATGAAGGCCAGCAGCAACGACAAGCCGACGCTGCTGGACTTCTCTACCGCCGAACAGTCGAGCACCAGCGCCTTCGCGGTGCTGGAGGCGATCAGGGCCTGCCCCTGCTTGCGCAGGCCCGGGCCGGAGCGATAGTCCAGCACACCGCTGATCAGCAATTCGCCGGCTTCACCCAGACGGACGGCCGACTCACTCATTTCGTGACCTTCTCAGGCGAGTTTTCGGTCGATTCCTTGGCCTTGGCCACTTCGCCAGCCCAGTTGTTGATGGTCTTGTCCAGGTCGTTGCCGTTGCGCTGCATGGCATCGGCGAACTGATCGCGGAACAGCTTGCCGATATTGATGCCGTTGATGATCACGTTGCGCAGCTTCCACTCGCCGCTGATCTTCTCCAGCGTGTAGGACACAGGATAGACCGCGCCGTTGCTGCCCTTGACCGTCATGCCGACGCTGGTACGGTCTCCCGACTCGTCCTTGGCAGGATCAACGACGATGCCCTGGTTGTTGTACTCCAGCAAAGCGTTGCCATAGAACTGGAACAGGCCCTTCTTGAAGTTTTCTTCAAAAGTGCGCATCTGCTCCGGCGTGGCCTTACGCGAGTACTTGACCGTCATGATGCTCTTGGAAATACCTTCGGCATCCACGACCGGACCCACGATGTTGTTCAGCGCCGTATAAAAGTCCTGCGGGTCCTGCTTGTACTTTTCTTTGTTGGCGGCCAGGTCGGCCAGCAGACGGCTGGTGGTGTCCTGTACCAGATCATGCGCGGAAGGCGCCGCCACGGCGTGAGCCATCAACGGCAACGCCGCCAGTAATACCAACAGGCTACGTCGCAAGGTAGAGATCATGAAAAAATCCTCATTTGGCGTCTTTGCTAACGGTATTGAGCAGGAATTTACCGATCAGGTCCTCAAGTACCAGTGAAGACTGGGTGTCGTGGATGGTCCCGCCATCCTTGAGCAACGTGTCTTCGCCGCCGACGCTGATACCAATGTATTTCTCGCCAAGCAGCCCAGCGGTCAGGATAGATGCAGTCGAGTCGGTCGGCAGATTATCTACGCGCTTTTCCAACTGCAGCGTGACCCGACCGGTGAAACTGTCGCGGTCCAGATCGATAGCCGTGACCTTGCCGATGGTCACACCGGCCATGGTCACTTTAGCTCTGACCGTCAAACCGGCGATATTGTCGAAATATGCGTAAAGTTTATAAGTATCGGTGCTCGAGGTCGGGGACAAGCCACTGACCCGCAAGGCAAGCAACAACAAAGCCAGGATGCCAGCCAGCAGGAAAAGGCCGACACCGATTTCCAGGGTGCGGTTTTGCATCAGAAATCTCCAAACATCAAGGCGGTCAGAATAAAGTCCAGGCCGAGTACAGCCAACGAGGCGTACACAACGGTCTTGGTAGTGGCACGACTGATCCCCTCTGAAGTGGGCTCGCAGTCATAGCCTTGGAATACGGCGATCCAGGTCACGACAAAGGCGAAAACGATGCTCTTGATGATGCCATTGAGCACGTCATCGCTGAACGTCACACTGTTTTGCATGTTCGACCAGTAGGAACCTTCATAGACCCCCAGCCAGTCGACGGCCACCCACGAACCGCCCCAGATGCCCACCACGCTGAAAATGATCGCCAGCAACGGCAGGGAAATGAAACCGGCCCACAGACGTGGCGCGACAATGTATTTGAGCGGGTCGACACCGATCATCTCCAGGCTGGAGAGCTGTTCGGTGGCTTTCATGTTGCCGATTTCCGCGGTCAACGCCGAACCGGCCCGGCCGGCGAAGAGCAATGCCGTGACCACCGGCCCCAGTTCACGCAGCAGGGTCAGGGCGACCATCTGCCCCACCGCCTGCTCCGAACCGTAGCTGGACAGGATATTGAAACCCTGCAGCGCCAGTACCATGCCGATGAATATCCCGGAGACCACGATGATCACCAGGGACATCACACC
>Ga0207976_100580_pt1 | contig 12872 bp, 10 predicted proteins | sample LakWasMe94_HOW11_2_FD_183916 | JGI IMG/M metagenome (GOLD analysis project Ga0207976, IMG submission 183916) | Freshwater sediment methanotrophic microbial communities from Lake Washington under simulated oxygen tension - Sediment Metagenome... | ecosystem: Environmental > Aquatic > Freshwater >... | reverse complement strand
GTCAAAGGCGTAGGTTCGCTCGTCGGAACGACCACCGTATTGCTGCCCTTTGCGTGCGGCCCAGAGGTTGACCTGGTGGTGCAGCGGTATGACGGCAACGTCCGCGATGGCGGTCTCCGTGGCTTGCAGCAGAAGCTTTTCGCGGGCGTTGTCGTCGATGGTGGACAGGGCCGTTTCCAGCAGTTGATCAAGCTTGGGGTTGCTGTAGTTGCTCGCATTGAAGATCCCCATGCCCTTGTCCTTGTTGCGGCTGGCAATAAAGGCGCGCAGCGATGAGGAGACTTCAAGGGTGGCCGGCTCCCAACCACTCATCGACACGGAGAACTCGCCCTTGTTCTGCCGTCCAAAGAAGACGGCAGCAGGCAGGGCTTCCACCTTGACGGCAATATCCACGCGGCTGAGCATCTGGGCCAAGGCCTGCAGGATCTGGTTATCTTGCACGTAGCGGCCGTTAGTGCCATGCAGGGTCATGGAGAATCCGTTCGGATAACCTGCGTCCGCCAGCAATTTTTTGGCACCCGCAATATCCAGCGATTCAACCTTCAAGCTCTCGCTGTAGCCAGGCAGGCCAGGAATCATGAGCTGACCGGATGGGCGAGATGCACCATCCATCAGGCGGGTGCGGATCGCTTCGCGGTCAATGGCTTTGGACAAGGCCTGGCGAACGCGTATGTCCTTTAGCGGATTGGTGGCCAGCGCCTTGCCGTCCTTGTCGGTAATGTACGGGGTCTGGTTGCGCGATGCATCCAGGTACAGATAGATCAGCCGCGTGCTGGTGCGTTGTGAGACGGTCAGATCGGGCGTGCTACCCAGACGCTTGAAGTCGGCAACCGGCACGGCATCAATCAATTGCACATCGTTGGACAGCAGTGCGGCAACGCGTGCCGCATCATTGCTCAGTATTTTGAAGGTCACGTTTTTGACCTGGGGCTTCTTGCCCCAATAGCTGTCATTGCGGGTAAGCTCGACGCGATCGCCACGGGCATAGCGGACGAATTTGTAGGGACCTGTGCCGATGGCTGCCTTGCCGGAATTGAAATCCGCGCTGCTTGCACCACTGGCCGCCTTCTTGGAAACAATGGGAACCACTGCCATGTCATTGGGCAACAAGGGATAGGGGCGCGCGGTTTTGAAGCGAATCGTCAAGGGGTCGACAATTTGTACGCCTGTGATTTCTTTGGTGTAGATCGAGAAGTTGCCAGGGCTGTCCTTGATGGTTGGAACGCGTTCAATGGAAAAGGCGACGTCTTCCGCTGTGAAAGGACTGCCATCGTGAAACGTAACGCCTGGGCGCAGCTTGAATTCCCAGGTGGTGTCGTCCACCGTACGCCAGGACAGGGCCAGCCCAGGCAGCATGCGAAGGGATTCGTTGCGTTCGATCAAGCGGTCGTAGACATGGTCTGCGATGTTCTGGTTGGGCGACAGTAACTGGAATTGCGGGTCCATGGACGTGACATCGGCAGACACGCCAACGGCAACATTTTGCGCGTGGATGCATGCGGCCGACAGGCCGAGCGCGGCCACCACGGCGGCTTTGCGTAACAAGGAAAATCTCATGGGATGACTCCAAAATAGTAATTGACGACAGGGACAGCCTCAGTATGTTTTTGATTGCCATGGCAAACAACCGAGAAAAATTCCAAGCACCATTCCGCACCGGAATAGCAACAAGTCGACGTCACAGTTTTGGCGTTACATCCCTTTGCTACGCTTCTACACCGGGGTTGTTGAACCCTGGGCATGGTTCCAACCGGTAAGCTGCACCAGCCGCTCCAACGCAAAGGCCCCGAGCACTGAATTGCCCTTGGCATCCAACTCCGGGGCCCACACCGCAATGGTTCCTATGCCAGGCGCAACGGCGGCAATGCCACCGCCAACGCCGGTCTTGACGGGCAGGCCAATGCGGTAGGCGAAGTCGCCCGCCGCGTCATAGGCGCCGCAGGTCAGCATCAGGGCATTGACCCGGCGGGCATCGTCAGCCGACAGGTATTGCTCCGTGACAGCGCCCGCCTGATTGAAGCTGCGCCCGCCATCAGCCAGAAACAAAGTAGCCTTGGCCAGCTGGGTGCAGGTCATTTCAATGGCGCATTGGTGGCAATAATTGTCTAGCACCAACTCAGGTGCGTTCACAAAGTTTCCATAGCTCTTCATGAAGTAGGCCATGGCCATGTTCCGGTTGGCAGTCTCGCGTTCCGAGCGCGCGACGTGCTTGTTCCAACTGAGTTCGGCATCCTCGGTCAGTCGGCGCAGGGCTCCCAACAGCGCAATGTCAAGGTGCGCATACCGGGTTGTCAGAATGTCTGTAATGACCAATGCACCGGCATTGATGAACGGATTGCGGGGGATTCCTCTTTCGGTTTCCAACTGCACCATGGAATTGAAGGCCGCGCCGGATGGGTCACGGCCCACGCGGCTCCACACTGCATCGCCAACGGTTTTGAGAGCCAAGACGAATGCAAATAATTTGCTAATACTTTGCAAAGAGAAGAGCGTCCGTGCGTTGCCGACACTATGCGCGCTGCCATCTACCAAGGCCACGGCCATTCCGAATTGCCGTGGTTCCACCTGGGCAAGCGCCGGAATGTAGTCGGCTACCTTTCCTCGCCCATACAGGGCCTGTGCTTCATCGTGAATACGGTCCAAGATTGCTTGCAGCGGTGTGTTGTTGGTTGATTGGGGTGCGGCGGACATATTGCTGAATCGTCGGGGCGTTGGCGAAAAGTTCAACGGAGTTGATCGGTGCGCTGTTGAAGAATATGCCGTATTGTCCCCTGCGACCTGCTATTCCGCAGTGGAATGGTGCCGAGAGATTTTCTCGTTTGATTGCCAGTGCCATCGCAAACATACTGGGTTCACATCCGCAGGCGATGCGCACGTTGACTGGCGCATGCACACGGTGTTCGAACAGGAGTAAATCATGGTACTGAGCCCACTCAATCCTGGTCATGGCCCGTCAATGACTCGACGCAAGATATTGGCGACAGCGGCCATGGGTACTCTCGCAGGTTACGGTTCCGCATTTGCGAGCGGCCAGCTCGATGCCAAGGAACTGGTAGTGGGCCAGCTCGTGTCGCTGTCAAATCCGGCTACCAGGGTCACGGCTATAGAACTACAGGCCGGCGTAGAAATTGCGTTGCGTCAAATCAACTCCAGGGGAGGAATCCAGGGCCGGTCAGTCCGGACTGTGCTCCTAGACGATGAGTTCAGTCCCCCCAAAACGGTTGCCCTGGCGGAAGAGCTCGTCCAACAGCACGGTGCCATTGCGCTGGTAGGTTGCCTGGGCACGCAAACAACATTGCGCTTGATCAGCGAGGGCATCCTGGAGCGAAACCATCTGGCGAGCTTTGGTCCATTCACGGGCCTGCAAAAAGTGCAGAGTGCACCCAATATATTTCCCGTTCGCGTGAGTTTCGACGATGAGGCTAAGGCCATGTTCTTTCATGCCGTTCGTTTGGGTCGGAAGAATGTCTGCTTTCTGTACCTGAAAGCTGGGGCAGGCCCTGAGCTATCCCAGTCTGCGCAACTGTGGGCGAATGAGTCAGGCGCCAACCTATTGAACAACACCGGGTTGGAAGTACGAAAAACTGCGGCGGAGCAACTACAGGAAGCCGAAGCAACACTTGTCAAGTGGGGTGACGATACGCCTGACGCCGTAGTCTTGATTGGCTTTGGAGCCGCACAGTCGGCGGCAATCACTGCGTTGCGGAAAAAGTATAGAACGCGGATACCAATCTACGCACTAGGGCAGATCAACATTGATACGCTAATTTCTGAGGTCGGAGGCGATGCTGCCCGAGGCGTTACCTTGACCCAGGTAATGCCATCGCCCATCAGCTTTGATAGGCAAATTTGCCGTGAATACGCGAGTGATCGCCAACGGTGGAGGCCAGATCTCAAACCAACCTACATGATGCTGGAAGGTTATATTGCGGCGAGAATATTGGCGCAGGTTCTGCGTCGCGCGAAAGCCCTTACCCGGGAAGGTGTGCTTGAGGCCGCATTGGGTTCTGGCGAGTTGAGCGTAGCCGATTTTCATGTGAGCTACTCGCCCGCGCTGCGTAAGTCGCTACAGCCGGTGGACATCACGATGCTCAACCAGTCGGGCGTACTCATCCGCTAACGGCTCACTTCAAGGCACCGAAGGACTCTGACTCGGTGTCGTCCGCCTGTTCCAAAAGCCATGCGCGCATGGTGGCGACGGCGGGATCGGTTTGCCGGTGCTCGGCCGACAAGAAGTAATAGCCAAAGCGGCTCACCACACCCGAGGCCATGGGGTTCACCAGTTCCCCACGGGCCAGTTCTTCCTGCACAAACACCCTGGGCACAAGGGCCAAGCCCATGCCTGCGACCGCGGCCTTTAGCAAGGTCGAATAGAACTCGTAACGCGTCACCTTGCGTGGTTCGTTTGTCGATAGCTGGTGTGCCGCCGCATACTCATCCCAGGCCAACGGAACCTGAAAGTGCTGTATCAGATGACAACGCATCGCGTCGCTGGCGGTGCGCAGTTCAGGTACGGTCTGAAGGTATTTGGGCGCGGCCACCAGCAACATTTCGCGTCCAAAAAGATAGTCCGCGACAAAGCCAGGCCACACCCCATCCCCAAAGCGAAACTCACCATCTGTCAACGCCTGATCTTTTCCATCTTTTGACAATAGGCTGGTGAATTGAACATCGATCAGGGGATTCGCTTCGGCAAAGGATGCAAAACGCGGCAGTAGCCAACGATCACCAACAATCGCGAGGATACGCAAAGTCAAAGTGGACGGATCCACGGGGCGCATGGCGACATGCGCCGACGCGGCAGCCAACTGAATCAGTATTGGGCGTACCTCATCCAAGTAGCTTCGTCCCAGATCTGTCAAGACCAGGCCGCGATTCACGCGCACAAAGAGATTGACACCTAAGGTCTCTTCCAATGTTCGAATTTGTTTGCTGACCGCGCTTTGCGTTAGGCATAGCTCCTCGGCTGCTCCGGTGCACGTGAGATGGCGTGCGGCTGCTTCAAACACACGCAGTGCTGTTGTCGAGGGAATGGTGGTTCGCACGGGCGCTGTCATCTTGTCCAACTATTTATGGTTGCTATGCGTTCTTGGAATACAGGGGCGAATATAAGTCACTTTAACTATTTCCCCACCGCCAATACTATTCCTTTCAGTTCACTTTATGTACATACCATGCTCATCTTTCTCCTACGCCGTGTGATGCAAGGCTTGTCAGTTTTGCTGGTGATGTCGCTCTTGGTGTTCATCGGCGTTTTTGCCATCGGCAACCCTGTCGATGTGCTCATCAGTCCATCGGCCGATCAAGCGGAAGTCGCCCGTGTCACGCAGCAACTGGGCCTGGACAGACCTTTATGGGTGCAATACCTGCGTTTTGTCAGGTCGGCTGCGGATGGAGATTTGGGGGCTTCCTTTGTACATGGGGAGTCCGCCTTAAAGCTCATCTTGTCCCGCATGCCGGCCACCATGGAGCTTGCGGTCGTGGCCATGGCTTTCGCCGTGCTGCTGGGAATCCCCCTTGGGCTGTGGGCTGGGTTGCACCCCAACTCCGCGAGTGGGAAGAGCATCATGGTGGGGTCAATCTTTGGCTTCTCACTCCCCACCTTCTGGGTCGGTCTCATGCTAATCATGTTGTTCTCCGTCCAGTTGGGCTGGCTCCCCTCCAACGGTCGCGGCGATACGGCGTCGTTTCTAGGTATGCAGCTCTCTTTGGTGATTCGGCTGACGCGCGCTGGTGCGCGTGAGGCGCTATTGCAGGACTACGTCAAGTTTGCCCGTGCAAAGGGCTTGCGTAATAGCCGCGTGATTGGGGTTCATGTGCTGAAAAATATCATGATTCCCATCGTCACCGTGGTTGGATTGGAGTTTGGCTCGGTCATCGCCTTCGCAGTCGTGACGGAGTCCGTCTTCGCTTGGCCGGGTATGGGAAAACTGTTGATCGAGTCGATCAATATGTTGGATCGGCCCGTGGTTGTCGCCTACCTACTGGTCATTGTGGCGATGTTCATCACTATCAATCTGTTGGTTGATCTGGTGTATTCCCTGTTGGATCCACGTGTTCGACTGACGGATGCCGATCAATAGCCACGGTCCTCCCGTCCAACAAAGCCAATCTTCCGAACGTCAACCCACCTGGAAATCACCATGGATACACCTTTTCTCCGCCTTGTGCGTGCCTACGCGCAAAGCCGTATCGCAATATTCGGGGTGCTGCTGTTGGCACTGTTTGTGGGCGCTGCCCTGCTGGCCCCTTGGTTGGCACCACAGTTGCCCTATGACTTGACCCAACTCAATATGATGGACTCTCGTATGCCCCCGGGGACCGCCTGGAGTGATCGCGTGGGAAGTCATTATGTGTTGGGGACGGATGGACAGGGGCGTGACATTGCGTCCGCGATCTTGTTTGGCCTGCGCACGAGCCTCTTGGTGGGTGTTGTCAGTACGCTGCTGGCCTTGGCGCTTGGATTGGTTTTTGGCCTGATCGCAGGGTACGTGGGTGGAAGAACGGAAACCTTGATCATGCGGCTAGCGGATATCCAGCTGTCATTTCCGGCCATCTTGATTGCTCTCATTCTATTGGCGGTGTTAGGACAAGGGGTAGGGAAGATTATTCTGGCCCTTGTGACGGTGCAGTGGGCTTACTACGCCCGCACAACCCGTAGTGCAGCAATTGTGGAGCGAAAAAAAGAGTATGTGGAAGCCGCTCGACTGCAGGGGCTCTCCAATACACGAATCGTGCTTGGCCATTTGCTTCCCAACTGCTTGCCACCCTTGATCGTGGTCGCGGCCCTTCAGGTTGCCGCCGCTATATCCCTGGAAGCCACCCTGTCATTTTTAGGGTTGGGCCTTCCAGTGACCGAACCCTCATTGGGGCTTTTAATTGCCAATGGATACCAACACATGTTGTCGGGTAGTTATTGGATGAGCTTTTTCCCCGGAATTGCGCTTCTGATGTTGATCGTCAGCATCAATTTGGTTGCTGACCAATTGCGCGACATTCTCAATCCTCGACTGCAAGGGCAATGACATGGCACATCCCTCAATAGATTCCAAATCCGGCTTCCCGGTGGGTGTTGCCCCCACCTTGCAAGTCGAAGATTTGAAGACTTGTTTTTTTACAAAAGGTGGCGTCGCAACGGCGGTGGACAGCGTCAGCTTCACGCTAAATCCCGGTGAAATTATGGGCCTGGTTGGTGAGTCCGGCTCCGGAAAATCCATGACTGGATACTCCATCGTAGGGCTTGTCGACCCGCCCGGAGAGGTCGTCGGAGGGCGCATCCTGTTTCAAGGTCAGGACCTGCGCCAAATGGACGAGGAAAGCTTGCGTCGCCTACGGGGCAATCGAATCTCGATGATCTTCCAAGATCCGATGATGACGCTCAATCCCGTGTTGCGCATCGACACCCAGATGATTGAAACGGTGCTCGCACACGACAAGGTGAGCCACAGCGCCGCACGCGAAAGGGCGCGTGATGCATTGGCACGGGTTGGCATTCCAGCCCCCGAAGAGCGGCTTCGCGCATACCCTCACCAATTCAGCGGTGGCATGCGCCAGCGTGTTGCGATCGCCATTGCCATGCTCAATAAACCCGATCTCATCATCGCAGACGAACCCACTACGGCCCTGGACGTAACGATACAAGCGCAAATTCTTTTTGAGATGCAGAAGCTGTGTCGGGAGACCGGTACCGCGTTGATCTGGATCACCCATGATCTCTCCGTCGTTGCAGGCTTAGTCGATACCGTTGCAGTGATGTACGCGGGAAAGCTGGTAGAGACAGGTCCGGTGCGCAGCGTGTTAGAAAACCCGCTGCATCCTTACACCCGAAGTCTGATCGAGTCCCTGCCAAGCCGCAATGTTCGCGGGCGTCCCCTCAAGCAGATCAGTGGAATAGCCCCATCGCTGCTGGCTTTGCCGGTCGGATGCGCATTTCGGGAGCGCTGTCCCGCAGCCGGACCGGCGTGCATGGAGGAGCCGCTCAAGCGCGAATTGCATAAATCCACTGTTCGCTGCTGGTTTCCATTTACAGCACAGGAGGTAGTATGAAGACCGTCGAAGCAACCCACGCATTGCTGGAACTACGTGATGTTTCCAAGCAGTTCTACAAGCGCCCAGACATAGCCCAGCGCATGGCAATTAAATTGGGCTTTGCTGCACCCCCCGCTACGGTGCATGCGGTTGATCGTGCCTCCATCAAGGTATTTCCTGGCGAGGTAGTGGGTCTGGTCGGAGAGTCGGGGTGTGGAAAGTCCACGCTGGGTCGGGTCGCAGTTGGCCTGCACGCTCCCACCATGGGGCAACGACTGTGGCGGGGGCAGGATATGGCTGGTATGACGGCCAACGCGCGTCGCCAAGCGCAGCTGAAATTGCAGATGGTCTTTCAAGACCCCTACGCTTCACTCAACCCCAGATTGCGTGTCAACCAAATCGTCGGTGAAGCCGCAGTTGCGCATGGGCTGGTCGAAGCTCGCGAGCAGAAGTCATTTGTGGCGCATCTGCTAGAGCGTGTGGGCTTGGATCCCAACGTCTCCCAACGCTTTCCGCACCAGTTCTCGGGTGGACAGCGAGCACGCATTGGCATTGCGCGGGCGCTGGCACTTAAGTCGGAGTTCCTTGTGTGTGACGAGGCAGTGGCGGCATTGGATGTGTCCATTCAAGCGCAGGTGATCAACCTCTTCATGCAATTGCGCCAGGAACTGGGCTTGACCTATCTGTTCATCAGTCACGACTTGGGTGTAGTCCGCCACATTAGTGATCGCGTGGTCATCATGTACCTCGGTAGAGTGGTAGAGACCGCCGATGCGCAAGCGCTATTCGAACACCCCAATCACCCGTACACACAAGCACTATTGGCGGAGGCGCCTACGTTGGTCGTGAAAAAGAAGACCTTTGTCGCCATCCGCGGGGAAATACCCTCGCCCTTGAATCCACCGTCGGGTTGCCACTTTCACCCACGCTGCCCTCACGCCATGGCGCGCTGTTCCGTTGAAGCGCCCGCGCTGCGAAACATTGCTGCTGGACACGAGTCTGCGTGCCATCTCAATGACCGGTGAACGCAATGTCTAAACACGCAAACCAACCCAGCGGGGAAGCGCTTTCGTTTCTGCACACGTTGATCGGCTTCGACACAACCAGTCGGGAGTCAAACTTAGGATTGATTGAATGGGTTCGGGACCTCTTGGAGAGGCAAGGCGCGAAGTCTCGTCTGACCTATGACAGGGATGGGAAAAAGGCGAACCTCTTTGCCAAGCTTGGAGGTGGTTCGCTTCCTGGCGTAATACTGTCCGGTCACACCGACGTTGTACCGGTGGATGGTCAGGACTGGAGCAGCGATCCCTTTTGCGCCGTAGTGCGCGACGGCCGCCTGTTTGGCCGGGGAAGTTGTGACATGAAGGGCTTCATCGCCTGTGCGTTGGCCGCCGTTCCGCAGATTCTGACGCACTCCCGCGATACGCCGTTTTACCTGGCTCTGTCATACGATGAAGAAGTTGGGTGTGTGGGGGTGCGAAGCCTGCTGGCAGATTTGGCCGAACAAAATATCCATCCGGCAGCCTGCATCGTAGGCGAGCCTACGGAGATGCAGCTCGTCGTAGCGCACAAAGGACGGCGGGAAATGCGGTGTTGTGTGCGCGGAAAAGAAGCGCACTCGTCTCTGCCTGAGCTAGGGGTCAACGCGATTGAATATGGCGCTCAAATCATCGCGTTTTCCCAACGTCTTGCGATGGGTGAGGCACGCTTTGGGCAACGATCTGCAGGATTTAACGTTCCCTACAACACCTTACAGTGTGGGACCGTACAGGGTGGTCTATCCGCAAATACGATCCCTAGGGACAGTGAGTTCTCATTGGAAGTGCGCTACCTTCCGGGAGCGGAGCCAGAAGCTATTTTTGAGAAAATTCAGAGGTTTATTGATGGCGAAGTATTGCCTGAAATGCGGAGCGTTTTTTCTGACACATCGGTTGACCTAACTTTGGTAAATGACACGCCAGCATTTGAAATCCCCTCGGACTCGCCACTCGTGAGCTTGGTTCAGAAGCTCAGCAAATCACAGCGTCAGTCTCGCGTTGCCTATAACACGGAGGCCGGGTTGTTTCAGTCCTATGGAATACCCACGGTGATCTGCGGGCCAGGGAGTATCGAGCAGGCGCATCGCCCCAATGAATACGTGGATTTGGATCAGATTGCCCAATGCGAAGGCTTTCTCACCAGCTTGCTCGATAGCACGAACGAATCCGATTGGATGAAGAGGTAACCATGCCTGCGGAAAAGTCAGCGTTCCGCAAATGCCTTTTAGGCTGCTTGTTGAGTCTGGTCATGCAGACCGTTGGTGCGGCTGACCCATTGCGTGTCGTTTACTTTGAGAATTACGAGCCCATTTCGTGGTTGGACGCAGAGACGATGCGTGGCGCTTTGGTCGAAATCGTTGACGAGGCCATCACCCGGCGCATGGGAATCGCGGTCGAACATCGTGGCTTTCCTTGGGCACGTGCCCAAGAGATGGTCAAAAAGGGCTATGCGGACGCCTTCCTGACTGTCGTGACGCCAGAACGCACTGAGTACACGAACACTAGTATGGAGAGCGTCTTGAGTTTAGATAACGTGGCCTACATCAGTGCCCGTAGTCCGCGTCGCAAAGAGCTGGAAAGAATTCAAACCGTGGAGGACCTATTGCCATATGCCCTTGTTGACTATTTTGGCAACGGCTGGGCCAAGAAACGTTTGGCGGCGCACAACGTGAATTGGGTCCCCGGCATGTCCAATGCGCTGCGGATGGTTGGTGCGGGACGCGTTGACGCATTCATCGAAGCCAGCCAAGTCGTTCGCTACCATGTTCATAAGATGAATCTTGATGCTGACATCATGGATGTTGCCACCGATTTTCGAGTCGGTGAAATTTCGGCTTTGCATCGGCAAAAATTCGCCCTACGCAGATCGACTGGATCAGTTCGATATGGCCATCCGCGCCATGCGCAAGGACGGAACGTTGGACCGTATTTACGACAAATATTTGATCGTCAGGCGGTGATATTCCTTGCAAAATTGGTTCGGTCTTTTTCTTAGGAAAAAAGGGTGGCACCTAGGTGCCACCCAAAGTGCGAGCTACTTCTATAGACACGCACCACCCGAGACGCCTGGTTCAGAATCCTGCAGTTCTACTATTCAATGCGCACTAGGAAGTGCATCTGCAGTCCCCTCGTTTGAGTGAATATGGATCGGCCTACCACCATGCTTCCATTTGCACGCCCAGCAAGGTCACATCGTTGCGGTTGCTCGCAGCACCCATGGAGCCCTTGGCAGCGTCGTTCCAATTGAAGCGCGTGGCGTAGATACGGAGTTCAGGACGCGTCCAAAACTTTGTATCGGTGGAAAACGCCACGGCGAACGTGGCTTTGTTCAGGTTTTTGGTGTCCATGCCGTCTTGCATGCGCTGGGTCACAGCCAGGTCCGCCAGCAATTTGACATGTTTGGCCACCCCATAAGAAATGCGTCCACCGATAGACGTATCCGTGATCTTGCCGCCTCCGTCAGGCGTCAGGGTTTGGTAACCAACGAGCGCTTGTCCGCCAAAGTCTCCGAGTTGCCAATTGATGGAATCGGCGATGCGGAATTGTTCGGCCCCAGGTTGAGGGCCGGCCAGGTTGGCGGGTGTTCCCGTCACCGTGCCATCCGGATTGACCGTCACGCTGGCTGCTTTTGCAGGGCTGTCCAGGTTGTAGAACTTTCCGGTGATGCTGGCATGTCCGCTGGACCCCTGCAGAAATACCGTGTTTTTGATATCCGCGGTGATGTCCTGGTTGTGGATCAGACCCAAAGCGCCACCATTGCTGCCTTTGGCAAAGCTTCCAGATACCGCAGCTCCCGTTACCGTCAGTTTGCCGCCAGGATTCACGGGTAGGTCGCGTAGCTGGAAGTTGAGGCGTGTCGCATCATTGGTGCTGTGTTGGGTGCCGTTGTTTTTGTTGTCGAAGCTCGCGTCGGTAGAGGCGGAAATGTTGAGCTTTGAGCCACCGACATTGATTCCGTCCACGCCGGCACCAAAGTTGTCACCGTCCACCACCAGGAAATTGTCGACAATGTGAATGTCTTGGACACGGTGCCAACGTTGACCGGCCCAGAGACTGGCTTCGGGGGCAAAGTCCAGACCGGAGACATCTGCGAAGAGCTGTGCCGTGCCGGTGCTGCCGTTGTTCAAGGTGGGCATGTAGTGCGCGCCCCACTTGACGCCGTTACCGAGGTCGAACTTTTTGCCGAGCATGAATTCCAGGTAGTTACCGCCTTCGTTACCAAGGCGATAAAAGTGCAAGTCACCGCCCAGCGAATAGCCACCGAGTTGCGTATCCTTGGTCGAGCTATAGAAGCCCGCACGCATATAGCCGTTGAACTCCAGCTCATCGGTTGATGCAGAGAATGCCTGACTACCTAATGTAGCCAAGACGCAGGCCACAGCAGTTGCTCGCAGTTTTTGTGATTTCATTTTTTGGATATCCTTCGATTGGTTAAAGTGGAAAATACGCAATAGCAATCAACGTTGCCTTCTTCGAGAAACACCTCTCCATTGGCTTGACGCAACGCGTCGCCAAAGGTCATTTACTTTTTTTGATGTGGGGGCTCTAGCCCGGCGGGAGCCGGGCACCCTGTGCGCCCATGTTGGTCAAGCCCTCGTGGGCTTGGTGTGTCCGGCTTACTTGTAGTAACCGGCCTTCTTCATTTCACGGTCCGCCGCAACTTGGGATGCCGCCAGCGCCGCATCCACCGTGGACTTGCCCGCCAGTGCCGCACTCATCTGCTGGCCCACCGTGGTACCAATCGCCTGGAACTCGGGGATGGCCGCATACTGCACGCCCACATACGGGCTCTTGGGCAAGGTGCTG
>Ga0207976_100579_pt1 | contig 12876 bp, 9 predicted proteins | sample LakWasMe94_HOW11_2_FD_183916 | JGI IMG/M metagenome (GOLD analysis project Ga0207976, IMG submission 183916) | Freshwater sediment methanotrophic microbial communities from Lake Washington under simulated oxygen tension - Sediment Metagenome... | ecosystem: Environmental > Aquatic > Freshwater >... | reverse complement strand
AGAACACGGTCTTGTGGTCCCAGCGCCAGGCGTGGCCGTGCCCATAGAGCGAGTCGCCAAAGAAAACACCGGCCAGCAGGGTGGCGCTCAGCAGCACAAAACCGGCGGTCACGAATCGGTAGGTCAGGCGCTCCAGGGTCAGCAAGGGCAAGCCGCTTTGCGGGTCTTTGGCATTGCGAATGCGGGCCTCGGCACGGGTCATGAACCAGGCATGCACAACGGCGATGCCAAACAGGCCGTAGCAGGCCACGCCAAATGCCAGGTGCAAGGCCAACCAGGCCGAGGCTGTGACCGGCATGGCGTTGCCCGGAAAAAAGAAGGCGACCATTACGGCCGCGGCACCGACCACGCAGAGCGTCCAACGGGTGGGTAACTGGGGGTAGATCTGGCTTTCCACCGCATAGACCGCGGCCACCAGCCATGCGGTGACCGACATGGCGGGCGCAAAACCAAAATGCGGCTGCTCGCCCAACAAGGTCATGGCCAATACGCCGCCATGCATCAACCAGGCCGCTGCGACCCACAGGCGTGCCGCGTGTTCATTGACATGCGTGGTGCGCACGGCGGGCCACGCGTAGGCGGCGGCAGCCAAAACCGACAAAATCAGGCTAAGGGGTGGCGCACTGGCTAAAATCATGGGTACAGTTTAGCGTTTTGCTCCTTGCCAACTTTGGTTGGCCTTCACACCTGGTTCCGTGCAACGGAATACATCCTCCTATGGCTTCCGCTCTCTCCGACAAACTTTCCCGCCTCGTCAAGGAAATGCGAGGCCAGGCCCGCATCACCGAGACCAATGTGTCCGACATGCTGCGCGAAGTCCGCATGGCCTTGCTCGAGGCCGACGTCGCCCTGCCCGTGGTGCGCGACTTCATTGCCCGCGTCAAGGACAAGGCGCTGGGCCAGGAAGTGATGGGTTCACTGCAACCCGGCCAGGTGCTGGTCAGCATCGTCAGCAAAGAACTGGCCGCCACCATGGGCGAGGGCGTCAGCGATATCAACCTGGCCGCCCAACCACCCGCGGTGATCCTGATGGCGGGCTTGCAGGGCGCCGGTAAAACCACCACCACAGCCAAGCTGGCCAAGCACTTGATCGAGAAGCGCAAGAAGAAAGTGCTAACCGTGTCGGGTGACGTCTACCGTCCGGCCGCCATCGAACAGTTGAAGACCGTGACCGCCCAGGCTGGGGCCGAATGGTTCCCCAGCACGCCCGACCAAAAGCCCGTCGACATCGGCCGCGCTGCGTTGGACTATGCCCGCAAGCACTTCTTTGACGTGCTGCTGGTTGACACCGCCGGCCGCCTGGCGATTGACGAAGTGTTGATGGCCGAAATCAAGGACCTGCACGCTGCGCTGAATCCGGTGGAGACGCTGTTTGTCGTCGACGCCATGCAGGGCCAGGACGCGGTCAACACTGCCAAGGCCTTCAAGGAAGCGCTGCCGCTGACCGGCATCATCTTGACCAAGCTCGATGGTGACTCACGCGGTGGTGCGGCCCTGTCGGTGCGCCAGATCACCGGCGCGCCGATCAAGTTTGCCGGTACCAGCGAAAAGCTCGATGGCCTGGAGGTGTTCGATGCCGAACGCCACGCAGGGCGCATCCTGGGCATGGGTGACATCCTGGCGTTGGTGGAGCAGGTTACGGCCGGTGTGGACGTCGCCGCGGCGCAAAAGTTGGCTGCGAAGGTCAAAAGTGGCGCAGGATTTGATCTGAACGATTTTCTGGCCCAGATTCAGCAGATGAAACAAATGGGCGGACTCTCCAGCCTGATGGACAAGCTGCCTGCCGCTATGACGGCCAAGGCCGGCAATGTCAACATGGACCAGGCCGAGAAAGACATCAAGCGCAAGGAAGGCATCATCCACAGCATGACGCCGCTGGAGCGCCGCAAGCCCGAACTCATCAAGGCCACCCGCAAGCGCCGCATCGCCGCCGGTGCGGGGGTGCATGTTCAGGAAGTCAACCGCATGCTCAAGGAATTTGAGCAGATGCAAGCCATGATGAAGAAATTTTCCGGCGGCGGCATGATGAAGATGATGAAGCGGCTGGGGGGCATGAAGGGCATGCCGAAGATGCCGTTCTAAAACCCCGTTTTGACGTAAAAAGAGGTTTTTATACCCATTTTGGGTTTGTTGGCGAATTCTCTCTCGGAAATTTGCCACTAGCCCTCGTCGGTTCTGGTTGTTGTGCTATCTAATTGGTAGTGATGCCTTGGCTAGCTGCTAACTGGGTTGGGATGCGATGGCTTTCTTAACAACCCACTCTCCCCCAACCCCTCTCGCCCCGCCGGGCGAGAGGGGAGCCTTTAACAGCCGATTTTGGAATTGCGCGCCGAATACGGAATCACCGCAGTGAGGTTGCGTTACGAGATTGCGCTCCCAGGTTTTGATCCAACGGTCGTAGAGACGGCGATCAGCGTTGGAGTGGAGCCGCTGGCACGCGCAGCGGCCAGTGTTGGTGCACCAGCGCCGTTAGCCGGTTACTACGACCGCCACCCCAGCGATCTGGGCGCCGTACCATGTACCGCGACGCTTCGCCTGTAATTCCGTAGTCGGCGCGTAGGAGCCAAATCGGCTGTTAAAGGCTCCCCTCGCCCGGCGGGGCGAGGGGCTGGGGGAGTGGGTTGTTAAAGAGGTCATAACATCCCAACCCTGCTGTCGGTGCCAGGCACTGTGGGCGCGGGTTGCTAAGTAAGCCATGGTATCTCAGCCCAGTAGCCCTCGCCCAATAAGCGCAACCTGCTATATCTTCTATAGCGGACCCAGTCGACGAGAAGTTCAGGCCGCGACAACCTCAGTGGTCACCACCTCACCCCGCAAGGTATAGCTGCGCGTCTCGGTAATCCGCACATCCACCAGTTGCCCGACCAGTCGCGCCTGACCAGCGAAGTTCACGACCCGGTTGCACTCGGTGCGGCCCATCAGCTCACCGGCGTCGCGCTTGGACGCGCCCTCCACCAAAATGCGCTGCACCGTGTTCAGGCGACTCTCGGAGATGCGGGTGATGTTGGCGTTGATGACGCCCTGCAGGTGCTGCAGGCGGCGCAGCTTGACGTCGTGCGGTGTGTCATCAAACAGATTGGCGGCGGGGGTGCCGGGGCGTGGGCTGAAGATGAAGCTGAAGCTGTTGTCAAAACCGATGTCATCGATCAGTTTCATCATTTTGTTGAAGTCGTCCTCGGTCTCACCGGGGAAGCCGACGATGAAGTCCGAGCTCATCGCCATGTCGGGGCGGATGGCGCGCAGTTTGCGCACCGTGCTCTTGTATTCCATGGCCGTGTAGCCGCGCTTCATGGCCATCAGAATCTTGTCGCTGCCGTGCTGCACCGGCAGGTGCAAATGGCTGACCAATTTAGGGATCTTGTCGTAGGCGGCGATCAGCGACGGCGTGAACTCGTTGGGGTGGCTGGTGGTGTAGCGGATGCGCTCGATGCCGGGGATGTCGGCCACGTATTCCAGCAGCGTCGCAAAGTCGGCCATCTCGCTGGATAGTATCGATGTGTCCCCCACCATCTTGGCGCGGTAGGCATTGACGTTCTGGCCCAGCAGCGTGATTTCCTTGACGCCCTGGTCGGCCAGACCCGCCACTTCCACCAGCACATCCTCAAAGGGGCGGCTGACCTCTTCGCCACGCGTGTAGGGCACCACGCAGTAGCTGCAGTATTTGGAGCAGCCCTCCATGATGGACACAAAGGCCGATGCACCCTCCACCTTGGCGGGCGGCAGGTGGTCGAACTTTTCAATCTCTGGGAAGCTGATGTCCACCTGCGGCTTGTTTTGCACCGCTCTGGCATTGAGCAACTCGGGCAGGCGGTGCAAGGTTTGCGGGCCAAACACCACGTCGACAAACGGCGCGCGCTTGATGATCTCCGCTCCCTCCTGGCTGGCGACGCAACCACCGACGCCGATCAGCACGCCCTTCTTGGCCAGGTGGCGCACGCGGCCCAGATCGGAGAACACCTTCTCTTGTGCCTTTTCGCGCACCGAACAGGTGTTGAACAAAATCAGGTCGGCCTCCTCCACATCCTGCGTGGGTGTGTAGCCCTGGGCGGCGCCCAGCACGTCGGCCATCTTGTCCGAGTCGTATTCGTTCATTTGGCAGCCAAAGGTTTTGATGAATACTTTTTTGTGGGTCATACGGACCTCGCTGTGAAATGCTATAAATTCAATAGCTGCAAAGGCAATCATTGCGGGGGCTGGCGCCTCGATTTGCTTGCGGCAGGTTTGTCCGGGGCTTGCGCCCCGGGCGGTTTATCGCGGGGAGGACGCCGCGGTGGAGCTGGCCGATGCCCCTGCCTCAGCCGACGAGGTCGTCGCATCGGACACGTAATTGGGCGGCAAGGTCGAGCCTTCCCTGGCCTCTTGTGCCTCGGTGGCGTTGAGTACCCAGACTTCGTGCACCATGCCCTGCGCGTCGCGCAGGTAGTTCACCGTCACGGTTTTGCCGGCCAGCGAGCCGGACAGGACGAGCAGGTTATTGCTGCCCCGGATGCGGGCTCCGGGCGACAGGCGCGCCGCTTGGCCGTTGAGCAGGATGTCAGGCGGATACGTAACCTGCATCATGGCCCGCTTGGCAGCGGCCGGAAAGGGGCGCACGGCCTCTTGTGCGTGGGCCGCGTTGGCCAGCGCCAGCAGGGAGGTGAGCAGTGCCGCGCGCCAAAGGGGAGCGATGGCAGGGGCGAGGTGAAGGCAGCGATTCATGGTGTGTATCCAGAGGCTGGGTGGGGCAATCCGCAGGGCAATCCCTGCCGGAGGTCTGAGGCGGTGATTGTAAGTCCTCCACCGGCGCGCCAGTGCGTGGCTTGCGGGTCAGGCGATGCCCGCTGCGTGCGTGTGCGCATGGAGGCCGTGCATGGGCTCTGCTACATTGGGTGGGTTCGGAGCACGACGCACCATGAAATCCGACCCCTCCACAGAAAACTTCGTCGACGATGTCGGGGCCTATGAGCGCTTTGTGCTGTGGATTCACCGGGCCGTCGTCCTGGCCATGGTCTTGGTCTGGCTCAGCGTAGCGGCCACGACACCCACGCAATGGTCGCGCTATGCGCCCCTGGTCCTGCTGGGCGTGGTGCTGGCGCTCAGCCGTTGGCAGGCGCGCCGCGGCCCACGCCACGCGGTCATGGTGTTGGTCATGGGCGTCTGGGTGATGACCGGCACGGTCGTCTTGCAGTTTGCCGGCGTGCACAGTGCCAGCATCATCCTGTACCCGTTCGCCATTGGAATGGCGGGCTGGGTGTTGGGCAAGCGCTGGTTGTTGGGCATGACGGTCGCGACGGCCGTGTTTCTCGCGGCGGTGGGGGCGGCCGAGATGCAGGGTGCCTTCCATCCGACGGCGCGCGCCAGCACGCTGGTTGTCACGGTGCAGTTGGTGGTGGTCTTGTCGGTGATTGCCTTTTTGGCCTATACCGCGCGCCAGCATTTGCTCAATAGCCGCGATCGTGCCGTCTCCTTGTCCCAGGAGCTGGCCGCGCAAAACGCCGCCTATGCCGCCCGCGAGCGGGAGTTGCAACTGCTGATGGACAACGTGCCGGTCGGGGTGGCATCGTTTGATGCGCAGTCCCACCTGCGCCGCTGCAACCTGCGTTACGCCACGCTGTTTGGCGCAGAGCCCAGTGCCATCGTCGGGCGCGCGATCGCGGACTACGTGCCGCCGTTGGCCTTGAGCCAACTCTTGCCGTACTGGGAGAAGGCCTTGGCCGGCGTGCCCCAGCACTACCGCCGCTCCAATGGCAACCCGGACGCGGGGGCGGTCTCCTGGCTGGACGCCGATGTCGTGCCGGAGTTTCTCGATGGCAAGGTGGTGGGCCTGTTTGCCCTGGTGGTGGACGTGACACAGCGGGTGCTGGCGGAGCAGGAGATCCGCAATTTGAACGCCGACCTGGAGCGCCGCGTGGAACACCGAACCCAGGAATTGGCACAGGCCCTGGACAGCCTGCACGCGTCCCGCGAAGAGCTGGTGCGCAGCCAGGCCAAAGCCGCCTTGTCGGCCCTCGTGGCCAGCGTGGCCCACGAGTTGAGCACACCCATTGGCAACAGCGTGCTGGTGGCCAGCACCTTGCGCGAGCTGGCACGCGAACTGTTGCAGCAGATTGAATCGGGGCAATTGCGCAAATCCAGTCTGCTGGAGTGGGGCCGCAACCTGGAGGACGGCAGCCTGCTGCTGCAAAGCAACCTGGGCCGGGCGGAAGCCCTGGTCAAGAACTTCAAACAGGTGGCCGCGGACCAGGCCAGCGAACAGCGTCGCAGCTTCGATCTGGCGGAAGTCGTGGCTGAGGTGGTGGTGTCGTTGAGCCCCAGCCTGAAGAAATCACCGCACCGCGTGGTGCAGGACATTGCGCCCGGCATTCAGATGGACAGCCTGCCGGGGCCGTTAGGGCAGGTGCTGATCAACCTGATCAACAACGCCTACATGCATGCGTTTGAGGGGCGCAGCGACGGGGGGCTGTTGACCATCAGTGCCCATGTCCAAGGTGAAAGCGTGGTGCTGCACGTGGCGGATAACGGAGTGGGCATTGCCGCCCCCGTGTTGCAACACCTGTTCGAGCCCTTCTTCAGCACCAAGATCGGCCGCGGCGGAACAGGTCTGGGAATGAGCATTGTGGATTCCATTGTGCGCAAGGCGCTGGGCGGGTCCATCACAGTGCAGTCGGCGCCAGGCCAGGGCACGGCGTTTGACATCACATTGCCGCTGTGTTTGCCGCCAGCCAAACCGGCGTAGCCCCGCAGCTCCATGCAGCAGACGGGCACAAAAAAAGCCACCAGGCGGTGCGCGGGTGGCTTTTTCAGAGAATTCTGGTGGTCGTAGGTGGACTTGAACCACCGACATCAGCATTATGAATGCTGCGCTCTAACCAACTGAGCTATACGACCGAAGACCAGCATTATAGCCAAAAATTTTTGGGGCGTGGCACCCCCGACCGACTGGTCCGCGTTCTAGCGCCTACTGGTGCTTGAATTCGGCTTTGCGCTTGTTGACAAAGGCGTCCATGCCCTCCTTCTGGTCGTCGGTGGCAAAGAGCGCGTGGAACAGGCGGCGCTCGAAGATGATGCCATCGGCCAGCGTGCCTTCAAACGCGCGGTTGACCGATTCCTTGGCCGCCATCGTGGCGATTTGCGAGAAGCTGCAAATCATCAGCGCCGCGCCCAGGGTTTCTTCCATCAGTTTGTCCAGCGGCACCACGCGGCTGACCAGACCGGCGCGTTCGGCTTCCACCGCGTCCATCATGCGGCCGGTCAGCGCCAGGTCCATGGCCTTGGCCTTGCCCACCGCGCGGGGCAGGCGCTGCGTGCCACCGGCGCCGGGGATGATGCCCAGCTTGATCTCGGGCTGGCCGAACTTGGCGGTGTCGGAGGCGATGATGAAATCGCACATCATGGCCAGCTCGCAGCCGCCGCCCAGGGCGAAGCCGCTCACGGCGGCAATCACCGGCTTGCGGATGGAGCGGATGGTTTCCCAGTTGCGGGTGATGAAGTCGCCCTTGTAGGCATCGGCAAAGCTGAATTTGGCCATGGCAGTGATGTCGGCGCCAGCGGCAAAGGCCTTTTCGCTGCCGGTGATGACCATGCAGCCAATGGCCGGGTCGGCGTCAAAGCCCTTGAGCGCATGGCCCAGCTCGTCCATCAACTGGTCGTTCAGGGCATTGAGCTGTTTGGGGCGGTTCAACGTGATGATGGCGACTTGCTCGCCTTCCACGCGGGTGGTGATGCATTCGTAGTTCATGGTGTGGGCGTTTCGGGTTGAGGGTGGAGTGAATCGACAGTTGACGGGCCGGGCGTCAGGCGCACGCCGGACGCAGGCAGTGGTGGGTAATGGGCGGGTTTGTCATGGGCAAGTGCGTCATGGGGCGGCGGCCGGTTGCGGCCCCAACCAGGCGTCGACCAGGGCCGCATCGCGCACGGCCAGGCGCACGGCCTGGCTGGCCTTGGGCAGGGTCAATGTCAGGCTTTGCAGTCGCTTGTCGCGGGCCACGATGGCGGTCACCTTTTTGGCATTGCCGGCCAACAGCGTGAAGTCGTCCAGCGACTGCAGGCGCCAGGCACCATGGGCGTCGCTGCCATTGGGCTGAACGGCGATCCATTCATCACCGCTGGCGAAACCGGCCTTCTCGGCCACGCCGCCGCGCAGCACCTGGTGGATGAAGAGGCCACCGTTTTCCTTGACACGCAGGCCCAGTTGCTGGGCGACCTGGTCGGGCTCGTGGTGGATTTGCACGCCGTGGCGCTCCAGCAAAGCATCCAGTGGCAGGTCGGCCGTGCCATGCACCCATCGGGCGATATCGGGGGCAAAGGAGCGGCCGCCCAACTGGGCCAGCACGGCCAGCAAATCCTGCTCGCTCATGGGCCCGCCCTGGCAGCGGCTCCACAGTGCGCGCATCACCGCGTCCAGCGTGGTCTTGCCCTCGGCCCGCAGCGTCAGGTCCAGGCACAGGCCGACCAGGGAGCCCTTGGTGTAGTAGCTGATGGTGGCGTTGGCAGTGTTCTCGTCCTGGCGGTAGTACTTGATCCAGGCGTCAAAACTGGCCTGGGCCACACTTTGTACCTTGCGCCCCGGTGCCTGGGCCACACCGTTGATGGTTTTGGTCAGCAGTTTGAGGTAGTCGGCGTTGGCTATCAGTGCGGCGCGGCGCAGCAACAGGTCGTCGTAGTAGCTGGTAAAGCCTTCGAAAAACCACAGCAGCTCGGTGTAGTTTTCTTGCGTGTAGTCATAGGTGGCCAGCTCGGCCGGGCGCAGGCGCTTGACGTTCCAGGTGTGGAAATACTCGTGGCTGATCAGCCCCAGCAGCGTGGTGTAGCCCTCGGGCTGCTTGTGCGTCGTGGGGGCCAGCGTGGTGCGTGGCAGGCGCGGCAGGTCGGCACGTTTGCAGATCAGCGCGGTGGAGTTTTTATGCTCCAGGCCGCCGTAGCCATCGCCCACGGCGTTCAGCATGAAGACATAATCCTTGAACGGAATGGGCCCCTGGCCCTCGCCGTTTTTACGTGTGTTGCTATTGTTTTTGATAGCGCCGCCATGCCAGAAGCGGATTTCCGCTTCACAGATGGCCTGGGTGTCGGCCAGCAGCTTGGCGCCGTCAAAGCTGGGCGGTGCGCCCGCCACCACAAAGCGGTGCGGTATGCCGCAGGCGGTGAAGCTGCCGCTCCAGAACGGCCCCATCTCGAAAGGGCAGTCCACCAGCGTGTTGTAGTCTTTGCAGCGGTAGGTTCCAAAACCCTGTTTGTTGATTTTTTGGGCTGTAGCCCCCGTCGCGACTGACCATTTTGCTATGGATTCAGTAGCAACAAGCTCCAGTGCGTGCGGCTGGTCTTGCTGGCCTTCCACCAGTAAACACAGGCTGGTGCCGTTAAAGAAGCCGCGGGTGGCGTCCAGCCAGGCGGTGCGCACCGAGTTGTCAAAGGCGTAGACCTCGTAGTGCACCACCAAGGGCTGGTCGGGCGCGCAGTCTACGACCCAGGTGGCCTTGTCGGTCTGCTGTGCGGCGACCGCCTTCTTGCCCTGGTGGCAGCGCAGGTTTTGCAGGTTCTTGGCGAACTCGCGCACCAGGTAGCTGCCGGGTATCCACACCGGCAAGCGCAAGACCTGCCGGGCTGCGGGTGCGGCGATGGTCAGCGTGATGCCAAACAGGTGGGCGTGCAGGTTGGCAACCTCGACCCGGTAGTGAATGGCGGTTGCCGCCGCGGGGCCGGCCTTGGAGGATGATTTTGCACGCATGGTCGTCATTAAAAGTATGGGCTAGCCCCCGCCAACAGAGCAGGAGCCGCTATCCATTGTGTAGCAATCCGGGTGGCTGTGCCGACCGGTTGGGTCGGGTATCGCGCTGCATCAGCCTTTGGTGCTAGCCAGTGATTTTTCGATCTGCTTGGCGTCGATGGCGCCCGGCACCCGTGCCCCATCCACAAAGAACAGCGTGGGGGTGCCGGTGATCTTGTAGTTGCGTCCAAACGCGGCATTGCGGGCCAGAGCGGCGCTGTCGCAATTTGCCGGGTTCGCGGGCGCGGGTTGGTCGCGCACCATCCAGTCCTGCCAGGCCTTGCCGGGATCCTTGGAACACCAGATGATCTTGGATTTCTCGACAGAGTCAGCGCCCAGGATGGGGTACAGGAACATATACACGGTGACGTTGTCGATCTTTTGCAGGTCACGCTCAAAGCGCTTGCAGTAGCCGCAGTTGGGGTCTTCAAACACGGCGACCTTGCGTTTGCCGTCGCCGCGCACAATGGTGAAGGCGTCCTTGAACGGCAAGTCGTCAAATTTGATGGCGGTGAGCTTGGTGACCCGTTCCTCCGTCAGGTTGCGCTGGGCGCGCACATCGATGATGTTGCCTTCGATCAGGTAGTTGGCCTGGGCATCGGTGTAGTAGATTTCACTGCCGTTGATGCGCAGCTCGTACACGCCGGGTATCGGGGTCTTGCTGACCTCGTCAACGGCCTTGATGTTGGGCAACCGCGCAGCGATGTTTTTGCGAATCTGCGCCTCTTGCGCCAGGGCTCCGCTGCAAACCAGAACGGCGGCGCAGGCCGTCAGGGTGTTGAAAAAAAAGTGTCTCACGGTTTGCTCTTGCCTTGTGTTGCGGAATGACCCAGTACGCCCATGGCGCGCCGAGCCACCCATTGTTTAATCGGTCCACTCTCTTCAAAACGGTTCATGCCCCAGTTGCGCAAGGCCTGCAAGGTCGGGTGGCGGTGCGTGAACAGTTGCTGCAAGACATCGTTGGCCTGCCCCAGCACGGCAAAGTCCGCCTTGCGTGCCCTTTCATATTGGCGCAGCAACCGGGGGTCTCCCACGCTGCGCCAATACGCCCGCCCATTCAACACCCGCACCAACTCTGCCACGTCGCCCAATCCCATATTCAAACCCTGTCCGGCCAGCGGGTGCACGTTGTGCGCGGCATCCCCCGCCAACACCCAGGCGCCTTGCCCGCAAGAGCCTGTCCAACGGCGTGCCAGTGCCTGCTGCAAAGGCCAGACCTTGCGCGCGCTGGTCAAAACTACTGCACCCAACGCGCCGTGGCTGGCCGTCTCCAACGCTTGGCAAAACACCTCTTCGCTGGCGGCCTGCAGTTCTTGCGCCCGCTCAGGATTGACTGACCACACAATGGCGCACAAGTTCCCGGACGGTCCACCCAAGGGCAAAAAAGCCAGAATTTCACCCTTGCTGAACCACTGGCGCGCGACTTGGGCGTGGGCGTGTGCACACTGCACGCGGCAGGCCAGGGCCCATTGGGCGTAGGGCGTAACGTCCCATTCCACGCCCCATTCCTGGCGCGACTGGCTGGCCTTGCCCTCGCACACCACGGTCAGGGCGGCCGGCTTGGGGGCGTCCACCACCTCAATCAACGGTTGAAAGCGCACCGCATCGGCCAGCCGGGCTTCCAGGACCGGCACGTCGACGATCCAGTTCAGCGCCGGGGCCGCGGCTTCGCCCGCGTCAAAGGCGACCTGACCGCCGTCGTCGCCCTGAACCTGCATGGACAGCACGGGTGTTGCATCCTGTTCGTCGGGCCAGCAGCGCACCGCTTCCAACAGCGCGCGCGACGACTGGTTCAGTGCATAGGCGCGTACATCGGTGGCGGCCTCTTGGGGTGCGCGCGCTTGGGCTGCGTCGGGAGTGACCAGTGCGACCCGCAATTGTTTGCCGGCCAGGTGCAGGGCCAGCGTGCGCCCGACGATGCCCGCGCCGCGGATGCAGATATCAAACGGTCTTGTCATGGTGGAGATTGTAAAAGTCGGGGGCGGCCGCTCGGGTGGGGCCGTCGCATGCCCCTAGGTCGGTGTGGGTTGGGCTTCCAAAGTGGAGCTCTCGGTGGGCAGCGCTTCCAGAAAACGAATCGGCCGGCGCGTATGGGGTGACATGCCGGACAGCAGCTCGCGCAGGTCATCGAGCACGCGCTCCGGGGGCACTGGGTTATCGTGCAGCAGGACACAGGCCGCCTGAAAATGCAGCGTGACTTCCGGCACCAGCCCGGGCAGCGGGATCAGCCCGGAGCCGACCAGCTTGACCATGCGTTCGGTCAGGGCCTGGCGGGTGTTGACGCCTTCCATCAGCAGACCAAACTGCGCTGTGCCGACGCGCCCGGCCGGATCAACATCGCGCAATATGCGCTGGATCTTGACGACGGCGCGCAACAGGCATTGCTCGGCGGTGGTGTCGCTATAGGTCAGGCGGATCTGCTCGTGGTTGGTGACCCGCACCACGACCAGTGCCAGCGGCTCGCGGTGGTCAATGGCGCGCTGGACGGCGCCCTCCAGATGGGTTTGGAACACTTCGGGCGTGAGCAGGCCGGTCAGGGCGTCCTGTGTGGGCAGGTGGTTGGCGCGGACCACCAGCTCCTTGCGGTCGTGGGTCAACTGGCTCAGCGCGTACAGCAGTATCGGTATCGTGATGGCCACACAGGTTGACGTCACATAGCGCACCTGCCACAGCAGAGGCACCAAGCCGACCGTTTCACTCAGCATATAGGTCAGCCCGAAGAATTGGGGCAGCAGCGCAATCATCAGCCAACGCCCCACGGTGGAGCCGTTGTGCCAGCTCAAGAACGTGGCGCCCAGCCCCACCACGGTGGCAAACAGCATCACCATCGAGCACACGCGGTCGGCAATGTAGCGGTCCATCAACGCGAACGCCAGCACCGACACCACCGTGCCCCAACCCACGCTGGAGAGAAAGCGGTCGAAGTGGTAGAAGTGCACATGCAGCACAAAGACATTGCGCACAAACAGCAGCGTGCAGCCCACGGCCACCACCGGCATCACGTGGGACGCGTAGTTGCCAAACTGGGGAAGGGATGCCCAGACAAAGGCGTTCAGCACGCCGGTGATCTGGGCGATGGTGGCCGCAACCAAGATACCGAACAGGGCCGCCCAGCCATCGATGGCCTTGCGGTG
>Ga0207976_100577_pt1 | contig 12895 bp, 10 predicted proteins | sample LakWasMe94_HOW11_2_FD_183916 | JGI IMG/M metagenome (GOLD analysis project Ga0207976, IMG submission 183916) | Freshwater sediment methanotrophic microbial communities from Lake Washington under simulated oxygen tension - Sediment Metagenome... | ecosystem: Environmental > Aquatic > Freshwater >... | reverse complement strand
CCTTGGACCAGAGAGATAGCACACTGCCTTCACTCTCTCGAAACCGGGCTTCAGTACCCCTGCCTCGTCCCCCCGGACAACTCTGCGCGGGGGTATGACCGTCACATGAGCTGTCCCAATACCAGGCTCATCACCATAGCCAAAGAGACAAAGGAGTGGGTGTAGGAATTATCCAAAATTGCAGTAAGGGAACTTGATCCTGATCACATCGAATGCAGTTAAGCAGCCAGAGAAGGAGCTGGTTATCGATGCCTACGAAGAAACGGATATCCCATCCCCCCTCTCGAAATGCCCAGGCAATCCGCACCGGGCGAACTGGGTCACCACCAAGGTGAAGTCGGCACTGACCTTTGCCGAATCGATGACTACGACTAAGCGACAAGCTCGACGTAGTTCGACTCCCCTCCTCCCGTCGCGCCCGACAACCAGCCCCATACGAAAGACAACGTGGTACGCCCCGCTTGATCAACACCCACCGTGCCACGCGACCAGCCGGCAAGCAGCTCGCCTTCCGTGGTCAAGCACTGATAAAGCAGCTCGATGGTATCGGGGCCTGTCACGCGCCCGACTTGATTGCCCATGCGGATCCGCCCGCCTTGGTAAGTGCTGGAAATGGCATCTTCCTCGACCTGGTAATGAAATACCGTGCCTGTGCCGGATAAGCCTTGGGCGTTGTTCGCGACGGTAAATCGACGATTGTTCAAACGCTCGCTGACTTGAGAAAAGGGAGTTTCCATAAATGTCGCTTCCTGTTGGTCGAGAGGGTCCATTGCGGCCTTCGGTGATCCTAAGCCATGTGAGCGGCTCTCTCCGATGACTTTGTCGACAGTAAGGTCAATTACGCCTCGATCGCCCGGCGAACACAGGACTGCAAGCGGGGAAAAAGCCGATATTTCGTCACTCCACTCAAGCAAAAAAACGCCTCCCTATAGGGAGGCGTTATAGATTTACAGAAACACTCAGCAGCAAATAAGGCCTTCTACTCCAACCCCCAACCCGAACACTCAGGTCGAGGGTTTTCACTTCCAGACCTCAAAGCCCCCTCACCTCAAATCAAACCGATCCAGATTCATCACCTTGACCCAGGCCGCGACAAAGTCCTGCACAAACTGCTCCTGCGCATCCGCGCTGGCATAGACCTCGGCCAATGCCCGCAGTTGGGCGTTGGAGCCGAAGACCAGGTCGACGCGGGTGCCGGTCCATTTGACCTGGCCGGTCTTGCGGTCGCGGGCTTCGAACTCTTGCTGGGCGTCGGACAGCGGTTTCCATTCCACGCCCATGTCCAGCAGGTTGACGAAGAAGTCGTTGGTCAGCGCCCCCGGACGCAGGGTGAAGACGCCGTGGGGGGTGTGGCCGACGTTGATGTCGAGCACGCGCAGGCCGCCGATCAGCGCAGTCATTTCCGGTGCGGTGAGGGTCAGCAGTTGCGCCTTGTCCACCAGCAGGGCCTCGGCGGGTACGCGGTAGTGGCCCTTGAGGTAGTTACGGAAACCATCGGCGATGGGTTCGAGGTGAGCGAAGGACTGGACGTCCGTCTGATCCTGGCTGGCATCCGTGCGGCCCGGGGTGAACGGCACAGTGATATTGAGCCCGGCATTTTTCGCCGCGAGTTCGATGCCGGCGCTGCCGGCCAGCACGATCAGGTCGGCCAGGGAGATTTTCTTGCCGCCGGTTTGCGCGTTGTTGAAGTCGCGCTGAATGTCTTCCAGGGTTTGCAGCACCGTCGCCAGTTGCGCCGGCTGGTTGACCAGCCAGTCCTTTTGCGGGGCCAGGCGCAGACGCCCGCCATTGGCGCCGCCGCGTTTGTCGGAGCCACGGAAACTGGAGGCCGCCGCCCAGGCGGTGGACACCAGTTGGGACACCGACAGGCCCGAGGCCAGCAGCTTGCTCTTGAGGGTGGCAACATCGCCGTGATTGACCAGGGGGTGGTCGACTGCGGGGACCGGGTCTTGCCACAGCAGTTCCTCGTTGGGCATTTCCGGGCCCAGATAACGTGAAAGCGGGCCCATGTCGCGGTGGATCAGCTTGTACCAGGCGCGGGCGAAGGCGTCGGCCAACTGGTTGGGGTTCGCCAGGAAGCGCCGCGAGATCGGTTCGTAGATCGGGTCGAAACGCAGCGACAGGTCGGTGGTCAGCATGGTCGGGTTGCGCCGCTTGGATGGGTCATGAGCATCCGGGATGGTGCCGGCGCCCGCGCCGTTTTTCGGCGTCCACTGGTGCGCCCCCGCCGGGCTCTTGGTCAGTTCCCACTCGAAGCCGAACAGGTTTTCCAGGTAGTTGTTGCTCCAGCGGGTGGGCGTGGTGGTCCAGGTCACTTCCAGGCCGCTGGTGATGGCGTCGGCGCCCTTGCCGCTGCCGAAGGTGCTTTTCCAGCCCAGGCCCTGCAGCTCCAGGCCGGCGGCTTCGGGCTCGGCGCCGACATTGCTGGCGGGCCCGGCGCCGTGGGTCTTGCCGAAGGCATGGCCGCCGGCGATCAGGGCCACGGTTTCTTCATCGTTCATCGCCATGCGGGCGAAGGTTTCGCGGATATCCACCGCCGCCGCGACCGGGTCCGGGTTGCCCTCGGGGCCTTCCGGGTTCACATAGATCAGGCCCATCTGCACCGCGGCCAGCGGGTTCTCCAGGTTGCGCCCCGGCTCGGCGGAGGGGGCTCCCGGCCCTTTGCCATAGCGGGTGTCGCCCCCCAGCCAGGTGCTTTCGGCGCCCCAGTAGACATCCTCATCCGGCTCCCAGGCGTCCGGGCGACCGCCGGAAAAACCGAAGGTCTTGAAGCCCATGGATTCCAGGGCGACGTTGCCGGCGAGGACGATCAGGTCGGCCCAGGAGATGTTGCGGCCGTACTTCTGCTTGATCGGCCATAGCAGGCGGCGCGCCTTGTCTAGGCTGACGTTGTCCGGCCAGCTGTTGAGCGGCGCGAAACGCTGCTGGCCGGAACCGGCGCCGCCGCGCCCGTCACCGGTGCGGTAGGTACCGGCACTGTGCCAGGCCATGCGGATGAACAGCGGCCCATAGTGGCCGAAGTCGGCGGGCCACCAGTCCTGGGAGTCGGTCATCAGCGCGTGCAGGTCTTGTTTCAGGGCCTGGAAGTCCAGGCTTTTGAAAGCTTCGGCGTAGTTGAAGTCCTCGCCCATGGGGTCGGACAGGGACGAGTGCTGGTGCAGGATCTTCAGGTTCAGTTGGTTCGGCCACCAGTCGCGGTTGGTGACACCACCGCCGGCGGCGTGGTTGAACGGGCATTTCGATTCGTTTGCCATGAGGAGCTACCTTTGGTCGTATTCATCCAGCTATCCGGCCCGGGCGGGCGCTGAATAGCGACAGGCGAAAGCAATGACATAGGTTGCAGGGCTCACAGTTCGCTTAACTGATGGTTGTGGCCACAGGCTGCTGGAGAGCGGCAAGCAAGTTGCCAGGACGGTGGCCCACGGTAAGCCCAGTACGCTTCTGACTCGTTCTTCGTTATCTCTTGATCAGGTCTCATCCGGCCGGCTCACGCCAGCGCTGAATTAAGGCTAGACCCTCTGTGGCGGATCGCTAATAGCCGGGCTATTGCTTGTTGATAGGAACAAGCTTTTATCCGCCCTGCGCAGTTGAAGCCAATGATAGGGACAGCGCCTGCGGGGTCGCCTGCTTTCCGGCGCCTGGCGCGTTTTCGTCACGCCCCAAGCCTGCCCAGCACGGGAGAAGACCATGAACCAGTGCCCGCGTTGCACGGCCATCCACGAAGCCGGCCACGCCCTGGCCTTCTGGTGGAACGGTCAGCCGATCGCCCGTGTCAGCGTGCGCACCAGGGCCGAAGCGGCCGCTGGTCCGATGCTCGATCTGCGTGGCACCGCGCATTATGTAGAAGGTTTGGTGGAGGCCGATTATCTGGTCCCGCGCCCCGCCTTCGATGCCCCGGGGATCGCCGAATACCTGCCGTCGATGGTCGAGTTCATCGAGCGCGACCTGCTGCATTGCTTTGCCGGCCCGGTGGCCGAAGCGATCTACCGCCATGGCCGCTCCGACAGGCTGATCAGGGGCAGCGGCCGCGGCGACCTGAGTCGCGGTCACGAGTTGATCAGCCTGCTGCCGCCGCGCAAGCTGCTCGATGCCGAATCCCGGGCCATGGCCCGCGCCAGTTGCCTGGTGCACCGCTACTGGCCGGCGGTCGGCGCACTGGCGGACCTGCTGCAAGAGCGCGGCACAGTCGAGGGGGAAACCATCAGCGCATTGCTGTGCGCGATCAGCGGTGAATCGCCGACGCCACTGGGTAACGATCTGGCGAGCCTCGACTCGTGATAGCCGTAGCCTGGACCGCGCCGGCTTGCGCGATCCGTGAAGTCAGCCAGACTGTCTGCCAACCGCCCGCCTGGCCCGGGCCGTGTTCATCGCCATCGCCCCATCGAGATCACCATGTCGCAGTACCCAGGCGTCGACGCCGAAGGTTTTATCCAGTCCCTGCCCGACCAACCGTTGCAACCGGTGTTCAGCCCTCTGGTGGATGAGCTGTGCGCGATGCTCTCGCGGCGTTTTCCGGCGCTGCTCGACGGCCTGTACCTGTACGGCAGCGTGGCCCGTGGCGATGCGCGGCCGGGCACCTCCGACCTGGATGTGACCCTGGTGCTGGCCTGGGCGCCGAGCCCCGAGGAGCGCCAGCGGCTGGAGGAGACTCGGCGGGAGCTGGAGGCGCGGCACCCGCAAGTGTCGAAGATCGATTTCGATATCGGCGTGCTCAGCGAGGTGCTGGCGCCCGACAATCGCTATCGCTGGGGGTTCTGGCTCAAGCATCAGTGCCGCTGCATCTGGGGCAATGACCTGGGGCTGCGCTTCGAGCCCTTCCGCCCGAGCCGGACCATCGCCCTGGCGCTGAATGGCGACTTCCCCCAGGTGCTGGAAGGCTACGCGCAGCAACTGGAACAAAGCCGCGAACCCTTGCAGCAACAACGCCTGCAACGGGCTGCGGCGCGCAAGGCGCTGCGCTCGGCCAACCTGCTGCGCGGCGAGCAGGAACGCGGCTGGCCGACCACCCTGGAGGAGCATGCGCAGCTGCTGTCGGCGGCCGAACCGGGAATGGCCGAGTACGCCGCATTCTTTCTCAAGCAGGCCTATGCGCCCCAGGGTTCTGTGAATGAGTTCGTGCAGCGGTTGCGGGCCTACAGTGCGTTGCTGGTGGGGGAAAGCGCGGGCTGAGCACTGGCCCGCCCTCCCCGTTCATGGCGCTGGCGTCGCTCAGGGGAACCTGATCCCGACCCACTGATGGCATTTTGATCACCTTCAACTAGGTTCACTTGAGCAGCCAGCGGAGCTCGCTCACCTGCCTCGATCGGCTGCATTGCCACGCCATCCGTATCCGGTCATGGAGACCTTCGATATGCGCACAGCCCTTCTGTTGAGCCTCGCCCTCCTGGCAGCCTGTTCCACCTCACAGCACAGCGCGATCAACCTGCAAACCACACAAACCCTGGACCACAAGCTACTGGCAAAAGCCCGAATATCCCCCCAAGCGGCAAAGACACCAGACTGTAAGGATTACGACGCCAAAGCCGCCGAGGGCATCGAAGACGGCTATCGCAAAGTCCGCAAACGCTGGCAACTAATCAACAAGTGCCTGTATAGCGACCAAGGCCCCAGAAAACTGGTGGTGCTGCTCGATGGCACCGAAAACACCAAAAAGGACAACACCAATATCTGGCGCATGTATAACCAGGCGCTCGAACAGGCCAATAGCGGAGCCAGGGTCATTCCCTATTACGACAAGGGCGTGGCCACCAGCATTACCACTCCCTTCGGTGCCCTGTTCGGCAGCGGGGTCAGCCTGAATATCCGCCAGGCCTACCGCTTTCTGATCGAGGCTTACCGGCCCGGCGACGAGATCTATATCTTCGGGTTCAGCCGGGGAGCCTTCACCGCACGTTCGTTGAACGGTTTTATCGAAGTCGCCGGCCTGCCCAGCAACCTGAAGGCCGATTACTGGGACAACAGCCTCCTGTGGGGCTGGACCGGCCATATGCACGATGTGGTCGAAGACATGTACGACATCTACAAGTCGCGCAACGATGGTGTACCCGGCTTCGATGACACGCTGCGCAAGCGCCTGAAGAACTATCAAGACGCCAACGGCATCCGGGTCTACGGAGACGACCCGGCTAAAAAAGACGAAAAAAAGGTCGTGGTCAAAGTCATCGGGGTATTCGACACCGTGCCGGCAGTGGGCACCAACCTCAAGGAAGAGCCCGACGAACACCGCCTGGAGCTGTATGCCGAACGCGGTTACCACGCCATGTCCCTGGATGAACAAAGGGCGTCGTTCCGCCTGCTGCGTTTCGGCCTGCCGCAAACGAAATCACAGGTATTGGAAGAGGTATGGTTTGCTGGCGTTCATGCGGATGTAGGAGGTGGTTACCTCAATGATCCAGATGCCGCCGGGTGCGGTGAAAGCCCTTATGCCAAGGGCGGCCAGGGGCTGGAAACCATTCCGCTGCGCTGGATGCTGGCCAACGTCAAGGACGCCGGCATCTTTGCCAATAGCAGCAGTTGGCCAGCCGAGTGCATCGGTGGACCGCTGCATGATGAATTCCTCGATGCCACAGGTTTGACCCATGTCGCCTACAAGAAAGCCGGGCTGATTCGTCGCAAGCCGGTGGAACGGGACAAGGTCCATGCCAGCGTGTTCCTGAGAATGGATAAACGCGATTTGAAAGCCCCTCATCCTCAGCGCGAACCCGAGGCCCGCTACGATCCGATCAACCTGGGTTACGCCCGCCGCGAGCGCTGCCAGAACGACAACCTGGAACGCAACTACACCATTGTCGGCACCTACAAACCCAATTGCCCAACCACCAACGGCACCGTCAGGAAAGGCACCAACAACGATGCGGTGAACGTCGAGAGCGCTCAGTAAAGTCGCCGGACCAGCAACGGCCCGCGATTGCCCCGCGCAATCGCGGGCCTCTCCCCGCCACGCCTCTGTAGGAGCGAGGCTTGCCCGCGATGGGGCCATTACATGCAACCCACTTCTTGCGTCGAACCAAGGTCCGTCATCGCGGGCAAGCCTCGCTCCTACAGAAGATGTTTGCGGTGGTCAGGCGTTTGCTGATGCTGCCTCCGGGCTAAGCCGTCGAATCCACCGTCCTCCCCCCACGGAGCTGGCTGGCCAGCGCAATAGACAACGCCATGACCACCAGCCCCGCGGCCAGGGCGAAGGTGAAGCCCATGCCGCTGGCGACAGCCTCGGCGCTTGCCGTGTTGAGGTCGCCGGCCACCGCGGCGAACACCGCGCCCATCAGCGAGGCACCGGTGATCAGCCCGAGGTTGCGCGACAGGTTGAGCAGGCCGGAGATCACTCCGCGCTGCTCCCCGCCCACCTCACTCATCACTGCAGTGTTGTTGGCGGTCTGAAACGTCGCATACCCCAGGGTGATGACAACGATGGGCCCCAGGTAGCCGCCAATGCCCAGGCTCGCTGGCAGTAATGCCAGGATCAGGCAGCCAAGGACCATGGCGCCGAGGCCGGCGAGGATCATCGGCCGCACGCCAAGACGATCGGCGATGCGCCCGGCCGGCACGCCGCTCAATGCAGTGACACAAGGGCCGAGCGACATCGCCAGGCCCACCGCAAAGGTTTCCAGCCCGAGCCCGTGGGCCAGGTAAAAAGGCCCGACCACCAGCGTCGCCATCATCACCGTCGAAACCAGCGCGCTCATGGCCAGGCTGCCGCTCAAGGCCGCGTCGCGAAACAGCGCCAGGCGTATCAGCGGCGCGGCCACCCGCGCCTCCACCCAGACAAACAGGCCGGCCGCCACCAGCGCCGCCACCAGCAACCCAACGTTGAGCAGGCCGAAATGGCCGCGCCCCAGGGTCATGGCCAGCCCATAGGCCAGTAGCGTGAGAGCCAGCAGCAAGGTGCCCAGTGGATCGAAAGCGCCTCGTTCAAGGGCCCGCGCCTGACCAGCGGCCGGCAGGTACCGATAAGCCAGCGCCCAGGTCAGCCCGCCCAACGGCACGCAGACCAGGAACAGCGCCTGCCAGCCGAACCCGGCGATCAACACCCCGCCCAGGGACGGACCGAGGGCAGTGCCAATCGCCGACATCGTGCCCAGCAGGCCCATAGCGCTGCCGGTGCGGGCCTTGCTGACTGTCTCGCCGACCAGGGCCAGGGTCAGCGCCATCATGATCGCTGCGCCAACGCCCTGCAGCGCCCGGGCGGCGATCAGCATCCCCAGCGTCGGGGCAGCGGCGCAAAGCATCGAAGCCAGGGAGAACAGCAGGATCCCCACCAGCAGCAGGCGCCGTCGTCCCAGCAAATCGCCGAGCCGGCCGACACTGACGATCAGCGCGGTCATCGCCAGCAGGTAGGCAAGGACCACCCACTGCACCTGCTGGAAGCTCGCCCCGAACGCCTGCACCAGGGTCGGCAAGCCCACATTGGCGATGCTGGTGCCCAGGGACGCCAGCAACATCGACAGCGACAGGCTGGCCAGCGCCCAGCCGACTGACACAACCTCCGGTTCTGTTCCGGTACTGACTGGCTTCACTCTGTACTCCCTCTCTGACTCGCGCGAAACGGCGCTGTCGCCAATCTATCCCGCGGTCTAACATGGCGGAAGGCGCAGCCTTTGCAGGTTATTCGTGCATCTGACGCCATCTCACTTTTATGCCAGACGGGGCCGCCGCCATGTCCACACCCGATCTCAATCTGCTGATCACCCTCGATGTGCTGCTCGCCGAAGGCAGCGTGGCCCGCGCCGCCCAGCGCCTGCGGCTGAGCCCGTCGGCGATGAGCCGGGCCCTGGCGCGCCTGCGTGAAACCACCGGCGACCCGCTGCTGGTGCGCGCCGGCCGCGGCCTGGTGCCGACACCCCGCGCCCTGGAGTTGCGCGAGCGGGTCGGCCATCTGGTGCAGGACGCCGAAGCCATGCTGCGCCCCGTCGAACGGCTCGACCCGCAGCGCCTGGTACGCACCTTCACCCTGCGCAGCAGCGACGGTTTCGTCGAGAACTTCGGCCCGGCCCTTCTCACCCGCCTGCGCACCGAAGCCCCAGGGGTACGCCTGCATTTCATGCAGAAAACCAGCAAGGACAGCACGCCCCTGCGCGACGGCACGGTCGACCTCGACACCGGCGTGGTGGACGCCAACGCCAGCCCGGAAATCCACACCCGCGCGCTGTTCCGCGATCGTTTTATCGGCGTGGTGCGCACCGGCCATCCGCTGAGCAACGGGCCGATCAGCGCTGCCCGTTACGCTGCTGGCGAGCATGTGCTGGTATCGCGCCAAGGCCTCGACCGCGGGCTGGTGGACGATGCATTGCAAGCGGTGGGCCTGGCGCGCGATATCGCCACCGTCGTTGGCGGTTTCTCCGCCGCCCTGGCCCTGGTCCGCGCCTCGGACCTGATCGCCGCCGTCCCCGAACGCCACACCCACAACCTGCGCAGCGGCCTGCACAGCTTCGCACTGCCGGTGACCACGCCGGAAATCACCGTGTCCATGCTCTGGCACCCGCGAATGAACAGCGACCCGGCGCATCGCTGGCTGCGCGACTGTGTGCGGGAGGTGTGTGGGGAGTGAAGTGATTCGAACAACACCGAGTCACTCCCCTTGCCTTAGTGCAGGGAGCAGCCACTGCTCGCTGAATCGTCCTGTCACGCCTCGGGCATGACCCCCGCCACCGATGCCGACGCAGAATGCTGGCGCAGCGCGCGCAAGCTGCCGCGCAGTTCGGCCGGCCGCACCGGCTTGGACAGGATGGCGATATTGCGGTCGTGCAACGCGGCCTGGATCTTCTCGACCTCATGCCCGGTGAGGATCAGCGCCGGCACCGCCCAGCCGCGTTGCTGGCGCAGGCTGTCGATGCATTCGATGCCCGTGGTGTGGTTGCCCAGGTCATAGTCGGCGACGATGACGTCGCAGTCGCTGACCAGGTCCCGTCCGCAAAGCTCGGCCTGGACCACACAACCCCAGCGCTCGAGCAAGGCCGAAGTGGCCAGCAGCACATTGCGATCATCCTCCACCAGGCACACCTTCAAGCCGGTCAGCAGCCCAGCCTGCCGCGCATCGTCGTGGCGGCCTACTTGCAACTGCGGTGGCGCCACCGGCAACCCGTACAGGCTCACCGCGGTGCCGTGGCCAAGCCGCGAACGGATTGCCACCTCGAGCCCCATCAACTGCCCCAGGCGCTTGACGATGGACAAGCCCAGGCCCACGCCTTCGACGTCCTTGTCCCGTAGCTCGCGCACCCGATAGAACTCCTCGAACAGGTTCGGCAGGTGCTCCTCGGCAATCCCCCGGCCCCGGTCATAGATGACGATGGCCAGCCCCGCGCCGCGCTTGCGCACGCCGATCAGCACCGGGCGCTGGGCCGCGTATTTGAAACAGTTGGACAGCACGTTCTGGACCATGGTGGCGAGCAGCGCCGGGTCCGCCCGGACCCAGTGCGAACAGGGGCGCAGGCGCAGCTCGACCCCGGCCCAGCGCGCGGCCTCGGCGTTCTGCCGCACCTGGTCGACGAGGAACTCGCCCAGGTGCAGGGTCTGGAAGCTCGGCTGCACCCTGCCGTTGTCCAGGGTGTAGAGGTCGAGAATCGAGCGGAACAGCTGCGAGACGTTGAGCAGCGAGCGGTCGATGTTGTCCACCAGGCGCCGCTCCTCGTCGCCCAGGCGCGCCTCGCGCAGGCAGGCGGTGAACAGGCCGATGGAGTGGATCGGCTGGCGCAGGTCGTGGCTGGCCTGGGCGAGAAAACGCGACTTTTCCAGGTTGGCGGCAATCGCCTCTTCCGAAGCCTTGCGCGTGCGTTCCAGCAATATATGGGCGTAGATCGGGATCACCGTGCTGGTGATCAACAGCATCAGCACCATGAAGGGCTGCGCCTGCCACAGCGGCGTCAGGCGATAGATGGCCAGCAGCGCCAGCAACGCCAGGACCGTGGCGATCGCCAGGTAACGCGAACCAAAGCGCATGCCGTTGCCCAGGTTGACCCAGACCATCACCGCGTACAGCGGCAGCGCCGCTTCCCCGCCGACCACCAGGCCGAACGAAGTGCCGGTGTAGTCATAGACCATGCCCAGCACCCGCCGCGCCGGATAATGCCCGGGCCAGCGCACGATGGCCTGGCGCAGGACAATCGACAGCAGCAGGAACAGGACGATGTAGATCACGATTGGCAGGTAGGTATCGACCCGCTGCCCGGGCAGGAAACCCAGTACGCTGATATAGGCCAAAGCGCAGCTGCCCACGATGGTGCGCAGGTTGGCCTGGTCGAGTTCGGTGTTTTTCTCGAACTTCATGGGGAACATCCTTGTGCAGTAGTCGTCATACCCAGCACGAACCACAGGCAGTTACCTGGCCCGCTGCTAAAGTAGCATGCCTCAAGGAAAGCTCGACCCAAGGAGGGTCACCCCATGACATGTCGGATCATCATAGCCGACGATCACCCGCTGTTTCGCGAAGGCATGTTGCGCACGGTCCAGCGCCTGGTGCCGGATGCGCTGATCGAGCAGGCCGGCGACCTGGACACCGTACTCACCCTGACCCAGGCCGGCGAGGAGCTGGACACGCTGATCCTCGACCTGCGTTTTCCAGGCCTGACCTGCGTCAGCCAACTGGCTGAGCTGCGCAAGCAACTGCCGCGCACCACCCTGATCGTGGTGTCGATGGTCGATGACCAGGCGCTGATCGGCGAGGTCATGGCCGCCGGTGTCGACGGTTTTATCGGCAAGAACATCGCCCCGGACGAGATCGGCCAGGCCGTCCTGGCCATTCGCGAAGGCGAGGTGCTGGTCAAGTTCGCCCCTTCCGGCCTGCTGCCCCTGGGCACCGGCGCCACCCTGACCACCCGCCAGCTCGAGGTGCTGCGCCTGATCGCCCAGGGCAAGACCAACAAGGAAATCGCCCGCGAACTGAAGATTTCGCCCTTCACCGTGCGCATCCATGTGTCGTCGCTGCTGCGCATCCTCAACGTGCCGTCGCGGGCCGCCGCGGCGGTGAAATATTCAGGGGGGCTGTAGCCCGGCTCGTCGCCTGCCAGCGCGTGGCCGCCCAGGCAGGCCGATACTGTGTGGGTTTCCCTGCTTGTAAGTCGTGCGCCCCACACTTCACCGAGGACCCGGACAATGCCGCTGACCCTGTATTTCCATCCGCTGTCGTCGTTCTGCCACAAAGTGTTGATCGCCCTGTACGAACACGGCATCGCCTTTGAAAAGCGCATCATCGATCTCGCCAACGACGCCGACCGGGCCGAGCTGCAAAGCCTGTGGCCGCTGGGCAAGTTCCCGGTCATCCGCGATCACGCCCGGCTGCGCGATGTGCCGGAATCAAGTGTGATCATCGAGTACCTGGACCGGTTTTATAGGGGCCGGCAGCCGTTGATTCCCGAGGATTGGGACAGCGCGCTGGAAGTCCGGCTGTGGGACCGTTTTTTCGATTGCCACGTCCAGGGGCCGATGCAGCGGATAGTCGCCGATCACCTGTATGGCACCCACGGCGACCTGAGCAAGGAACGCGCGGCCCTGCTGAGCGCATACGCCCTGCTCGAGCAGCGCCTGGCCTCGAGGATCTGGGTGGCCAGCCAAGACTTCAGCCTGGCCGACTGCGCCGCCGCCCCGGCCTTGTTCTATGCCAGTACGCTGGTAGCCTTTGCCGATGAGCATCGCCACCTGAGCGCCTATTTCGAGCGGCTGGTACAGCGGCCGTCGTTCCAGCGGGTTATCGACGAAGCCCGGCCCTACTTTGTCCATTACCCCTTTGCCGAGGCCATCCCACAGCGGTTTCGCTAGCCGTCGGGCAAGGGCGAGTCGATGGGGATATTCCGGGCACAGGAAAACGGGCCGCTTGAGCATCCACACGGATACCTGGGCATTACGGGAGCGTTTGCTAACACAGAAGGATGGGGTGTTTCGGGAGGACTCGCCTCATGCCTGGCGG
>Ga0207976_100576_pt1 | contig 12913 bp, 10 predicted proteins | sample LakWasMe94_HOW11_2_FD_183916 | JGI IMG/M metagenome (GOLD analysis project Ga0207976, IMG submission 183916) | Freshwater sediment methanotrophic microbial communities from Lake Washington under simulated oxygen tension - Sediment Metagenome... | ecosystem: Environmental > Aquatic > Freshwater >... | reverse complement strand
TGCTCAATGCGCACAACAAGCTCATTGGGAGCAGCTCCTACAAACGCTTCAAGCCTCTAGAAGTAATGGCCCAGAAGCGGACAACGGCCCTGAGGGAGCTGCAAGGCAAACCAGCGTCCTACGTCATCTCCTGCCCGAAAGCATGGCAGGCGACCGCAACACTGTATTGCTGGCTGGCTAGTTTGTCTGTGCCATCCAGCAAACCCCAATATCTGAAACTCCCGGGGTATGCTGGCAAGCAAGCTCAGGTCTGAAACCACTCCAGCGCCTCGCTCTGCTCGCGCCCAGGCTGAGCGTAGGCGTATTCATTGCTCCCTTCGGTAGACACGCGCGTAACGCGCACCACCATACCCGTCTGAAGGGCCTCATCTCGCAGCGTGCAAGCACTGTTGTAGCCTATTCGAAGTCGCCGCTGAATCCAGCTTACGCAGAAGGCATCTGGATCGTCCAGCAAAGCTTGTCCCAACTGCTGCAGATCTGCCATCTCGCGCCTCCTCGTTGTGGTCAAGACCAATGTACTTCAAGACATCGCCGATGTTCTATTCGCTCGATCGCTATGAACTTCGCCCTAGCTCCGTGCGAAGGTGGTGCAGCATCTACCGCAGTGACGACTTCGTGGGGACCAAACTTGGTGCATATCAAGTTCAGGAGCGCAACGTGGGGCTGGGTGGCCCTACCGACTACTAGTCTGATCCCCGTGTTGTGCCCGGATCGATTCAGGTTGTTCACCAAGCCCGGAATCGCTCGGAGACTATTCAAAGCGCTCGATATCAAGGCCACATAGCCTACGTCGACAATCCGCGTCGAGCACGGCCAAATCGCTGGCCTCTGCGTCAAGCCTTTAAGTAAGGCGTTGAGTGAAAGATCCCGTGCCGAGGGGCATTGAATAGCCCGGCTGAAAAATACAAGACTCAGTGAGAAATGACCAGAAAAGTACAACACTGAAGGAATAAAAAGTACAAAGGTACGCACCCCGTGTCGTTCCAAGTCGTTGATTTCTCGAATTAGTCAGTACAACACTTAGCGCATATCGACAGTCAAATTGTCATCAAGCGCCAGTGCATCATGCCTGTGAAGCTATAAAAATCATAGTAACGGGCTGGCGCTGCAATACCGTCAGACGGTCAGATCCACCTGCTGCAGTGTGCCCACGCTACCGTTTTCCCGCAGGTAGGCGCTGGTGGAGCGCACGGTGCCCAGGCTGGCGTTGTCGGCGGCGCGCAGGGCAAAAGGGGTGGCGACGGCGTTGGTGGAGAGTGCGCCCACGCCCACGTCGGTCAAGGTGCGCAGGCTGCCGGCGCCCTCGGCGCCATCCGCCGACGGGGTCCATACCTGCAGCTGCTGAAAGACCGGGTCCGCCTCGTCAATCCAGCCGTTGCCGTCGCTGTCATAGGCGGCCAGTTCGGCAAAGCCGTTGCCGGTGCCGGGGCCGAACAGCTCCCGGCCGTTGTCGATGCGGCTGTTGTGGTTCAGGTCCAGGGCCAGGTAGCCCCGGTTGCCTGAGAGCAGGGGCACGTTGTCGGTCTGCCCGTCGCTGTCCAGGTCGAACGCAAAGCGCAGGTCCTGCAACTGCGCGGCCGAGCCGTCGAAGTTGATGACCAGCGGGTCTACCGCCACGGCGTCGCCCAGGCGCAGGCTGAACGATGATTCCTGGCGGTAGCTGCGCTGCATATCCAGCTGCAGGCTGAAGCGGATTTCCTGCCCGTCGGCGGTGCGCACGGTGCCTTGGGCGGCAAACTGGGTGCTTTCGGTTTCTACGACCACTTCGCGCTGCTCCACCAGCAGGCCCCACCCGGCACGGGGACGGCCTGCATCGGCGGTCGGCGTCGTGTCGGGGCGGCTGGCGGGTGGGGAAGGCACGGGTTCCGTCTGGCCGGTGTACACCCGCACCTGCACGCCCGTCATGCGGGCAATCAGGTCGCGGATCATGGCCAGCTGGGGTGTCAGGCCGTCGCTGGGGCTGCTGCCGGGCGCGGCATCTGCGGCATGGGTGGGGTCGATGGCCTCCTGGGCGGCGCTGGCCACGCGTGCAGCGCTGGAAATTTGTACGGCCGGGCTTGCTCGGGTAAGGCCAGGGGCGCTGGTGGGGCGGCGCTCGCCGACCCAGGCTTCAAAGCGGCTGCTTTGGGTGTGCACGCGGCTGGCAACATGCTGGGCCTGCATCTGCAGGGCGGACGATTCAATCTTCATGGGACACCTCCAGGGCTTCCACACAGAGATATCGACGCCACGGAAAGAGAACTTGAATGTTGCCTTGCCCTTTTTCTTGTTTCCTTTCGCCGGGTACCCGATGGCTGGCGTGGTGGCAGTCTCCGCCCCCCAGCTACACCTCTTGCCGCACCCGGCTTTCAAAGTCTTCGAGCGTCAGCGGGCGGCCAAACAGGTAGCCCTGGAAAGCCTGGCAGCCATGGGCCAAAAGAAATTGGTAGTGGGCGGTGGTCTCCACCCCCTCGGCGATCACGGACAGGCCCAGGCTGCCTGCCAGCGCGATGATGGAGCGGGCGATGGCCGCGTCGCTGGCGTCCAGCAGCACGTCGCGCACAAAGCCCTGGTCGATCTTGATCTGGTCCAGTGGCAGGCGCTTGAGGTAGCTGAGCGACGAGTAGCCCGTGCCAAAGTCGTCCAGCGAAAACCCCAGGCCATGGGCCTTGAGGGCGCGCATGGTAGCGATCACGCTGTCCACGTTGTCCAGCAGCAGGCTTTCGGTCAGCTCCAGTTTGATCTGTGCGGGGTTGGCGCCGGTCTGCTGCACCAGCGCCAGCACCTGGGCCACAAAGTCGTCTTGCAGGAACTGGCGTGCGCTCACGTTGATGGCAAGGCTCAGCTGCGCAAACTGCGGGTCTTGTTGCCAGCGGGCCTGCTGGCGCAGTGCGGTTTCCATGACCCAGTGGCCCAGTGGCAGGATGAGGCCCGATTCTTCAGCCAGCGGGATGAACTCCGACGGCGGCACCATGCCTTGGACCGGATGCTGCCAGCGCACCAGGGCCTCTGCGCCGGTCACGCGCCCCTGGCTGTCCACCTGCGGCTGGTATAGCAGCAGGAACTGCGCGCGCCGCAGGCCGTTGTGCAGCTCGGTTTCCAGCAGGGCGCGGCGGTTCACGGCCTGCTGCATGTCGGGGTCAAAAAAGCGCAGTGTGTTGCGCCCGGCGTCCTTGGCACGGTACATGGCCATGTCGGCCTGCTTGAGCACCTCGTCCACCGAGTCGCGCTGGTGATTGAGCAGGGTCACGCCGATGCTGGCGGTGAAGTGGTGTTCGTGCCCCGCCAGCTCGTAGGGCTGGCGCAATTGCGCCAGGATCAGCTCGCCCAGCGTGCGCGCCTGCGCGGCGGCCTCGGGGGCGTCACTGCTCAGGTTCTGCAGCACCACCACAAACTCGTCACCTCCTAGGCGGGCCACGGTGTCCTGCTCGCGCACACAGCTGCGCAGGCGCTGGGCAACGTCCTTGAGCAGCAGGTCGCCCACCTCGTGGCCCCGGGTATCGTTCAGGGTCTTGAAGTTGTCCAGGTCCACAAACAGCACGGCCGTGGTGAGGCCCGAGCGCGCACCGTTGACCAGCACCTGCTGCAGCCGGTCCACCAGCAGGCGGCGGTTGGGCAGTTGTGTGAGTGCGTCGTAGAACGCCAGGTAGCGTGCCTCGTCCTCGGCGGCCTTGCGGCCCGAGATGTCGATGTCGATGCAGAACATCTCGGGCGGGTGGCCCGGCACCTGGATGTAGGCATGGCTGGAGAACACATGCACCGGCGTGCCGTCCTTGCGCTGCAGTTGCAGCTCGCCCGCCGGAATCACCTCGCCGGTTGCGAACATGTGCTGCATGTGTGCCCGCACGCCGTCGCGCATGGGCGGCGGGATGATGAGGTCGAGCAGGTTGCCGCCCAGGGCTTCTTCGGCCGTGTAGCCGTACAGCTGCTCGGACGCCTGGTTCCAGTAGCTGGTGGTGCCGTCCTGCAGGTAGCCTTGCACCGAGATGGACGGGATGTTGCGCAGCAGCGAGCGAAAGCGCAACTCGGACTCGCGCAGCGCACTTTCAGCCTGCTTGCGCTTCGTGATGTCGCGGGCGAGGAACACCACAGCCGCTTGGCCACCCACCTGCACGCCCAGGGGCTGGGTGCGCCCTTCAAACTGGCGCAGTCCCGACAGGGTCTGCAGCTCGTATTCCACGCTGTGGGTCTGGCCAGACTGCAGCGTGTCCCGGATGAGCGCCATGAACCGTTCTGCCTGCTCGGCGGGCAGCACATCGTGCAGCCGTTTACCTACCAGCTCGGGGGCGCTGGCGACCAGGGTGGCGTCGTTGGGGGACAGTACCTCCACATACCGGCCCTGGGCATCCAGCACCAGCAGCACATCGGGGATGGCCTGCGTGATGGCATGCAAGCGGGCTGCCGTGCCAGTGAGTGCACGCTCGGTGGCCATGCGTTGCTCCACATCGTGCAGCAGCAGGCCCAGAACCACGGTGGCGGGGGTGAAAGTCAGCAGATAGGGCAGGGCCAGCGTCTGGTTGATGCGCTGCACAGCCTCGGCGGGCAGCAGCTGAAACAGCGCGATCACCGCCGTGTGCAGCAGCAGCCCGAACAGCGCGAGGGGGATGGGCTCCACCCCGAGCCGCCCTCGGGCGCGGCCCTCGCGGTACACCAGCCCCATGGCCGTGCACAGCACGATCACCATCAGCCCCACCTCGGCACCCGCGCCCCCCAGCCACAGGCGCCCGGTGGCCGCCATCAGCGCCGCAATGCCCGCTACCAGCGGGCCGCCAAACAGGCCGGCCATGCTCAGCACCACCGAGCGCGCGTCAAAGATCACGCCCGGCATCAGCACCACCGGGGTGAGCATGCCCACCACGCAGATCCCGCCGAAGATCAGCCCCGAAAAGACCTGGCCCACCCACGGGTGCTGGCGCCAGACGCGGATGTTGAACCCATGCAGAAAGCACAGCGCCAGCAGCAGCGCAACGCCTTTGACCAGCTCAATGAACATGGGCCTCCGTGCTTTCCGAGGGGAAAGCCCATGATGGAGGAAACGTTGCGATCCGTAAACGTGTAAATGGCCCCGGATGGGGCCATTGCTCGCAAGGTTGAGGGGAGATCGCGAGGCTCAGCTGAGCAAAGCCTGGGCAAATTCGCGGGCATTGAAATATCCAGGTTCGATGCACATTGGAAGTGGGCCGCAGACTGATGACGCCCGTCGCGCAGGTTGCATCGTGCTTCTCAGACGCTCTTGTCTGCAAATTGCGCTACTTGCGGGACGCTCATCTGAGCAGACCGTAGCCCCATTGAAGTTTGCTCTTGCGCGACGGCTCCTCGTTGATCTGAAAGCGCCCAAAATACCGATCTCCCCAGGTTCTTTGCGATACCAGGTCAAATGCGCAGTCGAAGGCCATATCCCGGATGCACTCCGCATTGGGAGACCAAAAATTCGTAATATCGCCTGCAAGGGAGGAGTGCCGGTAGTAACGGGCGACAGGTTCTTGCAAACCCAGGTCGTTTGCAGCATGGCTTTCGAGGTGCAAGGTACCCCTGCACAGAGAGCGAGCAATCGCCATTGCCTTCACCATATCTGGCAGGTGGTACAGGACGCCCAGAAAAAGTACGTGATCAAAAGTTCCCAGCTCATCCGCAGTCAGGTCGTAGATATTGGCACGGTGGTACTGAAAATTCCGCCCTGTAATCTCTTCCATGACACCAAAGCCATGAGCATTTTTAGGCCGATAGTCGACTGCCACTACCTCAGCACCCCGTTGATTGGCGGCCAGCGAGAAAAATCCGTCGGACGACCCTATGTCCAAAACTCTCTGGCCATTTAAATCTTGAGCGAAATCGATATCATTAAGTAAAAATCCTGGATTGTAACTGCCGGGTGTCACGAGGCCAGGGTAAATTTCGAATGCATGATGCCAATGCTTGACAGAGGCGACCAGTTGCTGGGCTTTTTCGAAATTCAAATTGACTCCTCATTTTTCAAAAATTAATCTCGCAAGATGTGGGAATTGCGAAAATGTTCATACCGCGATTCATGGTACGAGTCTACTGCTTGCAAAGATAGTTTGGCACCGTATTCTTGTGCAGGAAGGGGTCCACAAGGTCGCTGGAGTATTCGCCAGCGATCAGGCGTTTTGGCGGAAGAAAATGAGACCTGAAGAAGCGACTGAACGTCGCAAGGAGCTCTCCCCGCGTGGTCAGGCGGATACAACTTCCCTGGTCGACAAATAGGGTGCCAGACTCTATTTGCTCAGTGAGCCTCACCTCCATCAGTCGATGCTCTTTGATGTATTCCTCGCGAAATATATAGTCTAGATAATTCAATTGGATGCCTCCCCCACGTTGCTGGATTTTTTCTAAAAAATAAAACGACAGCGAGCGGTCTATGATGGTCGGAAAGGTGATTGCCAATATATAGCCGAGCAGTCCACAGATGGCGATATTTTGAAATTTCTCCAGTGGGTTGAAGTAGTTTGAAAATGGTGTGATTGTGATGAGGAGGGTATATGCAAGTAATGCGAGGGTGCAAGCCCAAATGGCCGCGTAGAATACAACATCTACTTTGAATAATCGGATGTAAATCCAATATGTAGCTACTGCAATGGCTGCATAGGTCGCTATTCCCGCGACGGAGAGAGCTGCACGTTCCATCAAATATCCTGCGGAAGGAGTGAGTGTGAGATGTTGTTGCCGGACAAGCTGCATCCTGAGGTCGGCTGAGCAAGCAGTCTCGCTGATGGGGCTGGGGTACCGCCAGTAACAAGGTCCTCCGATGTCTCGATCCGAATCGAGAACGGTTGCGCCCGATCAAGCGCCCGTTCAGTCCGCTTGCGGAGCTTTTGCAGTCGCGAGGACAGCCCCACAGATACCACTACAACCACAGCCGAGACAACAACAACAGCCATGGCGACGGACGAGAGGTTGGCGTGCAGTCCTGCCGCCATAAGTCCACCCAGGACCATTCCGCCGACTGACGCCAGCCCCGCGAAGAGTGCGGTGTTCAGAGCGAGCCGACGCTGGACCACAGGAGCCAACACTGCGAGCGAAGCCACACCGTGCAGCACAAGTTTGCGCAAGTTCATCTTGGAGCGGCCTGCGTACCGCCGCCCGCGGTCCACTCGCACTTTTCGCATCTCCAGACCAGATGCAAGCACAGTGGCAGCAAGGTGCTGGGAGAGTGTTGTCATCGTGCTCAGCCGCTGAACCGCAGTCCCCCGGAGTGCCATGAAGTTGCCAAAGTTCATCCGGTAGCCCGTCAGGCAGCGGAAGAGTGCCTTGTAGGCAGCATAGAGCAGCTGAAAGAGAGGTCCGTCATTGCGTTTTCCGCGGGAGGCCGCCACGACATCGACGATTGCCTCATTTTGGGCCACCAGTTCAGCGATCGCCTCGGGTACGTCTTCCCCGTCGGAATCCATGACCACCACCCATTGATCAGTGCGCACATATCTCGCGATGTAACGCAGACCGACTGCGATCGCCGCTTGATGTCCCCGATTTCTGCTCAGGCGTATGACGCGAAGATCCTGCGCGGAATTTCTGGCAACAGGATATACAAATGGATGGCGCAGCGACCCATCGTCTACGACCACGACGCAGTAAGGTTCCTGAATGCTGATCTCGAGATGTCGTAGCAACTGCGAGCAGGCCTCCGCGTCCTCGTACACGGGCATGAGCACAATGAGCTTTGCGCACAACTTAGGCATCAGGGCATCTCAAGAAAAACGAAACGCTGAAAATATTGGTGCGCAGCTGAATGTCGGGGGGCTTTGTTGAAGGAGTACAGGGTCTACCGCAAAAAGCTAACGTCCAGACATCAGGGCAGGAGCAGAAAATCGTCGGCAACTAAGGGCATATGCGGTCCAGATTCGCGTTCATTTAAGCAGAATGGCATCACTCGCTACGCACCGGGGGCATTGTTACACTGAGCGACCGATTGTCCTTGCTTTCCACCATCTGGCGGGGATAAGTAGCCGTTTTCGTGCCCGACTGTGAGGCTCTGAACTCCTGGGGCGGGCTCGGGTTAGCGCCTCCCATTTTCCGGTGTCCCGTCCCCCCAATTGTCCCCCCAGGTCTTACCAGGTCATGAGTGTTCATCTTTTTTGCACGGCAATTTGGCAACGTGTACTCGACCGGACTGTGCACTTTGTGCGGTGGGACCGAAACCTGCAGATTGCCTTGCTGCTCTTTTGCACAAGTTTTCTGGTTTTCAACAGCAATTTGAGAACGATAGGTGCGGTGGACACCTATGCAGCGCGATATCTGCCCTTGTCGATTTGGAAGAATAAAAGCCTTCACTTGGATCCAATTGCGCTCCATGTAGCGCAGGGGGCCAGTCTTCCTCAGAAAACTGGTCAGAAGAGCGACGTTTGGTGGATTATCAAGACCAAGCAGGGTAGTCTGGTATCTATGTACCCTCCAGTTACACCAGTGCTCGTTGCTCCGCTGTACCTGCCAGCAGTCGTCTATTTAAATACTACGGACTGGAGTACTCAGCGCATTGAACGTGTAGCGCGCGTTATGGAAAAGCTGGCGGCATCATTTGTCGCCAGTATGAGTGTGGCCTGCATATTCTTGCTTCTTCGTCGGCAATGTGAGGTGTTTACTGCAGGGTGCTTGGCCTTATTGTTCGCGTTTGGTACTGCAACTTGGGTCATCAGCAGCCAAGCGCTCTGGATGCACGGTGTCGCACAACTGCTTGTGGTAGGTTTGCTGTGCATTGCGACGGCACCATTGCAAACAGCTGGGCTGATGTTTGCGAGCGGTCTGATGAGCTCTTTGCTCGCTTGCAACAGGCAGCCTGATGCCATATTGGCTGCTGGCTTTGCTGTTCATGCACTAGTCCGGGATCGCAGAAATTTTGCCTTCTTTTTTGCAGGGGCAGCGCTGCCTTTGGCGGCAATCCTTCTGTACAACATTCAGGTGGTCGGGAATGTGGTGGGGGGCTATGGACTCGCCATGGAGGGCAAGCGTATTGAACTTTCGGTGCACGATACGATTGAAGGGGTGCTCGGGCTCTTGATTAGTCCGGCACACGGTCTATTGCTTTTCTCGCCCTTTTTTATCTTCGCGCCGCTGGGCTTTGCGTTACATGCCCAGCGTCCTCCCTTGCGCTCACTGTCGTTGCTTTTGGCTACGGTGGTTGTATGCCAGGTATTTTTTTATGGCGCAGTGAATTGGAGTTCTGGTGTGAGTTGGGGGCCTCGGTTCATGACGGACCTTCTGCCGATTCTGATTTGGGCTCTACCGCCAGTTGTCAAATGCATGCGTCCAATGGGACTACGGGTATTCAAAGTACTGAGCGTGTTTTCTGTGGTTAGTTCGGGCGCGGGGGCGTTCGGATACCACGGAACTGTCCATGCCGAGTACCTAAGCGCTCATCCCGCAAGCAGTTGGACTGACCGTAAGGCAGTTTCAGAGCGGGCTGCTTGGATGGTGGGCCATTCGCCTTGGGTCAATAGACCCACAATTGCGAATGATCTGTTCCCGGGCCTCTACGGATCAATCGACCGACTGAGTATTTCCTCGGATGGAGTTGCCACCATAGAGGGGTGGTCGCTTTTCGGCAGTCATCAACCATTTGATGTCCATTTATTGGTCGATGGGGTGCGTATACCAGGTGGTGCAAATCATTTTGAGTACCGTGAGGATGTAGCGAAGTTCATGGGCAATTCCGCAGCAGGGGCGTGGAAAATATCGTTCCCTGCCTCGCTCGTGAAGTCGGATCGTCCCGTATTCAGTGCCTGGGTCCGTTCGCATCCCAATGCCCCGCCTTGGACACTCCAGGCATTCGAACTACCAAAGCCTGTGGTTGTCACCCCGTTGGTCGCGTTGACTCCCGAAGATGCCTCCTGGAAAGGGGCGATTGACGTGGTGCATGTGTATCCCAACCGGGGTGTTGACGTTGTAGGATGGACCACGCGCGGCCAACTTGCGCCTGAAAACTTAGAACTGTGGCTCGACGGCAAGCGGGTCGCGGTGATCGACGCCTTCCACAGGCGGCCGGACGTAGAGCAAGTGCTGGGGATCAGCAGTCCAAGCGGATGGAGAGTCCGTATCCCAGCGCGCAGCTTGACCGAGGGGGAGCACCAAGTCTCCGTCGTATTGCCACAGCAGAGCCTCTCCCTTACATCACAGCACCTCATCGCCAGGAAGTTCTCGGTTACGGCTACGGCCACTCGTCCGCATTGGTCTCCCAGCATGCCAATGAGCGATATGGCCGGACTCGCCGCCAAGCTGCTGGAGCATCAACAAGACAGGGGCGGCTATTGGCTGACCGACTACACAAGTGATACGCGCTTTGACAAACCGGGCATCGAGTTAAACGTGTTCTCTACCGCGGCAATCGTCGATCTGCTTAGCCCAGTGAGCGATCGATGGGAGCTCTCCGGCATGCTCAATCGGGCCAAGGGCTTTCTCTCCATGCAAATTGAGGAGGAGTCGGGCCTCGTTCGCTACCATGGGCGCCCTGATATGCCTTCCCACGGTGTACTGGGGTGCAAGATCACACCAGATGCGGACGATACTGCGCTGGTTTGGCGATTGGCGCCGGTGTCAGATGACAAGCTGAAGGCAAGGGCCCGCGCCATGCTGGAAGCATTCAAAACGCCAGAGGGTCTTTACCGCACATGGTTATCTACATCTGACCACTACGATTGCGTTGATCCTGGCAGGGACCCCAATCCTGCTGACATTGGCATCCAGATCCATGTCCTGATGTGGCTTAACCAAGTGGATGCCACTGCGGCACGGGAGTTCTGCAAAGTGCTGCAATCGCGCTCTGAGGACCCGTCTCTTTGGGTTTACTACAAAAAAGCGCCGGCTGCCGTTGTGTGGCGATTGCCCGCGTTGCGTGCCATGGGATGTCCCATCAAGCTGCCTCAATCTCTGCTCACCGTCGAGGATGCCGATCAGCGGCTTTGGTTGCGGATCATTGAGCGGATTCAGGTCACAGAAGCGGGAACTGACCGGCACGAGCTCCAGATAAATGAAGACCTGCTGAGACAGGTGGCTGAGGGTGGGTTCTCGCGCGTTTGGCAGTCGCCCCTGTTGTACTTCCACAATGACCTGACTGCCACGGTGCGCCGATACTACTGGTCGCCCGAGTTGGGGTTGGCGCTTTGGCTGCGCCTTTTCGCGGCAACAGAGCAGGCCGGTCCTGCGGCTGCGCTTCGTCGATGAAAGAGATTTTCCCGGTGGAAACGCGTTCTTGGTGGCAACACCCTTGGCTGTTTTGCGTGCGTCTGGATGAGGTGGCGGTACTTCAGGGAACTCCATTGATCGGGTTCGCGTTCGCGCACTACCGTGCCGGGCAAGGGCTCCCTTGGTCGGATGCCCTGGCTGTGCTTGCGGCAGTGTTATGTGCAAGCGTCAGCCTGGTGGCGCACATCGTCGTGTTGAACGATTGGGCGGGAATCGACAGCGATCTGAAGGACCCAGGACGGAGGGCGCGAACTTTTCTATCGCTGGGGGTAACACGGCGTGCCATGTGGTGGCTTGCGCAATTTTTTGCGGTGTCAGGGCTGGTGGTCGCTGCCCACTTGGGGGCTCCAGCGTTGTGGATTGCCGCAGGCATGCTGGCAACCAGTGCTACTTACTCTGCCCCCCCCTTGCACCTCAAGAGTGCGCCGGTTGCAGGGTCCTTGTTGCACCTTGTGGGAGGCAGTCTGCATTTCCTGTTGGGATATCTGGCAATTGCCCCGCTGGATTTTCCAAGCGCTATTTTTGCATGCTACTTTGGTGTGGTTTTCGCAGCTGGGCACCTCATGCATGAAGTTCGGGGCCATGATGCAGACCTCGCCAACGGAATCCGCACCAACGCTGTAGCTTTTGGGCGAAAGGTCACTTTCATATCTGCCCTAGCGCTATTCAGCTTGGCTTATCTGCTGCTCGCCGTGTGTAGCGCCTTTGTACAGCACTGGGGTTTGGTGTGCCTGTCTGCGGGTACCTACGGGTTGCATGTAGTCAAATCTTGGCATGCACTCCGATCAAAGCTTGAGCTGCACTCCATGCTTCAACTGCAGTCGCAATACCGGTTCAACTTTGCAGTGATCGGTATTGCACTGTTGGCTACTTTTACTCAGCCTTCCATTCGCGGCGTATTGTCAAGCGTGGCCGACCAACAGCCTGTACAGCAATCGCAAGGGCTTGGTGATGCGCCAGGAGGCCGAGTGCAGGAGCGCTTCTACCCGCGCTTCGAGAAATTGCAGTTTGACCTTGTCTTGGGCGGACTCCCGCTGGTCTGACAAAAGTGCCTGCACTTGCAGCCTTGTGGCGGACAACTCGCGATGCAGCAAGAGAATTTCTTCGTGCATTTGCACGCCCGCGCGAACAAGGCGTCGGCATTCTGCCTGAGCGTCCAATAGGTCGAGTTTCTCATCCTGGCAGTTGGGGGCGTACATCGATTCAGCTTTCGGTGAGCTCGGTAAGGAATCCTCGCAGAGAACGGTCCTCTTAGTCCCCTGGACGAAAGCTGCTGCCCCACTTGGTCGGCCCATGGCTTCCGCAAGTTCAGCGGTGCGGTGATTGTCGATCGCATGCTCCACTGCACATTCCCTTTCGCTGGAGAGTTCCGTTACGGGCCCATCTTGGGCGCTGTCCATCATGCGGCTGGTCGCAATCTGAGCACTTCCTCAATTCGGCTGCGCAGCCGTTGAGCACATGCAGCCAGACCGTGCTGTTGGTGCAACAGATCACGAGCGTTGCGTGCCCGGCGCGCGGCCTCTTCTTGAAGAAGGTATACCGAACGCATCTGCCATGCTGCGTGCACCTCATCTGGCTCTGCCCACACTTGGTCGGTGTAAAACGGGTAATGCCCCTCGGGGACGGGGACCAATCTGTAGTCCACCGGCCAACCAGTCTGGTTCGAAATCAGCTCCGTGGTGGCTGAGTAGTCAGTGGCGATCACTGGCTTACCTAGTTCCATGGCTTCCGCAATCAACAA
>Ga0207976_100574_pt1 | contig 12949 bp, 10 predicted proteins | sample LakWasMe94_HOW11_2_FD_183916 | JGI IMG/M metagenome (GOLD analysis project Ga0207976, IMG submission 183916) | Freshwater sediment methanotrophic microbial communities from Lake Washington under simulated oxygen tension - Sediment Metagenome... | ecosystem: Environmental > Aquatic > Freshwater >... | reverse complement strand
GTCTCCCGCACAAAACGCTGCATCACGCGGGCGCGGTGGGCCTCGGCAATGCCAGGGCCGCTGTCTTCCACAGCCAGCAGCACAGCGCCCGGCCCGCCCGCACTGCCGCCCGTACTACCGCGCGCGCGCCGGATCTGCAGGTCCACCTGGCCGCCCCGGGGCGTGTATTTGATGGCGTTGTCGAGCAGGTTGCGCACCAGCATGCGCAGCGCCTCGGCGTTGCCGGGCACCGAGGCGGGGTCGGATTCGAGCAGCCCCAGGTCCATGGCACGGGCCTGGGCCGCAGGCGCCACATCGGCCAGCGCCAACTGCGCCACGGCCTGCAGGTCCACGGGTTCGCGCCGCGCGGCGGGGCTGCTGGCACTCGCCTCCTGCCGGGCCAGGGTCAGGAGCTGCTCCACCAGCCGGGTGGCGCGGTCGATGCCGGCGGACAGGCGCTCGATGGCCGCCGCGCGCGCCGTGTCGTCGCCCGCGCGCTGCAGGCCCTGCAGCTGCAGGCGCAGCGCGGCCAGCGGCGAGCGCAGCTCGTGGGCCGCGTCGGCCACGAAGTGCTGCTGCGCATCGAACGCCCGCTGCACACGCTCGAACAGCAGGTTGAGTTCGCTCACCAGGGGCTGCACCTCGTCGGGCAGCTGGGCATCGCTGACGGGTGAAAGGTCGTCCGCCTGGCGCTGCGCCAGCTGGCGGCGCACACGCTCGACCGGTGCCAGCGAGCGGCTCACGCCCCACCACACGGCCAGCACCAACAGCGGCGCCATGAAGGCCAGGGGCGCAAGCGTGCGCAGCGCCAGGGTGCGGGCCATGTCCCGGCGCGCCGCCATGTTCTGCGCCACCTGGATGACCTGCGACCGCGTCTGCATCGAGAACACGCGGTAGGTGCCTCCCCGCGCCTGCACGTTGGTGAAGCCCAGCACGGCAATCTGGGGCAGCGCCGCACCCACGGCGGATTCAAAAATGCGCAGGCCTTCGTTGGTCCAGACCTGCACGATGAATTCGTGGTTCTCGTCCTCGGGGTCCAGCCCCGGGCCCAGGCCCTGCGCGTCCACCGGCAGGCCCGAGCGCAGCGCGAGCGCCGTCTGCTGCATGTGGTAGTCGAACAGGGTGTCGGCCTCGGCCAGCGCCCCCCGGTAGGCCAGCGCCCCTTGCACCGCCCCGGCCAGCACGATGGCCGCCAGCAGGAAGATCAGCAGCCGCGTGCGCAGCGAGCGCGGCAGCAGGGCGCGCAGGGCCTCGGTGATTTTTTCCGTCATCCTAGAAACCGCAGTTGGATGCACCCGGCAGTGCCGCGATCGGTGTGCCAGGCAAGGCGCGAGGACGCAGCGGGCTCCTGCCCGCAAGGACGAGTAACGCCGCATGGCGCGCCGAGCGTGGTGCTGCCGGGTGCATAGCGCTCTCACCCAACAGGTGAACGCGATCGAAGCCGGAAAATGCTGTGTTCATAAGCACTTATGAAGCTAAACGAGCGGTCAACTGCGGTTTCTAGGATCATGCCTTGGGGACGAGATAACCGACGCCGCGCACGTTGAGCAGCAAGTCTGCCCCCAGCTTCTTGCGCAGGCCGTGGATGTAGACCTCCACCGCATTGCTGCTGACCTCGTCGCCCCAGCCATAGAGCTTGTCTTCGAGCTGCTGGCGCGACAGCACCATGCCGGGCCGGGCAATCAGCGGCTCCAGCACCGCCCATTCTCTGCCCGACAACACCACGGGCACACCCTGCACCGTGGCCTCGCGCGTGGCGGGGTGGATGCACACGCCCTTGTGTTCGTACACCGGCTCGGCGCGGCCGGCGGCGCGGCGCAGCAAGGCCCGGATGCGCGCCAGCAGTTCATCCAGGTCGTAGGGCTTGAGCAGGTAGTCGTCGGCACCGGCGTCGAGCCCTTCAATGCGCTGGGCCACGGCATCCCGGGCGGTGGCCACCAGCACGGGGGTGCGGTTCTTGCGGGCCCGCAGGTTGCGCAGCACGGCCAGGCCATCGCGCTGGGGCAGGCCCAGGTCGAGCAGCACCAGGTCGTAGGGCTGGGTGCGCAGGGCAGAGTCGGCTGCATCGCCGTCACGCGCCCAGTCCACCGCGTAGTGCTCCGCGCGCAGCAGGTCCAGCACGGCTTCGCCGATCATGGGGTCGTCTTCAACAAGCAGGAGGCGCATGGCAACGGGCTCAAAAGATCGGGGGAATGTACTCCGCCGAGGATAGCGGTGGCACCACGGCCCGATGCGAAAGGGGCCGCATCGGGCACGCATCGCTGGTCACAGCACTGCCACAATCAACGGGCGTTGGGCGAACGCCCCGACCCCCGTGTCGGGCCACAACAACAGAACGTAAGGAGCAAGATCGATGGCATTCCACACAACCCGGTTCATTGCTGCGGCGGCCACGCTGGCGGCCCTGTCTGCAGGCGCACAGGCACAAGGCGTGGTCAATGCGCTGTGCAGCACCGACGCCCCTTGGTGCGAAGCGGCCGCCAAGGAGTTCACCCGCAAGACCGGCATCAAGGTCAACCAGGCCCACAAGGGCACGGGCGAAATCGCGGCCCAGTTGCGTGCCGAGGCCAACAATCCCAAGACCGATATCTGGTGGGGTGGCACCGGGGACCCGTTCCTTCAAGTGGCCGAGCAAGGCCTGCTGGCCGAATACCGCCCGGGCTATCTCCATGATCTGCACGGCTGGAGCGTGCGCCAGTACGCGATGTCGGGGAACCAGGTGGGAGGCTTCTACAGTTCGGCCATCGGCTTTGGCTACAACACCGACACCCTCAAGAAAAAGAAACTGCCCGAGCCCCAATGCTGGGCCGATGTGATCAAGCCCGCGTACAAGGGCGAGGTGGAAATCTCGCACCCCGCCTCCAGCGGCACGGCCTACACCGTGATTGCGGGCCTGGTGCAGTTGATGGGCGAAGACAAGGCGTTCGACTATCTCAAGGCCCTGCACAAGAACACCACCGCCTACACCCGCAGCGGCCAGGCGCAAGCGCCCAACGTGGCCAAGGGCGAGGTGGGTGTGGGCATCACCTTCATGTTCAACTTTGAAAAATGGAAGGCCGACAAGTACCCGGTCAAGACCCAGGCCCCTTGCGAAGGCACGAGCTACGAGATCGGTGGCATTGCCCTGGTCAAGGGTGCGCGCAACATGGAGAACGCCAAAAAATACTACGACTGGCTGATGAGCCCCGAAGGCCAGGCCGTGGGCGCCCAGGTGGGCAGCTACCAGGTGCCGGCCAACAAGAGCTTCAAGATGGACCCGCGCATTCCCACGCTGGACAACGTCAAGCTCATCAAATACGACTTTGAAAAATACGGCAAAGCCGCCGAGCGCAGACGCCTGATCGACCGCTGGACCAAGGAAGTGGAGCCGTTGCCGCGCTGATGGGAGCCGCCCGCCGCACAGGCCTTGCCAACGGCGGGCGCTCCCCACGGCTTACCCCAGGCGCACCGGCACAAAGATCTTGTCGCCATTGCGCTCGATCAGCAGCGCCACCGACTTGCCCGCCTTGGCCATGGCCGTGCGCACCTGCTCGATGTTCTTCGCGGGTGCACCGTTGATGGCCAACAGCACGTCGCCCGGCTGCACACCGGCTGCCGCTGCGGGGCCACGCGCCTGTTCGATCACCAGGCCCTCGGCCACGCCCACCTCGCGGCGCTCCTGCGGGTCCAGCGGGCGCAGCGACAGGCCCAGCTGGCCTTTGCCCACGGCATCGTCATTGCGCGCTTGTTTGCTGACCTTGTCGCTGGCATCACCCAATGTGGCCATCAGCTCCAGCGGCTTGCCCTGGCGCCACACCGACAGGCGCGCCTGCTGCCCGGGCTGCGCCTGGCCCACCCAGGCCGGCAGGTCGCCCGAGGCGACGATGGCCTGGCCGTCCACCTGGCGGATCACGTCACCCGCCTGCAGGCCCGCCTTCTCGGCCGGGCTGCCCTTGCTGACGCTGGCCACCAGCGCGCCCTCGGGTTTGTCGAGCGCAAACGATTCGGCAAACGCCTGGTTCACCTCCTGCACCGCCACCCCCAGTTGCGCGTGGCGCACCTTGCCGGTGGCGACGATCTGGTCCTTGATCTTGGCGGCCAGCTCGATGGGGATGGAGAACGACACCCCTTGGTAGCCACCCGAGCGGCTGTAGATCTGCGAGTTGATGCCCACCACCTCGCCGCGCGCATTGAACAGCGGCCCGCCCGAGTTGCCGGGGTTCACGGCCACATCGGTCTGGATGAAGGGCACCAGGCTGTCGTCGGGCAGCGAACGGCCCTTGGCGCTGACCACGCCCGCCGTCACACTGTTTTCAAAGCCAAAGGGCGAGCCGATGGCCAGCACCCATTCGCCCACCTGCAGGTCGCGCGTGCTGCCCAGGCGCACCGTGGGCAGGTCCTTGGCGTCGATCTTGAGCACCGCCACGTCGGTCTTGGGGTCGGCGCCCAGCACCTTGGCGCGGAACTCGCGCCGGTCGGTGAGCTTGACGGTCACGTCGGTCGCGCCCTTGACCACATGGGCATTGGTCAGCACCAGCCCATCGGCGCTCACGATGAAGCCCGAGCCCTGGCCATGTGTGGGCACATTGGGCTGGCCCTGCATGCCCCCGCCGGGGATGCCAAACTGGCGAAAGAACTCGTAGAACGGGTCGCTCGGGTCCATCTGCGGGCCCCGGCGCTGGCGCGCGGAGGCTTGCCCTTCATCGTCGTCCTCATCGCTGGCCATCGCCGTCTTGGTGCTGCCCGTGACGCTGATGTTGACCACGGCCGGACCGTTCTGCGCCGTGATCTGGGCAAAGCTGGGCAGCGCACCGCCGGGGGCGGCCGGGGCCTGCGCCACGAGGGGTGCGGTGGGCGCCAGGGCCCGGGCCGGGTGCCCCGTGATGAGGCCCGCGCCCAGGGCGCCCACCGCGCCTGCGGCCACCAGGGCCAGGATGATGCGGCGGGGGGTGGATGTCAGCGTCGTCGTGTTCATGGGGTTCTGCCTTCCAGTCGGGTTGCGATGGAAGGCAGTGTGGGCACGCACACTTAGACGAAACTTAGGCGCGCGGCAGGTGGCCGCGCCATCCCCTCACTACCTACGCCGCCCCGCGCCCCTTCTGGCTCTCGAAGTACACCACCTTGCGGGCACGCATCACGTCGCCCAGCGGGCGGTGTGCCGCCAGGGCCTGCCAGGGGTCGAACACGGCGGCCTCCACCTGGCGCGCCAGCTCCGGGTCGGCGGCCGGGTCCTGCCGGGGCAAGGTCAGCCGGGCCACGGTGGTGTAGGGCGTGGGCCAGTCCACGCTGGCGTCTTCGATGGGGGTCGTGGCCTCGTCCACAAAGGGCTGCAGCTGCAAGTCCCAGTGCAGGTCCTGCTGGCGCAGGCGGGCCGCGAACTCGGCGTCCCAGTCCTCCTGCACCTGGGTCACCGGTGCGCCATTGGACGCATGGGGCACCAGGCGCACGCGCACCGCATACGGCCCGCACGCAATGGGCGCGGCGCTGTGGACGGCATGGGCCGCAAAACCCCCAAACGGCCGGCCAAAGGTCTTGACCGTCTTGCCGATCTGCTTGAGGGCCCCCAGCACCCCGTGGCGCTGGACCAGGAACTTGATCAGGGCCCCGCCGCCGTGCGAGGCCGCCACCACAAAGTCCACGAACTCGGCGCTTTGCGGAAAGGCGAACTTCTCCTGATTGATGAGCAGGAAGTCCTGGCTCCTGGCAGGCCCGTTGCCCAGCGCGGAATCGCCTTGCACGCCCAGCACGCTGAACGCAAAACCCCGGATGTCGGGCTTGCGGTCGGAGGCCTTGTCCATGCCGCCATTGCTCAGGCGCACCCGCACCCCGTACTGCCCGGGCTGGGCAAACAGCCCGTGCGCCGCAAAGGCGGGCAAGTCGCCCAGCACCTGCAGCTGGCCCCGCGCGGCCGTGAGCTGCTTGCGGTGCAGGCCCCGGCCCGCTCCGTATTTCTGCGACTTGCGCGCCTGCAGTTCGGCAAACTGGCGCGCGTATCCGGCAAAACGCTGCTCTTCATCGGCAGCCACGACTTCCTTCCAGCTTGTGCTGGGCACGCAGGGTGTGTTCATCGGAGGCCTCTCTCTGATCGCAAAACGGCATGGTAGCGCGCAAGCCCCTCCGGCGGGTGCCGCGGTGCGGACAGTGCCTACTGTTGGTGGAAGCGGTACACGATGGCCCCTTGCACCACCGCCCCGGGCACCAGCCAGCGCACGGGAAAGGCCGCGTGGTTGGGCGCATCAGGGTACTCCATGGGCTCCAGGCAGATGCCGTCGCCCGGCTGCCAGAGCCAGCCGCCCTGTTGCGCGCCCCGGCCCCGGTCCCGCACCGGATCGGCCTTGAGTCCATGGCCCGCATACACCTGCACGCCGGGGGCGGTGCTCCAGACCTCCATCGCGCGGCCGCTCTGGGGCTCGCTCAGCAGCGCCGCCAGGCGCAGACCGGGCGGGGTGATGGCAGAGGCAGGCGGCGCATGCTGCGGCCCCTGCTCGTCCAGCACCAGATAGTGGTCCAGCCCCCCCGCCAACGCCAGTTGCTCGCTGGGCATGGCCACGGCCTCGCCCACACAGCAGGCCTCGCGGAAATCAAAGGGCGTGCCCTGCACGGTCGCCAGCACACCCGTGGGGCACACATCGGCCGCCAGCGGCACATAGCGGCTGGCGGGCACCTGCAAGCGGTGGCCATGCGTGCTGCCCCGCCCCGCAAGGTTGAAGAATGCGTGGCCGGTGAGGTTGAGCACGGTGGGTGCATCCAGCGCCTCGGCCGTCCAGGCCATGTGCAGCGCGTTGTCGGCCGTGACCTGCAAGTGCAGCCGCAGCCGCACCGTTCCGGGCACACCGTCGTCTTCAGTGCGAAAAGTGTGGCCCAGGACCAGTGCATCGGCCTGCACGTCTTCGACCGCAAAGACCTGGAAACGGCTGCCCCGGGGCCCGCCGTGGTGGTGGTGCGGGCCGCTGTTGGTGAGCAGTTGGCGCTGCGATCCACCGGGCAAGGTAAGCGCACCGCCACGCAAACGGCCCGCCCAGCGGCCGATCAGCGCGCCCATGGAAAGCTGGCCGTCCAGGTAGCCCTGCAGGCTGTCGTAGCCCAGCGCCACATCGGCCAAGCCACCCTGCCCGTCGGGCACCGCCACCTGCACCAGGCGCGCACCGTAGTTGCTCACGGCCACCTGCAGGCCGCCCGCGCTGCGCAGGGTGAAAAGGTCGGTGCGCTGACCGTGCAGCTCTTGTTGAAACGCTTCGCGCGAAAGGGAATGGGCCATGGCAGCGAGTCTATGCGGCCAGCGGCGCCCTGCAGGGGGCCATGGCGCGGGCAGGCCCCGCCAGGTTCATCAGGTCACCGGCGCGGGGTTGAACAGCACCAGCGCGTTGTGCAGCTTCCACTGCTCGGCCCAGGTTTGCTTGCGGCCACTGGCCACGTCAAGCAGCAGGTGGAACATCTCCCAGCCCAGCTCCTCGATGCTGGCTTCGCCGTCGGCGATCTTGCCAGCATTGATGTCCATCAGGTCGTGCCAGCGGCGCGCCAGGTCGCTGCGCGTAGCCACCTTGACCACCGGGCATTCGGCCAGGCCGTAGGGCGTGCCCCGGCCGGTGGTGAACACGTGCAGGTTCATGCCGGCGGCCAGCTGCAGCGTGCCGCAGATGAAGTCGCTGGCGGGTGTGGCGGCATAGACCAGGCCGCGCTGGTCGGGGCGCAGCTTCTCGCCCGGCGCCAGCACATGCGCGATGGGCGCGGTGCCGCTCTTGATGATGGAGCCCATGGCCTTCTCGGCGATGTTGGACAACCCGCCCGCCTTGTTGCCCGGCGTGGTGTTGGCCGCGCGGTCCACGCGGCCACGGTCGAGGTACTGGTCGTACCAGCCCAGTTCGCGCACGATGGCCTGGGCCACCTCGGGCGTGGCGGCGCGGCTGGTGAGCTGCTCCACGGCGTCGCGCACCTCGGTGTTCTCGCTGAACATCACGGTGGCGCCGGCACGCACCAGCAGATCGGCGCAAAAGCCCACGGCCGGGTTGGCAGTGACGCCCGAGAACGCATCGCTGCCACCGCACTGCACGCCCAGCACCAGCTCGCTGGCCGGCACGGTCTCGCGGCGGCGCGCGTTCAGGCGCGTGAGGTGGGGCCGGGCGCTTTGCACGATGTCGTCCAGCATCGACATGAAGCCCACATGGTGGTCGGCCTGCAGGCACACCGTTTCGGGGCCCAGCGCGGCATCGCGCTCGTCGGTGATGGGGAAGCTGCCCGGCGGCAGCAGGCGGTCGGGTTGCAACTTTTCGCAGCCCAGGCTCACCACCATCACCTCGCCGCCAAAGTTGGGGTTGAGGCTGATGTTGCGCAACGTGCGGATGGGAATGATGGCGTCCGGCGCATCGATGGCCACGCCGCAGCCGTAGGTGTGCTCCAGGCCGATCACGTCATCGACGTGCGGGTACAAAGGCAGCAGCTCGTCCTTGATGCGGCGCACCGCCAAGGCCACCACGCCCGCCACACACTGCACCGTGGTGGTGATGGCGAGGATGTTGCGCGTGCCCACCGAGCCGTCGGCGTTGCGGTAGCCCTCGAAGGTGTAGCCCGTAAGGGGTTCGAGCACGGGGGGCTTCACCGTGGCCATGGGCAGGCCCTGCAGCGCGCGGGCCGAGGGCATCTGCAGCAGGCGCTCGTGCACCCAGCTGCCGGCCGGGATGGCTTTCAGCGCATAGCCGATGGGCACGTTGTAGCGGCGCACCACGGCGCCTTCAGCGATGTCTGCCAGCGCCACCTTGTGGCCCTGCGGCACCTTGTCGCGCAGCGCAATGCCGGCGCCGGGCACGCCTTGCGGCAGCACCGTGCCCGCCGGCAGGCCGCCGTCGTTGGCGACGATGGCCACGTTGTCTTCCGCATGCATGCGGATGGTGAGGGGGTCTCGCATGGGGTCCGTTCACTTCACTGTGGGTACATGTCTCTCATCATCACGGGCAGGGCCCTGCGACTCAGCCGCCCTTGAGCACCAGGTCCGGCAGCCACATCGAGAACTGGGGCACATAGGTCACCAGCATCAGCGCGACGATGAGCGCGCCGTAGAACGGCCAGATGGTCTTCATCACCTCGCCCACCGACACGCCGCCGATGGTGCAACCAATGAACTGCGTGGTGCCCACAGGGGGCGTGTTCAGGCCCAGCGCACAGTTGATGAGCATGACGATGCCGAACTGCTCGGTGCTCATGCCGAACTGCTGGCAGATGGGCAAAAAGATCGGCGTGCAGATCAGGATGGTGGCCGCCATGTCGAGGAAGGTGCCGAGCACGAACAGGATGATGTTCACCGACAGGAAGATCACCCAGGGCGAAGTGCTCATGGACTTGAGCGCATCGCCCGTGAGTTCGGCCACGCCGTACAGCCCAATCAGGTAGCCAAACATGGACGAGATGCCGATGAGCAGCAGCACGGTGCCCGTGGTCTTGACGGCCTTGGAGGCGGCCTTGAGGAACTGCTCGCGCGTGAGCCGCTTGTAGACGAACACCGACAGGATCAGCGCCCACAGCACCGCCACCGACGCCGACTCGGTGGCCGTGAAGGCCCCCGACAGAATGCCCGCGATGATGATCACCACCACGGCCAGGCCGGGGATGGACGCGCGGAACGAGATCCACACGATCTCCCAGCCGGGAAAGGTGCCCGCAGGGTAGCCGCGCTTGACGGCCACAAAGTACGCGGCCGCCAGGTTGCAGATGGTCAGCAGCAGGGCCGGCACGATGCCCGCGAGGATCAGCGCGGCGATGCTCACCTTGCCGCCGGCAGCCAGCGTGAAGATGATGAGGTTGTGCGAGGTGGGCATGAGCGCGCCCACCAGCGAGGCGTGGGTGGTCACGTTCACCGCATAGTCGGCGTGGTAGCCCTCTTTCTTCATCTGCGGGATGAGCACCGCGCCCATGGCGGACACGTCGGCCACGGGCGAGCCCGAGACGCCGCCGAACAGCGTGCAGGCGAGCACGTTGCTCATGCCCAGGCCGCCGCGCACATGGCCGGCCACGCTCTTGGCAAAGTCCACGATCTTGTCGGCGATGCCGCCGTACATCATGATTTCGCCGGCGAAGATGAAGAACGGAATCGCCAGGAACGAGAACGGGTTCATGCCCGAAATCATCTGCTGGAAGCCCACGGCCAGGGGCAGGCCTTCGTAGAGGATGGTGGCCAGCGAGGACAGGCCGATCGAGAAGGCCACGGGCACGCCCAGCAGCAACAGCAGCGTGAAGCTCACGCACAGGATGGTCAACGCCATGATGGTGGAATCTTTATGAGGACGTGAAGGTGCGGTGGTGTGCTGCGGCGCGCTCAATGCCAGGCGGGCTCGACCTCGGTGCCGTGGAGCAGCGCGATGATGTGCTCCAGCGAGAACATGGCCACCAGCACACCGGCGAGCGCGGGCGGCACGTACTTGAAGGCTTCGGAGATGCCCAGCGTGGGGATCTTGTAGGGCGCCACCGATTCCGCTAGCACGCCGCAGTTCCAGGCCATGACCAGGCCGAACACCAGCACCAGCGCGTGGATCAGCAACTCAAGCTTGGTGCGCAGCCCATCGGGCGCCAGCACCAGGAAGGATTCGAGGCCGATGTGGCCCGCATCGCGCACGCCCACGGCCATGCCCAGCATGGTCACGTACAGCACCAGCAGCACGGCGCCGCTTTCGGCCCAAGTGGGCGTGTCGTTGAAGATGTAGCGGCCGATGACCTGGTAGAGCACGGCGCAGACCAGCAGCACCAGCCCCGCCACACCCAGCTGAAGGCAAGAGCGCGCAATGAAGGCACACAGACGCGTATACATGGTGGACATCCTGAAGACGGAAAGAAATGGCCGGCTGGGCACCACGGTGCGCCCGCCGGCCGGGGTGGTTTACTGCACCGCGTCGATGCGCTTGACCATGTCCTGCAGCTTGGGGTCTTTCAGGAACTTGTCGTACACGGGTTTCATGGCGGTCTTGAACGCGACCTTGTCGATCTCCACGACCTGCGCGCCACCGGCCTTGACGGTGGCCAGGGACTTTTCTTCGCGCTCGTCCCAGATCTTGCGCATGAAGCCCACTGACTCCTTGGCGGCGGCGCGGATGGCCTTCTGCTCATCAGCGCTCAGCGTGTCCCACACGCGCTTGCTGAACAGCAGGATCTCGGGCGCCATGGAATGCTCGGTCTTGTTGAAGAACTTGGCGACCTCGAAGTGGCGCGAGCTTTCGTAGCTGGGGTAGTTGTTTTCGGCGGCGTCCACCAGGCCGGTCTTGAGTGCGGTGTAGACCTCGCCAAACGGCATGGGGGTGGCGTTGGCGCCCATGGCTTCGAGCAGGGACACCCACAGGTCGCTCTGCTGCACACGCACCTTCAGGCCCTTGACGTCGGCCAGGGTCTTGACGGGCTTCTTCACGGTGTAGATCGAACGCGCGCCGCTGTCGTAGAACGCCAGGCCCACGAAGCCCTGCGATTCGCAGTCCTTGAGGATCTCGTCGCCGATGGCGCCGTCCAGCACCTTGCGCATGTGCTCCTTGTCGCGGAACAGGAAGGGCATGGTGGGCACCATGGTCGCGGGGCAGATGTTGTTCATGGGCGCCACGTTCACGCGCGTCATCGCGATCGCGCCCAGCTTGGTCTGCTCAATGGTGTCCTTCTCGATGCCCAGGGCCCCCTTGGCATAGACCTTGATGCCATGCTTGCCGCCGGTGGCCTTGTTCAGGGTCTCGCCCATGTGGCGCACGGCCAGCACGGTGGGGTAGTCCTCGGGGTGGATGTCGGACGAGCGGAACTCGGTGGCCTGCGCGGCCAGGCTGCCGAGCAGCATGCCGGCAGCGATGGCCACGCGGCCAAAAAGGTGTGGAACGTTCATGGTGCGTTGTCTCCTGGGTTGAATGGGGGTGGGGCGCCGTGCTCAGGCCGGCAGGTACGGGGCTTCTGCGAGCCCTCGGGTGCCGGGGCGGGCCACGAAGACCGCACCGCCGTGCGCCATGTCGTTGCCCTGGGGCTGGCCCGGGCGGATGGAGGTGATGAACAGCAGGTCGAGGTCGGGCCCGCCGAAGCTGCACATCGAAGGCTTGCTCACTGGCACGGCCAGCGAGCGGTCGAGCACGCCCGCGGGGGTGAAGCGGTGCACCAGGCCGGCATCGTTGGCGCAGATCCAGTAGCAGCCCTCAGCATCGATGGCCGCGCCATCGGGCCGACCGGGCAGCGCGCGCATGTCCACGAACGGGCGGCGCGGGCCCAGGCTGCCGTCGCCGTGCAGGTCCAGCGCCCAGACCTGCTGCACGCTGGGGTGGCTGTCGCTCAGGTACAGGGTGGCGCCATCGGGGCTGAAGGCCAGGCCGTTCTGGGTAACCAGGCTCTGGACCTGGGGGGCGGACAGGCCGCGCGCGTCCTGCCGATAAAGGCTGCCCACAGGGCGGGCGAGCGCCATGTCGCGCACCATGGTGCCGGCCCAGAAGCGGCCCTGGCGGTCGCAGCGCCCGTCGTTGAAGCGCATGCCCTCCTCAGGGTGCTGCACGGCCGAGATGAGGGTGCAGGCCAGCGTGCCGTCGTCGGCCGGGCGCAGGTGGAACAGGCCCGTGTCCATGCCCGCAATCAGGCCGCCGCCGGCATGCAGGGCGATGCAGGCCAGGCGCTCGGGCGTGGCCCAGCTGGTGAGCTGCCGGTCGGCCCAGCGCAGGCGGCGCAGGGCGCGGCCTTCGATGTCCACCCAGTACAGGGCCTGTTCGGTGGCAGACCAAAGGGGGCTCTCGCCCACCTGGTCGTGGTGGTCGGGGAGCAACAGGTCCATGGCGCTGACGCTCACTCGAAAGGACCGGTGCGCACGAAGGGGCCACCCTGGTAGATGACGGCGGGGTCGGCCATGTCTGGCGAGGGGTCGGCCGCCTCCACCTTGGCGCGGAACTGCTCGGAGCTGTCCTGTGGCCGGTAGCCGATGTGGCGGGCCAGGGTGTTGTCCCACCAGGTCGTGGTGTTGTCGCCCATGCCGTATATGGTGCTGTGGCCCACCACGGGG
>Ga0207976_100571_pt1 | contig 12983 bp, 15 predicted proteins | sample LakWasMe94_HOW11_2_FD_183916 | JGI IMG/M metagenome (GOLD analysis project Ga0207976, IMG submission 183916) | Freshwater sediment methanotrophic microbial communities from Lake Washington under simulated oxygen tension - Sediment Metagenome... | ecosystem: Environmental > Aquatic > Freshwater >... | reverse complement strand
AACTTCTCGGTGGCGCCGGCCGGCGCGGTTTCGCGACCGTCATAAGTGCGTACCGCCTTGCCGTCCCAGAGCACGATCATGGCCCCGCCGCCGATACCCGACGACTGCGGCTCCACCAGAGTCAGCACGGCTTGCATGGCAATCGCCGCATCGATGGCCGAACCACCCTTGCGCAACATCTCGCGCCCGGCTTCGGCCGCCAACGGATTGGCCGCGGCCGCCATATGCCGGTCGGCGTGCTGCACCTGCAGGTCGGTGCGATAACCCGAAGCGATTTCCGGGGCGGGGGGCAGGGCGGTGTGGGAAGGGGCGGAAGCGTTGCAGGCGGCGAGGCTGAGGGCGACGGCTATCAGCGAGAAACTGGTAAGCCGGCGGTGACGCGGATTGAGGGTCGAGAACACGCGTTGAACTCCGTTCACTGGGTAAATGATGTGTCGTCCGTGGGGAGGAATGTACAGCAGTGAATGGATGAGCGGGGAAGGGTTCAGTTGGTGCAGGAATGGATAGGCGGGCGCCGACTATAGGTATCATGACGATTTGCGGATATATCTTCCTCGCCGCCATGGTGTATGCAAGAGAGGTAGATTCTGTCTGGCCCATGAAGCAGGGAGCCTAGGGTTACATGAGTGCGGTAGATTTCGATTTGAACAACAAACGCAGGATTGGCGCATTCCTGTTGTTGAAGGATAAGTGCTCCTATCACGAGCTTGAGCGGCTGCACATCAGGTCTTGTATTAACAACAACAATTTGCCGTTCATTTATTTCTCTAGCTTCTTTTCCCATGCCAAGGACGTGTGCAGCTTGTCGCTGTCCTTTCTGATCAATGAAGAGATTTCCAACTCCACAGGTCGCGATGGAGTGTCACATCTGCTTGACCAGGTCATAAGAGAAAAGCACTACAGCAATGGCATTCAGGTGAATGGAGAAGGCATCAGGTTTTGTGATTTCAAGCTCAAGCTAACCCTGGAGGAAACCACCGATCTTCTGATCAATCGGTTCGATGGTTTGCTGGGCAGCCATATGCTGGATTTCCAGGTTTCCTTTTTTTCGGCTTTCGAGTTCTGGATCACAAAGCTCTATGACGTGTATCGATATGAGCTCAGTGCTGAGTTCGAGGCTCGTCGCAGAAAAAAATACCTGAAGGTGCTGGCTAACTATCAGGCGTGTGATGAGGCCGGCAGGGAAAAGGTCCTCGATGACCTGATCAAACTCCCCGGTGCCTACATGTCTTTCCCGGACAAGCTGAACGCGGTATTTAAAAAAGTCGATCAGCAGCGGTACCGAAGGGATTTGAAGAGCGATCGAGCATTGATCGACTTTTTGCGGCAGAACAGAAATACCGTGCATAACGGTGGTGTGCATATCGGTCGAGCAACCGAACTCCTGCATGGGGGAAAGTGCTTCAGACTGGAAACCGGAAAGCCCGCCTACAACGAAAACTATAACGACCTGATTGCTCTGGTTGGTGAGCTGGTGGACATCTATGCCGAAATTTTGCGCTCGATAGAAGGATTATTGCCCACAAATTACTGTGAGATGCAGCACGACACGGTGTCGCTCAATTGGGTCTCAATAGCGGCTGAAGCCTTTTTACAGTCCTGCGACAGTGAGGCTGAGGTTCATGCAGAAGTGGCACTGTCCTGTTTTGCGGATGTAGGCCTGAGTGAGCCCAAGGCCCGGAAGCTGTTGGAGTACCTGAGGGAGCTACGGGCAGCTCCCGAAGAACCCTTTAGCATTCTGGAGCTGTTGGCTTGTGATCTGGGTTGATCTCGGGAGAGGAGTGAAGATCGCTTGATTCAAGGGCGCCTCGCTTTGTCCCTGGGCGCCGTTGTAGCGCCGCTGGCCGAAGAGGTTTTCGCAGGCATAAAAAAACGGCTTACCTTGCGGTAAGCCGTTTTTAGTACTTGGTGGTACACAGTCATTTGAACTGGGTGGTGAAGTGACTGTATTTAAAGGATTTTATTTGATATGTATTTGTTGGGGATACAGCAGGGGATACACAGTGCTATCTGCTGGGCCTGTTTTGATTGTTTTTTGAACAGTGTCACTACTCACAGCCGAAAGCCCCCCCCCTCCCATTTTTCCCGGCATTGCGAACGAAGGGGGGCGAGCGGTCTAGACGCATAGAGCCCCAGACTTTTTGCTACCCCCTGGGGTGGTCTTTTTTGGCGGGCCGTTCATGCCGGGAGGGATGCCGATAGACCTCCGTCGCTGGTGGCATTACCCCTAAACGGGGTGCCGGGGGGGAGTGCTAACCCTTACCCCTCACAAACCCGGTGTTCTTGGTGTTCTTGGTGTTCCTAAAGCGCTGTAAGCCTTAGTCCATAAGGCTTTCAGCCATGGAACACCAACGGGGAAACCGTAGAACACCAAGCAACCAGAACACCAATGGTGTTCTCTGATCATAGGATGATGTGAGGGGATGGGGTGACAGGATGTATGGAGAGTTGGCCCGCAGGGAAGTGGCCAACAGGAACCATGGAGCCGTATTGAGGGAACACCTATCAGACCCGGCTGGACGTAATGGGTTGAGTTTCCCCCGGCATCCTTGCCGCATCGTTGGACATGATCAAGGGCGGTCTTGAGATCGAGGCGTCAGGTCGCAATGACATCCTACTGCCGCTGCATGGAATCAAACGTGCGGAGCCCAAGCTTGTGCAGCAAATGACCCACTCACTGGCCATCGATCAGGGCAAAGTCACCATGACCCGTGAGCGCGACGGCAGGGCCAAACTGAGCTTGGAATGCATTAGCATGGCGCTATTGCCACGTCTGCCTCGGGCATTCGCTTGGTCAAGTCGGCAAGCTGCTTGGCCAGTCGGTCGGCACGTTCCTGTTGTCGCCCTGCCTTCAGCAGCGCTATCTCTAATGCCTGATCAACCTCGGCCAGGCTGTCGGCTCGCTTTTCTAATGTGATCTCCAGATCCTCAAGCGCCCGCTGGGCCAGCCTAAGTTCGACCGCCTGCCGATCCAGAGCCGCCTGCCGCGCATGTAGCGCCTCAGTGGCTGAGCGTTGAAGCTTGTCCTGTATGGCCGAAGTCTTGGCCCTCAGCAGCAGCGCCTTATAGTTGGGCGTCTGTATCCCGACGACCGCAGCAGCCAGGTCTGATCGCTCAATTACCGGCTCAGCAGCGGCGAGCGCTTGGTAATACTGGCCAACCTTCTGATGGGTGGCTTTCGATCTCTCGATGCCGCGAGACAGCCCGAACGGCTTCCCGCACCAATGATGGAAGTCAGTCTGCATCTTGCGCAGCTTGGCGGCACCACCAAGGAAATCACGCGCAGACAGTCTCTCGTCCTTGGTGAGCGGCACGACATACGCGACAAGGTGGGGTGTTCTCTCATCCAGGTGAACGGTGGCGCTGACAATGTTCGTGGCTCCATGCCGAGCCTTCAGCCAAGCTATGGCCCGGTCAAAGTAGCCGCCTGTGTCGGGCATCGTCCCGCCGTGCCGGGTGAATGCCTCAGGGCTGGCGGTGATCAGATATTCAATGCAGAGCACAGCCCCCTTGCGCCTGCGTTCCGGCAACTTGGCCAAGACCGAACTGGCAAGACCGACAGCGGTCGACGCGCCACCAACATGCACATTGGCCGCGCCATTGGAGTTCGGTGTGGGCATCTCTCGAAATGTGTGCCGGCCAGATCCAATAATCCCGGCGACCGACTTCAGCTTTTTTGTTCTTAGTATCGTGTAAGGCATGGCAGCCTCCCCGTGCTGAGTGTTCTCATCTTCAGCGTGCGGGCGGAGTAAAGGGTGGCACAAGTCCCCCCAAGCGCCGCTTGTGTACTCACTACACAAACTGCGTTTGTCGTTCGCTTCCTGCGGAAGAAAACAAAAGCCAACTGCCGCCTCGCCTAACACGGGCTTTATCTGCCATCAGTGAGCGAGCCGAGATGAAACGTTAACAGGTGGCTTATATGCTGGGTATGGACTTGGTAGGGAAGATTGAGGCGTGTGTCTTAAACTGTAGGGTCAGTGCTGGGCACGGAAAGGAACTCAGTGCGCGGCAATATGTGTCGTGGTCTTTTATATTCGGATTGCGAGATGTCGCCGTGTGATCGCTGTCTTGTACTGGAGAGGTTAATGACCTTGGCTCTAAAAAGTTGGTGGACGTATCTGGAGCTGGGAGCTTGTGCTGTTCAGGTGCTGGATGTGTAAGTTCATTGTTTATTGAGGGGCTGATTTGAGGTTCTGTGTTTGTGCTTTTGGCGAACAAGCTTAAAAATATAGACGCGGTAAAGAAGATTACCCCGTTGCGAATAAATGTAATCGCTACGGTTGCTTGATTTGAACGAATATTATTGGTGACTTGAAATCCACTCGCGGCGTGCCACATTGTCTTGACCGCATCCTGTCCGCCTTCTGCTAGTGTTCGTAGATATTTTGCACCATATCCGAATCGCTCTTTTGGGCGTAATCCATTAAATCCGATAATGGCGCCAGCTAAAAATAGTGCCATTGATAGCGACGATAGTATCAGTGCGGTTGTTTTTAGTGGGGAGTTTTCTAATCCGTCAAATATGGCCTTTGTCACTACACTTCCAACAGTGACTGCGATAGATAGCGAGGCTGTGAGTTTGTTGAGTTTTTCGTCTAGCTCCTTTGCACGAGTCCATTCGCTGTCAATGTATGTTTTAAGTGTGCTTTCTTCAAGATGGCGGATGTCACTGAATTCGGGAGCGTGCTCCCAGTTCTCTAATTGTTTTTGGATTCTGCTGTTGGCAACTAGATATTTAATTGCGTCGGGAGCGAATTTTAATAGAAGGTTTTCAAATTTTATACGGATGGACATTGGAGTTCTCCAGCAATCGCTTCGGATATTCCGCGCCCTGGGCGGTCTAGCCAGCCCCATTCGCCAGTTGGGTTGATCTCGATAAACCAAAACTCCCCTTCAGAATAGGCTAAGTCAATTGCCCCATAGCGAAGACCTAAGTCCTTGGTTAGGAGGAAGCATTTTTCTTCAATTGTTGGTGGCAGTGAGAAGGAGCGGAAGCTGAGATCTTCTTTTTTTATTAAGCGCCAGTCACCATCTATTCCATTGTTGCCTATGTTTATTTCATCGCACCATAACTTATTTCCGATTATGGTCACTCTCAGGTCGATTTTTGATGCGATTATCGATTGGCAGGTGAGTGGGGCTAAATGAAGAAATTCATCAGCGCATTCAGACCAGGTTGTTAGTGTTGTATAACCGAAGTGTTGTTTTGAGTTTTCGCGTAGCAGTAGTGTGTCAATGCTTTTTATCGCGATGTTTTCACTTATAAGCTCTTGGATTTTTGCATGCCTATCATTTGTGATGATAGTGGTGGGCACTGAGAATCCTAATTTTGCTGCTCTGCGTAATTGATAGGGTTTTGATTCTGCTTGATATGTTGCAGCGGGGTGGTTGTACCATGCTGCCTCATCAAAAAGCATTAAGCCTCGCATAAAAGCACCCCACTGTGATTGCTTCAGTTGCTCCTCTGGGAGCAACGCTTTGTTTGGGGTGTTTCTAAGGAAGGTCGGTTGTCGCCACCATACTGTTTTTAGAGAGCTGTCAATATGCCAAGAGTGCTGGTTATGACGGCATGTCATAGTGGCTTTTACAGGGTCTACTGTAATCGAGAGGTCGTCCAGTGCATCACGATTTATTCGCAGAAATGATATGCCCTGATTGGTGAGATTGTGGCAAATACGATCAGTAGGAAAATCTAACAGAGAGGAAAGAATCAGAACGCTTGGCTTGTTGTTTGACATAAAACTATTGGCCCTTCTGATCTTCACCGGTTTCTATATCGTTTTTCTTAGTGCTCTGTGCATGTCGTGGGTCGTACGCAACAAGCCCTGCTTCGTTGCGCCAAACGCCTGAATCAAAATCGTAGGTTGCGTCTTCTGGCCCAGAAATATCCCGGTGCTCAGTGGTTTTTGCTTTACGTTGTAGGATGTGCATTTTTCGATATCCTTATTCATGTTTTAAATAGTCATATGGTGTGTTTTGCTCAAACAACTACGTCGCCTTATCAGGACGTAGTTGTTTGCTGCTATCGGCATTTATCGTATGGTTTCGTTTTTTATGCAAGCGAGCGCACTCATCACTCAAGCCGCTGCTCGAAATGATTCGTCATCCTCCTGCGTTAATGCCCTTGCATTTACGACATAAGCGCGGCCTTTAGGCATGCCAGGTAAAGTCACGGACTGAGCGGCCTTGCCATCGGCGCTAGGCTCCAGAATCCCCCGTGCGACCAGCTCCCGGTTCACGTTGCGAAGGTTCATCCCCTTGAACACTTCATCGCGCCACGTGGTGCTTAGGAAATAGTAAGTCACAGAGGTATATAGGGTGTCGCCAAAGCCGTGTTCCATCGTTCGACGGAACCCAAGACGATCAGCGGTGCGCGGGGCGTGATCGTCTGTCTTCGCGGCGATGGCGTCCCAACGAGTGAACCGACTTTCACCGTAGCGTTCCACCATGCCGCGCAGCCTGGCAATAATCGCGTCACCTTCCAGATTGCCCGCGCCACCACGTTCAGCCAGCCAGGCATCAAGGCACGCACGGGCGGCGGTCGTGGCGGTGCCGTCCGGCCAGCCTGTAACACCTAGCGCGGTGGCCAGTTCGCCAGCGGCAGCGGCCAACCCGAAGCGAGCGGCTGCGCGTTGTGCCTGGCCGCTGGCGTTGGCAGGGAGCGCACGGCTAACGAAGCTTTCCAGCGTATGACGGAGTATCACCCGGAACCCTTCCAGCTTTCCGGGCTCACAGAGGGCCGACAGGAAAGCAACCAGCGGGGTGCCGTAGTGTTTTCCCACTCTGGCCTTGAGGGCATCAGACAGGGCCGCAGCATCTTCAAAGCCATGCAAGGCCTCAAACAATCCCATCCCTCTCCCCGCGTCAGCCGGCACGGCCAGCAAGCGTACTTCCATGCCGGCTTTCAGTTCCTTATGCGCCTCGGCCATGTGTTGCGCCAACGTCTTTTCACCGGTCGAGAGAAACAACAAACGCCACTCTTGAACCTGTCGGCCCGCCTGGCCTCGGTCATTGGCACGAGCTTTCCCTGTACCGTTGCCGAGCATGTAAACCGTTTCGCCGATGATCCGAGGGTCACACATGCCAATTTCATCAAGCACCAGCAACCCGTCCGAGTGAGCGGCGGCGATGGACTCCAGGGCATTGTCCGTCGAGCGCCAAGAACGCACCAAGCGTGGCCCACCATACACCGAGGCAGCGACCTGCAAGTGTGTGGTCTTGCCGCCTGAGCTGTCGCCGTACAGATGGAAACCGCCCGACTCTTGACCCAGCAAGTGCAGCAAGGGGCCAGCGAAGGCAGCGCACGTGACAAAGGTCAACCGATGGTTCCCGACACAGAGCGCGCCAATCTGTTGTTGCCATTGCTCCAGGGTGCCTGACTGTTCTATTGGCGGCATCTGAGCGCCGGCCTCATAAAAGTGAAGGTGTTCCGCACTGGTGCCAACCTGCTCACCTGGCAACAGGTAGGCGTCTCCATGCCAGCCGAGGCGTGTAACCAAGCGTGCCCGTTCGGTGCTGTCGAAGCCTTGCAGATAGCTTTGCAAATCGTTGCGGGCGTTCCGGCCTGAACGGCTACCCGCCAGGCGAAGCCCCATGTCTACCAATGGCCCTAGCACTTCCTTGCCGAAGTCGCCCGCCATGCTGCGCTGGGGAATATTCCAGCGTTTCTTATCGTTGTCGGGGTCGTCAAACTCAACCAGCAAGCCCCAATTTTGGCCCTTGTCATCACGGGTTCGGGCCAGAATTTCCAAGCGAGAACACACCGGGCGTGCTTCGCCATCGTCGCCAGCATAGAACACGCCCTCGGGTGTAAGTCGGAATCCGCCCGGCAAAGCTTCTGCTTTCGGTTTACGGGAGGGCTTGCGGCTGCTGGAGGGCTCGACTTTTGTTGCCTTGTTGCTGGTGCTGGTGCTGGTGGCCGTTGGCGCCAGGGCGAACAGCTCCCCGGTGCGCTCCAGTTCGGCCAGGTGAGCAGGTGTCCAGCCCTTTGTTTGTGCGTCGGCGGCATCGTCGCCTTCGGCCCATTCACCACCTTCGGCGAAGGTAGGCTGCTCACCATCAAGGCCGGGACGTTTACTAAACACGGTCAATGCCAGCATCCGAACAGAGCGAGCGCCTAGCTTTTGAAGGTGCTCAGCCAGTTCATCCATGCAACCAAGCCCCGGCGCGTCGTTATCAGGCCAGAGCAGTACGTCACGCCCGGTCAGCGGTCTAAAATCAGCTTTGCGCCAGGAGTTTGTGCCGTTGGGCCAGCAGGTAGCAACGTGCTCGGGAAGTAGCTGAGCGGCGGCGTCAGAGGACTTCTCGCCCTCAACCACGACGACAGGTGCGCTAGGGCGTTGCGCCAACTGATCGAGGTGTAACAGGGGGCGCGGATCTGGCAAGCCTTGCCAGCGCCACTGATGAGCGCCGGGCGCACCCTTGCACCAGGTCAGCGGCGCGAACACTTTTCGCGGGATGCCGCTTTCATCTGGCCCCAGATCAAAGCGATAGAGCACCATCAGGGGAAGGGACTCGGCGCTTTTATAGATCCACACCTTTGACGGTGCCCCATGCTGACGATGCCTGGCCGGAACTTTGCGCATCGCTTCATCAGGGATCGGTAGCACCGGTACCCACTCGGGTGCCTTGGCTTTGCTGGAGGCGACTGGTTCGGGGCCGCTACTCGCGGTCACGCTGAGGAAGTCCGCGAGCTTATTGCAGGCCTCTACGTCGGTGCCACCATCCAGATAGCGCACCAGGTCAATCAGGTCGCCACCCTTATCACCTGTTGCGAAGTCCGACCAGGTGCCTTTGCTCAGGTTCACTTTGAACGATCCGGCGTGTTTGTCTGCGCGGGTTGGGTTTGGGGCGGTGTATTCCTTACCGCCGTCTTCGCGTTTTCCGTTGGGCAGCCAGCGAGCCAATACCCGGTCAATGGCCTTCAGGGAGGCGGCTTTTACATCTGCGAAGCTGGGGCGCTTATTCTTCATTTGGCACCTTTGCTAGCGATAAAAACACCGGTCGTCACATCATCAACCAGGGCTTTAGCCATCTCATTCAAATAGTGTACGGCCCATAATGCGGCCCCCGGATCCTCCAGTTCGCAAGCGGCCATGACGGCTAGCTTGTTTGCGCAGTCCATCAGGCAAGACGCATGCTCTAAGGCATCACTGACAGGCACTTCAGGGTTTACTTTGAACAGACTCTGCCCATCAAGATTGCAGCCTGAGAAGCTTGTGACCCCGGCTGTTTCGGGTTCAGCTCTAAGCTGTTTCATTGCGCACCCCCGGCGATTTCCAAGGCTCGCGCCTTGCTCATGTGCTGGTTGTAGCGAGCCAGTCGAGTGGCTAGGCTCGAGTTTGCGTGAAGGGCAGACATGGCCATGGCTCGGTGCGCTGCGGCTCGACTGGAGTTGCTGGACGGTTTGAGGGCGTGCATGGGTGGAGCTCCTTCTTAAGTGGGAGCTGCCACGGTTCGTCGCCAAACGAATTAGGGTGGCAGCTGTGCGCAGGTTGGCGAACCGGGTAAGAAGGAACCCGGCAGACCCGAAGGTCTCCCGCGCACAGCCGCCATAGAGCGAAAATGCGGGCACAAAAAAAGCGCCTGCAATCGATATGGTGGCGCCTGTGCGCCTTCTTAAACTCGGGTCGCCAAACCCGGTCGCTGAATTTGCAGCGACGTGCAGAGAGTAGCGCGACGATTGATTGCGCGCAACCACAGACAAAGCTTGCGCTGCCGTTCGGCACGGCCTAAATTTAATCGACATATTGATTTACCTCTAACGCCTCCGGTTGCAGCCGGGGGCGTTTTCGTTAGTGCAGGGCGGTGACAGGGCGAGTCAGAGACAACCAGCTCAGGTGCTGGCCTTTGCGGGACTCTGAGCGCATGTGCTCCAGGGCGATGGGGTTAGCCAGCAGGTTGGGAATAAGCTGTTGTGACGGCCAGTAACACCCATTCCCGCGTCGGCCAGGCCAACAGCAGAACATGGGCGCCTTCGACAATCGCTCGGTCACGAAGGGCGCGCAGGCGTTCACGCCCCTTGGCTGCCATCACTGGGAGGGCCGGAATAGCAGCACCTTCGAGCTCATCAAGGACGCTATGAGGTAGGAATATCGGCATCATGCAGCCCCCTGCATCAGCGTTAACAATGGTGGGTCGCCAGCTTCGCCACGTAGCCAAGCGGCAATCCGTCGATCTTCTGCGTACTGGCGGGCATATTCGTCTTGCAGGAAGCTGCGCCGGGCCGCAACGTTTTCCAATATCTGTTCCGGCAAGTCGTCGGTTGGCGTGTCCACTTGTAGGCCGTGCTCGTTCCAAGGCCGTTCAATGGATTGATCTGCACGTGAGCGAAGGTCTTGGGCTGCGGAATAACTGGCCACCGCAGCTCGACGTTCAGCCTGCAAATCAGCTTCCACATAGGCGGCCCAGTTAGCTAAGTCATTGGCATAACCTGCTTCGGAATCAATCAGCCAGTACGTCACCCATTCACCAAGTCCTGTCGCGGTTAGGGCGTTTCTCTGCGCCTTCTTCATTGCGAACATGCCGGCGCCGACCACCATGGCGAATTCGCGCCGGATCCCGTGGCGTTCTAGCAGTGGCGGCAGCTCCCATGGATTGGCCTCAATGGGCAACACCAGGCCATCAGGATTGAAAAAGAAGGCTTCACGCTCCCGACCATTCCAGCTCACGCCGGCAATGGTGCGCTGGCGCCAGTTGTTTTGATTCGGTTGATACAGGCTGAAGCCGATGCGGTAGGCATCGAAGAAAGGGCCCTTGAACGGAGCGCGATGGTAAGTCATGCGGCCACCCCACGGGCGGCGATGCGCCCACGAATCCAGTTCTGCACCTCACTGAGTACGAATGCCACTGGGGCGCCACGAGCGGTGCTGTTGCTCAGTGGTACTGGTTTTGGAAAGCTTGGATCATCTTTCAGGCGTTTATAGACAGTGGCGCGAGCTAGTCCCGTCAATGCCTCAAGTTCTGGCATGCGAATGAGCGTAGTTGCGGGATCGAACGGATGGGCAGGTGAGAGAGCGCCTATGCCGGAATAGGTGCGCAACGGCTCGACGTTGGCTGGCAGACAGGAGGAAGCAGAGGATGACGATGGCATCTGGTGTTGGCTTGTCTCAGGCATCACACCACCCCCGGCTGATTCGTCGTGGTGCGCGTGCGCTGCCGATCTTGAAGCCATTGAGCCAGATCGTTGCGATGGTAGCGTATGCGGGCACCACAGCGAATAAAGGGCAGCGAATGCCGCCCCGTGCTGCGCCAGGTAGCCAGGGTTTTGGCGGACAGCCCCAACACCAATGCTGCTTGCTCTGGCGTGAGTAGATCGGCAGGGTTCAGAGTTACGTCAACGCTGGCTCGCTGGTGCTGCATCGCTGCCATGGGCGTCGTAAGTGGCTGGGATTGCATGTAGTGCCTCCGGGTTTGCTGTAAGTCCACGGGGCACACGTTATTTTTCCAGCCGGAAGCGCGCTTAGTTCACTTCCCTTTTTTTGCTCGACGCAGGCACGACTCCGCCAACCCTTAGGATTGTTCTAACCTGTTTGGCGCTCAACCCCTCAGCGGCAGCGGTGTCGCTGATAATTCCTGCAAGGCTACGAACTGCGCGACCTTCTGCAATTAGGCGTTTACCAGCGTCACAAATTGCCCTATCGCGGTCAGCGTTTTCTGCGCGCCGGGACTCTCCTGACTTAACACCACCTTTGACTTGAAGGGACAGCAGCGCCGCCTTGAGTGAATCACTGCCTAGTGCCACCAACGTTGTCAGGTGCCAGCCAAGTGCATTCAACTCCGCTTCACTCAAAGGCCCGACGCTGGCCTTTTCTGCAAGATCATGCGCAGTTCGCGCCGCCATTCGTTTTATACCGGCTCGTACAAGCGGCTGATCACCGGAATCAGGTAGCTGTTCATGACTTAAGTCACGCAGTACCCGGACAAACCCTGTGATAGGGAATGGCATCAAAGCTGGGTTTTTCAAAGCTGCTCTACGGAAGAACTCATCATCCTTCAAGCTCTCACCCATGAGATTGATTAACCATGGCAGATAGAATGGGGCGGGCTCGAAGCCCAATGGGGCATAGGGTGTGTTCAGGTAATCCCAGTGCCACCTAATCCCGTCGATCAGCACACCAATGTACTCAAGCTCGGGCAACAGGCTGTCGTCCATTTACACCCCCTCGCCCCGGAGTCCACGCGCCAAGCCCGCGCCGTAACTCGCTGCCCAATGCTGGTGATGGTCGTGTGAACAGCGGCCTACAGAGGAGAGCTGGGGCTGTGTTGTCGGCTCGCTGGCACGAAGTATGTGTCGGTCGGGCCAGGCCACAGCGCCCGCTTGGTAGGTCGCTCGTTCGGAACACCGTTGGTGTTCTTGCAGCTTGGTGTTCCGGCTTTTTTTAGTTGGTGTTCCAAGGCTGTAAGCCTTGTTTGGCGGGGCTTTCAGCGATTTAAGAACACGAGGAACACCTAGAACACCGTTTTTTTGAGGGGTACGAAAATGCATGTCTATACCGCCTTACCAAATTGGCCTTGCACTACATTGCCCTTTTCCAGTTTTTCAAGGTGGTCGGCGTACCACTGCATCATCGTCGTGCGTTGAGCGAGGTATTGGGCCTTGTTATAGATCCCTCGTACACCAGGTGCTTTGTGGCTGAGTTGGGCCTCAACATGGTCGGCATCAAACTCGTGTTCGTTCAGGATGGTACTGGCGATATGGCGGAAACCGTGGCCGGTTTGTCGACCCTCATATCCCAAACGACGCAGAGCCATCAGAAACACCGTATCGCTACGGGGTTTGGTGCGGTCGCTCCTTCCAGGGAACAGCAATGGGTAGGCGCCGGTCAGGATATGAAGTTCTTTCAATACATCGACGACCTGACGGCTGAGCGGCACCAGGTGTTCAAGCCCTTTCTTGCGGCCCTTGCGCTCTACTGGGATTGTCCACAGCTTCTTATCAAGGTCGAACTCTTCCCAGCGTGCCTCCCGCAGTTCACTGGGGC
>Ga0207976_100561_pt1 | contig 13222 bp, 13 predicted proteins | sample LakWasMe94_HOW11_2_FD_183916 | JGI IMG/M metagenome (GOLD analysis project Ga0207976, IMG submission 183916) | Freshwater sediment methanotrophic microbial communities from Lake Washington under simulated oxygen tension - Sediment Metagenome... | ecosystem: Environmental > Aquatic > Freshwater >... | reverse complement strand
CCGGGGGCGGCTAACCCGGCATCCATGCCGGGTTGCCCACTGCGCAGAACCTCCACTCGGCCTCTCGAGGGGGCGCTCAGATCAAAAGCTGAAGGCGAGCTAACGCTCGGCCTGATGAGTGGTGAAAAGCGAAAGCAAACGCGATTCCCTGTAGGAGCCGGCTTGCTGGCGATGGCGGTGGGTCAACCAACATCTTTATTGACTGGACGGACGCCATCGCCAGCAAGCCGGCTCCTACAGGAGATCTGCGTAAGTGTCCGAAATTAGTGGGCCACCAAAAGATCAAATGCCAAAGCGAGGCGGCCCGCCCCGTCTCTTTGATCGTACGCATTCCCCTGTAGGAGCCGGCTTGCCGGCGAAAAGCGTCGGGGCAACGCGTTCATTCAGCCAGCCCGCGTTATCGTTAACGTCCATCGCCGGCAAGCCGGCTCCTACAGGAGGGATGTGTACATGGCGACCAGCAGCACCGGAATATCGCAATCATTGTTGGTCATCGATATGTACGGGTTCATGCGTCACCTTCCGCTTGAGCGGCGTGCATGCCGTCAATAGAGGCCTGTGCCAGTGAGCGCGGTGCCGATCATATGTTTGGCATGTTCCGCAGCGTCGAGCCGCGGGATGTCGGGTTGTACGGCAAAGAGGTGAAGGTCGACGTGGTCGCAAGGGGCGAAGACGATTTATCAGGCGCTTCAAATCTTGAGGCTTACCCCTGAATTTCGCGCTCCAACTCTTCCTCGACCGCAGTAGCCTTACCCTTGGTCTTCAACTCACTCACAATCACCGCCGCCACAATCAACCCCGCGCCCACCAACGCAATCGCCGGCAACCGTTCCCCGGCGATCCTTCCGACGATCCCGGCCCACACGGGCTCACCCGCGTAAATCAACGTCGCCCGCGTCGGTGAAACGCTCTTCTGCGCCCAGTTCATCGCCACCTGAATCGCCGCACTCGCCGCGCCGAGGCCGAGGGCGCTGCACAGCAATAACCATGAAAAGTCAGGAATGACTTCCTGAGTCGGCACCACCAGCAAGAACGACAACACCGAGGTGGTCGCCAATTGCACCACCGTCACCCGGCGCACATCGACCTGGCCGGCGTAGGTGCTGATCAAAATGATTTCCGCGGCAATCGCGATGGCGCTGATCAGCGTGGCGATTTCACCCGGACTGAAATTGAACGAAGCACCGGCAGGCCCAGACAGCAACATCAACCCCGTGAAGGCCAGCATGATCCCGATGCTCGGCATCAGCCCCGGACGCCGCCCCAGCACCAGCCATTGCAGCAACGGCACAAAGGGCACATACAACGCGGTAATGAATGCCGACTGACTGCTTGGAATGCTCTGCAACCCGACGGTCTGCAAGCCGTAGCCGAGCATGATCGCCACGCCGATAAAGGTGCCGGCCTTGAGTTCGAACAGGGTCATTTCCCGCAGATGACGCCAGGAGAACAGGGCGACGATGCACGCGGCGGCGGCAAAGCGCAGGCCGACGAAGAACATCGGGCCGCTGACGGTCATCGCGTGCTGCACCAGCAAGAAAGTCCCGCCCCAGACCATGGTGATCAGCACCAGCACGCACTCGGCCTTGCTGAACTTGCGGGAAGAAGCCGGGGAGGAGTTCAACGACGTCATGACCTTGCGCGCTACCTGAGGGCGACGCACAATGCGCCGAATGTTGCGCAGTATACTGCCCAACTCCGACAAGTGAGCAATATAGTGCACAAAGATTCAACGCAACGGGCTTCGGTCCTTCAGCACGTCAGCCTGAACGTTCGGCGTCTGCGCCACGCCGCCGACATGAGCCAGACCGCGCTCGCCGAAAAGTCCGGGGTCAGCCGCCGCATGCTGGTGGCTATCGAGGCCGGCGAGAAGAACGTCAGCCTGACCACCCTCGATCGCGTGGCCGAAGCGCTGGACGTGGCCTTCAGCGACCTGATCCAGGCGCCGGACGCCCGCGACCCGAGCCGCATCAACGAACTGGCCTGGGCCGGGGTGATTCCGGGCAGCAAAGCCGTTTTGCTGTCCAAAGCCACCGCCACCCGTGAAGTGGAACAGTGGGAATGGTGCCTGCAACCGGGCGAAATATACCCATCGCAACCGGATGCCGAGGGCTGGAGCGAACAGATCTATGTGTTCGAAGGCTGCCTGACCCTGATGCTCAGCGACACGCCCCATGAGATCGCTGCCGGCGAGTTCTATATGTTTGCCAGCAACCAGCCGCACAGCTATCGCAATGATGGGCCGGTCGCCGCACGGTTCGTGCGAAACGTGGTGATCTAACTGTTCGTCGACCAACACTGGATGGACACTTTGTTGTTTTAAAGCTGCAAGGCTTTCTCGGATAGTTATTCAACTAGCTGATAAATAAGAAAAAATATTTCAGGCACGACTCCTGCAAAAGCTCTGGTGCATCCACCAGAATCCCGGAGTCGGCCCATGACAGCCTCTGCCCAACCCCCTCGCACCGCCCATGTGATCCGCTCGGACGCCGAGGCAATCGCCGTCGCTCACAAACTCGCTGCCCGCTTCGCCGTCGAGGCCAGCGTGCGTGATCGCGAGCGCCGCTTGCCGGTCGCCGAGCTCGACGAGTTTTCCGCCAGCGGCCTCTGGGGCATCACCGTTCCCAAGGCTTACGGTGGCGCCGGCGTTTCCTACGTGACCGTCGCCGAAGTGATCAAGATCATATCCGCCGCCGACTCGTCCCTCGGCCAGATCCCGCAAAACCACCTCGGCGTGCTCGACATCCTGCTGCAAACCGCCACCGAAGAGCAGAAGCGTTACTACTTCAGCAAAGTCTTGCAGGGTTACCGCTTCGGCAACGCCTTCTCCGAAGCCAAAAGCAAAAACGCCGGGGCCTTCGAAACCCGCATTCGTTTCGACAAAGACACCGCGCAGATCGACGGCGAGAAGTTCTACTGCACCGGCGCGCTGTTCGCGCACATCGTCCCGGCGGTGGCGGTCAACGAGCAGAACCAGGCGTTCATCGCGTTCATCGAGCGCGACAATCCCGGCCTGACCGTGATCGACAGTTGGGACGGTTTTGGCCAGCGCACCACCGCCAGCGGCGGCGTCACGTTGAATGCGGTGAAGGTGCCGTTGAACGCGGTGATCCCGGCTCACAAAGCGTTCGACGAACCCACCGCCGACGGCCCGATTTCACAGATCATTCAGGCCGCAGTGGACACCGGCATCGCCGTCGGCGCGCTGGAAGAAACCAAGCGCTATGCCCGTGAATCCCGACCATGGATCGACAGCGGACACGACTACGGCTGGCAGGACCCGTTCAGCATCGCCGCCATCGGCGATCTCGAATGGCGGGTCCACGGCACCGAAGTGATCCTCAAGAAAGCCGGGCAAGCCATCGACGCGGCGTTGCTCAATCCCAATGAAGACACAGTGGCCAACGCCTCGGTGGTGGTCGCCCAGGCCAAAGTTCTCTCGGCGGAAATCGCGTTGCTCGCCAGCAGCAAACTTTTCGAACTGGCCGGCACACGCTCGGTGCTCGGCAAGTACAACCTTGACCGCCACTGGCGCAACGCCCGCACTCATACGCTGCACGACCCGGCCCGCTGGAAATACCACCTGATCGGCAACTACCTGCTCAACGGCGTCAAGCCTGCGCGCCACGCCTGGAACTGAGGAGTCCACCATGAATGCATTGACCCAACCGATTGCTGCCGGGCAACCCCTGGCCAAAAGTCAGCATGACTTGCACAACGCGCGCAGTTTGCTCGATGCGACCCTGCGCTTCGTTCGTCAGCAGACTCAAACCAAGGATGACCCATACGTCATCAGCCGTTTCGGCGACGTGCAGATCCGCATCGAAGTCGCCGCCGCGCTGCTTGAACGTGCCGACGATTTCTTGAATAGCCACGAAGACGACACCGAAGTCAGCGTCGCCATTGCCGAGTCTCACCTCGCCAGTGCAGAGGCGCTCAACACCGTAAGCCACGCCGAGTTTGAACTCACCGGGCAACGCACCACATTGCCCGGCTCACTGCACGATCCGCTGCACTGGAAACTCCACCTCATCGGTAATTTTCGCCTTAACGGCATTCATCCCCCAAGCTTCAGGAGCGCCGTTTGATGGCCCGGGAAATTCGTCTAAACGCTTTCGACATGAACTGCGTCGGTCACCAGTCGCCCGGTTTATGGGCGCACCCACGGGACCGTTCGTGGCAATACAAAGACCTCGAATACTGGACCGATCTGGCGAAAATCCTCGAGCGCGGCAAGTTCGACGGGTTGTTCATTGCCGATGTGCTCGGCATCTATGACGTCTACAACGGCAACGGTGACGCGGCGATCCGTCAGGCGGCGCAGGTGCCGGTCAACGATCCGCTGCAACTGATTCCGCCGATGGCGCTGGTCACCGAGCATCTGGGTTTTGGCCTGACTGCGTCGCTGTCGTTTGAGCACCCGTATCCGTTCGCCCGACGCCTGTCGACCCTCGATCACCTGACCAAAGGCCGCGCGGGCTGGAACATCGTCACCTCGTATCTGGAAAGCGGCGCAAAGAACCTCGGCCAGAAAAACCAGACCGAACACGACGCCCGTTACGACTACGCCGAAGAGTACCTGGAGGTTTGCTACAAACTCTGGGAAGGCAGTTGGGAGGAGGGCGCGATCCTGCGCGATCGCGAGCGTCGGATTTTCAGTGACCCGAGCAAAATTCACGAAATCCAGCACGTCGGCAAACACTTCCAGGTGCCGGGCATTCACCTCTGCGAACCGTCACCGCAACGCACGCCCGTGCTGTACCAGGCCGGAGCGTCGAATCGTGGCAAGCAGTTCGCCGCTGAACATGCCGAATGCGTGTTTGTGGCGGCGCCGTCGAAAGTGCTGCTGAAAAAGACCGTGGCCGACATCCGTCGTCGCGCCGCCGAAGCCGGGCGTGATCCGTCGAAGATCCTGATCTTCAACCTGCAAACGGTGATCCTCGGTGAGACCGATGCCAAGGCTAAAGCCAAGTTCGAGGAATACAAAACCTGGGTCAGCTATGAAGGTGCGATGGCATTGATTTCGGGCTGGACCGGGATCGATTTCAGTCAGTTCAAACCGGATGAACCGCTCAAGCATGTGCACACCAACGCCATCCAATCGGCAGTGGAAGCGTTCTCCACGGCCGATCCGAACAAGGTCTGGACACCGAATGAACTGGCGGACTGGGTCGGAATTGGCGGGTTTGGTCCGCTGTTTGTCGGCAGTGCCGAGACGGTTGCCGATCTTTTGCAGGAGTGGGTTGAAGAGACCGATGTGGACGGCTTCAACCTGGCCTATGCGCTGACGCACGAAACCTTTATCGACGCCGTGGAACTGCTGGTGCCGGAGTTGCAGAAGCGTGGGGTCTACAAGACCGAGTACGCACCGGGGACCTTGCGCGAGAAGTTGTTCGGGGAGGGCGCGCGGTTGCCGGAGATTCATCCGGGCGCGGGGTATCGGGATTTGGCGGGGTTGCGGCAGCAGGAGAAGAAAGTGGTGTCTGCCTAGACGCCATCGCCGGCAAGCCGGCTCCTACAGGATACGTGTTGCCGGTGATATCCGTGGACGACACAAAAACCTGTAGGAGCGTGGCTTTCCCGCGAAGAGGCCGGTACATCCAGCATTGATGTCGGCTGTCACGCCGCCATCGCCAGCAAGCCGGCTCCTACAGGATTCGTGTTGTGGATGATATTTGCAGACAACACAAAACCCTGTAGGAGCGTGGCTTGCCCGCGAAGAGGCCGGTACATCCAGCATTGATGTCGGCTGTCACGCCGCTATCGCCGGCAAGCCGGCTCCTACAGGGGATGGTGGTGTTTTAGAGATTTTGGCCCAGCGGACCACCGCACGCTTTTGCCCATGAACAGGAGGTCAACCCATGAGCGTGCATGAACTCAAACGTCCGCCCCTCGCGGACACCGCCGAGTGGCGGGTCGAGCTGCCCACGGCGCTGGAGCAATTGCGTCACTGGGCGCAGGTCAGTCCGTTGCAGCCGGCGCTGCGTCACAAGCGCCATGGTCAGTGGTTTGTCTGGCGCTGGATCGATGCACTGCGCGATGTCGAGCGTTTGGCCGACGGCTTGCGCCAGCAAGGTTTTACCGAAGATTCGCGCCTGGCCCTCAGCGGGGCGTTCGAACCGAATCTGTTGCTGCTGGCCCTGGCCGCACAACACATCGGCGGGCAGTTGCTGACCCTGCCGGACAACCTCGACCCCGAATCCCTGCACAAAACCCTCTGGCGCAGCGGGCCCACGCACGCCTTCGTTCAAGGCCGGCAGACCCGGCAACTGTGGCTCAATCAGGGCCAAACGCTGCTCAACTTCAACGACCTGCTTGGCCCGGTGGACACTCCGCAGCGCCTCAACCGTTGGCGCCAGAACGCGCAACTGTGGAGCGAAGAGGGCACGCAATGGCAGGCCGGCCTGACGGTGTTGCTTGAGCAATGGCTGAACAGCGGCCACTCCCTGGCTTTCCCGGAAAGCCCCGGCAGTGCCAGTCGCGACCGGCGTGAGGTGGCGCCTTCGGGGCTGTTGCTGTCGGCCGAACGTCTGCAACTGCTGGCCGAGGAAATCGACAGTCGCCTCGCCGCGCAAGGCACCTGGCGTCGACGTCTTTGCGAGTGGGCCATCGCTCACCCGGAAAAAGGCCTGCAACGCCTGATCAAGAATCGCGTTCGGCGACTGCTCGGTTTTCACAACCTGCATTACATCTGGCAAGCCACGCGCACGCCTGAGGTGAAAGCCGCGCCAACCTGGCTCACTGAATTCAAACAGGACATCGCATGACTTCGACCGATTCCATCCTGCAAGTCAGCGGCATTTCCCTGTCCTTCAAAGGCGTGAAAGCGATCAACGAGCTGTCCTTCGACGTGCGTCGGGGCGAGATCTGCGCGCTGATCGGCCCCAACGGCGCGGGCAAGAGTTCGCTGCTCAACGTGCTGAACGGCGTGTACCGCTTCGACGCCGGTTCGATTGTCTTCGAGCAACAGCCGTTCAAACGCATCGACCCGTTGACCGCTGCGCGCCGAGGCATTGGCCGCACGTTCCAGAACAACGCGTTGTTCAAGAAAATGAGCGTGATCGACAACATCCTCACCGGCCTGTCGCGGCACTTGCGCAGCAGCTTCATCGAACAGGCACTCAACCTGCCGCGAGCACGCCGCGAGGCCGAAGCCTTCCGCCAGCAAGCCCAGGGCATTCTCGAATTCCTTGAGCTGCAGGCGCATCGCGATGTGCCGGTGGGCAATCTGTCCTACGGCCTGCAAAAACGCGTAGAGCTCGGCCGCGCCTTGATCGCCGGCCCGCGCCTGTTGCTGCTGGATGAGCCGATGGCCGGAATGAACGCCGAAGAGAAACAGGAAATGGCCCGTTTCATCGCCGACATTAACCGCGACCTCGGCACCACGGTGGTGTTGATCGAGCACGACATGAGCGTGGTCATGGGCCTGTCCGACCACGTCGTGGTCCTTGATTACGGGCGCAAGGTCGGCGACGGCACGCCGGCCGAAGTGCAGGCCGATCCCGAAGTGATCGCGGCGTATCTGGGAGTGGTGCACTGATGACATTTTTCTTCGAAACCCTGCTCGGCGGCCTGCTCGCCGGGACCATGTATTCGCTGGTCGCCATCGGCTTCGTGCTGATCTACAAGGCCAGCGGCGTGTTCAATTTTGCCCAGGGCGCGATGCTGTTGTTCGCCGCGCTGACCTTCGTCAGCCTGCACGATCAGGGCGTGCCGTTTGCCCTGGCGCTGTTGCTGACCGTGGTGGTGATGATCATCGGCGCGTTGCTGATCGAACGGCTGGTGCTGCGGCCACTGGTCAACCGCTCGCAGATCACCTTGTTCATGGCCACGCTTGGGCTGTCCTTCATCATCGAAGGCCTGGCACAAGGCTTGATGGGGTCGCAAGTGCGGGCGCTGGACTTAGGGATAGACGACGTGCCGGTGTTCATCGGCGGGATGATGGTCAGCCAGTTCGACCTGATTGCCGCCGCTGCCGCCATCGTCCTGGTGACGGTGCTGGCGTTGCTGTTCAACAAGACCCGCATCGGCGTGTCGTTGCGGGCGGTGGCGGATGACACCACCGCCGCGTTGTCGATCGGCATCAACCTCAACCGGATCTGGCAGATCGTCTGGGCCGTGGCCGGGGTTGTCGGGTTGGTGGCGGGACTGCTTTGGGGCGCTCGCCAAGGGGTGCAGTTTTCGCTGTCGCTGGTGGTGCTCAAAGCGTTGCCGGTGCTGATCATCGGTGGCTTCACCTCGATTGGCGGGGCCATCGTCGGCGGACTGATTGTCGGCGCGGCGGAGAACCTCGCCGAGGTCTACGTCGGTCCGCTGATCGGCGGCGGCATCACCCCGTGGTTCGCCTATGTCCTGGCTTTGGCCTTCCTGTACATCCGTCCCGCCGGCCTGTTCGGCGAGCGCGCCATCGAGCGAGTCTGAACCCATGTCCATTTCCCTTGCCCGCGAAACCGCGCCGTCGGTGTTGATCCAGCGTCGTATCCCGTTTGGACTACTTGGCCTGTTATTGATCGCCTTCGTGGTCGTGCCGCTGACCGGCAACGACTATTGGCTGAACGCAATCCTGATCCCGTTTCTGGTGCTGTCCCTGGCCGGGCTCGGCCTGAATCTGCTCACCGGTTACACCGGCCAGACCTCGGTCGGCGCGGCCGGGTTCATGGCGGTCGGGGCGTTTGCCACGTATGGATTTTTGCTGCGTTTGCCTGAACTGGGCTTGCCCGTCGCGTTGCTCGGCGGCGGGCTGATCAGCGCAGTGGTGGGTTTTGTTTTCGGCCTGCCGAGTTCGCGGATCAAAGGCTTTTACCTGATGGTCACCACGCTGGCGGCGCAGTTTTTCCTGGAGTGGCTGTTCGTCAAATTCCCCTGGTTCTACAACTACGGTTCGTCCGGGACCATTTCCGCACCGAAACTGGCGCTGTTCGGCCACGACCTGAACACGCCGCTCGGACGCTATCTGCTGACCCTGACCACCGTATTGTTGCTGACCTGGCTGGCGGTGAACCTGGTGAAAAGCCAGATCGGCCGCAACTGGATGGCGATCCGCGACATGGACACCGCCGCAGCGGTAATCGGCATTCCGGTGGTGCGCTACAAACACCTGGCGTTCGCCGTCAGTTCGTTCTACCTCGGCATCGCCGGGGCGCTGTGGGCCTTCGCCTACCTGGGCACTGCCAGCGCCAGCAGTTTCGATATCAACCGGTCGTTCCAGATCCTGTTCATCATCATTATCGGCGGGATGGGCAGCATCGCCGGCAACTTTGTCGGCGCCGCGTTCATCAGCCTGTTGCCGATCCTGCTCAGCCACGCCGGGCAAGCCTTGTTCGGTGGTTCGGTGGACGCCGGGCAGTTGCAGAACCTGCAAAAAATCATCTTCGGCGTGCTGATCATCCTGTTCCTGATCAAGGAACCGGAAGGCCTGATCCGCCTGCTGGGCAACCTTCGTGAACGGCTGAGTCACTGGCCGCTGCGCTTCTGAATCCTTTCCATTATTAGATAGAGAGACAACATGCGTGCATCCTTGAAACGTTCGTTGGTCGGCGCCGCTTTGACGCTGGCCGTTTTCAGCAGTGCAGTGCCGGTGGTCCAGGCCTCGGCGGACCAGCAATTCTTCCCGTTGGCCACCTATCGCGTCGGCGCGTACGCCTCCAGCGGCGTGCAGGTGTGGGCCGGGATGCTCGATTACCTGAACTACATCAACGATGTGGAAGGCGGAATCAACGGCGTCAAATTGGTATGGCAGGAATGCGAAACCGAGTGGACGGCGGAGAAGGGCATCGAGTGCTATGAGCGCTTCAAGAAAGGCCTGGATGGCGCGCCGGTGGCGATCTATTCACCCAACGGCGCACCGGCGGCCTATGCGCTGAGCGAGCGCGCGGAAGTCGACAAGATCCCGCTGATCACCCTCGGCTACGGGCGCACCGAAGCCACCGACGGCACGGTGTTCCCGTACAACTTCCCGGTGATGCTGACCTTCTACAGCGAGGCATCGAGCCTGATCAATTACATCGCTCAGCGCGAGGGTGGTTTCGACAAACTCAAGGGCAAGAAGATTGCCACGGTCTATCACGACTCCGCGTATGGCCGGGAAACCCTCGGCCCGTTGAAGCTGTTGGCGGAGAAATACGGCTTCGAGAACATCCAGATTCCGGTGGCCGATCCGGGTAACGAGCAATCGGCGCAATGGCGGCAGATTCGCCAGGTCAACCCGGACTGGGTGTTCCTGCGTACATGGGGCGTGTCGACGCCGGTCGCCGTGAAAACCGCCGCGCGTTTCGGCTTCCCAGTGGACCACATCGTCGGCGACATCTGGGCCAGTTCCAGCGAAGACGTGTTGCCCGCAGGCGCCGCCGCGAAGGGTTATCTGGCGCTGACGCCATACCCCGCAGGCGCTGATTTCGAGATTCACAAACGCCTCAAGCAATTCATCCTCGACAAGGGCAAGAGCGACCTCAAGGACCTGAAAAATTTCGGCAGCGTCTACTACAACTCCGGGCTGGTGAATGCCGCAGTGATGGTGGAAGCAATCCGCACGGCCCAAGGCAAATTCGGCAAGCGTCCGTTGAACGGCGAAGAAGGCCGCTGGGGTCTGGAACACCTGAACATCGACGATGCGCGGCTCAAGGACATGGGTTATTTCGGCCTGATGCAAAACCTCAAATTGTCCTGCAAGGATCACGAGGGTGGCGGTTCGGCGCGGGTTCAGCAGTGGGACGGTGCGAACTGGACGCTGATCAGCGACTGGATCGCCGCCGACCGCGCCTTGCTGCGGCCGTTGATCGATGAAAAATCCGCCGCGTTCGCCAAGGAAAAAGGCCTGACGCCACGCACTTGCACCGGGGATGAATAAACCATGAGCCAAGCCGCCAGCGACATTGCCGCCAACGACCTGTTGCGAGTCAACGACATCGAGGTGATCTACGACGGGGCGATCCTGGCCGTGGCCGGGGTTTCGCTGACGGTGCCCAAGGGCGGCATCGTCGCGTTGCTGGGTGCCAACGGTGCGGGCAAAAGCACCACGCTGAAGGCGATTTCCGGGTTGGTGCGGGCCGAGCGGGCGCAAGTCAGTCGCGGCACGATCGAGTTTCTCGGTCGCGATACGGCGGGTGTCGATCCCAGTTTGCGGGTGCGTCAAGGGATGGTGCACGTGCTGGAAGGTCGCCACGTGTTCCCGCAGTTGACGGTCGAAGACAACCTGCGCAGTGGCGGCTTCGTGCGCGGCTTGAACCGCCAGGAGCTGGCCCGGGACCTGGAGCGGATTTACGCCTGGTTCCCGCGCCTGAAAACCAAGCGCAAGACCCAGGCCGGGCTGACGTCCGGTGGCGAGCAGCAGATGGTCGCCATCGGCCGGGCGTTGATGACACGTCCTACTTTGGTACTGCTTGATGAACCTTCCATGGGTTTGGCGCCTATTATCGTCCAGGAGATTTTCGAGATCGTCGCCCAGCTCAATCGCGACGAGCAGGTGAGCTTTCTGATTGCCGAGCAAAACATTAATGTGGCGCTCAAGTACGCCTCTCAGGCCTATGTCCTCGACACCGGCCGGGTGGTGTTGTCCGGCAGCAGTGAGGCGCTGTTGGCGCGGGGCGATCTGCATGACTTTTATTTAGGTAAACACTGAGCAGTGAGAACGCCATGACTGAAACCCAACGCGGACAGGCGACCGACGCCATCCGCCACGCGGACATCCTGATCGTCGGCGGTGGCCTCAGCGGCGCGATGCTGGCGGCGCAGTTGTTGCGCCTTCCCGGCAAACGCTCGTTGCTGGTGATCGAGCCCCGGGCAGAACTTGGACGGGGCGAGGCCTACAGCGCGGTCGAGTTGGGCCATACGCTCAACGGCAACGCGGCGCGCATGAGCGTCGACCCGGACAACGCCGACGACCTGACGCAATGGCTGACCGAGTACATCGCCGATGGTGGCTGGCCGGAGTCCGATGAGCAGCATGTGCCGGTCAGCGAGCTATTTCCGCCCCGGGGGATTTTCGGGTTGTACGTGCAGCAACGGTTGGCCGAAGCGCAAGCGCTGGGCGCGTTGAATGGCTCGACGGTCGAGCATGTGCGGGCCGAGGTGGTGGACCTGCAGACGCTGGATGATTCGGTGCGGCTGAGCTTGAGTGACGGCCAGCGGTTGCAGGGCGCTTATGCGGTGCTGGCGACCGGGATGTTTCCGGCTGCGCGCACGCCACAGACCGAGTCCAGTGGCTTGAACGCTGCGGCGCTTGATCCCTGGGATGTTGCCGCGATGCGTGAGCTGGATCCGCAATCGACAGTGTTGATCATCGGTTCGGGCCTGACCATGGTCGATGCCGTGGTGTCGCTGGAACAGGCCGGGCATCGCGGGCCGATCGAAGTGTTTTCGCGGCATGGCTTGCTGCCGCACGTGCGTCGACAACCACCGGTGTGGGTGGATTTTCTTGCCGAGGATCACAGCATTCGTACGCCGCGACAGTTGGTGCGAGCACTGCGTCGGCATTGCCGGGATGCCATTGAGCAGGGTGTCGACTGGCAGGCGCCACTGGATACGGTGCGGGCGCATATCGGTCGGTTGTGGAATCAGGCGACGGATGGGCAGCGTCGGCAGTTTGTGCGGCATGTGCGGCCGTGGTGGGAAAGTCATCATCACCGGTCGCCGCCGTTGAGTGCCGAGTTGGTTGCGCGATTGCACGGGGAAGGGCGGTTGCGGATTCAGGCGGCTTCGTTCAAAGGGCTGGAGCCGGCTTCGGGTGGTGTCAGTATCCGTATTCGTCGACGTGGCGAAGGGCAAACGGTTGTCGTCAGTGGCGCGGCGTTGATCAATTCCAGTGGCATCGAGTATGACTGGCGACGGGTGGCGCGACCGTTGCCGCGGCAGCTGTTGGCCCGTGGGTTGGTGCGGCCGGGGCCGTTGGCGCTGGGGATTGCGGCGGCGGTTGATGGCGCGGTGCTGGGTGGTGATGGGCAGGTTGCGAGGCGGCTGTTTGCCATGGGGCCGCCGTTGCGGGGGATGTGGTGGGAGAGTACGGCGGTGACTGACGTGGCTAGTCAGGCCAAGGCTTTGGCTTTGCGCTTGGTTGGGGGGTAGGTTGGGGGTATATCCGTTTTTTTTGTGATGGCTGGTATTGGTTTCGCCCTTACGGCGAGTCACTTGGAAGAGCCCCAAGTAACCAAGGGCTTTTGCCCCTTTCGTTCGGTGCCTCGCTGTGGCTCGGCATGCCCTCGCTCCGGTCCTGCTCCGTGGGCCCGCC
>Ga0207976_100558_pt1 | contig 13269 bp, 10 predicted proteins | sample LakWasMe94_HOW11_2_FD_183916 | JGI IMG/M metagenome (GOLD analysis project Ga0207976, IMG submission 183916) | Freshwater sediment methanotrophic microbial communities from Lake Washington under simulated oxygen tension - Sediment Metagenome... | ecosystem: Environmental > Aquatic > Freshwater >... | reverse complement strand
AACGCGCAAGAGCACTTTGTTTCCCATGTGCATGTAGGTGCTTCCGACGAGCACTACCTGGCCGTGAAGATGACCACCCAGACTGCCTGGCAGAACCTGTTCGGTCGTTGCCTGTTCATCAATCCGGCCCAGTACAACCCGGCTGGCCGTGACGAGTGGCAGGTGCTCAACGTTGCCAACTTCGAATGCGTTCCAGAGCGTGACGGCACCAACTCCGACGGTTGCGTGATCCTCAACTTCGCTCAGAAGAAAGTGCTGATCGCCGGCATGCGCTACGCCGGTGAAATGAAAAAAGCCATGTTCTCGGTACAGAACTTCCTGCTGCCGGCCGCCGACGTGCTGCCGATGCACTGCGCCGCCAACATCGGCGAAGAGGGCGATGTGACCCTGTTCTTCGGCCTGTCCGGTACTGGCAAGACCACCCTGTCCGCCGATGAAAGCCGTTACCTGATCGGTGACGACGAGCACGGCTGGGGCGAGGGCGTGGTGTTCAACATCGAAGGCGGTTGCTATGCCAAGTGCATCGACCTGTCCGAGAAGAACGAGCCAGTGATCTGGAAAGCCATCAAGCATGGCGCAGTGCTGGAAAACGTTGTGCTGGACGACGCCAAGAAGGCGGACTACGCCGACGGCAGCCTGACCCAGAACAGCCGCGCCGCCTACCCGCTGGAGCACGTCGAGAAGCGTTCCGAGAAAAACCTCGGTGGCGAGCCGAACGCCGTGATCTTCCTGACCTGCGACCTGACCGGCGTACTGCCGCCCGTGTCGATCCTCAGCGAAGAACAAGCCGCCTACCACTTCCTGTCCGGCTACACCGCTCTGGTGGGCTCGACCGAAATGGGTTCGGGCGCTGGCATCAAGTCCACATTCTCCACCTGCTTCGGCGCACCGTTCTTCCCGCGTCCGGCCGGCGAATACGCAGAGCTGCTGATCAAGCGCATCCGCGGCTTCGGCTCCAAGGTCTACCTGGTCAACACCGGCTGGACCGGCGGTGGCTACGGCGTCGGCAAGCGCTTCAACATCCCGACCACCCGTGGCGTGATCGCGGCCATCCAGAGCGGCGCTCTGGTCGGTGCCGAGACCGAACACCTGGACACCATCAACCTGGACGTGCCACTGGCCGTTCCAGGCGTCGAAACCGGCCTGCTCAACCCACGCAACACCTGGGCTGACAAAGCCGCCTACGACGAAGCCGCCAAGGCCCTGGCTGGCCTGTTCATCGAGAACTTCAAGAAGTTCGACGTGAGCGACGCCATCAAGGCTGCTGGTCCGAAGCTGTAAGCATCGGGTAAGTGGTTCAAGAAGCCGCCCTTCGGGGCGGCTTTTTTGTGGGCGTCATTCAGTGCTGTTCGAACTCTAGGCGGCTTGTCCGAGCGGTTCAATAAGCCAGATTCGACGCGACTTGTAAGGTAAATCCTTGTGTCCTGTGCAGGCAGTTCAGGGGCAATCGCCGGGCCTGAACGAAAAAGAAAAGTCACTCGACCAGCTCGGATTTGCCTGACAGCCAGGGCCCCCTGACAATAGTTAATGTGAGAGCCCCGGTTGAAGGCCGGGATTTCACTGGCGACCGAGCAAAGGACTATGGCCCGTAACAAGGACGTGCCCCAGGTATGGCAGCATTACGACGGTGACGGCGGCGGTTATCGCCGCTTGCGCGATATGACCGCGAGCGAACTGGCCGAGCGTGACGAAGCGCAAAAGCATTATGAGCAGATGCTCGCTCGCCAGCAGGCCTATGAAGACCGTCTGCCGAGCCCACGGTTGGAGCCGCAACCAGCGCCCGTCGGTTGCGTATTTGCCAAGTCTTGCAAGCTGCCGAACGCAATCATCGACTACGTCACCCCGACAGGTTTTATACCGACTGATGCGGTGGCGAATTACGGTGCGCTGACGCTGCTCGGTGGCCGCGAGGTCGAGGCGGGTGGGCGTGTGCCCCTCAAGCGTATCAGCGGTGCGCTGCCGGCGAATCTCGGTGCCTTGACCCTGGGTGGTGTCTCAGCGGCGGCTGGTACCACCGGCAGTGGCCTGGGGCTTATCTCCTCAGGCGTAGCGGCCGGTGCGTTGCTGGGGTTAGTGGCTTTGCTCGCCCCATCGAGTCTGGGTGACGGGGCGCTGTACAGCGAAGAGCAACTACGCAATCTCAAGCAAGCTCGCACCCGGTTACGCCTACGAGTTGAACAGCAGGGCGATGGCAGTCTCAAGGGCTACGGTTTCAACACCCAGGGGCGCCGCGAGTGGGAAATGATTCCGGTGGCTCAATTCGAGGCTCGTGATGAGCTGCAAGTGGCCGACCTGGGCGATGGCATCACTCTCACCTGGACCCCGGCTGTGGACCCTTCGAGCACCATAGGGATACCACCGCTGGAAGCGGCGCCACAGACACCACCGATCTGGATTTTTCCACCGACTGAGGCGGCGGAGCGGATCATCGTCAGCCCGATTTATCCGCCGGAGTATCGGGATTTTATTCTGGTGTTTCCGGTGGGGTCTGGAGTTCAGCCGCTCTACATTGTGATCAATGCTCGGTATGAGCCAGGCACCGTCATAGGTCGGGGTACGGACGTTTCTGGCACTTGGCTTGCGGGTGCTGATGTAGGAGCGGGGGCACCGGTTCCATCTCGGATCGCAGATCAATTACGAGGGCGGAAATTCAATAGATTCGACGATTTCAGAAAGGCATTTTGGACTGCTGTAGGACGCGATACTGAGCTGCTTGGCCAGTTCAATAAGAGTAACCAAGGCAAGCTGTTAAAGGGCAGAGCGCCATTTGCCCCTAGGTCAGGACACTACGGAGAAAACTCCCGATATGAGCTACATCACATCGAGTACATAAAACATGGCGGTGCGGTCTACGATATTGAGAATCTCGGGGTGATGACACCGAAACGACACATAGAAATTCACAAGCAGGATAGAAAATGACGCTGAAAAATAGTCTTTCGGACTACTCGGAACAGGAGTTTATTGAGTTGCTCCAACGCATCATTGGGAGTGATGAGAGTGAGGATGTAGAAAACAAACTGGTTTATCACTTCAATACGATATGCGGGCACCCGGCAGGCTCCGATCTGATTTTTTACCCAGAGGATGGGGCTGATGACTCAGCCGAGGGTATTACAAAAACAGTGAAAGAATGGCGCGCTGTCAACGGACTGCCTGGTTTCAAAAGCAGCTGACAGTTCTGTCGGGAGATTAAGAGACAGGTTTGAGTGGAAAGCCCGCAGATGACGCACGTAAAGCTGAAAAGCCAGCTGAAGGACTATACCGAGGATGAGTTCATGACTTTGCTGAATACTCTGTTCAATGGGGAAAGTGACACAGAAGCTGACTACCAGAGCCTCGTCGATCACATCGATAAGATGATTCAGCATCCGCGTGGAAATGGGATCCTCTTCTACCCCGACGAGGGTGTGGACGATAGTCCTGAAGGTGTAATCGGTGTCGTTAAAGCGTGGCGGGCGGCTAATGGTTTGCCTGGTTTCAAATCTGTCTGAAAAGGTTTTGCCATCCCGGCCCCTCAGCAAACTTCAGGGATTCCCGCAGCCCCCCACTTTTCCCGATGGATTAGCGAGCAAACCCCAAAAAAACTGTGTATGGTGCGCGCCAAATCTGCCGGGTACCCTTGGGTGCCGACTTCATACACTTAAAGGGAATTAGGTATGCGCTTGTTTCGCGTGACTTCGATTTTTTCGTTGTGGGCATTAGCGTTCTCGGTGTCGGCGCAGCAGCTGCCGGTCGAGGTGCTGAGTGCGGTGGTCAAGGACCAGAAGATCGCCGATGCCGAAGTGCTGGTGCAGCGCAATGGGGCACAGAGCGTTGTCGGTCGTACCAATGCTCAAGGCCAGGTGACCCTGACCACCGACTTCGCCGATGACCCCAGCAACCTGCTGATCATCAAGAAACCCGGCTACTCCAACCTGGTGGTCAAGTGCCCGTGCGGCGGCATGACCTACGCCATCAGCCCGGTGATGCAGAACCTCGACGGTCTGCGCGTGGTGCTGACCTGGGGCGCGACCCCCAGCGATCTCGATTCGCACATGATCTTCCCGGGCAACAACATCTACTTCCGCAACCAGCAAGGCGATGACGCCCACCTGGACGTCGACGATATCGACGGCTACGGCCCGGAAACCATCACCCTGGAAAAGAAACACTACGGCGAAAGCTATGTGTACGCGGTGCATGACTACAGTAACCAGACCCGTCCGGAGTCCCGTCAGCTTGCCGCCAGCCAGGCCAAGGTGTTCGTGTACATGGGGCAGTCGCTGGTGCGCACCTACTACGTGCCGCAGGACCGCAGCGGTAACCTGTGGACCGTGTTCCGCATGACCGGCAATGGCGACTTCCAGGACATCAACACCCTCAGCGGCGTGACCGTCGATGCGCAGGACGTGTTGAACGAAGTGTCGCCGTTGCTCGATGACAAAGTGGAAGTTGCCGCCGTTGCCGTCAGCAGCAGCGCACAAGCCGATGCGAAAACCCTGAACCGCAAGGGCGAAGAGGCTTACCACGCCGGTAACCTGCAGCAAGCCATCGACTTCTACCGTCAGGCCATCGAGCTGAACAACGGTTACGGTCAGGCTTACAGCAACCTCGGCCTGGCCTATCAGAAAGCCGGCAACACCGCCGAGTCGATCTGGGCCAACCGCAAGGCCATCGCCCTGGCCAGCGGCAGCTCGGCGGCCACCGTGCGCGCCAGTTCCTACTACAACATCGCGCGTATCTACGAAGCGGCCGGCCAGTTCGCCGATGCCCTGCGTCACTATCAGTTGGCCAAGCAGCAGAAGGCCAACCCGGTGTACGACAAAGCCATCGAGCGTGTGCAAAACCGTTGATTCACGGGTGTTGATCTGACCCCCATAACGCGCCGTCTCACGGCGCGTTATGCATTTATGGAGGTTGTTATGCGGGTTCTGGTTGTTGCGTTGATGTTGTCCCTGTGGACTGCCGTTGCCCAGGCTGCCGGCCCGATGGTGTTCGCCACCATCGATCGCAGTAGCTGGCCGGGTTCGTTGGCCACGCAAGCGGGCTTCGATACCGCCTCGCGCGCGGAAATCCTGATGTTCGGCAAGGCCCTGCTGGCCAGCGAAGCGCTGGACGATGCGAGCCTCAAGCAGCGCCTGGGCGTCAAGGTGCTGGGCCATCATTCGGTCGAGCAAGTGCGCGAGCGTTTCTGGATACGCCTGCTCAGCAGTTACCACAGCGCCAGCCAGGACTGTGAAGGCGCCGCCTTCTGCCCGCTGGTGCGTAACCTGGATGACTTGCGGCAACTGGCCCAGGGCTTCACCGGAACGGTCAGCCCGGCCTATGACGCCTGGGCCCAGGCGAGCCGCCAGTTTCATGAGCAGTACCTGAACGAACAGCTGCGCCTGGCGGCGTTGTTCCCGAAGATCAGCAGTGAGATCGAACGTTTCGACAGCGCCGAGCTGATGGGCGACGAGTTGGCGGACCGGCAGTTTCTGCTGACCTTCGACGACGGCCCGACGGCGGCGGGTGGCCACACCGATACGCTGGCCAATGTGTTGCGAGCCAACGATCTGCATGGCCTGTTCTTCGTGCTGGGCGAGCCGTTCCAGGCGCGTCTGCGCAAGTCGTCACCGGCGCAAATGCGCGAGTTGTATAGCGGCCAGTGCATTGCCCTGCATGGCTGGGAACATAAATCCCACAGCGCCTGGAGCGAATGGCAGCAGTCCATCACTCGTTCCGCGACCCTGGTGCGCGGCACGTTGCCGGATGACTACCAGCCGCTGTTCCGCCCGCCTTATGGCCAGCGCCAGAGTGACAGTGCGGCGTTCTTCAGGGCCCAGGGTATCAAGGTGATGCTCTGGGGCATCGACTCCCAGGACTGGAGCAAGAGCATCAGCGCCAGCGCGGCGAGCCAGCGGGTGCAAACCCTGATGTTGCTGTGGCGCCGGGGGATCATTTTGTTTCACGATATTCACAACAAGGCGCCTGCCGCAGTGCCGACGCTGATCGCCGCCAACAAGAGCAATGGCGTGAAGTGGGTGGATTGCCGCGCAACGCGGTAATAACACGATTTTTATCGCGAACCATCGGCTGCCTGGTGGTTCGCGATACACCCTGAAAAACTCCGCATAACCCCAGCCGGACAGCATTCTCCGCCTCCCTGTATCATCCCGTAGTCTTTCTTCCCCGACCTTTTCCCGACCCTGTGCCAGTCTGCAAGGCACGTCAGCGGTCAAAGGAGTGACAGCTTATGCACGACACCCTCGAACAGGTCTTCGGTTATCCACAGTTTCGTCCCGGCCAGGAGGCGGCGGTCAGCGCGGTATTGGCCGGGCGCTCGGCGGCGGCGATCTTTCCCACGGGCTCCGGCAAGTCCCTGTGCTACCAGCTGCCGGCCTTGCTGCTGCCACACCTGACCCTGGTGGTCTCGCCGTTGTTGGCGCTGATGCAGGACCAACTGGCGTTCCTGCAGCGGCACGGCATCGCCGCGGCGAGCATCGATTCGGCGCAGAGCCGCGACGACGCCAACGAGGTCATGGCTCGGGCGCGCTCCGGTGAACTGAAGATCCTGATGATCTCGGTGGAGCGCCTGAAGAACGAGCGTTTTCGCAACTTCCTGCAGCAGGTGCGGATCTCCCTGCTGGTGGTGGACGAGGCGCACTGCATCTCCGAATGGGGCCATAACTTTCGCCCCGACTACCTCAAGCTGCCGGACTACCAGCGTCAGTTCAACATTCCCCAGGCACTGCTGCTGACCGCCACCGCCACGCCCAAGGTGATCGCCGACATGCAGGCGAAATTCGCCATCGCCGAGCAGGATGTGGTGACCACCGGTTTCTACCGGCCCAACCTCAACCTGCTGGTGGAACCGGTGCGTGGCCAGGACAAGCGCCGGCGTCTGGTGCAATGGATGAGCGAGCGTCCCGGGCAGCCGAGCATCGTCTATGTCACCTTGCAGAAAACCGCCGAGCATATCGCCGAGCATCTGAGTCGCAACGGCATCCAGGCCCAGGCCTATCACGCCGGCCTGCCCCATGAGCAGCGCGAGGCCATCCAGCGTCAGTTCATGGCTGGCCAGTCCAATTGCATCGTCGCCACCATCGCTTTCGGTATGGGCATCGACAAGAGCGATATCCGCAACGTAGTGCATTTCGACCTGCCCAAATCCATCGAGAACTACAGCCAGGAAATCGGCCGCGCCGGACGGGACGGTCAACCTTCCGATTGCCTGGTGCTGGCCAACCGCGACAGCCTCAACGTGCTGGAAAACTTTGTCTACGGCGACACGCCGGAGCTGGAAGGCATTCGTTGTGTGCTGGACGAGCTGCAGGGCACGGCGCCCGACGGGCAATGGGAGTTCCTGCTGGGGCCGCTGGCGGACCAGAGCAATATCCGCCAGCTGCCGCTCAAGACCTTGCTGGTGCAGTTGGAGCTGCGTGGCCTGATCGCGCCACGTTACGCCTACTTCGCCGAATACCGCTTCAAGTTCCTCAAGGAGCCGGAAGTGCTGCTGGCGCGTTTCGAGGGTGAGCGCCGAGAGTTCGTGGCGGCGATCATCGAGACCTCCAGCCGTGCCCGGACCTGGGCCACGGTGAATTTCGACGCGCTTTATCAGCAACATCAGGCCGAGCGTAATCGAGTGGTGAAGGCCCTGGACTACTTCCAGGAAAAGGGTTGGGTCGAGCTGGAAAGCAAGCAGATGACCGAGGTCTACAACCTGCTGGAGACGGGCTTCGATGCCGCGGCCCTGAGCCAGCAATTGCACGCCTATTTCAAGCAGCACGAAAGCAGCGAGATCGCACGGATCCACGCGATGCTCGAACTGTTCGCCACCGAGCAGTGCCTGGGACATCGCCTGGCGCAGTATTTCGGCGATGACCAGGCACCGCAGCGGTGCGGGCATTGTTCGGTGTGCCACGGCCGGGTGGCCCGCCTGCCGGAGCCGCCAGCCTTGCCCGCGCTTGTGGATAAAAACTTCGAAGCGCTGTGCGGCGAATTTATCCACAGGCACCAACAGCACAGCGGCACGGTTCCAGGGGCGGAACGGCTGACGCGTTTCCTCTGCGGGATCAGCGTGCCGCTGTTCACCAAGCTCAAGGCACGGTCGATCCAGGGGTTTGCGGTGCTCGAGGATTACCCCTACGCCGAAGTGCGCGATTGGGCCGAACATCACCTTCAGGGGTGATGCCTATGCCCGATCCATCCGCTGAATGTTGCTCATCACAGGAATAAATTTCAAAAATACCCTGGGCCTGATTATGGTGATTTGCGTCTTCGAGCCACCTACAAGGGAGCCACTATGAGCCAGATCGACATTCAGCGCGCCGCAGTGATCGGTGCCGGGACCATGGGCCGCGGGATTGTGATGTGCCTGGCCAATGCCGGGGTCGCGGTGCAGTGGGTGGACAACAATCCGCAGATGCTCGAACAGGCGCTGACAGCGGTGACCGAAACTTATGCACACAACGTGCGTCAGGGGCGGATCGATCAGGTGGAGGCCGACGCGCGCCGGGCCCGGGTAAGCGCGGCAGTGGATTACCTGGCGATTCGCGATGTGGACCTGGTGATCGAGGCGGTCTACGAAAACCTCGAGCTGAAGCAGAAAATCTTCCGCGAACTCGATGGCCTGCTCCAACCTCGGGCGATCCTTGCCAGTAACACCTCGGCGCTGGATATCGACGCTATAGCCGCGGTCACCCGGCGCCCGCGGCAGGTGCTGGGCCTGCATTTCTTCAGCCCGGCCCACATCATGAAGCTGCTGGAAATCGTGCGGGGCGCCGCGACTGCGCCGCAGGTGCTCGAGGCCGCGCTGGCGCTGGGCGAACGCATGGGCAAGGTCAGTGTGGTGTCCGGCAACTGCCCTGGATTCATCGGCAACCGCATGTTGCGCACCTATGTGCTGGAGGCGCGCAAGATGCTGCTGGAAGGGGCTTTCCCTTATCAGGTGGATGCCGCATTGCAGGGCTTCGGTTTTGCCATGGGCCCGTTCCGCATGTACGACGTGGTCGGCATCGATCTGGAGTGGCGCGCCCGGCAGCTGGCCGGCAAGGGCCAGGAGGCGCACGAAGTGCAGGTGGATAATCGCCTGTGCGAGGCGGGTCGGTTCGGTCAGAAGAGTGGCAAGGGTTATTACCATTACGAGCCCGGCAGTCGCCAGGCCGAGCATGATGTGCAGGTCGATGCCCTGGTTCAGCAGGTCAGTGAAGGCCTGGGCTACCGTCGCCGCGATGTCGGCCCCGAGGAAATCCTCGAACGCTGCCTGCTGGCGCTGGTCAACGAAGGCGCGAAGATCCTAGAGGAAGGCATCGCCGGCTCTGCACAGGATATCGACCTGGTGTACCTCAACGGTTATGGCTTCCCGGCGGACAAGGGCGGGCCGATGAGCTGGGCGGACCGGCAGGGGCTGGTGTCCATTCAGCAAGGGTTGCTGCGGCTGCAAGCCGAGTCGGGCACGCATTGGAAGCCGGCGCGGTTGATTGACGAGCTGGTGCAGGCTGGCAAAGGGTTTGCCGATCACCGGGCCATCGGTTGAAATAGGCATCGCCTGATCGACCACACCATGGTCGCCTTCCAGACACCTTGCCTCCGAGATCCAGCCAATGACCGACCGCATGCCGCAACGTACCGACTACCGCCACTTCCAGCCCATCATCACGCGCTGGCACGACAACGATGTGTACGGTCATGTGAATAACGTCACCTACTACAGCTTCTTCGACACGGCAGTGAACACTTACCTGATCGAAGAGGGCGGCCTGGATATCCATGACGGCGAGGTGGTGGGTTTCGTGGTGAGTTCGGCCTGCGATTACTTTTCCTCGATCGCTTTTCCCGAGCGCATCGAGATCGGCCTGCGCGTCGGCAAGCTGGGCAACAGTTCGGTGCAGTACGAGCTGGCGGTGTTCAAGGCGGGAGAAACCGATGCCTGCGCGGCGGGGCGCTTTGTGCATGTGTTCGTCGATCGGGCATCGAACCAGCCGGTAGGGATTCCTGACAGTCTGCGTGCGGCGCTGGAACGCTTGCTGATGTGAAGCACAAAAAAGACCGCAGCCTTCAGGCGGCTCCTTGGAGTTCATCCCGGGGGTGATGAACCCTGTCTGGCAGGAGCTGCCGTCAAGCTGCGGTCTTTGTGTCAGCGGGCTGCGACCGTTTCAGGTCTTAGTCGCGCCAGTAACGTTTGTGCTTGCGATGCCCGTAGGCATGGCCACGACCCGGGTGGCCGTCGCGGTAGTAGCGGCGGTCGTCGTAGTCGCGATCGCGGTAACGGCGATCGTCACGATCGCTGGAGTTGCCCATGTGGTTACCCAGTGCGCCGCCGACGCCACCGCCCGCTGCTGCGCCGATCAGGCTGCCAGTGGTGCCCCCCACGCTGCGACCGACCACGTTACCGCCGGCTGCGCCCAGCGCACCACCGATAGCGGCTTCGCCACGGCTGCGTCTGTCGGCACCCACGGCACTGCCGCCCGCGCCGCCCAGTGCGGCACCGATGGTGGAACCGGTGCTACCACCAATCGACTGACCGACGACCGAGCCTAGAACCCCGCCCAATGCGCCGCCCACACCTGCTTCTGTGGTGCCGCCGGCAGAGGCGATGCCACTGACCAGGCCAAGGGACAACAAGAGAATCGAGGAGAACTTCATAGAGGAGCCTCAAAGGGATGACGGCGCGATCCTGAGGCTGTATTGAGGCGCTTACAATCGAAATCCGACGAATAGCACGAGTTGTACACAATCTCGTAACTTATTGTTTTTAGTAGGGAACTTATCCCGTTTTTGCGAGTCTGTAGCTACTTGGAAAAGGCCGCTTTTGCATGAAAGCGGCCTTTTTTGTGCCTGCGATTTCGTCGGTCAGGCCGGCCGGGCCATGATCAAGCCGCTGTCGCTGGCCGCTTCCAGGCGGATCGCGACGAACTTTGAGGTCGGGGTGTAGCTGCCGTCCCCGATGCTTTCCAGCGGCACCAGCGGGTTCACCTCGGGGTAGTAGGCCGCGGCCTGTCCGGCCGGAATGTCGAAGGCCAGCAGGGTGAAACCCTTGACCCGACGTTCGCGGCCGTCATCCCACAACGAAACGATGTCGGCTTTCTGCCCCGGCTTGAAGCCCAGGCGGATGATGTCGGCTTCGTTGACGAACAGCACGTCGCGCTGGCCCTTCACGCCACGATAGCGGTCGTCCAGGCCATAGATGGTGGTGTTGTACTGATCGTGGGAGCGCATCGATTGCATGATCAGGTCCGGCAACTGCCCGGTGGCGCGGGTGCGTTCATGCACCAGATCCTTGGGCAGCAGGTTCGGGCGGAAATTGGCGCGGCCCGACGGGGTGTTCCAGCGCCGGGCGCCGGCCGAGTTGCCGAGGTAGAAGCCGCCGGGGTTTTTCACTCGCTCGTTGAAGTTCTTGAAGCCGGGAATGGTGTCGGCGATCAGGTCGCGGATGCGGCTGTAATCGGCCACCAGCCAGTTCCAGTCCACCGGGTGGCTGCCCAGGGTGGCGGCGGCGATACCGGCGAGGATCGACGGCTCCGAACGCATCTGCGACGACAGCGGCTGCAATTGGCCGTTGGAGGCGTGAACCATGCTGAAGGAGTCTTCCACGGTCACTGCCTGCGCGCCTTCGCTCTGCAGGTCGATATCGGTGCGGCCCAGGCACGGCAGGATCAGTGCCTCCTTGCCGTGGGCCAGGTGGCTGCGGTTGAGCTTGGTGCTGATCTGCACGGTCAGCTCGCAGTTGCGCAGGGCCTGGAAGGTCCGCGGGCTGTCCGGGGTGGCCTGGGCGAAGTTGCCGCCCAGGCCGATGAAGACTTTCGAACGGCCTTCGAGCATGGCATGGATCGCCTCGACCACGTTATGGCCGTTCTCGCGCGGCACCTTGAACTGGAAGCGTCGCTCCAGGGCGTCGAGGAAGGCCACCGGCGGCTGTTCGTTGATGCCCATGGTACGGTCGCCCTGCACGTTGCTGTGGCCACGCACCGGGCACAGGCCGGCGCCCGGACGGCCGATATTGCCGCGCAGCAGCATCAGGTTGGCGATTTCCTGGATGGTCGGCACCGAGTGGCGATGCTGGGTGATGCCCATGGCCCAGCACATGATCACGTTCTTGCCCTTGGCGTACATGCGCGCCACGCGCTCGATCTCCACCAGGGTCAGGCCGGACTGCTCGACGATGTCGTCCCATGGGGTGTCGTCGATGACGCTCAGGTAATCCAGCACGGCGGCGGTGTGTTCGTTGAGGAAGTCGTGATCGAACACCGACGGCGCGCCAGTCTTCTGGGCGTCGCGTTCCCATTGCAGGAGGAACTTGGCCATGCCGCGCACCACCGCCATGTCGCCGCCCAGGGCCGGGCGGAAGTAGGCGGTGTTGGTCGGTTTGTTGCCGTTGGTGAGCATTTCGATCGGGTGCTGCGGATGCTGGAAGCGTTCAAGGCCGCGCTCTTTCAGCGGGTTGATACACACCACCTGGGCTCCGCGTTTCACTGCTTCGCGCAGCGGCTCGAGCATTCGTGGGTGGTTGGTGCCGGGGTTCTGGCCCCAGACGAAAATCGCATCGGAATGCTCGAAGTCGTCGAAGGTCACAGTGCCTTTGCCGACGCCGACGCTTTGCGCCAGGGCCACGCCGCTGGCCTCGTGGCACATGTTCGAGCAGTCGGGGAAATTGTTGGTGCCGTAGGCGCGCACGAACAGCTGGTACAGGTACGCCGCTTCGTTGCTGGCGCGGCCCGAGGTGTAGAACTCGGCCATGTCCGGGCTGGGCAACGCTCGCAGGTGCTTGCCGATCAGGGCGAAGGCCGCTTCCCAACTGATGGGCTTATAGCGATCGGTTTCGGCGTCGTAGCTCAGGGGCTCGGTCAGGCGGCCCTGGTATTCGAGCCAGTAGTCGCTCTGCTCCAGCAGCGAGCTGACGCTGTGCTTGGCGAAGAACTTGCCGTCCACGCGGCGTTTGGTGGCTTCCCAGTTCACCGCCTTGGCGCCGTTCTCGCAGAACTTGACCATGCCGCTTTCCGGCGAGTCGCCCCAGGCGCAGCCCGGACAGTCGAAACCGCCGTTCTGGTTGGTCTTGAGCATCATGCGGATGTTTTTCAGTGCGTTGTCACTCGTCAGCCAGGCCTGGGCGACGCTGATGAGCGCGCCCCAGCCGCCGGCCGGGCCCTTGTAGGGCTTGTAGCGCGGGGTGGGTGTCTGGTCGGCTTGGTGATGAGTGGTCACGCTTGTTTCTCCATCGCAGGGCTATAGACCCGTGGCGCACTTTTTTGCGGCAGGTGAATGAGGTTGAGGTTGTGCCGGCGTGCCCATTGCAGGGCCAGGCCGGTG
>Ga0207976_100557_pt1 | contig 13279 bp, 12 predicted proteins | sample LakWasMe94_HOW11_2_FD_183916 | JGI IMG/M metagenome (GOLD analysis project Ga0207976, IMG submission 183916) | Freshwater sediment methanotrophic microbial communities from Lake Washington under simulated oxygen tension - Sediment Metagenome... | ecosystem: Environmental > Aquatic > Freshwater >... | reverse complement strand
CAGCGCGCGCTCGGTGGCCAGGCGCAGCGCCAGCTCGCACTGGCCGATGGTGCGCATGCAGTGGTGCACACGGCCGGGGCCCAGGCGCGCCTGCGCCATCGCAAACCCCGCCCCCCAGTCGCCCAGTAGGTGGTCCGCAGGCACACGCACGCCCTGCAGCAGGATCTCGCAATGGCCCTCGGGCGCATGGTGGTGCAGCACGGGGATGTTGCGCACGATCTGCACACCCGGCGTATCCACGGGCACCAGCACCATGCTGTGGCGGTGGTGGCTGTCTGCACCATCGGCATCCGCATTGCGGCACAGCACGATGAGCAGTTGGCAGTGCGGATGCGCCGCGCCGGTGATGAACCACTTGCGGCCGCTGAGCACCAGGCCATCCCCCTCGCGCCGGACCGTGGTCTGCAGGTTCGTGGGATCGGACGAGGCCACGTCGGGCTCGCTCATCGCAAAGGCCGAACGCATCTGGCCATGCAGCAACGGCACCAGCCAGCGGGCGCGCTGCGCGGGTGTAGCAAAGCGGTGCAGCAGCTCGATGTTGCCGGTGTCCGGCGCCTGGCAGTTGAACACCTCGGCCGCCCAGGGAAGGCGGCCCATGGCCTCGGCCAGTGGTGCGTAGTCGAGGTTGGACAGGCGGGTTCCCGGCTCGTCCTCGCGCAGCGTGGGCAAGAAAAGGTTCCACAGCCCTTCTTCGCGGGCCAGGGCCTTGAGGTCTTCCAGGAACGGCGGCGGGTAGTCGCGCGCGGCCACGGCCGCATGCCAGGCGGCGTTGTAGGGCAGCAGATAACGGTCGATGAACGCCAGCAGGCGATCACGCAGTTGCAGAGCCAGGGGGGAAGGTGCGAAGTCCATGTGGGCATTGTGAAAACAGCGCCAGCACACGTCACAACGCAGGCGACAACGGGCTTGACGCACATCACGGCCTGCCCGGAGCGCCCTCAGGGGGGCAAACGCAGCGCTATTCTATTGATAGCTATCAAGGCATATTGCACTGGCGCTACCAGCCCCTTTTGCTTGAAATCTCGCTGAGCGCCACCCTGCACACGGGTACCATGGCCCCATGAGTACCCACTACGAAACCCTGCAACACGCCGACACCTACCGCGAGGCGTTTGCGGTCGAGCCCCCTGCGGCGCTGGGTGAACGCCACCTGTGGCCCCGCAAGCCAGGTTTGTTTATCGTGCATGCGGCGACGGCCGCCGCCCTGGCACAAGGGCCCACCAGCCCGGCCGAGGAGACCGCTCCACCAACAACTGCATCTGACACCCCCGGCAACGCCGCCCCCCACCGGGTACTGGTGCCTGCGCAATGGGGCCTGGTGCCGCACTGGGTCAAGTCGGCATCCGACGCCAAGCTGCGTGCACCCAAGCTGGTCAACGCCAAGTCCGACACCGCCTCCACCGGTACGGCGTTTCGCGACGCATGGCTGAACGGCCAGCGCTGCATCGTGCCCATGGCTGCGTTTTATGAAGACGACCTGCGCAGCGGCAAGGCCGTGCCCACCCGCGTCGCGCGCGTGGACGGCAAGCCGATGGGCGTGGCAGGCCTGTGGGCGCGCTGGCAGGGCGCTGACGGCGAGGTGATCATCAGCTACTGCCTGCTCACGGTGAACGCCAACAACCACGCGCTGCTGCACCGCTACGGCCAGCCCGGCAGCGAAAAAAGCATGCCCGCCATCCTGAACGAAGGCGCGTACGACGCGTGGCTCACGGCCCGGCCGGAAAAGGCCAAGGAGTTCATGCGCCAGTACGCGGCGCAGTGGCTCACGGCCAACCCGGTGGAAAAAAAGGAGGACAAGGTGCCCAGAGCGTTTCCAGGCTGACGTCTTTGCCAATGTTCCGGCATGGCATGCAGTTCATGCTGGAGGCGAAACGACAGCTCGCGCGCCTCTGTCCATATCACCAAGACCCCCGAGCCCTCCGGTCCATTGGATGAAACCGTTGCGCGATTCAGTTGTACATAGAGGATACAAATCAATACACTCATTTCCGCATGGGCTTGCCAACCCCCCGTGCGGGAGCGTGCTGTCAACCAATCAACACGATCTATCAGCGGTTGGTTCATGGTCTGACTAAACGAAAGAGATCAATATGAAAACGTCTTTCTCAAAATGGGGAGTATTGCTGTCGGCCGCGCTCCTGCTGGGGTTGAGTTCCTCGGTCTATGCGCAAGCAACACGAACCTGGGTGTCGGGCGTCGGCGACGACGTCAATCCCTGTAGCCGCACAGCCCCCTGCAAAACATTTGCCGGGGCCATCAGCAAAACGGCTGCTGGCGGGGAGATTGATGTATTGGACGATGGCGGGTTTGGGTCAGTCACCATTACTAAATCCATCACCATCAATGGAGGCGGGCATCTTGCTGGAATACTGGCTGCCGGTGCAGGAGTGAATGGCGTGATAATTAACGCAGCTGCTACTGATGTAGTTGTGTTACGCGGCCTTTCATTTCTGGGCGCATCTGGCGCGGCAAGTGCAGTACGCTACCTCGCTGCGAAGTATGTTGTAGTGGAAGACAGTACGATTGACGGTTTTGCCTACGGCGTTAATATGGCCGTCAGCGTAGTCAATGGGCGCATGAATATCCGTAACGTTCAAATGACCAATGCGACGACGGCCACCAGCACTTACGGCATCCACATAGGGGCACCCAATTCCATCTCAACCATCAGCAATGTGACTATTCGAGGTTACAGCTATGGCCTGACCACACGGGGAGGCACAACCTACCTGCGCGGTTCCACCATCGTGGCCAACGACACCGGCTATAACAACTTGGGTGGTAGTCTGTTATCTTTTGGCGATAACATGGTCAACGGCAATACTCTAGACGGCACCCCCACGGGAAGTATTCCACATTTCTAAAATTCGGCCATTTTCTTTCAGGGCTGCCCCAAGTTTATTTTAAATGGGGCCCTGTTTGATTTTGCCATTTTCAAATAAATATCATACTCGACTGCTTGATAAATTTCCCTGATTTACACAAAGCATCATAGACAAGTTATATTAATACATAATACTCTTAAAGCCGTAGCTCAAACAGCACAGATATATAATAGCTATCAGATAGGTGACAATTTCACGCGCAATCGCGGCACTAAAGATTAGCGCTACTTTTACCCGCACCCCAAATCTTTTGGCTCCATGATCAAGGCTCTGCATTTTCTCGGCAAGAATTTAAGTGCTTCCAGTCCATCTTGGGCAAAACACAAAAATTGATGAAGTCTGGGGTACTGCCTTCTTCATGAAGTTGATTCATGATGCAGAAACACTTGCACTAGAACCGCGTGTACCAGCAGACTCTGTCGCCAAAGTGAGGATCACCTGCGTCGAGTCCTCCACATGATTTCTAGCAGAGACCAGCCAGACTGAATTTGAGCTACACCAAGTAGCGTGAGCGCACGAATTCCCTCAGGCCATTGGCCTGAAAATTCCGCAGTCAGAGCCTGTTGCCCGAACAAAACCTGCAGGCCACAGGAGTGGAGACCAGTGTTGGGGAAACAGAAAACACGTCAACGCCACTTGAGGCACAAAATTGGGCCCGCAGCAAAGGCAGGGAGCATTGATGGACAGGGCTTCCTAGAACGACCAAGCCCCCTCCAGCATCAGACACTCCCCGATGACCTGCCCGCCTACCCACCGACCTGCAGCTGCGGCTCCCCCAGCGACAACATCAACCGGTTGGCCCAGTTGAAGAAGGCGGCGCCTTGCAGCGCATCGGCAATGGCGTAGTCATCCAGCCCCACCGCACGCAAGCCGTCGATATGCTCCGGGCCAAAGTCCGACGGTGTGGCCGACAGTGCTGCGGACGCGGCCACGATGGCGTTCCAGCGGGGGCCCAGGTCGGCAGACACCCCTTCATCGAGCAGGCGCTGCACATCGCCCTCGCGGTGCGAAAAGTGCGACGCAAACCGGGCGTGCACCGACGCGCAATAGATACAGCCATTGAAACGCGACGTGGCCGTGGCCGACAGCTCGCGCTCTGCGCGCGGCAGGCCTGCATCGGGGTTGTAGAAGATGTCCTTGTCGGTGCGCGTGCGGGCGCCCAGAGTGTCCGGGTCGCGCGCCAGCAGGCGAAAGTAGGGCGACTTGGCGCGCGCGGCGTCCACCAGGCCTGCATAGTGGCGATCGGTCAACTCGTCCTCGGGCAGCGGCGCCAGCCAGGGCAGCCATTCAAGCTGGGCCTGCGTGAAAGCGGTCGGCTCCTGGTTGTCGGGGTGTGTCAGTGGGGTGTCGCTCATGGCTGGACCTCGGTGGTTTGGGGCAACGCAGGGTGTGCCGCCAGTGCCCGCAGGCCGACCACCACACGGATCTGGAACGACAGGAACGCCACCAGCTGCGACAAGATCACGATGTCGGTGGCCGACCAACCCGCGTCCAGCAGCTCTTGCAGCGCTTGTGGGCTGGCATCGCGCGGGCGAAACACCAGCAGGTGCGCGTGCTCCAGCGCGGCAGACAGCCGGGCGCCCAGCACCGCACGCGCGGTGGGCGCCACGCGGTACACAGGCCCCTCGGCATCTTCTGCACTCAACGGCCCTGCGGGATAGCGGCCATACGGGCCACGCGCCGCGCCTTGAGCGATCTCTGCCGCAATGGCAGGTGCCAGCCCGGGCGGTGCATCGTGGGCCACCAGGGCGGCGGCATAGAAGCCCGCCGCCTCGGGCTGCTGGTGCAGGCCCGCCACAAACGCGGCCACCGCATGCCGCTCTGCCAGTGTCACGCTGCCGGGCACCGGCGCTGTGGGCGCAAACAGCGCCAGGTAGCTTGTGTGGGCATGGGTGCGCGCCTGCAAGCGATGGCGGCGCACGGTGTCGAGGGCATCGCCCGGCCGGATGCCGACCAGCAGGTCGATCACGTCAGGGACTGTGCCTTGGAGAGCAGGGGTGTTTGTCATGCGGGTTCCGGAGTACGTTCAGCAGGCGATGGGGCCAAGGTGGAGGGCACAGATACAGGCTTGCGCACCCAGCCCAATGCCGGAGCCACCTGGGTCGCAGTCAATTCGATGGAGCGCAGGATGTGCTCGTGCGGCGGGTCCACCGAATGCACCTGGAACACGATGTCAGTGGTGCGCGCCAGTGCTGTGTCGGCCTGCAGCGAGGCGATCACATCGTCCGGTGTACCCACGTGCACGTCGTAGGCGGCAATCAGCTCGGCCAATGGGGCTTGTGGCCCAGGGCGCGGCGCTTGTCCTGGCAACACAGCGGCGGCAAAGCGCGCGGCGGCGCGGCGCAGGCCCACATCGGCCAGGTGCAATGCCTCCTCGCGATCATCGGCAACGAACAGGCTGCGCGATCCCACGATGCGTGGGGTGATGCCGGGCGGCAGCGCTGCCAAGTACGCATCAATGATCGGGTGCTGCAGGTCTGACAGCGAGGCCGCAGGCGCCTCTACCGAGCGCGGCTGGGTGCGCGACAGCATCAGCCCGTCGCCCGCCTGCCCCGCACGCACACCACCCGACACCGAAAACGTGGCCTGCCAGATGCGTGCCAGCAAATGTTCGGCGGCGGGGTACAGCCGGTCACCGCCCGCCAAGGGCCGCCCGGCCCAGGCTTCGCGCACCAGCGCGAGGTGCCTGGCATAGACGCTGGCGCGGTCATTGCTGGTGATGCCAAAGGCGGCGAACGACTCGGGCGTTCCGCCCGTGCCCACGCCCACCTCCAGCCGCCCACCCGAGAGCAGGTCCAGCACGATCGCGTCCTCGGCGACACGCACGGCGTTCTCCATGGGCAGTGTCACGATGCCAGTGCCCAGGCGGATGCGCCGCGTGCGCGCCGCCACATGGGCCAGAAAGACAAACGGTGAGGGCAGGCCGCCTTCGTGTTCGTGGAAGTGGTGTTGAGCCACCCAGGCGGAGTCGAAGCCAAAGGCCTCGGCGTGGGCGATCTGCTCGGTCACCAGCCGGTAGCGTTCACCGGCTGGCACATCGTCAAGCAGCCTGCTGAAAAACCCCAGGCGCTTGGCGGAGGTGAGTGGTGTGGGTGTCGATAGGGTCATGGTGATGGTTCTTCTTTCCGGGGATGGCTGCAATGAGTTCACGCGTGTAGTCGCTGCCGGGGCGCAGGAACACGTCTTCCACGCGGCCCGCGTCCACCTGGCGGCCGGCCTGCAGTACCGAGACGGTGTCTGCGATCTGGCGCACCACGGCGAGGTCGTGCGAGATAAAGAGGTAGGTCAGGCCCAGGTCGCGCTGCAACGTCTCCAGCAGCGCCAGGATCTGCGCCTGCACGGTCACGTCCAGGGCCGATACGGCCTCGTCGAGCACCAGCACGCGGGGCTGCAGCACCAGGGCGCGCGCAATGGCCACACGCTGGCGCTGGCCGCCTGACAGGGCGCGCGGGCGGCGCTCCAGCACAGCGGGCGGCAGGCCGACGCGGGCCAGGATGTCGTGCACGCGGCGCGCGCGCTCGGCGGCGGGCAGCGGCTCGAAGTTGAGCAGCGGCTCTTCGATGATCTGGAAGATGGTCTGGCGCGGGTCCAGCGAGCTGAACGGGTTTTGGTAGACCAGCTGTACCGTGCGGCGAAACTGCCGCAGCACCTCGCCGCGCAGGGTGGTGAGGTCCGTGCCCTCGATGAAGATGCGACCCGCCGTGGGCTGGCGAAAGCCCACCACGTCGCGGATGGTGGTGGTCTTGCCCGAACCGGACTCGCCCACGATGGCGTGCGTGGTGCCGCGCCGCACGCGGAACGACACACCGTCCACCGCGCGGAACGGCTCCTTGCGCCCGGCCACGTCGAAGTCGTGCACCAGGCCGTCCACCACGATGGCGAAGTCCTCGGGCCGCTCGGGCGCATCGTTGGCGGCGGCGCCACGGGCCGGGCGAAACGCCCCCTGCGAAAGCGAAGGCGCATCGGCCAGCAGCTTGCGCGTGTAGGCGCTGTGCGGGTTGCGCAGCACGCTGGCGGTGTCGCCCTGCTCCTGGATGCGCCCGCCCTGCAGCACCACCAGCCGGTTGGCCCGGTCGGCCGCCACGCCCAGGTCGTGCGTGACCAGCAGCACGGCGGTGCCGAACTCGCTGCGCAGTTCGTCGATGAGGTCGAGGATGCGCCGCTGTACCGTCACGTCGAGCGCGCTGGTGGGCTCGTCGGCAATGATGAGCGCGGGCTGCAGCGCAATGGCAATGGCGATCAGCACGCGCTGCTTCATGCCGCCCGACAGCTCGTGCGGGTACTGCCGCGCACGCAGCTCGGGCTGCGACAAGCCCACCTTGGCCAGCAGGTCAACCACGCGCCGCGCGATGGCCTGGCGATCGCCGTAGCGGTGGATCTTCAAAATCTCGCCCACCTGCTCGCCCACCGTGCGCACGGGGTTGAGCGAGCTGGTCGGGTCCTGCGGGATGAGGCTCACCACGCGGCCGCGCACGCTGTCGAAGCGGTCGGGCGACCAGCCAGCGACGTCCGTACCGTTCAGGCGAATCGCGCCATGCTCCACCCGGCCGTTGTCGGCCAGCAGCCCGATGAGGGCTTGCGCGGTGGTGGTCTTGCCCGAGCCGGACTCGCCCACCAGCGCCACGACCTCGCCGGGTGCAATGGCGAACGACACACCGTGCACGACGCGCTGCTCGTGGTCCTTGTCGCGGTAGGTGATGGAGAGGTTCTCCACCTCCAGCACCGGCGGCGGCGCCACGGCCTGGGCGATGGTGGTCATGCGCGCCCCTTCGTCAGCGCCGCGCTGATGCGGTTGGCCGCCAGCACCACGGCCACCACCACCAGCCCGGGCACGGTGGTGAGCCACCAGGCCGTCGAGATGTAGTTACGCCCCTCGGCGATGAGCAGGCCCCACTCGGGTGTGGGCGGCGGTGCGCCGTAGCCCAAAAACCCCAGCGTCGAGATCGACAGGATGGCCGAGCCGAACTGCAGCGCCGCCATGGCGATCACCGAGGTGAGCGAGTTGGGCAGCACGTGGCGCCACAGCACGGCACCAAAGCGCCCGCCGCTGCCAAAGGCCGCCTCCACATAGTCGGAACGGCGCACGCGCACCACCTCGGACCGTGTGAGCCGCGCAAAGCTGGCCACCGACGCCACGCCCACCGCCACCGCGGCATTCAGCGTGCCGAAGCCCAGGATGATGATGATGGAGAGCGACAGCAGCAGCGACGGCACCGACAGCAGCACATCGACGGTGCGCATGATCACGTCCTCCACCCAGCCGCCGATGGACCCGGCCAGCACGCCCAGCAGCGTGCCCAGCACCAGCCCCACTGCCACCGCCAGGAATGCGCCTGACAGCGAATGCACCGCACCGAACACCAGCCGCGCATAGCCGTCGCGCCCCAGCGCATCCGTGCCCAGCCAGTGCGCAGCCGACGGCGCCTGCAGTTGCTGGCCGGCCACGCCCACCGTGGCGCTGTAGCTGGTGAAGGCACTGGGCGCGACGGCCCACAGAGCCACCAGCGCAAGAACGCCCCAGGCCAGCCACAGGCTGATGGGTGCCCTGCGCGCGCGCTGCACCAGGCGGCGGCCCCATGTGCCACTGTGCGCGCGCGGCGGCGGGGCGGCAGGGATAGGCACCGTGGGCACCACGACAGCAGCAGGCGCCGCCACGGCACGTTCAAAGCGGTGCGGGGCCGGCTGTGCGGTACCCGTGAAAGCGCCCAGGCTGGCGGTCGAAGACGTGGTGGTCATGCGGGATCTCCTCAGGTGCCCAGGCGCGAACGCAGGCGGGGGTCGAACACGGGGTAGAGCAGGTCCACCACCAGGTTGATGAACACGAAGGCCGTGGCCGAGACCACCACCACCGCCTGCAGCACGGCGGTGTCCTGGTTGCCCACGGCCTGCTGCGTGAGGCTGCCCAGGCCGTTGAGGCCGAACACTGCCTCAGTCACCACGGCCCCAGCCAGCAGCTCGCCAAACAGCACGCCCGCAATCGTCAGCGCGGGCAGCACCGCGTTGCGCGCCACGTGTTTCCACAACACCCACTGGCGTGTGGCGCCCTTGGCGCGCGCCACGGCCACGAAAGGCTGGGTGAGTACCTCGTCGATGTTGCGGATCAGGATCTGCGCCAGCGGCGCGGCGATGGGGATGGCCAGCGTGAGGGTGGGCAACACCAGGCCCTGCCACTTGCCGGGGTTGATCACCGGAATCCACCCCAGGCGGAACGACACCACCTGGATCAGCATGATCCCCAGCCAGAACACCGGCACCGAGATGAACAGCGAAGGCAGCGACTGCAGTGCCGAGCGCAGCCAGCCCCAACGCGTGAGCTGCGAGGCAAAGGCCAGCACCACCGCCAGCAACAACGCCGCCGCAAAACCCAGCCCCGCCAGCCGCAGCGTGGGCGGCAGGTTGGTGGCCAAGCCCTGGCTCACCGGCACGCCCGCCTGTACCGAGTAACCGAAGTTGCCACTGAGGAAGCCCAGCAGCGTGTGTTGGTACTGCTGCCACACCGACGTGTCGGCCCCATAGGCCGCGCGGATGTCGGCGATCTCCTGCGGGCCCAGGCCAAGTTCGGGATTCAGGAACTTGATCAAGATCGCATCGCCCGGCAACAGCTGGAGCAGCACGAACGACGCCGTGAAGGCGGCCCACAGCACCAGCAGGGCCTGCCCGGTGCGGTTGGCGAGGTACTTGATGAACATATCGATCATTCCTTGTGCTGCAAAGGGCGCTGGGCCTGCGAAACCGGCGCCGTCAAAAGGTCAGTGTTTTGCAGCGACCCAGGTGCCGTAGAAGCTGGGGCGGCCCACTGCCTCAAACTCCACACCCTTCACCGAAGGCGCACCCGCAAAGGCCTGCGGCTCTTCGAACACCGGGATCACATAGGCCTGGTCGATCAGGTAGTTCTGCACGTCGGCCGTGAACGCGAGCCGTTTGGCCGGATCGGTCTCGGCAGCAATGGCTTCGAGCAAGCCGTTGAGCTTCGTGTCTTCGAACGACTTGACCTTGCTGCTCACCCCACCCTTTTGCAGCAGCACGTTGCGGTTGGTGGGGTAGTAGTTGCTCTTGATCACGTCGGGGTCGGCGCGGCCGACCATGCCGGGGGCGACAGGGGTCTTTTCGGGATCGAGGCTGTCCACGGTGCGGCTGCCAGAGTCGCCCGCCAGCACATTGAGCTTGACGCCCACCTTGGCCCACTGCTGGGCCACGAGCTGCAGGGTTTCCTTGTTCTGCGGCTGCGGCAGCGACTCGTACGCGGCCAGCACCAGCTCCTTGCCGTCCTTCTCGCGCAGGCCGTTGGCATTGAGTTTCCAGCCGGCGTCATCCAGCAATTGTTTGGCCTTGGCCTCGTCGTAACCCAGCTTGGCCGACAGGTTCACATAGCCCAGGGCCGTGGACGCGATGACCGATGTGGCCTGCGGGTAGTTGGCCGAGAACAGGGTCTGCACGATCTCCTTCGTGTTGGTGGCATGCAGCAGCGCCTGGCGCACCTTCACATCCGCCACCAGCGCGTTGTCCGGGCGAAAGACCACGCTGTTGTTCACGCCGCGCGTGGAGGGCGCGTAGATGGCGAACTTCTGGTCGAGCACGCGCTTTTCGTCATAGGCCTGCACCTGGCGGATGAAGCCCGCTTGGCCAGACAAAAGCGCACCGATGCGCACGCTGTCCTCGGGCGTGACGATGAGCTTGATCTCGTCGAGGCGCGCACGGCCCTGGTGGGCGTGCTTGGCGGGGCCCCATGTGTAGTCCTTGCGGGCGGTGAGCGTGAGCTCCTTGCCCAGCGTCTCGGCCGCCACCACGAAGGGCCCGGAGCCGATGATCTTGGTCGCATCGCCCAGCTCTTCAAACGGCCGTGCCAGCGTGGCCAGCGACACCAGGCCCGAGCCGATGACGGACGTGCCCTGCAGGAAGCCGGGCGATGGCTTCTTGAAGTAGAACTTGACGGTCAGCGGGTCCACCACCTCACTGCGTTCGTAGTTGTTGAGGACTTCTGACACGGGCAGCTTGAGCTCCTTGTTGCCCAGACCGTAGGTGTCGTAGTTTCTGGCCACGGCGACGGCATCCAGCGGGGTGCCGTCCGAGAACGTCACGCCTTTCTTCAGCTTGAAGGTGTACTCGGTGGCGGTAGGGTTGACCTCCCACGACTCGGCGATCCAGGGCTGGATCTCCAGCGTCTTGGGGTCTTGGTAGGTGAGCTTGTCGGTGATCTGGTTGAGGATGCCGCCGTTCGGATAGAAGCCCCCTGCAGGCGGGTACAGGTTGGTGTGGGCCTGCTGCTCCAGATACACCAGCGTGCCGCCCTGCACGGGTTGGTCGGTGGCGGCACCGGTGGAGGCGGCTGGCTCGCTGGCCTGCTTGGAGCAGCCCGCCACCAGCACGCCCAGCGCCAGCGCAGACGCACCCCACACCCTCCATCCCATTGATTTCTTCAGAGAAAACACGTTCGTACCTCGTCGCCGGACCGGCATTGACAGACCATGAAACACCGGCCCCAAAGTGGGCCGATTCATGTGTATGCATGCTATCGACGCACCATCCAAACGTGCACCTATTACGTAGCATGCATATTCGGAAAACGACGAAGCAGGCCGCAGCACACAGCCCCGCCCGGCATATCTGAAACCCGCATATGCGAGCGCAGTTTTGTTTGTTTCCAGCGCGGGTGTGGCCCCGAACAATGCATGTGCGACGCCGCTTTACCCACGCCCGATGTCCGGGCGCGGAAGGCGTTGGAAAGAACATCCATGCCCCATTCGAATAGCCACCTCAACGACTACCTGGCTGAAAAGCGTGCCGCCGTGCTCGCGCGCAATGCCGCCATCGACGCAGGCACTGCACAACCGGCCGCCCTGCAGGCGCGCGTGAGCGCCGAGGGCCGCAGCGGCGTGCGCCGCATCCGCATCCGCGACCACCAGGTCATCAGCGACAGCCCGCCCGACTTCGCGGGCTACAACCTGGGACCCAGCTCGCCCGAGTTGCAGCTCGGTGTGCTGGGCAGTTGCGTGACACACATCTTCCTGATCCAGGCGGCCTTGCGCCAGGTGCCTTTGACGAGCCTGGAGGTAGAGGTCAGCGGCGTGATCGACCCGCGCGGCGGCAAGCCTGGGCACGAGGCCACGCCCATCTGGCCGCACCACATTGCCTACACGGTGCATATCGACTCACCCGCCAGCCGGGCTGACATTGACGCGCTGTTTCTGGCGGTCGAGCAGACCTGCCCCATCCTCAGCCTGCTGCGCAACCCGCAGCACATCCACGCCGAAGTGAAGCTGGTGAACTCCGTTGCCTCCGCACCCCTACGCGCCACCACAGAGGCCGTGGCGGCCTGAACTCGACGAAAGCAACAAGGAACCCCATGGCATTGACACTCGACCACATCGTGATCGCGGTGAAGGATCTGGAGCAGACCATCACCGACTACCGCGCCCTTGGCTTTAACGTGCTGCAGGGTGGCGAGCACCCGGGCCGGCCCACCTATAACGCGCTGGTCGTGTTGGCCGATGGCGCCTACTTTGAACTCATCGCCTGGCGTTCCCCTTCGCCCGGCGACCGCTGGTGGGAACTGCTGAACCAGCATGGAGACGGCATCGTGGACTTTGCATTGCTGCCGCCTGGGACTGCGGCCACCGTGAGCAACGCACAGGCCCGGGGCCTGGCCTACAGCGGCCCGCACGACGGAGGCCGCCTGCGGCCCGATGGCGAGCGCCTGCAATGGCAAACAGCCCGCCCGCCGTCGGCCGATCTGCCGTTTCTGTGCGGAGACCTCACGCCCCGCGCGCTGCGCGTGCCCGAGGGTGACGCCCGCGTGCACCCCAACGGCGCACGCGGCGTGCTCAGCCTGTCGATTGCGGTGGAAGACCTAGATGCCAGCCTGGCCCACTACCGCGCCTTGCTGGGCGAGACACAGGCGGCACACATTGGCACGCCGTTGGTGTTGCCTGGAGCCGGCGCACGGGTGGCCACCATAGCCCTGGGAACCACCACGCTGGTGCTGACGCAGCCAACCCAAAGTGCTGCGCCGCACGCCGCCGGAGCGCAGCAGCTTGCCACGCGTGGCCCCGGGCCGTTTGCCGTGGTACTGGGCGCCAGCTTGCCTGCAGCACAGACTGCCCCGGCATGGGGACTGGATCAGACCCACGGAGCAGCCATTGAGTTGGCGGTGGCCTGATAGCGGCTGATCCACACACTGCCGCCCCATAAAAAAAGGGGAAGTGGGCACAACACCCACTTCCCCTTTTTTGATCGCCAACCGGCTGACAGTGCAGCCGGTGTGCGCTGGCTATCGCCGTTGCGCCGCCAGCCTGCGCACCACGGTCGTGAGGCAGTCGATTTCGTCAAACGTGTTGTAGAACGCCAGCGACGGCCGCACCGTGGTCTCCACGCCAAAGCGGCGCAGGATGGGCTGC
>Ga0207976_100553_pt1 | contig 13432 bp, 13 predicted proteins | sample LakWasMe94_HOW11_2_FD_183916 | JGI IMG/M metagenome (GOLD analysis project Ga0207976, IMG submission 183916) | Freshwater sediment methanotrophic microbial communities from Lake Washington under simulated oxygen tension - Sediment Metagenome... | ecosystem: Environmental > Aquatic > Freshwater >... | reverse complement strand
AATTCGATCGAGATCGCGATCTGGGCGGCTGTGGGTGGGCGTGCGACGCTGATTGGGCCGATTGTGGGGGCCTTCATTGTCAATGGCGCCAAGAGCTGGTTGACGGTGACCTACCCGGAGTTTTGGCTGTACTTTCTGGGTGCCTTGTTTATTGGCGTCACGCTGTTTCTGCCCGATGGCGTGGTGGGCCTGGTCAAAAAATTGAAGAGGGGCAAAGCATGAACGGCACCAGAACACCCCACGCCGCGAGGGCCAACACATGACCCCTGATCTGTTGGAGCAAGGCGCCCGGCGCGTCGAAGCCCACAGGGCCGCGTTGGCGGCCCGTACCGGACAAACCGAATCGGGCGGACGCGCAGCAGGCTTTTCGCGCGTGATGACACAGGGCGAGGTGGACGTTACCCACGGCCGCATCCTGTACCTGGAGGGCGTCAATGTCAGCTTCGATGGCTTCAAGGCCATCAACAACCTGTCGCTGGACATTGCACCGGGTGAACTGCGCTGCATCATCGGCCCCAATGGCGCGGGCAAGACCACGATGATGGACATCATCACCGGCAAGACGCGGCCCGATTCCGGCACGGTGTTCTTTGGCAGCACGATTGATCTGCTGCGCTACACCGAGCCTGAGATTGCGCAACTGGGTATTGGCCGCAAGTTCCAGAAGCCCACGGTGTTCGAGCAGCTCACGGTGTTTGAGAACCTGGAGTTGGCGCTGCACACCAACAAGGGCGTGAAGGCGTCGATGTTTTTCCGTCTGGACTCGGGGCAAGGTGACCGCTTGGCTGAGGTGCTGCACACCATCCACCTGGCGGACAGCGTGGGGCGGCTGGCCGGAAACTTAAGCCACGGCCAGAAACAGTGGCTGGAGATCGGCATGCTGCTGATGCAGGAGCCCAAGCTCTTGCTATTGGACGAGCCGGTGGCGGGCATGACCGATGAAGAAACCGCACGCACGGCCGAGCTGTTCTTGACGCTGAAGGGCAAGCACTCGCTGATGGTGGTGGAGCATGACATGAGTTTCATCCGCACCATCAGCGAGATCGTGACGGTGTTGTGCGATGGGGCGGTGTTGGCGCAGGGGACGTTGGATCAAGTGCAGTCGGATGAGCGGGTGATTGAGGTGTACCTTGGGCGCTGAGTTCTTATCCGTTCGGACTGAGCTTGTCGAAGGCGCCCTTGTCCGCCAACATGCCGGGGGTTGCCCGGCGGCAACTCACTTTCTTTTGCTTCGCCAAAAGAAAGTAAGCAAAGAAAAGGCGACCCCACTGTCTGCGTCCCTCCGCTGCGCTACGGGCAACCTGCGGTGCTCGGTCCAGCCGGGGCCGGGCTCAAACTCGCCTTCGGCTCAAACAGTCGCCCGTCCTGATCCGTCCGGCCCTGCGCTCCTCGGCGCATCCAGAAGGGGGTGGGAACAAGGGGGAGTGCTCGTGGCGCGTTGCGCCACATTGCACGGGGGGAGCGAGAACTTCTCCGCGCGCGGCAATGCCCGGCAAAGCCGGGCGAGCCGCGCAGTCTCTCGCGCCGTTATGCGTCGGCGAGTAGCGCAGGGCTGGGCGGATAAGGGCTCGCGACTGTTTGAGCCGAAGGCGAGTTCGAGCGAGACCCCGCCCAGGCCGAGCAACGCAGCGTGCCCGAAGCGCAGCGCAGGGTCGACGCATTCGGCTCGCCTTTTCTTTGCTTACTTTCTTTTGGCGAAGCAAAAGAAAGTGAGTTGCCGCCGGGCAACCCCCGGCACCTGCCAGGCGAGAGCAAGCAAATGCTGAACGTTAAAAACATCAACCAATACTACGGTGGCTCCCACATCCTGCGCGATGTCAGCCTGGAAGCGCGGCTCGGTAAAGTCACCGTCATCCTGGGCCGCAACGGCGTAGGCAAGACCACGCTGCTGAAGTCACTAATGGGCCTGGTCCCCATCAAGACCGGCTCGATTGAACTGGACGGCAAGCTCATCCACAAAGCCACTCCGTATGAACGCGCTCGCGCCGGCATCGGCTTTGTGCCCCAGGGCCGCGAGATCTTTGGCCGCCTCACCGTGGAAGAGAATTTGCAGATGGGCCTGGCCTACAAGAGCGCCAGTACGCCGATTCCGCCAGAGTTGTATGAACTATTCCCCGTGCTCAAGCAAATGCTGGGTCGCCGCGGTGGCGACCTTTCGGGTGGCCAGCAACAACAGCTGGCCATTGCGCGCGCGCTGGCGGCCAAACCCCGCGTGTTGATTTTGGATGAACCGACCGAGGGCATTCAGCCCAGCATCATCAAGGACATAGGCCGTGTGATCCGCATGTTGGCGGACCGGGGCGATATGGCGATCCTACTGGTGGAGCAGTACTACGACTTTGCGCAGGAACTGGCCGACCGCTATGTGGTGATGGAGCGTGGTGCGGTGGTCGCCAGCGGCATGGGTAAGGACATGGAAGCCAACGGCGTGCGCAAATTGGTAGCGATCTAAAACCCCGAAGTCCCCACCGCAGCTAGCAGCGCTGCTTCACTTGGGCGTCTTCCGTGGTGGGGGTGGTGTATGGTTTTTCTGTGAAACCTAGGCCATTTGACCGGGCGGCGCCATGGACCGGTCCGCGCTCTTATTGGGGCCAGCGGCACCGGTTCGCAGCACCAAGCCACCGGCCTGGCGCTTTTGCTCGCCCAGCGATGCCTTGACATGCTGCAGTCCGAATTTCGCACGCAACTCCTGCAAATCCGCGGACAACTCAGCGGCATTGCTGACCTTGCTGCCATGTTTCAGCAGCACCTGGTGGGCGTTGTCGATCAGACGTGCGTTCAAGGTCTCCCGACCATGCAGGATCAGATTCTTGACCGCGGCCGTCGGGTTGCCCGACATGCTCAAGGACATGGCGGTTTCGGCCATCTCCAGCACCTTGGTTTGGCAGGTCCGCATGCGCTCGGCAAACGGCGGATGCGCGGTCGCGCATGCGGCAAGCAGTTCAGTCTGTGAGCGGTTGCTGCAAAAACGCAGGCCTATGGTGTCGACCATGGTCTCCACTTCGTCGAGCTGAATGGCCTTGTTGGCCAGTTGCGCCAACAGTGCCAGCACGTTGCTGGCCGATTCGAAATCAAACTCGCTGTTGCTGACGGTTTTTGCCAAGGCGCGCACCGCTTCCACCGATTGTGCAAACTGGTGTTGCTGGATCAGGTTCAGCGCAACCACAATATTGGCCAGCCGTAGCACCCGGGCGTTGTCCGGATTTTTTTCAATCAGGCGGTTGAAGTCGTCATGGCAGCGCTGCAAGCCTTTGCGGTCACCGTTTTCCAGCCGGGTAAAGGCCAGCAGCACCAGGCTCTGGCAATCAAACATTTTGGATTCCAGGCCCAAGCGTGCGGTTTTGTCCAGCAGCTTCTCGGCCTCCACATGGTCGCCCGCGTAATAGGTCATCATGGCCAAATTTTGCAGGCGGCTGATGGAGGCGGGCGTCAGCGTGGAGGCCATCTTGTAGGTCTCCAGTGCCTTGTCGAACTTGCCCAGTTCAAACTGCGCGCGGCCCATCACATCGTAGGCGTCACCGTAGTTGGGGTCGGCGCTGATCAGGTTTTCCAGCGTGCTGGTGGCCTGGGTGATTTGACCGGCATCCAATTGCGCCCGGGCGACGCCCAGCTTGGCCCAAGGCAGGGTCTTGGCTGCCACCACGGCCTGGTAGAGCTTTTGTGCATCGCCCGGGCGGCCGACCCGCAGCAGCAGCTCGGCCCCGACCCGCGCCGCATACAACCAGAACTTGCCCTTGGTCTCGAAGCGTTCCATGCACAGGCGCGCCGCCCCTTCGAAGTCTTCTTTTTCGATCGCGGTAAAGATGCCCTGCAGCGACACCTTGCGCACCCGGGCCTGGCGCAGCCGCTCACCCAGGTGGGCCGCCTTGTGGGGCTTGAGCAGGTAGCCATCCAGCGCGGACTCGGCCGCCTCGGCCACCTTGGCGTAGGTAGCCTCGCCGGTGATCATGATGAAAATCGTGGAGAAGGGCAGCAACTGGTTGCGCCGCAGGTCGTCCAGCAGGTCTTGGCCGGAGCTGGCTTCACTGGCGAAATGCAGTTCGCACAGCACAAAGTCAAAACTGCGGAATTCGAGTTGGCGCCGCGCATCAACGGCGCGGGCGGCTTGCACGACGGTGCCCACGCCAAAGTCCCGTAACTGCGAAACCAGAATAGAGCGGGACGTTGGATTGCCGTCCACCACCAGGGCGGAGCAGGCTGAGAAGTCGTCTTCCAGTAGGGCCATCAGATAGGCACAGTGTGCTCCAAATCATTGTTGTGTGCACCGCGGCCACCGGGGTCCATGCACTTTGTTATGAAAATGATAGCACTACATCGACCAAATGCGGGGGCTGGACGGTGATTTTCCCCACAATTCCTGGCGCCAGGTGTTGCGCAAAGCACGCAGCAGGTCCATGGCCGGCTCCACCACGGGCGCCAACAGGCGCACGACCAGCACCTGCGGATGCGGGCTGGTGGCACCCGCCGTGCTGGCCAGGGCGTGCTGCGCGATGACCGCGCGGGCGCTATCGAGCGCCCGTTCCCGCCGCTCGCGGGCCAGGGCTTGGCCGGCGATGAAAAAGAAAGACGCCATGCAGCGGTGCCCGGCCAGACCTGCGGGGCCGTTGAGCAGGCGGTCGTCGCTGGCGTCAAGGGTGCCGCGCTCCAGCCAGACGCCGGGTACCTCAATGTGCTGGCGAAACTGCCCCAATACAAAGGGCAGGTTGGCCAGCGGCAGACCCAGTGCGGTCACGTCCCAGCCCATCAGCTCGGCGCCCGGTGCCAGCTCCATGGTCAGGCGGTTTTCGGCCTGGCAGGCGCTGTAGCAAATGGCCTCCAGCGGCAGCCATTCCAATCGGGCATCGGCCTCCAAGCGCACATGGGTTTGCTGCAGCGCGGCTTGGCCGTCCGAGCGATAAAAGCGGCTCGCCCCCGGCGTGGTGATCAGCCCGTGTGCGCCCGCCTGGGCGTGGACCCGGATGTCCAGCGTGTCTCCGCCCACCAGGCCACCGGGCGGGTGCACCAGCACGTTGTGGCAGACGCTGTCGCCCTCGGGGTACAGACTTTGCAGAATGCGTAGCGGACCGCTGTGGCTATGGCGGGCTACGGTGCGGCCGGCTTCAACGCTGTAGTCCAGCGTGAGCTGGGCGTGCCATGGCATGGGTGCTTAAGCCAATAGGTCGCTGAGCGTGCGCGCCATGACCTTGGTGGCGCGGCGCAGGTCTTCCAGGTCGAGGCGCTCGTCGGCGCGCTTGGCGTGGGACTCCAGCACCGTGCGCGGCCCGGCGCCGTATATCACGCCGGGGATGCCGGCCTCGCAGAACAGGCGCACATCGGTGTACAGCGGCGTGCCCAGGGCGGGGATGGGTTCTCCAAACACTTGCTCTCCATGTTTCTGGATCGCGTCCACCAGCGGACGGTTGCCGGGCAAGGGTTGCAAGGCCCGTGCCAGCAAAATGCGTTTGATGTCCACCGTGATGCCGGGCAGCGTAGCGGCTGTGTCCTCTATCAACTTGCGCAGCGTGGCTTCCACTTCCGTCGGGTTTTCCTCGGGGATCATGCGCCGGTCCAGCTTGAAGCTGACGCGCCCGGGCACCACATTGGTGTTGGTGCCGCCTTCAATCGTGCCGATGTTCAGGTAGGGGTGGGTAATGCCCTCGACCTTGGACGTGATGCCTTGGTATAGCGCGTTCTGTTCGTACAGCGCCGTCAGGATGCGGTTGGCGGCCTGCAGTGCGTCCACGCCGGATGCCGGAATCGCCGCATGCGCCATCTTGCCGTGCACCGTGACTTCCATCTGCAGGCAGCCGTTGTGCGCGGTCACGACCTGGTAGCTGAAGCCCGCCGCCACCATCAGATCGGGCTTGATGATCTTGTGTGCCAGCAGCCATGCCGGACCGACTTCGCCACCAAATTCCTCGTCGTAGGTGAACAGCAACTCCACGCTGCCGTGGGTGGGCTTGGCGATGGCTTCCAGCGCGCGCACGGCAAAGGTGTACGTGGAGAAATCGCATTTGCTGACGGCGGCCGCGCGGCCATAGATCTTGCCGTCTGCTATCTCGCCGCCGTAGGGTTTCTTGGTCCAGCCCTCACCGGGTGGTACCACGTCGCCGTGGGCATTGAGCAGCACGGTTTTGCCCGCACCATATTTGCGGCGCACGACCAGGTTGGTGATGGTCTCCAGTCCGGCGGCGCGCACCTCGGCCTCGGGTACGGCGTGCTTTTCGGCATCGAAGCCAAAGCCGTGCAACAACTCGGCGGTGCGCTCGGCATGCGGTGCGTTGTTGCCCGGCGGTGTGTCGGTGGGCACGCGTATCAGTTCCTGCAGGAAGCGGACTTGCTCGTCGAAGTGGGCGTCTATCCAGGCATCGAGTTGTGCGTAGGTGTTGTTCATGGTGTAGTGGTGTTTAGAAAGGTGCCCTACCGGCGTGAGGGCGCGGCCCGAAGCTTGTACGTGTTCAGCAGGGCCTTAGTCCGTGGGTGACTGGGCCAGGTCGGCCAGCAAATGGGCAAAGGCGTCTATGGCCAATTGCATGTCGTCGTTGGTGGAAGACTCCAGTGGGTTGTGGCTGATGCCGGAGTTCAGGCCGCGCACAAACAGCATGGCCTGGGGCATGATCTCGTGCAGCTTCATCGCATCGTGGCCCGCACCGCTGGGCATGCGGTGCAACGGCACACCCAAGGCGGTCACCGCGCGTTCCCAGCGGGCCTGCCAGGCGGGCGCGCTGGGTGCGGCGCTGGCGCGCATGGTCTCTGTGATGCTGTGGTGTACGCCGCGGCGGGCGCAGATGGCGGCCAACTCGGCCAGCACATCGCTGGCCAGCTTGTCGCGCTGCGCATTGTGGGGCGCGCGCAGGTCCAGTGAAAACAGGCAGCGGCCCGGCACCACATTGATGGAGCCATTGGGCACCTGCAGCATGCCCACGGTGCCCACCGAGTCGCCGTCTTGCGCGGCACGGCGTTCCACAAACAGCATCAGCTCGGCCACGGCCGCTGCCGCATCGCGCCGGCGGTCCATGGGCGTCGTGCCCGCGTGGCTGGCCATGCCGGTTACCTCGCATTGGTAGCGCACGCCGGCGTTGATGGAGGTGACGATGCCCAGCGGAATATCCAGCTCGTTGAGGACAGGGCCTTGCTCGATATGCACTTCCACAAAGCCCTGGTAGTCGTAGGCATTGCGCTTCAGGCCGGGGATGTCGTCCACACACAGACCGGCGTGCTGCATGGCGTCGCGCATGCGGATGCCGTCCGCATCCACCTGGTCCAGCCAAGCCGGGTTGAAGTCGCCCGTCAGCGCGCCGGAGCCTAAAAAGGTGGCCTTGTAACGTTGGCCTTCTTCTTCGGCAAAGGCGACGATTTCCAAATCAAACGGCAGGCGCTTGCTATTGCGGGACAGCATCTGCACACAGGCCAACGGCACGTAAATGCCCAGGCGCCCGTCGTATTTGCCGCCGTTGCGCACCGTGTCATAGTGGCTGCCGGTCAGCAAAGTTTTGGATGAAATAGGGTTGTAGCCCTCGTCGGTACTGCGTGACGCGCTATCTTTTTTGTAACACCCAACGACATTTCCGACGGCGTCGATATGCACCGTGTCGCAGCCCGCGTGGCGCATGTCCATGCTGATGCGCTGTGCGCAAGCGCGGTGGGCGTCCGTCAGGTAGGTGACGGTGAGCTGGCCGAGTTCGGCATAGCCAGTGTCGGTGTGCTGGGCCAGGGTCTCTTGCCAGTCCCAGACCAAATTACCCAGTTCGGGTGTGTAGCCAAACAGGTCGTTTAGGCGGATCTCGGCAATGCGGTGGATGTTGCGCAGGCACTCCTGGCGCTCAAAGTCGGGATGGCCTTGCAGGCGGCGCTCAAAGGTGGCGATGATCTCGGCCTTGCCCAAACCCGCGCCGCGCGGCCCGCGCACTGCCAGGATGAAGGGGAAGCCAAAGCGCGCGTTGTAGTCGCGGTTGAGCTGCTGGATTTTTTCAAACTCTTGCGGCGTGCAGTGCGTGAGGCCGGCCTTGCTTTGTTCGTTGGTGGACTCGGCGGTCAGGTTCTTGTCCACCATGGCCTTGCCGGCCAGCTCCGGGTGGGCGCGGATCAGCGCCAGTTGGGGTTCGGTGCCCGCCGCGTTCAGCACGCTGACCATCGCGTATTTGAGCTGGGCCAGGCTGGCAAAGGGGCGTTGTGCCAGGGCCGTTTGCGGAATCCACGGCGAGTGTTCGTACAGGCCCGCCAGCCATTGGGTGGCCTCTTCCAGCGTGGCCTGGTTCAGTTGGGACAGGGTCAGTGTCATGGGGCGGTCTAGCCTGGTGTGTGGGGCAAAGTCGTTGCGGGTGTTGAGGCCGGGCGAGCCAAAGGTTCAGCCCTTGAACGGGTGGGTGGCTTTCCAATGCCGCGCAATATCAACGCGGCGCGCGACCCATACCTTGGGGCGTTGGGCGATATGGTCCAAGAAGCGTTTCAGCGCGGTGATGCGCCCCGGGCGCCCCAGCAAACGGCAGTGCATGCCGATGCTCATCATGGCCGGGCGGTTGTGGCCCGCAGGGTCGCCCTCGGCGTAGAGCACGTCAAACGTGTCCTTCAGGTATTGAAAGAACGGGTCGGCGTGTGAATAACCCTGGGGCAGCGCAAAGCGCATGTCGTTGCAGTCCAGCGTGTAGGGCACGATGAGCTGCGGCACCACGGTGCCGTCGGTCTTTTGCACCTGCATCCAGAAGGGCAGGTCGTCGCCGTAGTAATCGCTGTCGTATTCAAAGCCACCGAAGTCGGCCACCAGTCGGCGGGTGCGGGGGCTGTCGCGGCCGGTGTACCAACCTACGCCGTGCACGGCGCCGGGGCTGTCGCGGTGTTGGCCGGTCAGTTGCGCAATGGCCGCCATCGCCAGTTGCATGTGTTCGCGCTCGGTGGTCTCGTCCACATTTTGGTAGTGGATCCAGCGCCAGCCATGGCAGGCTATTTCGTGGCCCAGTTCCACAAAAGCGCTCGTCAGTTCCGGGTGGCGCTCCAGCGCCATGCCGACGCCAAACACGGTCAGCGGCAGGCCGCGCTGCTCGAACTCCCGCAGGATGCGCCAGACGCCCGCACGCGAGCCGTATTCGTAAATGCCCTCCATGCTGAGGTGGCGGTCCGGGTAGCTGGCGGGGTTGAACATCTCGGACAGGAATTGCTCAGACCCGGCGTCGCCGTGCAGCACCGAGTTCTCGCCACCTTCTTCAAAGTTCAGCACAAACTGCACCGCGATACGGGCGCCGTGCGGCCACTGGGCATGGGGCACGTTCTTGCCGTAGCCGACCAGGTCGCGCGGGTAGGGCTGTGTGGAGTCGTAGTGTTTCATGGTGTTGTGGCTAGGGCTGTGGGGGCCAGCATGAGCGAGGCTTCCACATGCTGCAGGTGTTCGTCCATCAGGCGCAGGGCCAGCACTTCATCACGTGCCTCCAATGCTTCCACGATCTCGCGGTGTTCTTCGTGCGAATGCTCGGCGGCACCGGCGGACTGGTACATCAGCGTGATCAGCGCGCAGCGCGACAGCAAGTCCATCAGCAAATGCGCCAGCACCTCGTTGCCCATCAACTGCGCCATGCGTACATGGAAGTCGCCCAACAATGAGGTGCGCCCCGGTACGTCGCCGCGCATGACGGCCGCTTCTTCCTCGGCAATGTGGTCCTTCAGCGCGTCAAGGTGTTCCTGCGTGGCGGTGCGCACAAAGGACTGGGTCATGCCGGCTTCCAGCATGCGGCGCACGGCAAACACCTGCCGGGCCTCGGCAATCGAGGGCGCGGCGACAAATGCGCCGCGGGCCGGCTCCATGCGGATCAGCCGATTTTGCGACAGCTTGAACAGGGCCTGGCGGATCAGCGTGCGTGACACGCCAAACTGGTCAGCCAGGGTTTGCTCCACCAGCTTGGCGCCGGGTTGCAGGCGGTGCTCGATGATGGAGCGGGTCAGGGTTTCGACAATAAAACCGGTGGTGGTGGAGTCCATGCGGTCATCATAGCGGCAAATTCAAAAAGTGTATACACTTTGCGATATCGACCAGATTACCAACCAAACGGAAGCACCTATGGGCTTGAGCACACACGTACTGGACACCATGCACGGCACCCCGGCCGCCGGCATGCAGGTGGCGCTGTACACCACGCAGGGCGAGCAGGCTACGCTGGTCAAGGCATTTGTCTTGAACGCCGATGGCCGCAACCCGGACGGCATGCTGTACGACCATGCCAGCCTGCGCGTGGGTACCTACCGGCTGGTGTTCGACGTGGCGGGCTACTTCAAGGCGCGGGGCGTTGATCTGCCGGAGCCCAATTTTTTGAACCGCGTCGCGCTGGACTTCGGCGTGGCCCATGCGGACCAGCACTACCACGTTCCGCTGCTGGTCAGCCCGTGGAGCTATTCCACCTACCGGGGGTCGTGAGATCAGTACCTGAAGCGTGACACCGCCTCGTAGCGTTCGCGGCAATCCTGCGCCTGGCGGAGTTGGGCGCGCTGGTGCAGCCAATCCGGGGCACCGATGTCCCGCAGCAAATGCGCATCCATGGCACTGGGTGTTTGGGTCTGGCGCCAGCTATTTTGGTGTTCTCCCGCAAGATCCAGGACCCGGGCCGCGGCCCGCGCCAGCGTCCGCCAGACGCCTGGCGCAACCGACTGCACGTTCGGGCTTGAATGGTTCACGAGGCAAGGTGTGGGGTGCATGGCAGTAGTGGTCATGGTGAACTCCTTATACGGTACTGGGTAGCTTATCTACCCAGAAAGGCCCCGTATATCAATGATTTCTGTGCAAGTTGGTTAGATATAATTACCAACCATGAGCCGCATTCCCCTGCAAACCCTGCCCACCTTTCGCGCCGTCGCGCAGTTGTCCAACCTGCGCGCGGCGGCTGAGCAATTGCATTTGACCCACAGCGCCATCAGCCAGCAGATTCGTTTGTTGGAAGAGCAATTGGGCTTCGCGCTGTTCGAGCGCCGTGGGCGGCGCGTGGTGTTGAACGCCGCGGGGACGGTGATGCTGGGCGCGGTCGAATCCGCCTTGGCGCAACTGGACGAAGCCGTGCGCCGAGCGGGCGCCAGTGACACCGAACAGCGCCTGCGCATCACCGTGCTGCCGTCCTTTGCCCAGCACTGGCTGCTGCCACGCATGCCGCGCTGGCGCGAAAGCCATCCCGACATCGCGATTGAAATGCACACCTCGCACCGGGTGTTGGATCTCAAACGTGACGGCTTCCATGCCGCCATGCGCCAAGGGCGAGGTCCGTGGCGGGGTTTGGAAGGTACCTGCCTGATCGACACACCGCTGATCGTGGTCGGTTCGGCGGAAAGGGGCCGGCGCCTGCTGGGCTGCGACGCCCGTGCGCTGGCGCAAGAACCCTTGCTGGGTGAGGCCGATCGCTGGGAGCGCTGGTTCGCAATGGCTGGGTATGCCGGGCATGTGAACCCCGTTGCCGTGTTCAACGACATGGGCATGCTGGTGCAAGCGGCGGAGCAGGGCATGGGCATCGCCTTGTGCCGTGAGCTGGTGGCCGCTGATGCCTTGCGCGATGGGCGTCTGGTGCGTCTGTCGCCCCTGGCACTGGCCGATCCGGGTGCCGACACCTTCTGGCTATTGCATCCGCCCGAATTGGCGGATTGGCCGCCCATGGTGGCGCTGCGCGACTGGTTGCAGGCCGAACTACTGGCGTCCGAGCAGCAGATGCAAAGCAGCCTGGCACAGGCACAAACCCCGGTGGAGCCCGAGCGAGCGCCCGGCGCCACACGCGGCCCCGGCACGCCCCGGGCGGCTGGCACAGTCAAGCCAAAGCAGTCCACAATACGCAGGCCGCGTTAGACACGGTGATGGAACAGGCGGCAGCCAACCTACTCATCCATTGAAGGACTATATGAACCTCCAAAACATCCCCCGTTTCAGTTTCGCGAGCATCATCATTCCCGTGGTGGTGCTCATCGTGCTTGCGGCGTTCTGGCCCTTGCGCACCGTGCCCACCGGTAGCCGCGGCGTCATCACGGTCGGCGGCGCCATACGAGGCATTGAGAACGAAGGCTTCTTGCTGCTGGCGCCGTGGCAGCGGCTGGACATCTTCAACATCCGCGCCGAGCAGGCCGACATCAACGATGCCGAGGGCCCCACCTTTGACCAGCAGCCGGTCAAAGCCAGCCTGACCGTGCGCTACTCCATCAGTCCCGACAAGGTGGCAGAGGTGTTCGAGAAGTACAGCCACGACGGCAATCTGAACAACTATGTGCAAACCGCTACACAAGAAGTGTTCAAGGCGGTCACCGTCAAATACACCGCGCCGGACCTGATCGCCAAGCGGGCGCAAGTGTCCAGTGACATCAGCTCAGCATTGAAGACCAAGCTGGCTTTGTATGGCGCCCAGGTTATCAATATCGACATGCGCAACTTTGCGTTCTCACCGTCCTACATGGCCGCCATCAATGAGAAAGTGACGCAGGAACAATTGCGCCAGGCCGCCGACAACAAGCTCAAGACGGTGGAAGCCGAGCAAAAGCAAAAGGTGGCGATTGCCGAGGCCGAGGCCACGGCGTTGAAGGCCAAGGCGGACGGCGAGGCCTATGCAAACTTAACCGTCGCCAAGGCCCAGGCCGAGGCATTGCGCGCGCAAAACAGTGCGCTCACGCAAAGCAAGGAAGTATTGGAACTCCGCCGTATCGAGGTGGATATGGAAAAGGCCAAGAAGTGGAACGGTGCCTTGCCGCAAAACATATATGCGGGCACGCCCATCCCCTTCTTTACGCCAGGCAAATAACGAAACCCGTCGACACAGGGGGAAACCTTCACGTGAATAGAAACAAAAAATACACCGCAACACCCGAACACACCCATTGCCGCATCCTGGTATTCAATGACTCGGCGGTCGATGTCGTCAGCGTCGTCAATTTGCTAGAGGGCATGGGTTACGCCGCCATCACTTCGGTTACGGATCCACGCCATGTGCTGCCCACCCTGCAAACTACCAACTTTGACGCCATGCTGGTGGACCTGCGCATGCCGCATCTGGACGGCTTGAAGGCCATTTACCTGATCCGGGAACACTTTTCGGCGGCCGAGTTGCCCATCATGGCCATCAGCGATGCCGGTGTGGCCGAGTTGTGCAATGCGGCGCTGCTGGCGGGCGCCAATGACCACTTGGTGCGCCCCATCGACCCGATAGACGTGGCGCTGCGCCTGCGCAACCTGCTGACCATCCACGACATCTACGCCCGCAGCCAGGACATTCAAAACAACCTGGAGCGTGAGGTGATGGCACGCACAGCCAAGCTCAATATGCTGATTGAAAACGGCTTGCTGATGTCCATGACGCGGGACCGCACCGCGCTGTTTCGCCACACCTTGTTTGAGGGGCGGCGCCTGCTGCATTGCGATGCCGCGACGCTGTACCTCAAGACCAGCCACCACACGCTTCGGTTCGCCATGCGAACCCGCGATGACGATCTGGCCGAGCGCGAAATA
>Ga0207976_100552_pt1 | contig 13439 bp, 11 predicted proteins | sample LakWasMe94_HOW11_2_FD_183916 | JGI IMG/M metagenome (GOLD analysis project Ga0207976, IMG submission 183916) | Freshwater sediment methanotrophic microbial communities from Lake Washington under simulated oxygen tension - Sediment Metagenome... | ecosystem: Environmental > Aquatic > Freshwater >... | reverse complement strand
GCCTAAAACAGCTTTATCGGCATTGTGCGTCCAAATGCATGGCGCTGCTTACCCTTAAGTTGAAGCACTGGACAGACCTTGTGGAATCCTGCGCGCTTGCGACTCAGGGGTTAGCACCGGCAGATGTAGCTCTGTCACACAATCGTTGTCATTCGCGCCGTCACTGGGGATCCGATAGATCTCGAACGGGGGAATCCGTTGATCCGGTCGAATTTTGTCGGCGACCATGCGCTGCATCGCCAGGTACCAGGCAATTTCCAGCGCCTTGGGGCTGCCTTGCAAGCGCACGACATAGGCACGGTGTGCGGCCAGTTCCCGCACCGGCACGGCCTCCACGTGACTGCCTGGGCCGATGGGAAGCCCAATATGGCACACCGTCGTGCGCAACTTGATATTGGTCTTGAAGTAGACGGCCATCGGGCTGCCAACGGCGGTAATCTGGTGTTGCTCCAGTTGCGCGCGCAACTCGGGAACCGCGTCTCGCAATGCCTGCGGAAGTCCGCCAATGGAACCCTGGTAACTGCGGTACGCATAGTGCACGGCCGCCACATCCCGAACGCCCAGATGTTCAATGGCATAGCGCGGCGCACTTGCCGGTTCCAGCAGACTGGCGATCCGGTCCAGGCCGTAGCGGCAATCGAGCGCCAACGAGCTTTTCACCGTCGCGGCAAACGCCCGCATCGAGAACCCTACCCGCGCGCGCAGGCTCCACGTCACCTCGGTCTTGCCCGCCTTGTCCTTGAAGGTCCAACAACTTAGACCCGAGACGGTGAAGGGATGTTGCAAGCGCAGGCGCTGCTCCAGGCGCTGGCGCGGGACCACCTGCACATGTTCAATCCAGCCGGTGCCCATGCTGTCACTGGCCCACTCGCAGCGACCACCTGCTTGAGCGCCATGCGCGGACACCGTCAACGTGGCCGCCACCCCAGGTTCCAGCCATGGATTCCAATGCTGCCACCGCGCCAGGTCGGCCACCTGGGCGTAGACCGCATCCAAGGGTGCGTCTATCAGGCGGGTTTGCTCCAAGCGGACCCGCCCGCTATAACGGGCCATATAGACCAAAACGGCAACGATGCAAAAGCCGGAGACAAAAACAAGTGTGGTCATGATCAGGTCTCAAACACTGAAATAAAAAAGCCCGGACAGGTCCGGGCTTGGTACGGGGGACCCGTAGCTTAGAGCATACCCATCGCCTGCGGAACCACCAGCGTCAGCCATGGCCAGTAGGTCACGACGACCAGGAACACAATCATAGTCAACAGCCAGGGCATCACAGCCTTCGTCAACTCGGTAATACCCAGACGCGAAATACCCGAAGCCACATACAGGTTCAGACCCACCGGCGGGTGGCACAGGCCCACTTCCATATTCACGTCAATCAGGATACCAAAGTGCACCGGATTGATGCCCAACTGCATCGCGGCCGGGAAGAAGATGGGCGCCATGATCAGAATAATGGATGACGGTTCCATGAAGTTACCGGCAGCCAACAGGATGATGTTGACCACGAACAAGAAGCCTTCCTTGCCCAGGTTCATGCTCAGCATCCAGTCCGCCAGTCGGTGCGGCAAATTCTCATTCGCCAACACAAAGGAGAACAGGACGGCATTGGTGATGATGTAGAGCAACATCGCCGACATATTGGCGGACTCACGCAGCACGCGGGGCACATCCTTCATCTTCATGTCCTTGTAGACAAAGACCGACACAAAGAAGGAATACACCGCGGCCATCGCCGCTGCCTCGGTAGCCGTGAAGATGCCGGAATAGATTCCGCCCACGATGATGACCACCAGCATCAGCCCCCAGACGCTGTTCCGGAAAAACTTCAGGCGCTGCATCCAGGTGGCCTTGTCCATGCGGGGATAGCCGTTCTTCTTGGCGATATACCAGGTCACACTACCGAGCATGATGGTCAGCAAGGTGCCGGGCAGCAAGCCCGCCACAAACAGGGCACCAATCGATGTGTTGGTCGAGATCGCATAAATGACCTTCGGGATCGACGGCAGCATCAAGATGCCCAAGGAGCCCGCCGTGATGATCACGCCCGCACCAAACGCCATCGGATAACCGTGTGCCACCATCGCTGGCAACACGATGGAACCGATCGCCACCACCGTCGCCACGCTGGAGCCGCAGACCAGGGCAAACATCGCGCACGCCAGAATGGACGCCAGCGCCAAACCACCGTGCCAGTGCCCGACCAAGGAGGTGGCGAAGTTGATCATGCGCCGCGCAACGCCCCCGTGCGTCAGGAAGTTGCCCGCCAGGATGAAGAAGGGAATCGCCATGATTTCCCACTTCTCGATACCGGTAAACAGCTTGAGGGCCACCGCTTCCAGCGGCACCTGCGTCATGGTCAGGATAAAGGTCAGAACGGTCAGACCCAGAGAAATCGAGATCGGCATGCCCGTGAGCATGAGGGCGATCAAGAGCCCGAAAAGAATGGCGGCGTTCATGGTTTTATGTCCCCAGCGGTAGGCGCCTTTTCCAAGGGCTCGTGTACATCATCCACACCTTCAACGTGCGCATGGTCATGGTGCGGAATTACACCGGTCTTCACAAAAATCCACGCCACCTGCAAAAAGCGAAAAGACATCAGCGAGGAGCCAAACGGAATCGCGCAGTACACCATCCAGGTTGGCCATTCCAGATCTGGTGTGGTGGGACCTTCGGGAAGGTCACCCACGTCCATGCCAAAGAGTTTGGCAAAGAAGTGGTGCGCGCCGTTGTCCCACACAAAGTGTCCACCGAGATAGCCGATGCAACCGGTGAACAACGCGCCAGCCAGCAGCGCAAAGACGACGAACTTGGCACGTGTCTTTTCGTCCAGGCGGTTAACGACCACGTCGACACCCACGTGGATACCGGTGCGCACCCCGTAGGCGGCGCCAAACTTTGCCATCCAAACGAACATGATGATGCACAGCTCTTGAGCCCAACTGAAGTTGAGCGTCAACATCCAATCCTGAACATAGGGAATCGGCGCACTGGCCAGATAGCGGTGCAACACCGCAAAGAAAATGATGAGCGTTGCTCCGCCCATGAGGAAGGTAATGATCCATTCCTCCAGGTGGTCTAGGAATTTCATGGTGTGCGTTCTGTAAATGACGAACCGTTGGACGAGGTTGCGTTAGCTGAGCTTAGAGCTTGTTGGGATCGAAACCAGTGTCCTTGTAGATAGCATCCAACAAGTCCTTGCCAACGCGGTCAGCCATCTTGGCATGCACAGGCGCCAAGGTTTTCTTCAGGGCCATGCGCTCTTCCTTGGTCAGCACATACACGGCGGTCTTGCCAGCCTTCTTGACACCTTCCAAAGCGTGGTCGTTTTCTTCTTGGGCGATCTTGTTCGCCAGGACCGTTGCTTCCTTCATGGCTTGCTCCAATTGACTACGCACATCGGCCGGCAGGCCGTCCCAGAACTTCTTGTTCACAATCACCGCATAGCCCAGGTAGCCATGGTTTGTAATAGAAAGGTTCTTTTGCACTTCATGCATTTTTTGGCTGTAGAAGTTGGAGATAGGGTTCTCCGTGCCATCCACCACACCGGTTTGCAGCGCTTGATAGACCTCGGAGAAAGCCATCACCTGCGGTATGCCACCGAGGGCGCGAATTTGCTCTTCCAACACCTTGGAGGACTGGATGCGGAACTTCTTGCCTTTGAAGTCGGCGGCGACCTTTAACGGTGTATTGGCCGAGAAAGACTTGAAGCCGTTGTCCCAAAAGGCCAGGCCCTTGACGCCCTTGGAATCCAGCTTTGCCAGCAGACTCGCACCGACCGGCCCTTGCGTAACTTTGTGCAACTCGGCCGTGTCGTCAAAAATGAATGGGAAGTCAAATACCTCAAACTCCTTGACACCCAGTGGACCAAATTTGGCCAGTGACGGCGCCAGCATCTGGACGGCGCCAATCTGCAGCGCCTCCATCTCTTCCTTGTCCTTATAGAGCTGGCTATTGGGGTACACGTCAACCTTGACCTTGCCCTTGGTCAATTCTCCCGCCCGTTTGGCAAAGAACTCAGATGCCTTTCCCTTGGGCGTGTCCGCAGCCACCACGTGGCTGAACTTAATGTTGATGACTTGCTGGGCATGGGACAAGAGGGACATGGATCCAACAACCAGACTCAGGGCAATGGCGTGAAATTTCATGGTGTATTTCCGTTAGTGGTGGTGACGAAGCGAAGGTTAATCGAATGACTACCGATCACAAAGTGTGGTGTTCCACTAAGGGTTAACCCTTTACCTCATTTCCTCCCCTACGATCACTGCCAGACCCACCGTTTCTACTCTGCAAAACCACCGTGTTCATTGCCGCAAAAATCTTCGCCGCGCTCGCCCAACCACTAACCTGGATCGCCTTCCTGCTGCTGGCCAGCTTGCGCGTACGCCACCGCCCGGAGCTCCATCGCCGCCTAGTGTGGTCTGCGCTGGCGTTATTGCTGCTACTGGGTTGGCAGCCGCTGCCAGATCTGCTGATCCGTCACCTGGAAACGCAGTATGCCGAGTTGCCGCCACAGGCCGTGCTGCGAAACTATGTGGGCGTGGTCGTCTTGGGCGGGTCGACCGAGTCGGGTTATGTGGCCCAGGCCCACACGCAGCCGCTACTCAACGACGCCGCGGAACGCATGACGGCACCGATTGCGCTGTTGCGCACCAACCCGCACCTGCAGGTGCTGTACACCGGAGGCGGCAACACACTGCGCAGCGGCGAACCCAGCGAGGCACAACTGGCCCGCCTCTTCTTCGACAGCCAGGGCATGGATGCCCAACGCATACGCTACGAGGCCGCTTCGCGCACCACCTACGAGAATGCCACCTTGTCCGCCCAATTGCCTGGGATAGATATCACACAACCCTGGTTGCTACTGACCTCGGCCTGGCACATGCCGCGGTCCATGGCGACATTCGGCAAGGCGGGCTGGAACGTCACCGCTTACCCGGTTGATTTTCGGACAGGGGCGTTTACACCGTGGACTGAATACTCACTGGGAAACGGTTTGCGCAGTTGGCAATTGGTGGCGCACGAACTCCTGGGCTGGGTCGCCTACCGCCTGGCCGGTCACTTGTAGCACCGCTTGGGGCACAAGCGGACTGCGTAGCAGCTTAGTCGTCGTCGGGCCGCCCCAAGACGACTAACGCCCACTCGGGGGGCAGCGCAGTACGCGAAGCGACAAGCGTGGGGGTAATATTTTTTCAGACTGACACCAAGCTGCGTGCGCGCACCTTGTCGATGCGCTTACCGTCCAATGCCATCACCTCAAACTGCCAAAGGGCGCATTCAATGCGTTCCCCCACGGAGGGCAATTCGCCCGACACGGCCATCAGCAAGCCAGCCAAGGTGTTGTAGCGGCCACGGTCTTCTTGCGGCAGCTCGTCAATATCCAGCCGCGCCTTGAGCTCGCCCACGGGCATCAAGCCATCCAGCGTCCAGGAACCATCGGCCTGGTGCGTGGCCCAGGGCTGCGATTGTGCGTCGGGCTTCAGTTCGCCGGTGATGGCCTCCAGCAGGTCGTGCGGCGTCAACAGGCCCTGCACCACGCCATATTCATCCACCACAAACACCATACGGGCCGCCTGCGCGCGAAACTGCTCGATCAACTCCATGCCGCTCAGCGTCTCGGGCACAAAGGCCGCGGGCTCGGCAACCGACTCTACCTTGCCCTCGTAATGCACACCCAACTCCAGTAAACGCGCCACGCACACCAGGCCCACTACCTGGTCCAAAGAGCCACGGCATACCGGGTACCAGGAATGGGCACCCTTGTTGCCGCCGGTGCTGGCTTGCTGCAGGCATTCGGCCACGGTGGCCGAAGCCTCCATCCATGCAATGTCGGCGCGCGGGAGCATCATGGACGCCAGGGTGCGATCGTCCAGACCAAATACGTTACGCACCATCTGGTGCTCGTGTTGCTCGATGATGCCGGCATCCACGCCCTCCTCCAGGCTGGCCGTGATCTCTTCCTCGGTGACGGCGCGGGTGTCGGTCGTATCGATGCGCAGCAGCTTGAGCATGCCGTGGGTACACACGGACAACAAACGCACAAAGGGCTTGGCTCCGGACGCAAACCACGTCATGGGCCGGGACAGCACCCGCGCGACGGGTTCGGGGTACAACTGGCCAATGCGCTTGGGCACCAGTTCTCCAAACAGAATGGTGATAAAGGTGATCAGCGTCACCACCAAGGCCGTGGCCGAGATTTCCGCCGCACGGTGGGAGATGGGCAACAGGGCCGCGAGCCAATGCGCTACCCCCTCGCTGAATGCGGCTTCACCCACGATGCCATTGAGCATGCCAATCGAGGTAACACCCACTTGCACGGCCGATAGAAACTGCGTGGGGTTCGCCAGCAAGGCCTGGGCCGCCTGTGCGCCTTTGTCACCCTCGTCAGCCATGGCCTGCAATCGCACCTTGCGGCTGGCGGTCAGCGCCAACTCCGACATGGCAAACGCGCCGTTAAGCAGCGTCAACAGCACGATCAAAATAAATTCCATGAAACCCAAGCGAGAATGAAGACCATGGCACTTTACCTGATTGGCGACGTGCAGGGCTGTGATTCGGCTCTGCAAGATCTGCTCCGTACCCTGGATTTCTCCCCCAGTCGCGACACACTCTACGTGTTGGGCGACCTGGTCAACCGCGGACCAGACTCGGCTGGCGTGCTGCGCCGCCTTATGGGCTATGGCGACGCCGCGCATTGCCTGCTGGGCAACCACGACCTGAACCTGCTGGCGGTGGCGCAAGGCGTGCGCAAGCCGCACCGCAAGGACACTCTGGACGCAGTGCTGGACGCGGAGGACCGGCACGCCATGCTGCACTGGCTACGCCACCAAAAGATGGCCATGCTGGTGCAGCGGGAACAAACACCGCTGCTGATGGTGCACGCCGGCGTATTGCCGACGTGGACGGCTGCTCAGACAATAGCCTTGGCGCAGGAGGTGGAAGCGGCCTTGCAAGGCGGGCATGCCGCAGAGTTTCTGAAGAACATGTACGGCAATACGCCCGTTGCGTGGAGCGATGCGCTGGCTGGCATGGACCGTTTGCGGGTGATCGTGAACGCCCTCACCCGCTTGCGCTTTTGCACCGCGCAGGGCGAGATGGAGTTTGACAGCAAGGAAGGGGCGGACGGCGCCCCGGATGGCTATATGCCGTGGTTTGACGTGCCCGACCGTCAGACGGCGCAGATCAGCGTGGCGTTTGGCCACTGGTCCACCTTGGGCTGGCTGAACCGGCCCGATGTGCTGTCGCTGGATACCGGTTGTGTCTGGGGCGGGTCGCTCAGCGCGTTGCGCTTCAATCTACACGACGAGGCCCAGGAACTCATCCAGGTGCAGTGTGTGGTCTCCCAGCAACCAGGAATGCAGTGAACGGGGGCTCCGGTGCCCGGCGTTTGCAACGCCGGTATTCCGAATCAGGCCGACTTGAACAACGCGGCGACCTTGACCTTGGGCTTGATGTTGGCGGAAATGCCGCGTGCCGCAGGGCGGGCTGACGCCTCCCAGGATGGCGCGGAAGCCTCGCTCACGGCAGACGGCTCATACGGCTTGTCAAAAAATGGATCCCGCGGCGCCTGCGCAGGGCGGCCATAGTCGCTGCGCGGTGGACGCGCGGCACGTGGCGGGTAGCCGTCTTCGCGCGAAGGCAAGCGGCGCTCTCCACCGCGTCCACCGCTGCGGCCGTTGTCGCCGCCACCGGTGTTTTCGCTGTCCTGCGAATACATGCGCCGACCATCGTTGATACGGCCTTGCTTGCGAATATCGGGCGCATCTTCGTCGTACTCGACGGCTTCCAATTCGATCTTGGTCTTGATCAGCTTCTCGATGTCGCCCACCAGGCGTGCGTCATTGTTGCCACCGACAAAACTCACCGCCAAACCGGCCGCACCCGCGCGACCCGTACGGCCAATACGGTGGATGTAGTCTTCGGCGTTGAACGGAATGTCGAAGTTGAAGACGGCAGGCACGTCCTTGATGTCCAGCCCGCGGGCGGCCACATCGGTACACACCAACAGATCGACTTCGCCTTTCTTGAACGACTCCAGGGCCTTCAAACGCTCGTCCTGGCTCTTGTCGCCGTGCAAAGCGGTGGTCTTGAGACCTTCGCGTTCCAGCGAACGGGCCAAGCGCGCACAACCCAGTTTGCTGTTGACAAACACAAAGGCCTGCTTCATGCCGCGGGTCTTCAGAATCTGGTGCAGGGCGTGTCGCTTTTCGTCTTCGGGCACGCTGTAGAAATGCTGCTCCACGGTGGAGGCCGTGGCATTGGGCCGCGCCACTTCGATGGTGACCGGGTTTTGCAGATAGCTGCTGGCCAGGCGCTTGATTTCGGGTGAGAAAGTTGCCGAGAACAACAGCGTGGTGCGCTGCTTGGGCAGGTAGGACAGGATGCGTTGCAGGTCCGGCAAGAAGCCGATATCCAGCATGCGGTCGGCTTCGTCCAGCACCACGTATTCAACCTGGTTCAACACCGCGTTCTTGGCTTCGATATGGTCCAGTAAACGGCCCGGTGTGGCCACCAGGATTTCAACGCCGCGTTTCAACTCCAATGTCTGGGGCTTCATGTCCATGCCGCCAAACACCACCGCGCTGCGCAAATTGGTGTACTTGGCGTACAGCTTGACCTGTTGGGCCACCTGGTCCGCCAGTTCGCGGGTGGGCAGCAGCACCAAGGCGCGCACGGGGTGGCGAGCGGGGGATGTGGAGCTGTTTTCGTGCTTGAGCAGGCGGTGCAGCAGCGGCAGCGAGAAGGCCGCCGTCTTGCCGGTGCCGGTCTGGGCGGCGCCCATCACGTCCTTGCCGGTGATCACCACGGGAATGGCCTGGGCCTGGATGGGGGTCATGGACTCATAGCCCATCTCGGCCACGGCACGGGCCAACGGAGCGGCCAACTGCAACTGGGCAAACGCCATGGTGGGCGTATCCGCGTTCAGGTCGTTCGAAATTTCAATGGGGGCTGGGGTAGTCAGTTCAGTATTCAAATCGATCACGCATAGCAAAAAAGAGGTGCTATCCGTCCGATAGCTGAATGGCGCCCAACGCTGGGAGCACCCGGTATTATCCCCTAGTCTGGCGATCTTGGGCTAAAAACGTGTTAAGGCCCTTGCTCCGGCCAACCAGCCTGCCTAAACTTTGCCCATGCCGCACACCCCTGCCACCGAACCCAGCCCCATCGCTGCAGGGCTCAAACTGGCAGAACTCATCAGCGCACTGAGCCATGCGTTGGACATTACCGAGGGGCAACCCGAGGGTCATTGTGTGCGCTGCTGCTGGATTGGCATGCACCTGGGCAGCGCCATTGGACTGAGCGAGGCGCAAAAGTGGGAGCTGTACTACGCCTTGTTGCTCAAGGACCTGGGTTGCAGCAGCAATGCCGCGCGCATTTGCGCCCTCTACCTGACCGATGACCTGGATTTCAAACGGGATTTCAAACACGTGGGCGACAGCCTGCCCCAGGTGGTGCGCTTCGTACTGCAGCACACGGGCCTGAAGGCCGGACTGGCCGAGCGTTTTCGCAGTGTGCTCGATATTTTTCGCAATGGCCCAGAGTATTCCCAAGAGTTAACCCAGACCCGCTGCCAACGCGGCGCCGAGATTGCACGCCTGCTGCGTTTCTCCGAAGGCGTGGCCGCAGGCATCTACAGCCTGGACGAGCATTGGAGTGGCCAGGGCAGGCCCGAGCAACTGCAAGGCGAGGCTATTCCCATCTACGCGCGCATCGCGTTGCTGGCCCAGGTAGTGGATGTGTTCCACCGGGCGGATGGCCGTGACGCCGCCATGGCCGAGGTGCGCAAGCGCGACGGCCAATGGTTTGACCCCGCGTTGGTCGCTGCCATGGAAACGCTGGCCCCGCGCGACGGCTTTTGGGCCATGTTGCACTCGGATGACCTCTCAAACGCGGTATTAGCGCTCGAACCGGCAGACTGCGTGGTGCCGCTGGACGATGATTACTTGGACGACATCGCTACCGCGTTCGGCCAGGTAGTCGACTCCAAAAGCCCCTACACCAGCGGCCACAGCGCCCGCGTGGCCCTGTACACCGACCTGATCGCCGAGGACATGGGTCTGGACCCGCAACGTCGGCGTTGGCTCAAGCGCGGTGCGTTGCTGCACGACGTGGGCAAGCTGGGCGTCAGCAATAGTGTGCTGGACAAGGCGGGCAAACTGGATGAAGCAGAGTGGGCTGCCGTGCGCGAACATGCACGCTTGACCGAATCGATTCTCTCGAAGATCCACGCTTTCAGCGAATTGGCCAAGGTGGCCGGAGCCCACCATGAACGCCTGGATGGCAACGGCTATCCGCGGGGCCTGAAGGGCGACGCAATCTGCCTGGAAACCCGCATCATCACGACGGCGGATATCTTCGATGCCATCACCGCCGAGCGCCCGTACCGGGGTGCGGTGCCCATCCCCCAGACTCTGGAGATGATGTCCAAGACGGTCGGCACGGCCCTGGATCACCGTTGTTTTGAGGCCCTGCAGCGAGCCATGGCTCGGTTACAAACCGGCGACCCGGGCGAAGGCCGCGAGCGCCGGGTCGCCTGAGTCTTTGGTCTAAGTCTTGGGCAGTGTCACGCCCACTTGACCCTGGTATTTACCGCCACGGTCCTTGTAGCTGGTCTCACACACATCGTCCTTGTCGCTCTCGAAGAACAGCACTTGGGCGCAGCCTTCACCGGCGTAAATCTTGGCCGGCAGCGGCGTGGTGTTGCTGAATTCCAGCGTCACATAGCCTTCCCACTCGGGCTCAAAGGGCGTGACGTTAACGATGATGCCGCAGCGGGCATAGGTGCTTTTGCCCAGGCAAATGGTCAGCACATTGCGTGGAATGCGAAAGTATTCCAGTGTCCGGGCCAGTGCAAAGCTGTTGGGCGGAATGATGCAGACGTCGTCGTTGAAGTCGACAAAGCTTTTTTCGTCGAAGTTCTTGGGATCGACCACCGTGCTGTGGATGTTGGTGAACACCTTGAACTCGGGTGCGCAGCGGATGTCGTAGCCGTAGCTGCTGGTGCCGTAGCTGATGATCTTTTTGCCGTCGGCCTGGCGGATTTGACCTGGCTCAAAGGGTTCGATCATGCCGGTCGTTTCGGCCATGTGGCGTATCCACTTGTCGCTTTTGATGCTCATGGGGTTGGCTCCTAAATTGGGGCTGATTGTATTTGCTGCTCTCGCGCCAGCTTGGGTGGGGGCGGGGGTATGGCGCATTGCGGCGGGCTCATGCTGTCCTGTTGGCCAGAAAATCGCCCACCGCAACACCCCATCCCCCCGCTGAAGTGTCATTCTTTCACTCGCGATGAAAAACCACTTCCAGCTCGCCATGGCGGGGAGTTCCGGGGGGCGATTTGTGGCCAGCAGGACAGTATGAGCCCCCCGGAATTCCCCGCCATGGCAGGCGCAACTGCCAGCTACCCACCCTCGGACCTGGTATTCGAATGCATGCGCTACAAACTTAGGAGCACATCACGCAATACGGACGAGGGCTAACGCCTCAAATCGCTTGAGAGATTACAGTCTTCTCAACCAACCGATCATCCCCCATCACAACCATCGAGAACAACAACTCGTCCAGATTGGCGGCTTGCGAAGTCTTGCGCTCCAACAGCGGCGTGGCCTTGGGGTTCAAGACTACAAAGTCCGCCTCGCAACCCGGCAACAAATTGCCCACCACGCCCTCCAACCCCAAGGCTCGCGCCGCCCCGGCCGTGTGCTGCCACCACAAATGCTGCGGATGCAAGGACAGGCCCTGCTTGGTCTGCCCTTCCCGGCCCACGTAATAGGCGCCCAACATCGTATGAAAAGGGCTGAACGATGTGCCACCACCCACGTCACTGGCCAGACCGTACTGGAAACCCACGCGATCGGCGCCCGCGTAATCAAAGAACCCGCTGCCCAGAAACAGATTGCTGGTCGGGCTGATGGCTGCTGCAGCGCCGGTGTCGCGCATCAAGGCACGGTCGTCGTCGTCGAAGTGGATGCAGTGGGCGTAGACGGCGCGCTGGCGCATCAGGCCGAAGTCGTCGTAGGTAGCCAGGTAGCTGCGTGACTGGGGAAACAGCGCGCGGGCCCACACGATCTCATCCTTGTTCTCGGCCACGTGCGACTGGATCCACACGTCCGGATACTGCTTCGCCAAGTCGCCGGCACCGTGCAACTGGGCGTCGGTGCAAGTGGGTGCAAAGCGTGGCGTGATGGCATAGCCCAGGCGGTCCTGGCCATGCCAGCGCTGGATCAGCGCCTCGGTGTCGCGCAGGCTTTGCTCGGTGGCGTTGACGCTGCCATCAGACGACGCGCTGTTCAACAAGTCCGCCGGTGCGTTGCGGTCCATCAGGCACAGGCCGGTGATCAGGCGCATGCGCTGGGCCTGCGCCTCGGTGAACAAGGCATTCACCGATTCGGTGTGCGAGGTGGCAAAGGTCAATGCGGTGGTGACCCCATTGCGCAGCAATTCCGCTACAAAAAATGTAGCTGCCTGTGCACTGTATTCGGGGGCTACAAAGCGTTTTTCTTCCGGAAATGTGTAATTTTCCAGCCATGGCAGCAGCCCGTCTGCTGGTGAACCGATCACATTGGTCTGTGGGAAATGGATATGCAAGTCAACAAAACCCGGGGCGATGATGCGGCCTGGGAAATGCTCGACCGCCACGCCCGGGTACTGACCGACCAAGTCGCGGTACGGGCCGACGGCCTGGACCACCTGAGCACCGCTGGCGTTAGGGCCGACGACCAACAGGCCGTCTACTTCAAACAATGCACGAACAGGGCCCTCGCTGCGCGGGGCAAACCAAAGGATGGAGGCGCGATAAGCTTTCATAGGAGGACTAGCTTAAACCCGGAACGGTTGGCAGGCATAAGGCGCGCAGCATAAACCCTATCGCGTCTTGCCACGGGACTAGGCCCCACAACGGCGCTATAGAGCGTTACCAATGCTTGCAATTCGGCTCCGCAGGTGGGTTGCCGCCCACGCTACAGTGGCGGGCACTATGCAGAGGAACACCATGAAGCGATGGATCGCCAACCAGCCCCATGGGCGCGCACTGTGGCTATTGCTGGGCGTTTGCGCCCTCGGTACCCCTGCGGCCCGTGGCGACGACCACTTCCCCGCCGCCGGCAATCCGCTGGGCAGTTGTGCCGTGCCGGCTGCCGCCGCGGCGGAAGATGTGTCCGCGCCCACCACCGTGATCGGCAATGGCACGCCCGCCAGTTGCACCGGTGACGCCGTCGTGCAGGGCGTGGCCAGGGGCGGCATCATCACCTTCAACTGCGGGCCGAACCCGATCACCATCACGCTGACGCAGCCCGCCAAGATCTTCAACAACACCGGACCCAAGATCGTCATCGATGGCGGTGGCAAGGTCACGCTCAGTGGCGGTGGCACCACGCGCATCCTGTACATGAACACCTGCGACGCCGCCCAAGTGTGGACCACCGCCCACTGCCAGGACCAGG
>Ga0207976_100551_pt1 | contig 13446 bp, 14 predicted proteins | sample LakWasMe94_HOW11_2_FD_183916 | JGI IMG/M metagenome (GOLD analysis project Ga0207976, IMG submission 183916) | Freshwater sediment methanotrophic microbial communities from Lake Washington under simulated oxygen tension - Sediment Metagenome... | ecosystem: Environmental > Aquatic > Freshwater >... | reverse complement strand
CGTTGCAGATTGGCCCGCAGGCGGTCAAAGGTTTCGCCATAGGCCCGCTTGACGCCCAGCTTCAACCCTTTTTGCAACAGCGATGCGGTCAGGTTGGCCATTTCCTTTTTCAGCGCGGTCGATCCCAAAATGCCAAACACTTCGCGCAGCAGCTTCAGGTGCACCGAACGCACGGCATGGATCTTGGCGCCGCCCAGATCGAACTCCGCCTGCTCTTGCGAAATGCGCGAGCGCATGTGCTTGATGACCGCTGCGTTCTTGCCCTGCAGACCCTTGAGCTCCATCATCTGCTCGGTCAGATCGCGCTTGCGGATGTTGATGACACGACCCGTTTCGGCACGCAAATCGGTGATGCCGGCGGCCATGGCCTCGCCCAGGATGCGCTGGCGTTTGCCCATCATGCCGCGGCCCAAGGCGTCTTCCAGAACCGGCAGGCAACTGCGTTTGAGCAGTTCTTCGTCTTCGGTGACCTTGGCCACCAGGCCCTTTTGGGCCGACACCGCAATCACGCGGTCGCGGGGGATGCCCAGGATTTCAGCGGTACTGGCCTTTTGCCGCTCGATCTGCGCGTCCATTTGCGCCGGGGTGCTCAGGTCGTCCCACAGGGTGTCGATCTTGTTCAGCACCACGAGGCGGGAATCGGTTTCGGCGGTTTCGGTGATCAGGTGTTCGCGCCAGATCGACAGGTCGGACTTGGTGACGCCGGTGTCGGCGCCCAAGATAAACACGACGGCATGGGCCTGGGGAATCAGGCTGACGGTCAACTCGGGCTCAGCGCCAATGGCATTCAAGCCGGGGGTGTCCAAAATGACGAGGCCCTGCTTGAGCAAGGGGTGGGCAATATTGATCAGGGCGTGGCGCCATTTGGGCACTTCGACCATGCCCTGCGCATCCACCATGGGGTTGTCTTCGGGGGCCTGGCTGTGCCAGAAACCCAGGGCACGGGCCTCGTCCTGCGTGACCTTGCGGGTCTCAGCTACTTTTTCCAGAGCACCGGCCAACTGTTGCGGATTGTTGACATCCAGGTCGATCCGCGTCCACTTTTCGGGCACCATGCGCCACTCCATCAGCGCCTGGGGCTGCAAACGCGTCTCAATGGGCAGCAGGCGCAGGCACGGTGGTACATCGGCGTCGTAGCCCATTTCGGTCGGGCACATGGTGGTGCGCCCGGCGCTGGCGGGCATGATGCGCCGGCCATAGCCGGCAAAAAACACCGCGTTGATCATCTCGGATTTGCCGCGCGAAAACTCGGCAACAAAGGCCACCATCACCTTGTCGGAGCGCACTTGCGTGCCCAGGCGGCGCAGACGCTCTTCCACCGCAGCATCCAGCAGCTCGTTGTCCTTCATCCACTCGCCAAGCAGCTTCAAGCGCAACGCAAACTCGCGGCGCCAGGTGCCTAGTTGGTCAAATTGATCGTTAAATGAAGTAGTCAAGAGTGCCCCCGTCTAACCGTTCAATATAGCACTGCGCCCCGCCCCATGGCTCAGGGTTTTTGGCACTTGGCGCAGAAAAATGTGGAGCGCTGACCCTGGCGTACGGCCCGGATCGTCGTCCCGCACACCTTGCAGCCCAGCCCATCACGGGCATAGACCATGGCATCCAATTGAAAATGGCCCTCCTCGCCCTGCGCGTTGGAAAAATCGCGCAGCGTGCTGCCACCTCTTTCCACGGCGCGCGCCAGCACGTCGCGTATGGCCTGGTGCAGGCGGGCGGCGCGGGGTCGGCTCAGGCGGGACGCCGGGGTGCTGGGGCGAATGCCCGCCAAGAACAAGACCTCGGACGCATAAATATTGCCAACGCCGACCACCACGTCACCGGCCAACAGCACCTGCTTGATGGGCGCCTTGCGCCTGGCCAGGCCCTGGTGAAACAGCTTGGGGTCGAACCCGGCCTGCAATGGCTCCATGCCCAGTTTGCCCAGCAGCTTTTGGGCCACGGCGTCGCCCTCGTCCGGGGCGTAGACCGCGGCTCCGAAGCGGCGTGGATCATGCAGTCGCAACACCCCTTGCGAGGTGCGCAGGTCAAAGTGGTCATGCTTGCCCGGCTCGGGAGGATGCAGCACAAACGACAGACTGCCGGACATGCCCAGATGCAACAGCAATAGCCCGGGGTCCAGGTCCAGCAGCAGATACTTCCCACGGCGGCGCACTGCCAACACATGCCGCCCGACCAGGGTTTGGGGCTGGCAATTCAGGGGCCAGCGCAAGGCCTTGCCCATGCGCACGTCCTCGATCCGCGCACCGGCAATGCGATCGGCAAAACTCAAGCGGGTGACTTCGACTTCTGGCAATTCAGGCATGGTGCGTAGGGCTCTCCGGGTTGGATTATTATGGTCTGATGTCACGAATTCACCGCCTCTTGTCCCTAACCCTGGTCGCAGCCTTTCTGAGCGGCCCCGTTATGGGCGCGCCACCCAAGACCGAGGGGCCCGACAACTCCAACCTCGACGGTGAATTGTTTTTCGAGCTGCTGGTCAGTGAAATAGAGTTAGTCGATGGAGACTATGGGGCCGCCTATGCACAGATGCTCAACGCGGCGCGCAAGGCCAACTCCCCCAGACTGTATGAGCGTGCCATCGAAATCGCCTACCGCTCGCGCAACGGAGAAGGCGCGCTGAATGCGGCACAGGCTTGGGCGCGCGCGTTTCCGTCCTCCAGGGAGGCGAACCGCTACCACTTCCAGGTTTTGTTGGGCTTGAACAAGATCGCGGAGACGCAGGAGCCACTCAAGCGCGAGCTGGCTGGCCTGACGTCCTCCGAGCGCGTTGCGGCCATCGGCCTGTTGCCTCGCTATTTTTCCCGCACGACGGACAAGAAACTGGCGTCGGTTGTTGTCGAAAAAGTATTGGCCCCCGAGCTTGGCAACCGCACCACCGGGCCTGCGGCGTGGGCCGCCATTGGCGCGATGCGCCTGCAGGCCGAGGACGGAGAGGGCGCGTTGGAAGCCGCGCGCCGCGCCGTGGCGCTGGACCCGGAGTCCGAGGAAGCCATTTTGCTGGCGACCGCTCTGATGGGGCCCAAGACTCCGGCGGCCGAAGAGATTGTGCGCAAGTATCTGGCGGGCAGGCCGACGCCCGAGGTGCGCATGGCGTATGCCCGCAACCTTGCCAATACCCAGCGCTATGCCGACGCGTACACGCAAATGCAATTGCTGACCACGGAAAAACCCGACTTCCCGGAAGCCTGGCTGTTGCGTGGCTCGCTGGAGCTGCAGGACAACAAGTTAGTGTTGGCCGAGGCTTCACTCAAAACCTACGTCGCACTCAATCCTCCACCGGCGGAAAACGTGCAGACCGCCACCATGGGTCGTGGTCTCGTGCAGGCTTATTTGTTGCTATCGCAAGTGGCGGAACAGGCGCAACGCCATGACGATGCCAAGGCCTACCTCGACCAGATCGTGAGCCCGCGGGACACCTTGCGCATCCAGAAGCGCTACGCCATGATCTTGGCACACCAGGGCAAGCTGGCCGAGGCCCGCGAGGCCATCCGCAGTGTGCCTGAACTGCAGGCCTCCGATGCGCGGGACAAGCTCAACGCGGAGGTTCAGCTACTGCGCGACACACAGCACTATGCGCAAGCCCACGCGCTGTTGCTGGAAGCCACGGGCCGCTACCCGGACGACACCGAAATCGTGTACGACTTGGCCATGATGGCGGAGAAGTTGGGCAAGACCGACGAGATGGAAAAGCTGTTGCGCCAAGTCATCGCAGCCAAGCCCGACTACCACCATGCGTACAACGCCTTGGGTTACTCGCTGGCAGACCGCAATATCCGCTTGAACGAGGCCCGCCAACTGATCAACCAGGCGTTGGCCTTTGCGCCAGACGACCCCTTCATCACCGATAGCCTGGCCTGGGTTGAGTTCCGCTCCGGCAATACACAAGAAGCCATTCGCTTGCTGCAGAACGCCTTCCATGCGCGGCCCGACGCGGAGATTGCGGCCCATCTGGGCGAAGTGTTGTGGGCCGTTGGGCAAAAGGAGCAGGCCAGCGCGGTCTGGAAAGAAGGTATAGGACTGAGCCCCCAGAATGAAACCCTGCGCGAAACCATGCGACGACTGGGCGGAAGCCCGTGAGCGTGGCGCTGCCGTCCCTGGCGCGCTGGGCGCTCTCACTTGCTATATTTTTCATAGCTGGTTGTGCAAGTTTGACGGGGGCTAGAGCCCCAATGGGTCCACAGGATGCACACTGGCAAGGACGCCTGGCGCTCAAGGTCCACGGCACACCTGCACAAGCCTTTAGTGCGACTTTTGAGTTGCTGGGTAACGCGGACGCGGGGGTGCTTTCCTTTTTCACGCCACTGGGCAGCACGGCGGCGCGCTTGCAATGGGACGGGGCCGGTGCCCAATTGCAAACCACGGGCGAGCCCCAGCAGTTTGCGTCATTGGACGCCTTGACCCTGCAAACCACCGGTGCCACGTTGCCGGTGGCCAGCATGTTTGCGTGGCTCAAGGGCGACGAGCCGGTCACGCCCGGATGGCAGGTTGACTTGCGGGACCTGGCCAATGGCCGCATCAACGCCCAACGCCTGGCGCCCGAGGTACCCGCCGAACTGAAGATCATTCTGGACCACTGAGCGCCTGATGCCTGGATAATCACCGCATGCAGTCGCTCTACGACATCCCGGCTCCGGCCAAGCTCAATCTGTTCTTGCACATCACCGGCCGCCGCACGGACGGCTACCACCTGCTGCAATCGGTGTTCATGCTGATCGACTGGTGCGATACCTTGCACTTCAACATCCGCACCGATGGCCAGATCAGCCGCGAAGACTTGAGCTGGGCCCTGCCCGCGGACGATCTGGTCGTGCGCGCCGCCAAGGCCTTGCAGAAGGCCACGGGCTGTTCGTTGGGCGCACACATTGGTATCTTGAAATCGGTCCCTGTGCAAGCCGGCATGGGCGGTGGTTCGTCCGATGCAGCCTCAACCCTGTTGGCGCTGAACCGCTTGTGGAAGCTGAATCTGTCGGTGCAGGCGCTCTCCGGCATAGGCCTTTCTTTGGGCGCGGACGTGCCCTTCTTCTTGTGCGGCCGCCATGCGTGGGTGGAAGGCATAGGCGAAAAAATCACGCCACTGGAGCTACCTTCCGAGCGCTTCGTGGTGGTCAAACCGGATGTTGGACTGCAAACCCAACTAATTTTTTCTGATCCTGCGTTGAAGCGCGATTCTGAAACTGCTATAATTTCAGGCTTCGCTGCAAACACGGTCGAGAGTATTTTCAAATACGGTCGAAACGACTTGCAGGCCGTTGCCCAGACACTGTGCCCTGGTGTGACCCAAGCCCTTGCGTGGCTGGAGTCCCAGGGATTGAGTGGTCGGATGACAGGCTCTGGAAGCGCGGTGTTTGCGCAACTGCTGCATGGTATTGACGAAAATAGCGCGCCGGACGCGCTGCAAGTCAAGCTCTGCAGCAACTTGGATGCTCACCCCCTGGTGGGATGGGCAGCCAGCGATGGTTTATCGGTGGGCAGCGTTTAGCTGTCAACCCGTGTAGGGGAGTCGCCAAGTTGGTTAAGGCACTGGATTTTGATTCCAGCATGCGAAGGTTCGAATCCTTCTTCCCCTGCCAAATCTGTTGACCGGGACTGATCCGGTCACAGCACGCGCAACGTACAGGCATAAACCTAACCTAATCGCTGGAATCCGTATGCAGGCCTCACCACCCCCAGATTTCATGGTTTTCACTGGCAATGCCAATCCTGGCATGGCCGCCGACATCGCCCGCCACCTGGGCATTTCCCTGGGTGCGGCAACCGTCGGTCGCTTCTCCGACGGTGAAGTCACCGTGGAAATCAACCAGAACGTGCGCGCCCGCGATGTGTTCGTGGTGCAAAGCACCTGCGCACCGACCAATGACAACCTGATGGAATTGCTGATCATGGTCGATGCGCTCAAGCGTGCGTCGGCCGAGCGTATCAGCGCGGTGATTCCATACTTTGGTTATGCACGGCAAGACCGCCGTCCCCGCTCCACCCGCGTGCCGATCACAGCGAAAGTGGTGGCCAATATGTTGCAAGCGGTGGGCGTGGCCCGCGTGCTGACCATGGACTTGCACGCCGACCAGATCCAGGGCTTTTTTGATATCCCCGTGGACAATATTTATGCGTCGCCCGTGCTGTTGGGCGACCTGCGGCAAAAGAATTACGAAGACCTGATCGTGGTCTCGCCCGACGTGGGTGGTGTGGTGCGTGCACGCGCACTGGCCAAGCAGTTGAACTGCGACCTGGCCATCATCGACAAGCGCCGTCCGCGCGCCAATGTCAGCGAAGTGATGCACGTCATCGGTGAAATCGATGGCCGCAACTGCGTCATCATGGACGACATGATTGACACCGCCGGCACGCTGGTCAAGGCGGCCGAAGTGCTCAAGGAGCGCGGTGCCAAGAAGGTGTATGCCTATTGCACGCACCCCATCTTCTCCGGCCCTGCAATTGAACGCATCGCCAACGGTGGCGCATTGGATGAGGTGGTGGTGACCAATACCATCCCCCTGAGCGATGCCGCACGCAATTGCCAAAAGATTCGCCAACTCTCCGTGGCTCCGCTGATCGCCGAGACGATCCAGCGCATTGCCAAGGGAGAGTCGGTCATGAGTTTGTTCTCGGATCAAGAGAACCTTTTCTAAGGTTCTTGCGAAGCCCCACGACGGGGTTTTGCTCGGGACAAAAAGCAAGCGCCGCTGCATAGGGCAGCGAACCAGCGCTTTTGTTAAACCGGAGTCACACTGGTCGCGGTGGATTCCTTCAGGAGTAAGTTATGAAATTTGTCGCTTTTGAGCGCGCTAAGCAGGGCACGGGTGCGAGCCGCCGTCTCCGCATTTCGGGTCGCACACCTGGTATCGTTTACGGTGGAGCCGGTGAGCCGCTGTTGGTCGAACTGGACCACAACGCACTGTGGCACGCCATCAAGAAAGAGGCTTTCCATGCTTCCGTTTTGGATATGGAATTGGCTGGCAAGGAAACCAAGGTTTTGTTGCGCGATGTGCAAATGCACCCCTACAAGCAATTGATCTTGCACATTGACTTCCAGCGCGTGGATGCCAACACCAAGATGCACATGAAGGTGCCATTGCACTTCAAGGGCCAGGAAGAGTCTTCCGCCTTCAAGGTCGACCATTGCCTGATCACCCACGTGCTCAACGAAATCAACATCACCTGCCTGCCCGCAGACCTGCCCGAGTTTATCGAAGTGGACCTGACGGGCCTGAAGAAGGGTACATCCTTCCACCTGAGCGACGTCAAGTTGCCCACAGGCGTGAAGGCTGTCGTCAAGGGTCGCGAAAACCCCGTGCTGGTGTCCGTGGTGACGTCCGCTGCTGAGGCGTCTGCCGAAGCAACTGCTGAAGCCGCTGCTGCCGCTCCCGCCGCTGCTGGCAAGGGTGGCAAGGCCGCTCCCGCCGCCAAGGCTCCTGCTGCTGCAAAAGCACCCGCTGCCAAGAAATAATCAGTTCTTGAACTGATTTTCAGCGCAAGCTGTCGACGGCCCACTTCGGTGGGCCGTTGTCGTTTACAGGCCCACCCGAGCCCCATAAACTGCCCTACCATCCACACGACATCCTCACCCGTTCGCCTTTTCCATGATCAAACTGTTTGTCGGCCTGGGCAACCCCGGCCCTGAATACGAAGCCACCCGCCACAACGCGGGCTTCTGGTGGGTCGACGCCCTGGCCCGTGAGCTCAAGGCGCCATTGGCCATGGACAAGGGCTACCACGGCATGGTGGCGCGTACGACGGTCCACGGGCACACGGTCTGGTTGCTGCAACCGCAGACCTTCATGAACCTGTCGGGCAAGTCGGTGGGCGCATTGGCGCGCTTTTTCAAGATCGCACCCAACGAGATTCTGGTCGCCCATGACGAACTCGATATCGCACCCGGCCAGGTCAAACTCAAGTTCGGTGGCAGCCATGCCGGGCACAACGGTTTGCGCGACATCCATGCGCAACTGGGCAGCGGCGACTACTGGCGCCTGCGCCTGGGCGTGGGCCACCCCGGTGACAAGGCCGAGGTCGTGAACTGGGTGCTAAAGAAGCCCTCCCAAGACCACCGTATCGCTATTGAACAATGCATAGACCGCTCGCTAAAGGCCCTGCCCGCTTTCTTGGCCGGTGATATGGAAAAAGCGACGCTGCTGGTGCACACCAGCAAACCAGCCCGTGCCCATACCGCCCCCAAGGAGCGCCCGGTCGCCGCGCCTACCGCACCGACCACGATTACGCCAGCCCCCACCCCGTCACCAGCACCCGCCAGCGCAGTGCCCACCACACCATCCGCCCACGACATGCCATGAAACACATTTCTTTGATCGCTTCACTTTTTATAGCATTGTGCGTAGCATCCACGGGGGCTAGCGGCGCAGAAGTCTATCGATGCGGCAATACCTATAGCCAAAAGCCCTGTGCCGATGCCGTCGTGGTCGACGTGCAGGATGCGCGCACCCCGGAGCAAAAGGCGCAAGCCGATGCCGCCACCCAACGCGAGGCCGCCACGGCCAACGCCATGGAGAAGGCGCGCCTGAAGGAAGAGGCCCAGCAACGTGCGGCCAGTGCCAAACTGGCTGCTGCGGAGAAGAAGAAACAAGCCTCCAAGCCCAAAAAGGCCGTCAGTGCGCCCGAGACCGCGGATGCCAGCACATCCGCGGGAAAAACCAAGAACGCCAGCTCGAAAAAGAAAAAGAAAAAAGAGCCCGAGTTCTTCACGGCGCGTGCGGCCGTGGACAAGCCCAAGCCAAAGGCCAGCGCCAGCAAGTAGCCAATGCTTTTGAAGGGTGTCGGCCAGGCGCCCTTCCTCGCATCGTGCCGCTGCACAGGGAGGGTCGCCAAGCGCAGACGCTTGGTTTATAGTGGTTTGCCTGAAGACCCGTATTGCCAAGCAAGCCGGGTCTTCAGGCAAACCACATGACTGGGGTGCCTCCATGACAGATGCATTTGACCGGGAAGTATTCGAAGGACAGGAGCTGGTATTTCAGTGGGGCGATCCCGGAGATTCCGCCTACGTCATTGAAGAAGGCTGTGTCGAAGTCCTCACCGGCGTCGGTCCCGCGCAAAAGCGTGTCGCCATCCTGACTGAAGGCGCCATGTTCGGCGAGGTCGCCCTACTCGACCGCCAGCCCCGTACCGCGTCGGTTCGTGCCCTGGTTCCCACGCGTTTGATCCGCATAGACCGCAGCCATGTCGAAGAGCTATTACTGCGCTCGGACTCCGTCATCCAGTACCTTATGCACCTGCTGCTGGCGCGGTTTCGCAGCACCCATGATGCCGCCGGCCTGCAACACCGCCAGGGCGTCGCTGGCGACACGCCCCATGCGGACTCCAGCTCGGCGATGGATCTGCACAAGGCGGCCGTTCGCACCCTGTCACTCGCCCAGGATTTGTCCGACGCCATAGACCGCGAGCAACTGGAACTGTTCTACCAGCCCCTGATTGCCTTCGACCAATTGGCGGTCGTGGGTTTTGAGGCCCTGATACGTTGGCACCACCCTACGCTGGGCCTGATCAGCCCGGTGGAATTCATTCCGCTGGCCGAAAAGACCGGGCTGATCCATCGCATAGGGCAATGGGTGCTGCAACGCGCGGTTGCCGACTGGGCCGAGCTGCGGCCCTTTTGCGTGGCCGACGCCAACCAAGACCCCTTTATCAGCATCAACCTGTCTGCGCCCGAGTTGGCTGGCGGTGACGACATCGTCGCCGCGGTGCAAAAGTGCCTGAGCCAACACGGCATGGCGCCACAAGAGCTGCACATTGAACTGACCGAAACCATCATCATCCAGAAAATGGACGACGTGGCGTCCACGCTGCACCGCCTGCGGGCACTGGGCATAGGCATAGCGCTGGATGACTTTGGAACCGGTTACGCCGGCCTGGACTATCTACAGTCCCTGCCCTTCACCTGCCTGAAGATAGACAAGGCCTTTGTGCAACAGGTCAACCACTCCGACCGCAGCCTGCACATCATCAAGGCCGCGTTGGAATTGGCCCGATCCATTGGCCTGAGTACGATTGCGGAAGGGATAGAGGACGCCCACATCGGCTACCGCCTGTCATCCCTGGGTTGCAGCCATGCGCAGGGCTACCACTATGGCAAGCCCATGCCCAAACAACAAATGGCGGAATGGGCCATCAAGCACCGGGCGGCGCAAACGGCTTTCCTCGCGGATCTCACACCTTCGTAGCAGCGGTCAACTGCAGGCGCCGGTATTTTTGCCACAGCGTTTCCTTGTCCTCGACAAACTGGGGATTGACCGGGATGCAGGACACCGGGCACACCTGCACGCACTGGGGCTCTTCAAAGTGCCCCACGCATTCGGTGCATTTGTGGGGATCGATTTCGTAGATTTCGACGCCCATGTAAATCGCATCGTTGGGGCACTCCGGCTCGCAAACGTCGCAATTGATGCACTCGTCGGTGATGATCAAAGCCATGGCAAATCTTCAGACTTCATCCGGTTTGACGATGACCACGGGAATGGCGCTGGCATGCAGCACTTCGTTGGACACGGAGCCCAGCATGGCGCTGCGCAGGGCGCTGTTGCCACGTGCACCCATCACGATCAGGTCGCAGGCAAAGCGCTCGGCAATATCGATGATGGTGTGCGCCGGGTCGCCCTTGGCCACTTCGCATTCATACTCGATGCCCGCCGCGTCCAGCAGGGCCTGGGCCGACTGCAGGGTGTGCAGGCCGGCCTCTTCGGCGACACGGTTGATCACCTCGGGGTCGTGTGCCACCAGCAACTCATACAAGGTGGCGGGTTCTTGCACATTGGCCAGCACGGCGTCGCCACGCAGGCCCGCCAACACCATGCGGATGGCGAAGCGCACGGCTTCCAGCGACAACTCCGAACCATCCACGGGCAGCAAGATTTTCATAGGATTCCTAGGTGGTTTTTATTGGGGTTTCAATTTCTGCACCAACCGTGCATGCACGGCGGGCGCCACAAACTGCGCCACATCGCCGTTAAGCGTTGCGATCTCACGCACCAGCGTACTGGAAATATGCTGGTAGCGCGCGTCCGGCGTCAGAAAGACCGTCTCCACATCAGGGGCCAGTGCCCGGTTCATGCCGGCCAACTGGTTCTCAAAATCAAAATCCGTCACCGAGCGCACGCCGCGCAGCATGGCTTTGGCGCCATGGCCGATCGCAAAATCACGCACCAGGCCGGTAAACGACTCGACCTGCACATTGGGATAGACCTTCAGCACCTCGCGCACCGTGTCCAGCCGCTCCTCCAGGCTGAACATCGTCTTCTTGTGGTGGGCCGCCGCCACGGCCACGATCACGGTACCAAACAGGCGCGCAGCCCGTCGAATCAGGTCCTGGTGTCCCAGGGTGATGGGGTCGAAGGTGCCGGGGTACACGGCAATCACGGGGTTTGGCATCTTCAAAGGCTCCGGGGCCACGGGGCCCAGCTACAGGCGCAATTATGCAGCGCCAGCGGCGCGCAATACATGGGCATGGACGGCGCCCGCCTTCAGGTGGCGGTACACGACCAGGCCGAACGGCTCCAGCAAGGCATCGGTCCAGGCCTTGGGCGCTTCAAGGTAGATGGAGCCGTTGGCTGCCAGCGCGCGCGCTGCAGCGGCCAATGCCGGTTCATACAAGGCACCATCAAACGGCGGGTCCAGAAAAATCACGTGGTAGCTGGCAGGTGCCAATTGGCGCAACGTGGCCACGCCTTCGCCGCGCACGATGTTCAGCTTTTGTGGTGCGGCAGCCTCTGGCAATTCCAGCGCCAGCAACTGCGCTTGCACGCGCTGCAACTGCACCACCAGCGCGCCGTCGTGTTCCACCAACAATACTTCTGCCGCACCGCGCGAGGCGGCTTCAAAGCCCAGCGCGCCAGTGCCGGCAAAGGCGTCCACACAGCGCAGACCGTGCATGTCTTGGCCCAGCCAGTTGAACAAGGTCTCGCGCACGCGGTCGGGCGTGGGGCGCAGGCCAGGGCGGTCGGCCACTTTGAGTTTGATGCGCTTCCAATGACCACCAATCAGGCGGATCTCACCCGACGGGCGCTTGTGGACGGGGGTGCGGGCGGGCTTCTTGCCCGACGCCTTGGTGGCGCCCTGGGCGTTTTTGGAGGGGGACTTGCTGGGTTTCTTCATGTCCCAAGCTTAACGGACTGCAAGGGCGACACCACCGTGCCGGACTCCAGGTCGATCGCCAACCGGGTCAACCAGGGACCCACGTCCTGCGCCGCCAAGGGTCTGGAATACAAATAGCCCTGTAACTCGCCACAGCCCGCATCGCGCGCGGCAGTGGCCTGGGCCGCGGTTTCCACGCCTTCGGCCACCACATGCAGGTGCAGCGCCTCGGCCAATTGGCAGATGGCCCGCACCACGGCCACGGCGTCGGGCGAAGGCAGGGGATCGATCAAGCCGCGGTCAATCTTGACCGTATGCAGCCGTAGGCTGCGCAACATGTTCAGCGACGAAAAGCCGGTGCCGAAATCGTCCATCGCCACATGTACGCCGATGGCGCGCAGTTGCTCGACCTGCACCGTGGTCTGCTCCATGTTTTGCACCGCCGAGCTTTCGGTGATTTCCAATGTCAGCCACTGCGCGGCCACGCCACAAGTTTGCAAAGTCTGCGCTACCAATTGGGGGAAACGTGGGTCCAGCAACTGCAGCGGTGACACATTGACCGCCACCGGCACGCAGCGGGTGAACTGCGCCTGCCATTGCGCGATCTGCTGGCAGGCCTGCTTCAGCAAGGCCGTGCCCAGTACGCCGATCAAGCCGGTGCGCTCGGCCGCGGCAATGAACTCCACCGGACTTACTGCCCCAACGCCGGGCCGGTCCCAGCGCGCCAGGGCCTCCAGGCTGGTCAGGCGGCCGCTGCGGGCATCCACCTTGGGTTGGTAGACCAGATGGAACTCCGCGCGTTCGATACCGGCCCGCAAGGCCTGCTCCTGCTCCAGTGCGTTGCTGGATCCACGCTCGAAGGCTTTCTCGGCCAGCACGTGCGAGGTACCGGGCGTGCGCTTGGCCACATGCATGGCCGCGTTGGCGGCGCGCAGCAGCGAGTCCGCATCGCACTATTGGGGTACAGGGCAATGCCCAGCGACGCGTCCAGAAAAAACTCCTGCCCCGACACCAACAAGGGCCTGGCCAGTAATTGGCGCACGCGGGTTACCAGCTCCGCAGCCATGTCAGCGCTGCCATGCGGTGGCGACACCAGCGCAAACTCGTCGCCGGCCAGGCGCATCACCGCGCAGTCGGCGTCCAGGGTCGCGCGCAACGCCAGCCCGAAGGCACGCAACACCTCGTCCCCCATGGAGTGCCCATGCGCCTCGTTGAACAGTTTGAAGCGGTCGATGTTCATCAACACCAACACAAAGCGTTGCAAAGCCTCGGCAGTCGGCTTGCAGCGCTCACGCAGGCCCGCCAGCAAGGCGGTGCGATTGGGCAATCCGGTCAAGTCATCGTGCAGCGCCTGGTGGATCAGGGCCTGAC